>Ga0209777_10003777_pt1 | contig 18449 bp, 10 predicted proteins | sample FrelakmetHBP12HB_FD_187147 | JGI IMG/M metagenome (GOLD analysis project Ga0209777, IMG submission 187147) | Freshwater lake sediment microbial communities from the University of Notre Dame, USA, for methane emissions studies -HBP12 HB (SPAdes)... | ecosystem: Environmental > Aquatic >...
GGAGCGCCGAGCCCGTGGCGTCCTTCGCAATCGCCAGCGACTGAAGGATCGGCACGCCGTTGGCGAGCATGGTGCCGAGGATGCGGCAAAACCGCGTGATGCTCACCAGGCGCAGCACCCGGCCCACCACCGGCATCTTCATCCGCCACTCGTCCAGCATCCGCCGGCCCGGGGCGCTTCGCACCATGCCCCAGAAGGCGAGGCCCACCGTCGCCAGGACGCCCAGCACCACGGGCCAGTAGTCGCGCACGATGTCGCTCAACGCAAACAGGACCACCGTGGGCACCGGCAGCGTCATCCCCGCGAACATCGGCTTGAACTGCGGCACGAAAAACAGGAGGAACCCCATCGTGATCGAGCCGCCGATGATCGCCAGGAAGATCGGGTACACCATGGCGCCCTGGATCTTGCCGCGCAGCTCCTCCTGGCGTTCCATGAAGTCTCCGAGGTTCTTGAGCACGTCCTCGAGGAACCCGCCCTGCTCCCCCGCCCGGACCATGGCCGTATGAAGCGCCGGGAAGACCTTCGGATGCGCCGCCAGCGCGTCCGCAAAATGTTTGCCGTCGGCCACGTCGTCGCGCGTCGCCGTGAGGACGGCGACCAGGCGCTGGTTCGACATCGTCCGGGCGATCGTCTCGATCGACTGGAGGAGCGGCACGCCGGCCCGCATCAGGTCCGAGAGGCCCTCGTACACGGCGGCCACGCTGCGCGACCGGATCCGGCCCCGGCCGATCCGGCGGCGGCGCACCTCCTGGGCCTTGACGCGCACGGGAAAGAGGCGCCTCTCGTCGAGCGTCCGGATGACGGCGGCTTCGCTGTCGCCCTGGATGACGCCGGCGACTTCCTCGCCCGCGCCGTTCCTGGCCATATATTCGTAGGTCGCCATAAGGTTCATCCATAACCGACGTTGCTCAAGGCTCGGAGGCACGCGCTCGCCGATGGCTCGCGGCTAAAATGTCGACGGGCGCCGTTGCCCGGTCGTTCACTTTGAACCTTGCACCTTGAACCTTGAACTATGCTTTCGTGCTCCGCATCACCTCGGCGGGCGTCGTGACGCCCTCGCGCACCTTGACCCATCCGTCCTCGCGCAGGAACCGGGCCCCCCCGCTCCGGGCGATCTGGATGATCGCCTCGGAGGAGGCGCGGGCCATGATCTTCTCGCGCATCCCGTCGGTGACGACGACGAGCTCAAAAAGGCCCGACCGGCCGCGGTAGCCCGTCTCGCGGCACCGGCGGCACCCCTTGCCCCGATAGAGTTCCCGGCCGGGCTCCAGCACGAAGTCGGCCGGCAGCGCGGCGCGGTCCGGCTGGTACGCCTCCTTGCACTCGGAGCAGATCGTCCGGACGAGGCGCTGGGCCATCGCCGCCATCAGCGTGCTCGTAATGAGGAATGGCTCTACGCCCATATCCAGCAGGCGCGTGGCGGCCGAGCACGCATCGTTCGTGTGCAGCGTCGAGAAGACGAGGTGGCCGGTCAGCGACGCCTGGATGGCGGCCTCGGCGGTTTCCTTGTCGCGGATTTCGCCGATCATCACGGCGTCGGGGTCGTGACGCAGGATCGCCCGCAGGCCCCGCGCGAACGTCATCCCGATCTTCGACTGGACCTGGATCTGGTTGACGCCGTCCAGGTGGTACTCGACCGGGTCCTCGACCGTCAGGACCTTGATCGCCGGCGACACGATGGCCTGGAGCGCTGCATAGAGGGTCGTCGTCTTGCCGGAGCCGGTCGGCCCGGTCACGAGGATCATGCCGTGCGGCCGGTCGATCAGGTCCTTGAAGACTTCGTGCGTATCCTGGGCCATGCCGAGCTGCGGCAGCGTATAGAGGACGGTCGCCTTGTCGAGAATACGCATCACGATACCTTCGCCGAAGAGCATCGGGATGACGCTGACGCGGACGTCGATCTGGCGCCCGCCCACCTGGACCTTGATGCGGCCGTCCTGCGGCAGGCGCTTCTCGGCGATGTTCATGTTGGCCATGATCTTGATGCGGCTGATGATGGCCGACTGGAACTGCCGGATCTGCGGCGGCACCGACGCGATGTGCAGCACGCCGTCGATCCGGTACCGCACGGACAGGTCCTTCTCGTAGGGCTCGATGTGGATGTCGGAGGCGCGCTCGTTCAGGGCTTCCAGAAAGATCTCGTTCACCAGGCGGATGACGCTGGCTTCCTGGGCCTGGTCGAGGAGGTCCTCGGTGTCGGCGCTGGTTTCGCTGAGCACCTCCAGGTCGCTCCCGCTCATCATCTCGTCGATCGTGTCGCCGCCGACGCCGTACTTGGCCTTGATGACCTTGGCGATCTCTTCCTGGGTGGCGAGGACCGGCTGAACCTCCAGGCCCGTCATCAGCCGCAGCTCGTCGAACGCGTAGAGGTCGAACGGGTCGCTCGTGGCCACCGTCAGGGTGCCGTCGGTGCGGCAGACGGGGACGACCTGCTTGCGGTAGACGAGCTTGGAGGGAACGCTCCTCAAGGTTGCGAGGTCGATGTCGAGGCTCGCCAGGTCGATCATGGGGATCGAGAGTTGCTCGCTCATGACCCGCAGGAGCGCCTCCTCGTTGATGTGGCCGAGCTTCACGAGGGCGCGGTCCAGGCGGACGCTTTCCTTCTTGCGCAGCTCCATCGCCTCGGAAAGCTGCTCCGGGGTGATAAAGCCTTTCTCCAGGAGGACTTCCACAATACTCATAGTGAAACCCCGCCCCGGCCGCCTCGCGGCCGTGCCCTGATGCGCCTGCCTACCCCTGCCAGTGGAACCCCCGCACCGTACGTAAGTTCCGACGGTTGTTCGTGATACTGAACGGCTGCCGGTGTGGATTATTCCGGGATTCAACGGTAGGATTTAACTGCTCGTGCGGCACGCTTCTGCGTAACCTTCCTTGTCGGGGGAGGTTTAACCGGATACGCAAGGATAGGGCGCTGAAGGTGTAGCGCCGAATACGGGGAGCATCGTGCCCATAACCACGCGTGTTCTTCAATCGCCTGCCGCCCTCGAAATCTACATCATGGCGCTGCCTTCGCCGTCGGCATCGGTCGAGGCGCAGGCCAAGGAGGCCTACGGCGCCGTTCGAGACAGGCTCCGCGATGGCAAGGCCCGGATCTTCGAGGAGCGGGTCTTCGCCTCGGAGGCCGCGCTCAAGGCGATTCGCCCCCTGCGCAAGGAAATCCTCGGCGACCTGGACGACGGTGTGCCGCCGGTTGAGCTGGTGGCCCCGGCCTCGGCGGCCGGAGCGGTGGCCGGCGTCCACGTCCATGCCGTCCGGTGCGATGCGAAGCCCCTGCCCGTCCGCCACCACGACGCGCCCTGTGGCCGCATCCTCCGCGGCAAAGACCTGACGTGGATCACGCTCCTGGGCCTGGCCGCCCCGGGCGCCGGCAATGCCTGCGACCAGGCCCGCAAGAACTTCGAGACCGCCGCGGCAATCCTCCGCGATGCAAAGACCGACATGCGGTCGGTCGTCAGGACCTGGCTTTGGCTTGGCGACATACTGGCATGGTATGGCGACTTCAACCGCGTCCGCACGACGTTCTTCCACGAGCAGGGCCTGTTGAACTGCCACCCGGGCAAGGCCCTCCTGCCCGCCAGCACCGGGATCGGCCTGAAGCCGGCCGGCACGGCCCTGTGCGGCCTTGACCTCATCGCCGCCGTCGGCAAAGAGGGGCTGACCGAGTACCTCCAGGCCGCCGGCCATCAGCGGTCGGCATTCCATTACGGCTCGGCATTCTCGCGGGCCGCCACGACCCAGATGCCCGCCGGAAAGACGGTCTTTGTCTCGGGGACCGCCGCGATCGACCCGTCCGGCAAGACGGCCTTCGTCGGCGACGCCGAGGGCCAGATCCGCTCGACGGTCGAGAACGTCCGGGCCGTGCTGGCCGACGGGAAGTGTGCCGATTCCGAAGTGGTCCACGCCCTCGCCTACTGCAAGACGCCCGAGGTCGAAAAGGTCTGGCAGAAGCTGGCCGCCGACGTCCCGTGGCCGTGCATCACGGTGCTCGGCGACGTCTGCCGCGACGACCTCCTCTTCGAGATCGAAGCCACCGGGTGCCCGGGGGCGCGCGGGGCCTGACGCCACGTGCCTTGCCTTGCGGCTGGGGCCGCGGCGTGGTAGATTGAGGCCATGAAATTCGCGGTCCGATTCGTTCCCAGTGCGGATAAAGACCTGGACTTCTACCAGGTTCGGGAACAGCGTATTATTCTCGATGGCATAGGCGAGTTTCTTGAGGCCGATGCGGACGTCAGGAGTAAGAGGCGCAAGCCGTTGCGCCCGAATCCGCTTGCACCTTGGGAGTTGCGGATAGGGGATTACCGGGTCTTCTACGAAATCGCGTCTGAAGCCAGGGTCCGTGTGCTGGCCGTGGGGCACAAGATCCATGGTGACCTATTGATACGCGGGAAAAGGGTGGAGATATGAAAACCATAGACCTCTCCAGGGGGCGCCACTCCCTGAGTGAAGTGCTCGCGATGGCTAAGAACCAGGCGGTCCTGATCCATTTGTCTTCGGGCGAGGATTTCCTGCTGGAACACGCGGATGCGTTTGACCGGGAAGTGGCCGCCCTGGGCTCGAGCGAGAAGTTTGCGTCCTTCCTCCATTCCCGATCCAAGGAGACTGGAGATATGCCGATCCGCGACGTTCGCCGGAAGCGTGGGCTCTAGGACCTTTCGCCTACTTCTCCCCTCGCCCCATCGCCTTCCGCGCCTCGGCCTCCGCGGCCGCCAGCCGGTCGTACTTCGCCTGCCGCTCGGCGTCCTTGCCGACGAGCCGGAAGCCCGGCATGTCCTCGCGCGGGACGCGGGCGAGCTGGTCCTTGCCGGCCTGGATGATGGCGAGGGCCTCGAGGTACTGGGGATCGGCCTTGTCCGCGAACTTCGCCAGGCACGGGCTCAACTCCGGCCGCGTGAAACTCACCTGCGAGCCCTGCTCCATCTCGATCCGTTGCGAGAGGTCCACGCCCGTCAGCTTCTTCAGCCGGTCGAGTTGCTTGCCGTCGAGCGGGCTGCGGCCGAAGAGCGCGTCGCCGTAGGCAGTGGAATAATACGCGTAGTACGGCGCATTCATGTCTATCCATGTGACGATCCGGTCCATCGCTTCCTTGTCGAGCTTCACGTCGTAGTGCCCCGCCCGCAGGAGGTCCACCAGGCGGCTCCGGTGCGACCCCCAGGCCATCGGCGGCAGCACCTCGGGCGGCCCGTCGTCGACCGCCTTGACGAGGGGCTTTTTCGCGTCGGGCTTGTCGGCCGACCACCGCGTGGGCGACTTTCGCCTCAGATCGACATACGACGCATTGAACGCCAGGCCCAGGTCGCCCGCCAGGACGAGGCCCCCGTTGTCCTTCCGGCCGTAGTCGTGGCAGCGGACGCAGTGCTTGTCGAAGACGGGCTGGACCTCGGCCGTGTAGCCGAAGTCGCGGGCCGGGCCGTACCACGGCGCGAGAAGGCTCGCGCCTCGCCTCATGGCCATCGTGCGCGGCACGGCCGGGGCGGAGCCATCGCGGGCCTCGTGGCAGCCCGTGCAGCCGGACATCTCGCCCGGCTGAAGGGTCGTCCCGCTCCGCATGCTCTGGATCATCTGGCCGCTGGCGTCGAGAAGTTGAAAAAAGAGGAACTTGCCGGCGGGCGCGGCGAGGTACACCGACCCGTCCTCCTCGACGGGCACCTGGCCGAGGATGCGCTTCGAACTCGTGCAGTTCCAGTTCATCGCCGGGGCCTGCGTCGCGTCGAAGTTCCAGTTGCCGTTCGACCAGAAGAGCTTCGCCGGGGCCTCGACGACGCGGAGCCACTTGACGCGGCCGCGCTCGACCTTCTCCATCCCCGTGCCGCGGTAGACGTCGGTCACGTAGAAAAGTCCGTCCTCTCGCGTGTAGTCGACCTTCGACGGAATGACCGGCGGCCGCGCGCGCGGCGCCAGCGGCATCGGGTCGAAGCAGGCCTGCGGCTCCTCGTGGATCAGAACCTCGTTGCCGAAAAGGTCCAGGAGGAAGAGGCCCATCCTCTCGCCCGCGACGACGTGCGAACATAGGAAGAACTTGTCGGACAGCGGATAGGGGTCTTCATATTTCCCCTTCACGGCGCCGAATCCGTCGATGCCGCTCCGCATCGGGCCGGCGATGTCGGCGGGCCAGGACCAGACGACCGGCCCCGTTCCGTAGAACCCCGCGAGCGGGTCCGCCAGGACGATCGCGCCCCACGGCCGGTCGTGGCACGCCGCATAGGTCGCGATGAAGCGGTGCGAGCCCGGCACGATCCGGGCGTCCAGAATGCCCCCCGGCGACCAGACGCCGTTCCCGTAGAAGAGGCACTGGTTCGTCCCGTCCGGGTTCATCGTCCACAGGCCGAACGCCGGGCCGAAATGCTTATCGATATATTCCCAGCGGTCATAAAGGATGCGGCCGTCGGGCATGAGCGACGGGTGGCCCTCAAAGAGGGTGTTGCGGCCGATCTGGACCACATGGGAGCCGTCGGCCTCCATCGTGAAGAGGTTCGCCTGGAGATGCCGGTTGCAGTGGCAGTATTTCGGCTCGCGCGTCGAGCCGAAGACGATCCGCCCGTCGGGCAGATAGGCCGGGTCGATGTCCGAGACCCCCGGGCCGGAGGTCAGTTGGCGCAGGCCGGAGCCGTCGCTCTCCATCTCATAGATATGATAATCATCCGCCCTGTCCTTCCGCATCGAGAAGAGGACCCGGCGAGCGTCGAAACTCACCTCGGGGTCGCGGGCATTGCCCTGGGCGGATTCCCAGAGGGTCTTCACTTCGCCGCCCCTGGCGAAATCGACGGCCTTCAGCGCCCCGCCCGGCTGGAACTTGTCGGTGCAGATCTCGCCCGTCTGGAACATCGTCTCCGTGTTGTGATGGTCGCCTGGGTACTGCTTCCGGACGACGTAGAGGATCGGCTGGCCCGAGACGAGGGGATTCGCCAGGAGCGCCTCGCGCTGGAGCGCCGCGAGCGCCGCCGGGTACGTATTCTCGCCGCGGCCTTCGATTTCTTTCAGCCGGTCGAGGAATTCCTGCCCCTTCGGATACCGCGGACCGTACGCCTGGACCAGGTACTCGACCGCCGGGCGGAGCGTGCGCGCGACGCCCGCGTCGGCGGGGGCTTTCGCGGGCTCTGCCGCCGACGCCGCGCCGGCGACTGCCAGAAAGCACAGACCCGCCACAAGCGTCAGGAGTCGGCCCATTGCTCGGCGCATGGATGCCCTTGAAATCACCGCGGCCTGTCCGCGGTTCATGATGTGCTCACTTCAACATATTCAGCCTGCGCGATCGGCTCTGGAACGTCCAGACCGTCCTCCCGCAGCCCCGCGATGTGGGCCTCGATGGCGTCGTGGATGAGGCGCCGCGCGGCCTCGGGCGACCGCTGGCCCACGGCCACGCACCCCGGCAGGTCCGGGACGTAGGCCGAGTACCTGCCGTCCTTGGCCCGCTCGATCACCGTCGCATAGCGCGTCATGGTCCGCCTCCCATACCGCGCTTTGCCACCTCGCACATCAAACTGCCTATAGCGTTTTCAAGGATTCCCTTTGCCCCAGGCATCGCCTTTGAGAGCAACCTCTGAAAGACCAGGATGGCGCGCGGCGTCTTAACACCTTCTTGGATTAGGGCGGGCAGCACGTCCTTGAACTCCTCAGAGTCTTCGTTGGACCAGCCCCTGATCTCGTCTGCCAACATAAAGCATTCGTTCGTAGCTTCTTCCGTCCAAGGGTAAGGCTTACCACACTGGTGGCAATGAGATGCCACATGGGAGCACGTAGTCTCCTGTTCGCGATAGCGACCAAACGGGCTCTCGACATCAAAGAAGTGATTGCCCCTGATGGGCGTCTTGCAGGAGCCGCATTCCGAAGTCGTAGGCTTTCCGCAAGTCGGGCAGAAAGGCGATCTCTTCTCAGGGTTCGCATCAATGTTCCCGGTGATCAGGTGGGCAGCCGGGCATACTAGGGCGGTGGCATAATGGGCCATTGACTCACCTCCAGTATTCTTCGTCTTGTCCAGCGACTCCAGTATACATCGCTGTTTTGTCTTTTCAGCCCCGGCAGGGGCGACAGACGGTAGCCCACGGCGTGAGCCGTGGGTCCGCAACGCCCCGAGCATCCACGTCTTGCCGTTGCTGTTGAAGCCCCGTAGGAGCGTAAGAACGGCCGGTGCCACATTTCCTACGCCCCTGCCGGGGCTAACGGCAAACAAAACATGAGATTCGCCCCGTACCGAGTTCCCACGGCTCACGCCGTGGGCTACCATCTTACGCCCCTTCCGGGGCTCAGGAAAACCGAACCTAGCACAACAGCCGGGCGGCCACATGGGGCCGCCCCTACGCGACTAGCCACCGCTTGCCACAGGCCCCGTCCCCGGCGGCACGTACCAGAACGATTTCCAGTACGCCCGGTCGGTCGCATAGGGATCGACCGGGTCGTTCGGGCCGAGGCCGGCCGGCAGGATGCCGTAACGTTTCATCTCGCGCAGGTACGGCTCCCCGGGCCGGAAGCCGGGCATGTCGAATCGCTTATGTTCGTCGAGATACTTCTTTCCATCCACAATCATCGCCAGGATCTTCTGATAGTCGGGGTCCTGGGCGTCGGCGAACACGTCCGGGGCCTTCTCGCCCTCCTTGGCCGGCTTGGCCTTGGCCTGGCACGTTCCGTAGCCGCCGGCCGCCTTGGCGAGCGGGCCCAGGAGCAGGAGCGACTTTTCGGGCCGCGTCAGGTTGTAGGCGATCTGCCGCGACAGGGCCTTCGAGTCGTGCGTCGGCGTCTTGGGGAGCGGCGTCTTGACGGAGGCATGGCACGCGTCGCACCGCCGCGCGATCGCCTCTTCGGCGGCCTTGACGCTCGGCCACGCGATGTCCGGCCGGACGATCCCGTTCTCCTCGTAGCCGCCCAGCATGCCCGACCCGACGGCGGCATAGGTGCCCGGATAGTTCGCCCCCGCCTCCAGCCAGTACCAGATCGTCCGGCGCTCCGCGTCCGAGAGCTTCACGTCGTGGTGGCTGGCATCGAGATACTTAATGAGCTTGCTGGCGGCGGCGCCGATCGACCGCGGCGGGCGGTTGCCCTGGGCATTGCGGCCATCGGCCACCTCGGCCCGCGAGACGAGCGTGAAGTAGCTGTGCGAATAGATCGGCCCGCGGTCGCCCGAGAGGATGACGCCGCCGTCGCGCTTGTCGTAGTCGTGGCACGCGAGGCAGTGCTTGTCGAGGATCGGCTGGATGTCGCGCGGGAAGTCGAAGACGTCCGGCACGCCCGGGACCGGCTCGATACGGCTGGGCGGCCGCTTGAGCGCCGCCAGGTCCCCGTGCAGCGGTGCGGCATCGGTCCGCCGCTCGTGGCAGCCGACGCAGCCGACCGTTTCGCCCGGCTCGACCGTCGCGAAACTCTGCATCCGCTTGACGGAGTTGTCGTGCTCGTCCATCGCCACGAAGAAGAGGCTCTGCATGGCCGGCACTTCGAAGTTCGCCGACCCGTCGGCCTCGACGGGCACCGTGCCGACGAGGCGCGGCAGCGTGAACGTGCCGCCGAGCGAGATCGGCTCCATGCCGCCGGAGAAATGGACGGGCATCGGGAGCTGGGCGTAGACGAGGAGCTTGCGGATCTCGCCGGGCTTCACGCCGGCCATTTTGCGGCCGTGGTTCACGTCCGAGAGGACCATCGTACCCGTCGTCTTATCGAGATTGATGCGCGACGCGACGACCGGCTCCCGCGCGCGCGCCATCAGCGGGCGCGGCTCGTGCAGGAGGCAGTCGGGCATGTCGCCCGGGGGGATCTCGTAGATCTTCTGCTGCGCGCCGCGGCCGTCCAGGAGGACGAGGCTGCGGCCGTTGGCCGCCATGAAGCAACCGTCAGAGAAGGCCCACGGGTCGCGCCACTGGTTGCCCCCGGCGATCGTCACGGCGCGGGAGCGCTCGTCCGGGCCGGTGTTCGGATCGACGACCGTGATGTCGCCCCGGTGATCGGCGATGCCGTGCCCCGGCGAGAAGATCGAGACGACCTTCTGCGTCCCGGGGACGGGCTTGGCGTCGAGCATCACGATGCCGCTGTACATGTTGCCGAAATAGATCATCTGGCCCGAGCCGTCCGGGTTGCAGGTCCAGAGGTGGTGGAACTCGACCTGACTGCGATCGACGTATTCCCATCGCATATACAGGACACGTCCGTCGGGCATGACCCAGGGCGTGTTGTCGTGGTCGTTGTTCGACGAGAGCATCCGGATGTTCCGGCCGTCGGCGTCGCACCGGTGGAGCGCCGCGACCTGCGTCAGCCAGCAGTTGACCCACCGCCGGCATCGGGACGAGCCGAAGAAAATCCCGCCGTCGGGCACGGTGACCGGTTCCAGGTCGTCGTAGTCGCCGTCGGTCAGTTGCTTCAGGCCCGAGCCATCGGCCTGGATCTCGAAGAGGTGGTAGTGTTCCGTGCCGGCCTTGCGCCAGGAGAAGACGATCCGCCGGCCGTCGTAGTCGACGCAAGGATCGCGGACGTTCCCCTTCGGATCGTCGACGAGCGAGGTGACCTTGCCGCTCGCGAGGTTCAGCCGCGCGAGGCGTCCGCCGTCGGTGTACGCCTTGCGGCCGGCGTCGCGGGCATAGTAGCTGAAGTTGGCGTACCAGTGCGGGTCGCGGCTGCCCGGCCGCATGGCAAAGACGACGTCCTCGACGCCCTGCATCGGCCCCTGGCGGAAAGCGGCGAGGAGGTCGGGCTGCGGCCCAGGCTTGGGCGTTTCCGCATGGGCCGCCGACGCCAGGGCCAGGCAGGCCAAGGCCAGGCAGGGCACGATTCTGGTCATGGGCATGCCCCTCTCGACCCGGCAAACGCCCGCGCCTGCCGGCGTTGAATTACAGCGACAGCAGATACGCCGCCAGGTTGTCGAGATCGTCCTTCGACAACTGGGTCGTCTTGCCGTGCTGGTCCTTGGCGTTGAACTTCGAGAAGACCTCCTGAAGCGTCATGGCGTCTCCGGTGTGCAGGTACGGCGCGGTCCGCCAGAGCTCCAGCAACGTCGGCGTGATGAAATCGGCGCGGTTGTCGAGCGGCCCCTTCGTGCCGACGTCGTACGGTTTCTGATCGGTGAACATCGGCCCCGCGTGGCACACGGCGCAGCCGGCCTTCGAACTCTCGAAGATCGCCTTGCCCTTCTTGGCCTTGTCCGTGAGGCCGCCCTTCGGCGCGAGGTACGGGCTCGGCTCCGGCTTCAGGGACTTGAGGTAGGCCCCGACGGCCTCCGTGTCGGCCTTCTCGGGCTCGCGGAACAGGATGAAGCGGAAGCCGGCGAGCACGGCCACGTCCATGTTGGCGCGGACGCCGTGGGCCATCACCGGGGACCGCTCGCCCGCCATCATCAGGGACTTCGTGTTCTTCGGGTTGCCGATGCCGTCGTTCAGGAGGTCCCAGTTGAGGCCGTCGGCCCGGGCGTCGTCCGGGTGGCACGTGGAGCAGCTCAGCCAGTGCTGGAAGCAATAGGTGGCATCATTGAAGATAATCTCACCCTTGCGTGCCAGGTCGGGCTCCTTCGCGGGCCCGAGCGGAATGGTGCTGGTCACCTTGGCGGTGGCCGGGTCGGTCGCCAGGACGCATCCCGAGAAGTAGGCGGCCACCGCGAGCGTCGAGCCGTCCGGAGAAAGCGAGATGCCGCGCGGCCCCTTGACGGGCAGCGTCGTCCGCGTGATGAGGCCCGGGCCGTACAGGGCCGCCAGGTCGTTCACCAGGAGCTCGCGCTTCTTCTGGTCCTGCTTGATCTCGGTCCAGATGCTCGGCATCGTCCGCTTGCCGGCGTCGCCCTCGGCGGGCTCGGCGGCCATCAAGTGATGGAGATTCGCGAGGTCGATCTTGGCGATCTGGTGGATGCCGGCCAGCGAGACCCAGAGGGTCTTTCCGTCCTTGGCGATGGCCACGCCCCACGGGTCGGCCCCGCCCTCGGACAGGAAGTCGAGGAGCACGGTGGCGTAGTGCTTCTTATTCGCCATGTCGAGGATGCTCAGGGCATTCGTATTGATCCAGCCGCGCTCCAACTGCGTCGTCGGCAGGGTCGTGCGCCCCACCGTGTGGGCGACGTAGGCCCACTTGCCGTCGGCCGACACGACGATCTGGCGGACCGACGACGACCCGGCAGGCAGGCGGATCTCGCCGGCCGCCGCCGCCTTCTCGAGGTCAACGAGCGTGATCGTGGCCGAGAGGCTCGGGTCCGACGCCGGCACGGCCGGCATCGCGTTGGCCACCAGGGCCAGCGACTCGTCCGGCATGACGGCGATCGCGAACGGCTGATGGGCCGCCGGCACGAGGGCCTTTTCCTTGCCGGTCGCCAGGTCGACGACGGTCACGTCGTTGGTCACCGTGTTGGCGGCCAGGAGCAACTGCTTCTTGGCGGCCACCGCGACCCCGTTTGGACGGACGCCGACCGGCAGACGGCGCGAAACCTTGCCGGCGGCGGCATCGACCTCGGCGACGGTGCCGTTGCCGCACTCCGCTACATAAACCTTCGTGTTGTCGCCCGACCATGCGATGCCCTGGGGCGCGCCCTTGAGGTCGACGGTCTTGGCGACTTTGTTGGCGGCCGGGTCGATGATCACGACCGACGGCGAGGTGCGGTCGGAGACGGCCAGGAACTTGCCGTCGGCCGAGTAGGCGACGTCGTAGGGCGACTTGTACGCGTCGGCCTTCGCCCCGGCCGCCACGGCGCTCTCCGGCGGCGCGTAGAAGACGAGGCCGCCGACCGCCACGGCCGCCAGGGCCGCGATTGCCAGACCCGTCCGAAGAGCCGTTTTTCCGCCATGGGTGCTCAGCATGATTCCAGACCTTTCCCGTATCGTGCACGCCCGTAGGACCGGATGACTTCGCTCCGGATACTAAACTGCCGAAAACGAGCGGGGTTCCTTGGGAAATGCCTCCGCGGACCCGCTCCGTACAGGTGAACAGCATATCTTCCGGGGGTCACAACAGCAAGACAACAAAAGAGGCCAAGTCAAAGACAGGGCTCACGCAAAGCCGCAAAGACGCAAAGGGAAACGGCAAACGTCAAGACCCGAGAGAAAAGAAAGACGCAAGGACAGAGGCCACGGCGGCTCACGCAAAGCCGCCAAGACGCAAAGGAAACGGCAAGAGTCAAGACCAGAGAGAAAGGAAAGACGCAAGAAAGCAGCGGTAGGGCACTGCTCTACATTCAGCGATCTATCCCTTTCCTGAAGCGTCTTTCTGTCATCTCTTGTGTTGACTCTTTCCTTTGCGTCTTTGCGGCTCTGCGTGAGCCCGCTTTTGTGCCTCTTTCTTCCTTGGTGCCTCTCTGTTCCCGCACGAAATTGCTGCACGAAATTGCTTGACAAGACGACCCGAAAAAACGACACCTTCCGGGACGCATTGGCATAAACGGCCGGCACCATCAAGAATTCAGGGAGAGGAGCCTACGATGGACAGGATTCGAATCGGCATCATCGGCGTCGGACAGATCGGCAAGAGTCACGTCAACAATTACGCGAAGATTCCCGGGGCCGAGATGGTCGCGGTGGCCGACCTCAACGAGGTTGAGGCCAAGCGCGTCGCGGCCGAGTTCAAGATTCCGAGCGTTTACACCGACTTCCGCCGGATGCTCGAGCGCGAGGACATCCAGGTGGTCGACGTCTGCCTCCACAACAATTTCCACGCGCCCGTGACCATCGCCGCCCTCAAGGCCGGCAAGAACGTCTATTGCGAGAAGCCGATGGCCGGCGCCTACGTCGACGCCAAGGCGATGCTCGACACGGCCGCCAGGCTGAAGCGCAAGCTGAGCATCCAGCTCTCGACCCTGTTCTCGAAGGAAACGCGTGCCGCCCTGAAGCTGATCGTGGACGGCGCGCTCGGCCATGTTTATCATGCCCGGTCGACCGGCTACCGTCGGCGCGGCCGGCCGTTCGTCGACGGCTACGGCACGCCGTCGTTCGTCCAGAAGAAGAACGCCCAGGGCGGCGCCCTCTACGACATGGGCGTCTACCACATCTCGCAGATCATGTTCCTCCTCGGGATGCCGAAGGTCGAGCGCGTCAGCGGCAAGATCTACCAGGAGACGGGCATGGACGCCAAGCGCCGCAAGGCGAGCGGCTACGACGTCGAGGAGCTCGGCCTGGGGTTCGTCAAGTGCGAGGGCGGCCTCACGGTCGACATCCTCGAGTCGTGGGCGATCCATCTCAATCCGTTCGAGGGCAGCGCCATCCTCGGCTCGAAGGGCGGCGTGCGGCTCGATCCGTTCGGCTACTACACGACGACGTCCGACATGGAAGGCAGCATGACGTTCGACCTCGGATCGTCCGACTGGCGCTGGCACAAGCTCCAGGCGAACATGGACGCCTACGATTCGCCGCAGGATCACTGGGTGGCCGCGCTCCAGGGCCGCGTGCCCCTCCTGCCGACGGCCGAGGTCGCCCTCCAGACGATGCTCATCAGCGAAGGCATCTACCTCTCGGACAAGCTTGGCCGCGAGGTCTCGGCCGCCGAGGTGCTGAAGAACTCGAAGTCGACGGCGGTGAAGGTGTAAGCCGTTTTCCAAACGTTTAGCCGTCGCCGGCACGGCGACGGCTAAACGGGGCGACTTACTTGGCCGGCGCCGCTGCCGACTTCGCCGCCGGCGCCTCGGCGGGAGGCTTCGGCGCCTTCTCGGCCTCCGTTGCGACGTGGCGGAACCGGTCGGCCGTCACGCGGAAGGCGCCGGGGCCGCCGAACCGCAGGTCCATCCACGGGCTATTGCCATAGGTGCCCGTGATCCGCACGAGGTGCGCCCCGGCGGCGAGCGAGACGGGCATCTCGGCCCACGTCGCGCCGGCCGTGCCGATCGTCTTAGAGTCGACCGCCAGCACGACCTCGCCGCCCTTCACGGCCTGGAACTGGTACACCTCGTCGGCGGGGACGGTGAAGTACGCCTCGAGCTCGAACTTCTGGTCCTTCTTGAGGTTCCCCTTCGCGAGGATGTTGCCGTCCTTGGCGGGCTCGACGGCCACCGGCTCGCCGCCCTCGGGCGACAGGAGGAAGCCCTTCGCGAGCTTGTCGAACTCAACGCCCTTGGCGGCCGGCAGCGCCGTCTCCGGCACGACTTCCAGGTCGACCGGCCGGCCGACGACCGTCGAGTCCGGCGTGAGCGTGGCCACCACGTCGACGCGGACCGGGCCGAGGCCGAGCCGTCGCGCGTCGATCTCGACCGTGCCTTCGGCCCCGGCGATGGCGCCGACCTCGCGGCCATTCTGAAGGAATCGGATCGCCGTCGCCTTGGCGAGCTTCGCGCCGATCTTGACAGTCTTGTCCCACGCGACGCGCTTCTCGGCCGGGGCGGTGATCGCAATCTCCCGGCCCTTGTTCGCCACCGTGACGGGCAGGACCGCCCTGCCCTGGGTCTGGACCGCGTCGGCCGTGATCGCCACGACGCGCAGCTCGTGGTATCCGTCGGCGAGCTTCGACGTATCGAGTTCCATCGCCTCGCTCGGCTTCGCCTCGGCCTTCCGCACGCCGTCGACGAAGAGTTCGTAGCGGCCGACCGTCACGCCTTCGGCCTTCTTCGCGTCGGCCTTGAGCTTCAGCGTCCCCTTGACGGTCGCCCCGGCTTTCACGCCCTCGACCGTCACCTCGGGGATCTTCGCCCACGGGCGGCACAGCGGGTCGCCGACGATGAGGAGCTGGTACGGCCCGGAGAGCGACTGGTAGAACGCCTCGGCCAGCGTGCAGCCGCCGGCATAATCATATTGAATGAACGCGAGGGGAAACTTGGCCTGGATGGCCATCGGCTCGGTGACGGTGCCGCTCGCGGCGGCGGCGCCGGCCCGGAGGAGCTCGCTGAGGCAGGTCTGGCCGCCGTTCTCGGTCATGATGCCGCCGCAACTCGTGAGGTGCTCGACGATCGCCCCGGGAAGCATCGTGGAGCCGCTCCCTTTCCAGTCGAAACCGGCGACGCCGATCATGGCGCCGGCGACGTCCTTGCGGTCCTTCGGCAGGACGCCCTCGTCGACCTGGGCGGCAACGCCGATCTCCTTGAGCTTCGCGGCGGCGGCGGCGAAGGCCCATTCGCGCGTGGTCGAGCGGATGTCGCCATTCTTCATATAATAAACGGTGCCCTTCGGCGCGGTGCCGTCGGCCGCGGCGCTGCGGCGAAGGCCGTCGATGGCCTCGCGGACCGAAGTGCCGCGCCCGCTCGTCATGGCCAGCATCACCGAGAGCATGTAGCGCGGGGCCTTGGCGTCGGTCGAGGGCTCGCCGTCGGGCGACCAGCCGGTCGCGCTGTGGAACGCGACGGGCGGCTGGGCGCCCTTGGGCGGCTGCTTCATCTTTTCGACGAGCTTCTTGAAGTCGTCGCGCGGACGCAGGGATTCCAGGTCGTCGTCCTCCATCGTGTGGAACGCGTTGACCCATCCGGCATCGACCGCCTTCGAGAGCGCCGCCACGGCGTCGTCGGGCCGTTTCAGCCGCGCGAGGCAGCAGGCATAGTTGTACTGAAGTTCGGGATCGTCGGGGCGGGCCTTCGCGAGGTCCGCCAGGCCCTTCTCGGCCTCCTCCCACTTCTGGGCCTGGAGGGCCGCGGTCGCCTCCTGGAGCTTCGCCTGCTGCTCCGGCCGCCATCGCCGCGCGCGGCCGCCCTTGGACGGCTGGCGGACGTAGCAGTTGGCGTTCATCGCCAGGTAGTTGGTGTCCTTCTCAAGGACGAGCTTGTACAGATACGTCATGCCGTTGATCGAGCCCGGGCAGGTGAGGAAGCCCGGCAGTTTCCGGTCCTTGACATCGGCGCCGAAGTCGACGGCATACGGCAGATCGGCCGAGTAGACGACGTAGTCGATCTGCCCTTCGAGGCCGCGGTCCTTGATGGCCTGGAAGACCGGCCCCAGGATCTTCGCGCGAAAATCGTCGATGCCGATCGTCTCGAAGTTGTGGAGACCGGAGAGATAAACCATGTTCGACGCGGGCACCTGGCGCAGTTTGACGAACTCGTTCGCCACGGCCAGCGACGCCCACGAGTCGGCGTCGACGACCACCAGGACGTTCTCCGGCCCGCCGCCGGCGAAGGCCGAGGGCGCCAGGGCCAGAACGAGGAAGGCACACACAAGAAGACGCGCGAACGCAACGGGTAAGGCCATGGCACGTTCTCCGGTGAAATGGTTTGGACGAGGCATTCTATGGTGAGCACGGCACTGATTCAAAAGAGAAAACACGGCGGCGGCACGGCATTGACTCGAGCACCCTGCAATGCTAGTGTTTCAATACGATCTCAGGGTCAGGCGTTCCAGGGGGCCTTCCATGACCGTCATACGGGCTTTCGGCATCATCCTCGGCGCCGGGGTCCTATTCGCCATCGGCGGCGGGCTGGTCGGCTATACGCTGGGCGTCACGATACCGGACTACTATCGCGGCGTTTTCGAGGGAGGCGAAAACCCGGAGTTCCACCCCGTCGCCGTCGGTACGGGCTTGGGGGTTTCACAGGGCCTGATCGCAGGACTGTTCATCGGCGCCATCGTTGTCTTCGCCGTAGCCTGGTACAACTCACGGATACGAAGTAGCGCCCAGGGCGCGCCGGAGATCGGGGCGGCGCGCGCCGTCCCAAAGCGACGCCCCCTGTGGCGTTGGATCCCGCTCGCCCTCTTGCTCGTGCTGGGCCTGTTCTTTGCCACCCGCGTGCCGGGCTGCCTGACAGGCCACGAGGCCGGGTTCAGCAGCGCCGACCTTGTCTCTGCCAAGGCGGAGGACCTCAAGAGCACCGTCGTGACGCCGCACCTCGATGCGCCCATCGCCGAGGGCCGGAACGTTCTCTGGTGCGGCAGCTTCCAGTTGGTCTGGAACGAAGTGTGCGCGCTCGTCGGCGAGGACATTCACTTTGCCGCCGACCCGCCGATCGTGGTCTCCCTCAACAAGAAGGCGTTCACGCGCGGCGACCTCGACGAGGCGTCGTACGTCGCGGTGGCCGATTTCGTCCGCAACAACCCGATGGGGAAGATTCAGAAGGCGCTCCTGGAGAAGTTCCACGGCCAGGCGTCGCCGCACTACCTGCCGGACATGGCCAGAACCCCGCGGCCCCAGGACATCGTAGCCTATGCGTACCTGTTCAAGAACCTCGAGTTCCCGCGTCCGTTCGAGCGATGCGAGGGGCCCTTGACGTTCGAGGCGACGCCGGTCGCCTCCTTTGGCCTGGGCGCCTTCAAGATACAACACCTCAGCCTGTACCCGCAGGTGAGCATCCTGGATTACACCGACCCGGACCATTTCTGCATCGAACTGAAGACGAAGTCGCGGGAGGAGCGCGTGATCCTGGCGAAGCGGACGCCGGGGGCGACCCTGGCCGATACGGTCGCCGCCGTGGAGGCCGTGATCGCCGCAGGCAAGACGGTGGCCGTGACCAGGGGGGACGTCCTGGCGGTGCCGCTCCTCAACTTCGACCTGGTGCGGGAGTACCGCGAGCTGTACGGCCAGCCGCTCCTGATCAAGAACCCGAACGTGGCGAAGGACCTCGTCATCGTGGCGGCCCTCCAGGACACACGCTT
>Ga0209777_10003778_pt1 | contig 18447 bp, 18 predicted proteins | sample FrelakmetHBP12HB_FD_187147 | JGI IMG/M metagenome (GOLD analysis project Ga0209777, IMG submission 187147) | Freshwater lake sediment microbial communities from the University of Notre Dame, USA, for methane emissions studies -HBP12 HB (SPAdes)... | ecosystem: Environmental > Aquatic >...
GAGGGGGCGGAAGATGGCGACGTCGCGATCTTTCGCCCCGTGCCGGGGCTTGGTGAATCTGGCGACTCCCCATGGCTCACGCCATGGGCTACTCTCTTGCGCTCTTACGAGCTTTGATTTGGACACTACAGAATCCCCACTTTCTTGCCGCACACCCAACGGACTGCGGCCGGACGGGAACACCCTCCGGCCGCACCCGATGAGCTGAGCAGGTCGGGCCGCGGACAGGTCAGGCAAAACTGCGGACCGCCGATGTCTCCTCGTCGTAGACGTCGAAGACGGTGTACAGCTTCGTGATCTGCAGCAGGTCTTTCACCCGCTTGGTGAGGTTGAGAAGCTTGAGAGTCCCGCCGGCATTGGCCACCGAGGTGAAGCCGGAAACCAGTTCCCCGATGCCGGAGCTGTCGATATAGGTCACGTCGGCGAGGTTCAGCACAATCTTCTTGCTGCCCTTGGCAACGAGTTCGCGGAGACCGTCACGAAGGTTGCTCGAACCCTCGCCCAGAGTGATCCGGCCGGTCACATCCACCACAATCACATCCCCCACCTGACGGGGGCTGAGTTTCGCGCTCACGAATGTATCCTCCTGTGCGGCCCGGTTCCGGAGCGCTTTATCTCCGCCGGGCTGCTGTTTAGGTTCCTGAGTACTTCACCAGTTTGACTTCGGTCCCCGACGGGCTGAGACGGCGGACCTGAAACTCATCGACGAAAGCCCGGATGAGGAAAATGCCGCGTCCCGACTGCTGGAGCAGGTTATGCTCCGCCAGCGGGTCCGGCAGCGCGCTTAGGTCGAACCCCTCACCCTCATCGCCGACGAACACCGTCAAATGATCCTTGCCGTTCAGCACGGAAAGGTGGACTTTCTTGCGCCGGTTGTACCGGTTGCCATGAACGACCGCGTTCACGATGCACTCGCGAACAGCCATGCCGATCTTGTGGAGATCCTCCTCCTGGAACCCGAGTTCCTGAGCCACAGCCAGCACGAGGTGCTCGGCTTCATCGGCGCTGTCCAATACCGAATCGAGAAAAGTATCAACCCGAGTGCTCTCGATGTTCTCGGCCATATGCATCCGCGGCCGCAACCCGGCGGCGCGAATCTCTCCTCAAGCCGCAAGACTCAACGAATCGTTAAGTTAACAAATAAAAGGGTCAAAACGCAAAGATGCCTTCGAAAGGGCCGCGGGCGAATCACGCCAGCCGCGCGGAGCGAAGCTCCTCGCGCAGCTCTCCGGAAGAGTTGAGGGGATAACCGAAATCCCAGAACGGGTTGCCCGGTGCGCTCTCCCAGACGCGCGTTCCGGTGGCGGTGAGCAGGCGGCGGAACCGCTCGTCGGCATCACGCACTTCGTTTTCGAGGCCGACCTCGGCGATGAGCGCGCGCGTGTCGAGGTCGTTGCGGTAGTCATCAAGGCCAAGCGGATATCCGCGCTCGACCTCGGCGACGAAAGCCTCCCAGCGGCGGATCAGCCCTTCGCGCCCCGCGCGCCAGATGTGCTCGGGACAGGCACGCTCCCGCAGGTGCTGCGTGATCTCGGGGTCAGTCATCACTCCCACCTTTCCGCCTGGCGCCGGAAGTACCGTTCTCCGGCGGCGGGAATGAAAAACGTGCGAATGATGCCGTTGCGGTTGTAGGCGATGAACCAGCCGCGGCGGCGATCGAACTTCGTGACCACGCCGTTGGGCCGGACGGCCTCGAGCACAGGCCCGCTGGCGCGCGTGTCACGGAACTGCTGGGCCAGCAGGAGGTACTCAGCCTTCGAGATGGAGCCGAACTCCGCTCCGTGTTTGCGGTAGTGCTCGTCGAGCAGCTCGCGGGTTCGAAAGCCGGGTCCGCCCGCCCAGAGCAGCGCGACAGCGAAGATGTAGGCCAGCAGAACACGCGCCTGCCGCATGCGGGTATTTTACGACGGCTGGCCGGCTCGGGATGCCGCGCGGCAACTGCGCCAGGCGATAGTGCTGAAATGATCGTCAGGGGGAGCACATGGCCATCACGAGCACGAACCCGGCCACCGGCGAGGTGATGAAAACCTTCGAGGCGGACTCGCCGGACGATGTTGAGCGGAAGATCGCGAGCGCCGCGAGCGCCTTTCGCGAACACCGGCGGACGCCGTTCGCCGTGCGCGCGCGGGCCATGACACGCGCGGCCGAAATCCTCGAGACCGGCAAGGAGCGCTGGGCGCGCATCATGACTCTCGAGATGGGGAAGACCTTGCGGTCGGCGCGGGACGAGGCTGCGAAGTGCGCGCTCGGCTGCCGCTATTACGCGGAAAACGCGGAGCGGCTTCTGGCGCACGAATACATCAGCACCAGCGCGTCCGAGAGCTACGTGCGGTACCAGCCGCTCGGGCCGGTTCTTGCCGTCATGCCGTGGAACTTCCCGTTCTGGCAGGTGTTCCGATTCGCAGCGCCCGCGCTGATGGCAGGCAATACGGGTCTGCTGAAGCACGCCTCGAATGTGCCGCAGTGCGCGCTCGCGATCGAAGAGATCTTTCGCGAGGCGGGGTTTGCCGAGGGCGTGTTCCAGGCGTTGTTGATCGGATCGCGCGATGTGGCGCACGTGCTCGCGGATGAACGCATCAAAGCGGCAACGCTTACGGGGAGCGAGCCTGCGGGCAGCCACGTGGCGGAACAAGCCGGAAAGCTCATCAAGAAAACGGTGCTCGAGCTCGGGGGCAGCGATCCGTTCATCGTCATGCCGGGCGCCGATCTCGGAAAGGCGGTTGAGACGGCCATCACGGCGAGGACGATCAACAACGGGCAGTCCTGCATTGCGGCCAAGCGGTTCCTGGTGCACGAACAGATTGCCGGCGAGTTCGAGCGCCGGTTTGTCGCGGGCATGGAGAAGCTGCGCGTGGGCGACCCGATGGACGAGGCAACGCAACTCGGTCCGCTGGCGACGCCGGATATTATCGAGGACCTCGACGAGCAGGTGCGGCGGTCCGTGCAGGCGGGCGCGCGGCTGCTGACGGGTGGCGAGAGGCTCGACCGTCCCGGAAACTTCTATGCGCCCACGGTGCTGGCGGAGATTCCCGAATCCGCGCCGGCGTTCTGCGAAGAGATGTTCGGCCCCGTGGCGCAGCTCTACCGCTTCCGAACGATCGAAGAAGCGATTGCGATCGCCAATGCAACTCCGTTCGGGCTCGGCGCGAGCGTCTGGACGCGCGATGAGGCCGAGCGTGCGCAATTCATCGACGAGATCGAGGCGGGCATGGTGTTCGTGAACGCGATGGTGGCGTCGGATCCGCGCCTGCCGTTCGGCGGCGTGAAACACTCGGGCTACGGGCGCGAGCTGAGCGCATGGGGCATTCGCGAGTTCGTGAACGTGAAGACGGTTTGGATCGGCACGTAGGACAGGCCTCCTGACCTGTCTCTGGAGTCTCCACAATTGGGAGCACATCAGGATACGATCGGCTTTGTATCAGGGCATGGCTTCAGCCGTGCCGTAACGGTAGGGAAAGGAATCGGGCTTCAGCCCCTGGCGAAGAGAGGGGCAACACTGGCTGAAGCCCGGTGATTGGCAGGGTTTGCGGCACGGCTGAAGCCATGCCCTGATACAAGGCGGGGAATGTTGGGTAGCGAGCGCGAAGGGCTGCGGACCCGCACCACGCCGTTGCCTGTGCCACCGATCCGGCACCGGACGCGCGCGGAGTGATGCGCCCGCAGGTTGCGGAGCGCTGCCGGATTCGCGGACCATGGCAGCAGGGCGCGCATGCAGGGATGGCTCGCAGTTTTTTTCCTGGCGATCGTTCTCGGGTTGTTCTCGACCGGGCTGCAGGACCGTTTGCGCGCGGCGCTCCGCCGGAGGCCGGGGGCCATCTTCCTGGTGCCCGCGGCCCTGACGGTGTTCTTCGCCGCCGTGCTCGCCGTCGCCGGCGCGCCGAGCCTCCCGTTTGTCGCGCTCGTGGCGGTCTACGCTACGATCCCGACGCTGCTGGTATGGACCGCGGCGCGTTCGATGGGGACAGACAGCTCTGTCCACTCCGCTTCGCTGCGGGACAGAGTAGTCAGTCCCCATGCCGGCGAGGGCAGGCACTGGCTCGAGTTCGCGGCCATTTTCGCGCTCTGGCTGCCGCTCGAATTCACGGCAGGGAAAGAACTGTTGCCGCAACACGCGTGGGGCGTCGCGAACATCACGGCGCGCGGCATCTCCATCACGCTGGCCCTGAGTCTCTTCCTGCTCTTTCGCGGCATGAAGGGCATGAAGTACAACCTGCCGCGGTCCTGGGCTGATGCGCGGAACGCCGCGATAGGATTTGCGGCCGTGGCGCCGGTGCTCATCGCGCTCGGGCTACAAGTGGGATACATGGGTGCCTTCCGCGGGCTCGCGGTGTTCCGCGCGGGCGCGTTCGGGCTGCTTTGGTTGAAAACGCTGCTGGGTGTGGCGCTTCCCGAGGAGCTGCTGTTCCGCGCAATCATCCAGAACTGGCTCATGCAGCGCTTCGGGTTCAACTACGGCACGCTCGCGGCGGCGGCCCTGATCTTCGGCGCGTCGCACCTGAACAATCCGCCGGGCCCGCTCCCGAACTGGCGCTACATGCTGCTCGCAACGATTGCGGGACTGGTGTTCGGGAGCGTCTTCTGGCGCTCATCGAGCGTGCTGGCCTCGGCGGCGGTGCATGCCACGGTGAACAGCGTGCGCCACGTTTTCTTCAGGTGATCAGGTGAAGCACGCGCAGCGGGAGTGGGGATCGCTCTACGAGGTCGTCTCGGCCTTCATGATGATCATGCTGTACATCTGGTGGCTGCGCCTGTCCGATACCTGGACGTGGGTGCTCATACTGGTGCCCATCGTGGCGTCGAACTTCGTACACCGGGAGGGTCCGCAACGGTTGGGGTTGTGGTGGTCGCAGTTTCGGGCCGCCGCGTTTCCGGTGCTGGCGTGGACCGCTGTGGTGGCGGCGGCCGTATTGGCAACGGCCGCGCTCGCTGGTTCTTTCCGGCGGGGAACGGCGCGCCAGGCGCTGGTGAACGTGGTCTGGTACGTATTGTGGGGCCTGGTGCAGCAGTACCTTCTGAACGGATTCTTCGTCAACCGGCTGGCGGCATTCGCCGAACCGCCAACGAAACCAGGCACTCCGTGCAGCGAAGCGCCGCGGGCGCGAGCCTTGTCCTCTGCGCGCCCGGGCGCTGCCAACGGCGCTTTCGCCCACCGCGTCGCGCTCGCGGCAGCGGCACTGTTCAGCGTCGTGCATCTGCCGAACTGGTTCCTCATGCTCGCGACGTTTGTTGGTGGATACGTGTGCGCGCGAGTCTATCTTCGCTTCCGCAGCCTTTACGCGCTGGCCATTGCGCACGGAGTCATCGGGTTCGTTCTCTTTCTGGCGGTACCCGATTCGGTCAGCGCGCATTTCCTCGTGGGGCCGCGCTACGTGATCCAGCGCTACCGGTCATACCCGGAGTTCCTCTTGTAGCAGCCCGTGGTGCAAGTCGCGCGATCTGGTAGGCCGGACCTCCGGCCGGCGAACGCTTGTCTACAATGTAGTCGTGCCTGCGGGCGGGTAAAGGGAGGGTCGAATGGCAATCGCAACTGCGAGCGGCGTGCAGCAGACGCTCGACAGGCTGGGGATTCGCGACGTGAATTCGGGCGCCGGCTGCGGCGAGTGGATCGCGAACCCGTCGGGAGGCGAGCTGGTTTCCGTCAGTCCGGCCGACGGGAATCCGATCGCGAGCGTGCGCATGGCGGGGCCTGACGATTACGAGGAGGTCGTGCGCCGCGCCGTCGAGACCTTCGAGCGTTGGCGGATGCTGCCCGCGCCGCGGCGGGGCGAAATCGTTCGCGAGATCGGCAACGAGCTGCGGCGCGCGAAAGACGACCTCGGCGCGCTGGTCAGCCTCGAAATGGGCAAGATTCTCGCCGAGGGCAAGGGCGAGGTGCAGGAGATGATCGACATCGCCGATTTCGCCGTCGGCTTGTCGCGCCAGCTCTACGGGCTGACGATGCACAGCGAGCGCCCTGGTCACCGGATGTACGAGCAGTGGCACCCGCTGGGCGTCATCGGCGTAGTAAGCGCGTTCAATTTTCCGGTCGCCGTATGGTCCTGGAACGCGCTGATTGCTGCTGTTTGCGGCGACTGCGTGTTGTGGAAGCCGTCGTCGGAGACGCCGCTGACGGCGATCGCCGTTCAGAACATCTGCGATCGCGTGCTGGAGCGGTTCGGTTGGAAGGGCGTCTTCGGTCTGGTGGTGGGGAAAGGCTCTGTTGTCGGCGAGCGCATGCTGGACGATCGCAGGCTGCCGCTCGTCAGCGCTACCGGCTCTTGCCAGATGGGGTATTGCGTCGCGGAGAAAGTGGGCCGGCGGCTGGGGCGGACCATCCTCGAGTTGGGCGGCAACAACGGCGTCATCGTGATGAACAACGCCAACCTGGACCTCGCACTCCGCGCCGTTTTGTTCGGGGCCGTAGGGACAGCGGGCCAGCGGTGCACGACGATCCGCCGGCTCTTTCTCGAGAGCGGAATCGCGCCGCGCATGACGGAGTCGCTGGTTGCGGCTTACCGGCAGATCCGCATCGGCAATCCGCTCGACGAAGGCACGCTCATGGGCCCGCTCGTGAGCCGCACGGCTGTGGAGGACATGCAGCAAGGGCTCGCGAAGATCCGCGCCCAGGGCGGCGAGGTCCTCTTCGGGGGCAACGTGCTGGACCTGCCCGGCGGCTGCTACGTCGAACCGGCGCTGGTGCGCGCGCGGCCCGGCATGCAGGTGCTCGAGGAGGAGTTGTTTGCCCCGGTGCTCTACCTGGTTGAGTTCGACGAGATCGAGGCGGCGCTGGCGATGCACAACAATGTTCCGCAGGGCTTGTCTTCGGCCATGTTCACCACCAACCTGATCTCCGCCGAGACCTTCCTCAGCGCGCGCGGCAGCGATTGCGGGATCGCGAACATCAACATCGGGACGAGCGGCGCGGAAATCGGCGGCGCGTTTGGCGGCGAGAAGGAGACGGGCGGCGGCCGCGAGGCGGGCAGCGACTCGTGGAAGGCGTACATGCGGCGCCAGACCGTCACCATCAACTGGTCGGGCGAGCTGCCGCTGGCGCAGGGCATCGAGTTCGAACTCTGATTTAGGGCCGCAAAGTGCGCTTAAATGACGCATTTTGCATGTCAAAAGGCCCTAATTAGTCGCTTTTTGCACGCACTTTTGTGCGCCAGCGGGGCTTTTCGGACCCTGGCTCCCTGTGTATACTTGACGCCATGCAGAGAAGCTTCCGCGTGGCGTTGATCCCCGTCCTGTTGATGTCGTGTGTGCCCTTCGCCGCGGCGCAGGAGCTGAAGTCCGTCGCGCTCCCCAAACCTCGCACGGAGGGCGGAAAGCCCCTGATGGAAGCGCTCAAGGCGCGGCAGTCCACGCGCGCTTTCGGGTCTGAGAAACTTTCGCCGCAAATGCTTTCAGACCTGCTGTGGGCCGCCTTCGGCGTGAACCGGCCCGGCGGACGGCGGACGGCGCCCTCCGCGCACAACTGGCAGGAGATCGATATCTACGTAGCGCTGTCCGAGGGGACGTACGTATACAACGCGATTGCCAACACCCTCGAGCCCGTCGCGGCGGGCGACCTGCGAGCTGCGACCGGCGGGCAGGGCTTCGTCAAGGATGCCGCGGCGAACCTGGTCTACGTTTCCGATTTCTCGCGCATGAGCGGGATCGCGGAAAACGAGAAGCTGTTCTGGACCGGCGCCGACGCCGGGTTCATCGGTCAGAACGTGTACCTGTTCTGCGCTTCGTCGGGCCTCGTGACCGTCATTCGCGGAACCGTGGACCAGCCGCTGCTGGCCAAGGCATTCAAGCTCCGGCCCGCGCAGCACATTCTGCTCGCGCAATCGGTGGGCTACCCGGCGAAGTGATCCGCCGGAGGGCTACTCCATTCGTTCCTCGTCGATTTCGTCGATCCAGTCTGGGCGTTTGAGCACTTCGCGCGGCTTGGAGCCGTCGGGAGGCCCGATGATGCCGTCGCGCTGCATCATATCGAGAATGCGCGCGGCCCTGCCATAGCCGAGCCGCAACCTCCGCTGTAGCGTGGATGTGGACGCCTTGCCCATCTCGAGCACGACGCGCACGGCGTCGTGATAGAGCGGGTCCTCCTGGCCCTGGAAGTCGTCTGCCGCGCCTTCCTCGCCTTCACCCTCGTCAGGAGGTGCGACAAGGAACGACTGATCGTACTCGGGCTTGGCCTGCGCCTTCCAGAAATCCACCACGCGGTTAATCTCGGTCTCGGTGACGAGGGCCGCGTGCATGCGGGTGAGGCGTGAAGAACCCGGCGGCAGGAACAGCATGTCACCTTTGCCGAGCAGATGTTCCGCGCCCATGACGTCGAGCACGGTGCGGGAGTCCACGCGGGTGGCGACCCGGAAGCTGATTCGAGCGGGGAAGTTCGCCTTGATGAGACCCGTGATGACGTCCACGCTGGGGCGCTGTGTGGCGAGCACCAGGTGCATGCCCACGGCGCGGGCCATCTGCGCGAGGCGGGTGACGCTCTGCTCCACGTTGTGGCCTTCCACCATCATCAGGTCGGCCAGCTCGTCGATGAGGATCAGGATGTAGGGCAGCGGCTCGAGTTCTTCGGCCGCTTCGCCCGTTTCTTCGCCAAAGAGCGGGATGGGCTCGTCTCTGAGCTGCCGGACTTTGCGGTTGAACTGCTCGACGTTGCGCACGCCCTGCGAGGCGAGCAGCCGCAGACGCCGCTCCATCTCGAGAACGGCGTTCCGCAGCGCGTTCGCCGCCTTCTTCGGGTCCGTGATGACGGGAGTCAGCAGGTGGGGGATGCCTTCATACAATCCCAGTTCCAGCCGCTTCGGATCCACGAGGATCATGCGCACTTCGTCCGGCGTCGTTTTCGCGAGCAGAGACATGATAAGCGTGTTGAGCATCACGCTCTTGCCGGAGCCGGTGGAGCCCGCGATGAGCAAGTGAGGCATGGCCTCGAGCGGTGAGACGCGGATCCGGCCGCTGATGTCCTTGCCCAGTGGAATCGTAAGCCGGGAGGCCGAGTTGGCGAACTCCTCCGATTCGAGAATCTGGCGCAGCGCGATGAGCTCGCGCTTGCGGTTGGGGACTTCGATTCCCACCGTGGGTTTGCCGGGAATGCGCTCGATCAGAATCGACTCGGCCTGCAAGCCGAGGCAGAGGTCCTCCGACAGAGCCGTGATGCGGTTGTACTTGATGCCGGCCTCGGGTTTGAACTCGAAGGTGGTGACCACCGGCCCGGGATTGATCTGGACGACCGAGCCCAGCACACCGAACTCCTCGAACTTCGACTTGATGCGGCCGGCGATCTCTTTAAGTTCCTGCTCGTCGTAGGCGTTGCGGCCGGGCGGCTCGTTGAGCAGCGTGGTGGGCGGGAGCACGTACTGGTGCTTGGGCGGGGCAGACCGTTCGACGGCGCGCAGGCGCGCGGGGGCGCTGTGCGGGGCGGGCGGCGCCGCGGGCTGCGGGCGCGGAGCGGGCTCCTCGAGCGTGCGGATGGGAATATCCTCTACCGCGATCTCCGCATCCGGCTCGGAGGCTTCCCACGGCGGCGCGTCGCCCTCGGGCTCAACCGCGGCAACGGCATCGCTCCGAGCGGCGGGCGAAGCAACCGGCTCCGCCACGGCCACGATTTCGGGCGCGCGTTTGTAACGCGGCCGCGCGGCGCGCTTTACGGCCCGTGCCTCACGGCGGCGGATGCGCCAGTCCGTCCAGGCATGCCCGATGACTCGAAAAAACGCGCCGGGCAGGGCCACGACAAACGCCAGGTGCGACAGGCGGAACGACGTTGAGAGATAGAGCGACACCAGCAGCGCGGCCATTGTCACTATAACGGCGCCGGTGAGATTGAACGCCGTTTCGAGCCAGCCGGCGACCACTATGCCGAACAAGCCCCCGGAAGGCACAACGCGAAACAGCATCCACCGCGGGCCGAGATCGAAGGCCGCGCAACTGGCCGTGATGAACAGCAGGCCGCCTATCGTCTTCGCGACGGGGGCTTCCACGGTCTGCGATCTCACCCAGCTCCAGGCGAGCAGGATGAGCACCGCCGGGATCACGAACGAAAGCGCACCAAAAACCTGGTAGAACACGTCCGAAGCAAGCGCACCGGCGGGACCGATCAGGTTCTTCGCCCGAGCCGCGCCGGCGGCGGTGTTCCAGGAAGGATCTTCGGGGTGATAGGAAACCAGGCTGAGCAGCAGCGCCAGGCCGAGGAGCAGGCACAACACACCGCCTGCCTCGAGCAGGCGCGAGGAGCGCGCCACGGATGAGGTTGCCATCCTACGCGCGGCCAAATAATGCCAGAGCGATCACTATTATGCCAAAAATGATGCGGTAGATCACGAAAAAGCTGAGGGTGTGGGTTCTGAGAAAGCGAAGGAAGACCGCAATTACGAACCACCCGGTGACAGCCGAAACAAGCATCCCGACGATGAAAGCGGTCCGCATGTCCGGCGCGAGGCCTCCGTGTTTGTGCAAATCGTGGAAGGTCTTTGCCGCTGCGCCGGCAAGCGCGGGCGTCGAAAGCAGGAAGGAGAACCGCGCCGCCGCGTGGCGGTCGAACTTCCGGAAGAGCCCGGCGGTGATCGTGATGCCGCTTCGGGAAACACCCGGAACGATCGCCAGGGCCTGCGCGGAGCCGATGACGAGCGCGTCGGTGAGAGACACTTCTCCGAGGTCCCGCTTGAAGGTGCCCACACGCTCGGCAGCCCACATCAGAAGGCCCACGCCGATCAAGGTTGTCCCGATGACATACGGGCTCCGCCATGCGGTTTCCGCCTGCGCTTTGAAGACGTATCCAAGCACGCCGACCGGCACCGTCGCAACCGCCAGGAGCCACAGCAGAGCGTGGTTGTGGTGGTATTCGGGGTCTTCCCCGCAGTTGATGCCGAAGGCGCCGCACAGGATCTGAAGCCAGTCGCGGAAGAAGTAGATGACAACGGCCGCAAGGGTCCCGAAGTGCAGGGCGATATCGAAGTCCAGGCTGTTCAATTGCGGACTGGTCCAGGACAGGAGGCGCGGCACGAGCGTCAGATGCGCCGTGCTGCTCACGGGCAGGAATTCCGTCAGGCTCTGTATAATCGCTAGGACGATCACCTGGTAGAGGGGCATAGTCTAATGTAGCCATCCTACCAACCTCCGCGCCGGAGACGGCGGGCGCCTCTGGAGGAGATCTTTGCGGCACGCGCGCGGCGGCGCCGGCCGATTTGCCGTCGCGGTCGCGGGGAAAAACGTTCGCACGGCCGATGACATCCCCGGGCATCGTGCTACCATACACAAGGACTCGGAACCGCATGCCGACGCTGGATGCCTGGGGAGCCTCGGATCCCGGCCTCGTACGCCAGAACAATGAGGACAGTTGGTTCGTCGATCCGCGACTGCGCGTCGCAGTCGTCGCGGACGGCATGGGCGGAGCTTCCTGCGGCGAAGTGGCTTCGGCGATAACGGTGGATGTGGTCATCGACCGCCTGCGGCAAAGCCTGCTCGAGGCGCAGCCGGAGGAAGCCGTCCAGGAAGCCATCCGCGAGGCGAACCGTTGCGTTCTTGCCCGGTCGCGCAGCGAGGAATCATGTTCCGGCATGGGCTCCACGGTGGTGGTTGCTTTCTGGCAACTGCCGCAGCTTTTCATCGCCAATGTGGGCGACAGCCGGGCCTACCTCTGGCGAGACGGCTGCCTCAGCCAGCTTTCCTATGACCAGACACTGGTGAACGAGCTGCGGGTGCGGTTTGGGCTTTCCGAGGAGGAAGTCGCGAATTTTCCTCACAAGAGCGTGCTGACGATGGCGGTGGGCACCACAGCCGATGTGCTCATTCGCACGGCCGAGGCAACTCTCCAGCCCGGCGACCTCGTCCTGTTGTGTTCGGACGGCCTCTCTGGTCCCGTTCCCGAGCCGGCCATCGCGGCCACCCTGTCACGCGAGGTCCCGCTCGCCGACCAGGTGACGCGGCTCATCAACCAGGCTCACTCCTTCGGAGCGCCGGACAATGTGACGGCGATCCTCCTTCGTTACGACAACGCTGAGATCTGAGCGCGGCGCGGGGTCACTTCCGGACCCGGGACGTTCTTTCGTTTACCGTACGACGACTTTCGCGAGGCCGGCGTTATTGGCGGAGTCGATGGCGCGAATGACGATCAGGTGCTCGCCCGCGGGAAAATCGTCGAGCTTCAGGCGGAAGCTCTCGCGCTGCGAGTCAAGGATCCCGTCCTCCGGCGCCATGGGGGTCCAGGCGCCGGCATCGATGGAATAGTCGCAGCGCCGGATGGCCGATGCCGCGTCCGCCGCCTCGATCTCGATCTCCACGTGGCTCGCGGAGCGCCGGGGCGTACCGGCCACCACGACCGGCGGCGTGTGATCCACGAGTACGGGGGCACTCACCAGCTCGGCGCTGCGCGCCTGCTGGGGAGGATTCGAGGGCGAGTCGGACGCCAGCACGCGGAAGAAATACCTGCCGTCGGCAAGCGCGTCCGACTCGACTGCGCAGGTGTTCTCCGTGAGATTCGCTTTGAGGAGTTTCCACTCGCGCTCATCTTCTCCGCGGAAGAACACGGAATACGTGAGCCGGTCGCCTTCGGGGTCATCCGCCTGCCAGGTAATCTGGAGCTGGTCGGAGGCGGCGCGGCCCAGTTGCTGCGCCGGCGTGCCGGCGGACGCCTGGGCCGTGTTGTCGGGCGTATCCGAGACCGTGACAGTGTACGCCGCGGCGCCGGTCTGCGCCTGTGCGGCGGCTTTCGCCGCTGCCGCGGAGGAGGAGGACTGCACGGTGACATTGATGCTTCGTACGGCAGGCGCCGTGTTCTGGGGCAGGTAGGCGAGGCTCACGCCATCGAGCCGCGGCCCGCCGCCGGCGCTCCCATTGAACTCGGCTTTCCACTGGATGAATCGGGCGTTTGGGCTGGCAACGGGCGAACCGGAAGCGTCCGTCACGGGCCCCGACCAATCGCTCCAGGTGCGGTCCGGCCTCAAGGAATTGCCGGTCCGCGTGCGGAACGCGAGCGCTCCGCCGGGAACCGACGCCCGCCAACTCAGCTTCCCCCAGCGCGCGACGCCGCCTGCGTCGTGAACCGGCGATTCGTAGGTGCCCGAGGCAGCTTGTTCTTCGGCGAACCGGTAGAGATTGCCTGTGTCCCCGGTTGCCGCTACGATGCCGCCGGGGGTATTTAGCAGGCGTGTTGCTTCACCCTGGTCAGTTTGGGCCACCAGAGTGGCTTTGCGATCCGGGCTCAAACGGTAGATCCGGCCCTGCCCGTCGGTGGAGAACACCACCTGGCCGCCCGCCAGAACCAGGTCGTAGACGTTCTCGTCCTTCGAAACCCAGAGGCTCTCGACCGTGTTGTCCGGGTTGATCCGGTAGATCGCCGACTTGTCCACGCCGGCGACATCGGTAATGGGCGTCGCAACGGCGATCGCGGGCGTGGGTGAGGGCGTCTGAGGCCTGGCGGCGTCCGGCTTCGGCTTGATCTCCACGCCGGACTGGGTGGGCTCCGCATCCACGCTGACGGTCGCTGTCGCCGTGCCAACCGACACACCAGACGAGGCTGCCGGCGCCGATGACAGGCCCCCGGTTGCGCGCCTGCTGAAGGAGCCGCCCATTGCCGCGGCGTAGACGGCGCCGTCCTGGCCCGGCACGAGCGAACGGACCTCCGGAAGAGCCGCATCATAGAGCACAAACGCTTTGTCCTTGGCGGTGATGCGGTAAATCATTCCGTTGGGCTCGCTGCCGGCCAGGAGCCGCCCCTGGGAGTCGAACGCCAGACAGGTGACGTGAGACTGGGCCGTGTCGTAGTACAGCTCGCCCTTTGCCGCGGCCTCGACCCGGTAGATTTTCCCCTGGTCGCCGGTGCCGGCGTAGAGCGCGCCATCCGATCCCACCGCCAGCGCCCAGATGTACCGCGCCTTGGGGTTGAAGTACTTCGTCGCCTTCCCGTTCTCGATGCGATAGATGGAGCCATCGGGGGAGGTGGCCGCGTACAGGGCGCCTTTGCCGTCTACCGCCAGGGCGAAGATCTCCGGCTGATCCGACGTCCACACCACTGTGCTCTTGCCGTCTTTCCCGATGCGGTAGAGGCGGCCGCGGTGGCCGGTTGCGGCATAGATCGTGCCGTCCGGCGCCGCCGCGATACTCCAGATGACTGGCTGATCGGAGGCGAGAAGGGTCTCGGCTTTGGGGGCGAGCATGAGCCGGCCATCACGGGTCAGAGAAAGCCCGGAGAATCGCCCGGAAACAAAATCGCGGTAGCCGTTCAACTCCCAGGCTGTGGGGGTCGAGGCGAGCGACGCGCGCGCAAACAACACGCCGCACAGCAAAGCAACTGCGGCTGATCTCTTCATTACTCTTTCACTTCCACTTGGACGGTCTTCGATCCGCTGATCACCATGTCGCCGGCGCTGATCTCGAACTCGGCGACGCGGGAGTTCGGCACTGGCGGTGTCGCGGACAGCGCAGGCTGCGAGCGCGAAAGCAGCAGCGCCACCGAAGGCGGCGGGTCGGACAGAATCTCCCCCTGCACTTCGTAAGCCGGCTCGGCGCGCCACACGCGAATGTACGCCTTGTTATTGGGCCGCAAGCCGTTGATGAACGACAGTAGCTGGGCGGCCGACTTCGGCTGCGTGGAGAGAAGCTGGCGGTACTCCGTCAGGTTGGTGGTGGCCGCATCGGCGGCGGTGAACTGCAGCGGCCCGAGTGGCGCGCCCAAGGGAACGCGGTAACTCGCCTTGCGCGTTATTTCCAACGCGTTTTCTCCGGCCAGCACGACCTTGAGGTCAACTGCTTCTCCCGGATGCACTTCCCAGCGCGAGGGCCAAAGCTGATCGATCTGGACCTGCCGCTTGCGTGAAAACGACTGGACGTTCAAAGCGACGCGCTTCAACTGCAGCGTGTCGAACCCGCTCTGCAGGACGTACGCAACCGGGACGGCGGTTGCGAGCGACACCTGCGAGGCGAGGTTGAAATCGCCGGAGTACATGTTGTCCAGTTTGAGCGGGGCGGCACCGCCCTGAAACTCGACTTCACCGGTAACGGTGTAGCTGGCGTCTCCGGTGGTGCGCTCAGTGGCGTCGATGGCCGAAAAGACGGCCATCTGAAGCAGAAAGGGCGAAAGCAGGCGATCGTTCACCACCCGCAAGCTGTAATTGAACGGCGCGGGTGATGTGGCGTCGCGGTCGGTCACGGAGATGGAGACCGGGATCATGCCCGCGGGCCGGCCTACCTCGCCCGCGACGCCCACGCTGCGATCCTGCGTGATCGTGCCGAGCCAGTCCCGTGCCGAGGAGATTTTGAACGACGATGCGAGGTTCGGAATGAGCGTCAGAACCTCCGCGCGGGAGAACGGAAGCGCCGTGATCCCGACCGCGAGAAACCGGTGCCCGAACGCCAGCATGCGGTTGCCGTCCACATACGTCACCGTGCCGTCGGCTCCCAGGCTCAGATCGCCCGAAATCAGTTGCACCGTGATCATCGCGCCCGGCTCGACGGTCCCGGGCGGCCCGCCCGATGGCTGTGCCCGGCTCCCGCCGCTTACACCCTGCAGCGGTTCGAGGCCCAGCGACCTGAGCTGCGGCGCGAAGTGCTCGATCGTGTTGCGGGTGAATCCGCCGAAAGAGAGCGGAGTGGCTATGTCCACCATCCGTTCGCCGGCGGCCAGCACATCCTCGCGAGGAGGCAGCACGGCGGTCAGCTTGCCGTCCGAACCAACCGGCCCTGCCAGCCTCACCGGCGGACGCGGCCCGGCGGTCTCCACGCGCAGCATGTCTTCGATGGGCCGTATGGCGGCAATGGGCTCCTTCGAGAACGCGAACCCCATCGCCAGAGCGCCGGCGAGGCGGCCGTTGATGTATACCGGGCTGCCGCTCATCCCCTGCATCACGCCGGTCTGGGCCAGCGGTCCCCCGGACAATCTGGCGAGAATGAGTGATTGCCTCGGGCCGATATTCTCCAGGACCCCCAGGACCTCGACGTCGAAGCTCTCAATGCGCGTCCCGGCGAAAACGGTCTTTCCGATGCCCTTCATCCCGGGGCGGATATCCTTCAGCGGAATGATTTGCGTCTGGGCAGAGATGGTGGCGGCCACGAACAGACCGCAAAGAAACCGCACGTCTACATTGTACCGGATGGGCGGTCACCAGCCTGTTTGCGCCTCTCCGAACTTCCGTGCTTTACTGAAGTTACCCATGATAGCCGGCACCCGAGCTGCTGCCAGCGAAAAGCCGCCGGAGGGTGCTGCGGCGCGCCTTCCCTGGACGGCAATTCTCTGGTTCGGCGTCTTGCTGATCGCCTGCTACGGTCCGGTTCTGCTGCGGCTCACCGTCCAGTGGAGCTCCGACGATGACATGGGGCACGGTTTCTTCGTCCCGGTGGTGGCGGGCTACATCGTGTGGCAGCGGAGGGACGCGCTCGCGCGGCTCACGCCTCAACCGTGCTGGTGGGGCCTGGCCGTGGTCCTATTGGGTGCTTTGCAGTTGTGCTTCGCGACACTCGGCGCGGAGTTATTCCTGTCGAGAACCGCCGTGATCGTCACGCTGGTTGGGATCGTCCTGACTGTCGGGGGCGCACAGGCCCTACGGCTGGTGGCGTTTCCGATTTTTCTGCTGCTGTTCATGGTGCCGATCCCGGCGATCATCTACAACCAGGTGACGTTCCGGCTGCAGCTTCTGGCAAGCCACCTGGCCGAGGTATCGTTGTCGGCGCTCGGCGTCCCGGTCCTTCGGGAGGGGAACATCCTCGAGCTGGCAAGCCAGCGTCTGAATGTCGTCGAAGCTTGCAGCGGCATCCGGTCGCTGCTCACGCTCTCGTTTCTTTCGCTGGTGTACGCGTACTTTTTCGACCGCAAGGTCTGGATGCGCGGGGCGCTCCTGGTCGCGACGATCCCCATTGCACTGGCGGCGAACGCCAGCCGCGTCACCCTCACCGGCCTGCTGAGCGAGGTGAACCCGGAACTGGCCGAAGGCATCCTCCACACTGTCTCCGGTTGGGTGATTTTCATGATCGGCCTCGGCCTGCTCGTGCTGACGCATCTGGTGATCAACAGGACATATAGGCTCTTCCATGGCCGGTAACGTTCCGCTCGGGTTCCTGAAGAGCAGGCACGCACAGGTGCTCACCGTCGTGCTGCTGGCTCAGTTCGCCGGGCTGTTCGCCATCTCCCGCCGCGAGGTGATTCCCGCGGCGCAGCCGCTGGAGAGTTTCCCCGCAACTCTCGGCTCCTGGGTCGTCGTGCAAGACGCGGCCGTGGGCAAGGATGTGGAGTCGGTGCTCCGGGCCGATGACATCCTGTCCCGCGTCTACGCCGATCGTGCGCAGAATCGGGCAGCCGCCCTGTTTGTCGCCTACTTCAAATCCCAGCGCACCGGGCAGACACCGCATTCGCCCAAGAACTGCCTTCCGGGAGCAGGTTGGGCCCCGTCGGAGTCGCAGATTATTCCGGTGGCCATTCCCGGGCTTGCCGAGCCGGTCTATGTGAACCACTACGTGGTGGCTAAAGGCGACGAGAAGGACGTGGTGCTGTACTGGTATCAGTCCCGGCAGAGGGTGGTGGCGAGCGAATACCGTGCCAAGCTCTACCTGGTGGCGGACGCGGTCCGGTACAACCGGACCGACACCGCGCTGGTGCGCATCGTCGTGCCCGTTTTCCAGAACGATTCGGCGGCCGCGACCCGCACGGCGACGGATTTCATGCGGGCGTTCTTCACGCAGCTTCGGAACTTCCTGCCTTCCTAGTACATCTCTCACACGCGGTCTGTTATGGAAACAGGAAGGGCTCGACGTACACAAGCAGATGAACGTGATCTGCCGGACCATTAATGATCAGTACGATGCGCGACATGCCCATGTGGCCGTGTTCGTCATGCGAACGCTCGCGTGGCGTATCGGAACGACAGGCCTGGAGGCCTGTCGCTGGACGGAACGGGGCGAAAGGCTGGTCTCAGCCCCAGAGGTCGCCACATCGTGTGCTATGCCAAGCTTCCTCAGCAATGTCAGGAATTCCTCTTGGAACGGCACCCGGCGATGGTGCTCTTGCTGACGGGGCTAGCAATCAGGCAGAACGTGAAACGGAACGTCCCGTAGTAAACCACAGTCGTCGCCAACGTCACCAGGAACATTGCGCCGAGCAGCAGCGTGTAGGCCGTGTTGCGACTCGGCCATAGAGACCACGCCGCGGGTCCGGATGATTCATGTAGCACGCGCAGCCCGGTCGCATTCCCCGACCGCCATCCGGGGCTTACGGCCTCCATGTTTTGGAACTTCCGGGTAGTTTTCGCGTCAAATCGGGTAGGAGGGTAGGCTATGAGCAGCACGGCGGATCGCTTGAATCTCTGCCAGGCCATCCTGGCCCTCATCGAACAGAAGCGCGCCGAGACCGGCGACGATTACCTCGGCGCGAGCATCGAGCACGTCGTGATCGAAAGCCAGTTCCGGGAAATCGAGAGTGAGATCCTGGAGAACCCCGGCGCTATCGAGCCCTGGCTCATCCGCCGTCGCCGCGGTCAGGGCTGA
>Ga0209777_10003779_pt1 | contig 18447 bp, 17 predicted proteins | sample FrelakmetHBP12HB_FD_187147 | JGI IMG/M metagenome (GOLD analysis project Ga0209777, IMG submission 187147) | Freshwater lake sediment microbial communities from the University of Notre Dame, USA, for methane emissions studies -HBP12 HB (SPAdes)... | ecosystem: Environmental > Aquatic >...
TAATAGGTGGGACAGCAACCCCTAAAACTGAAAATCTAATTTACCTCAAAGAACTCGTTGAGGCGGGGAAGATAAAACCTGTCATTGACAGACGCTATCCGCTGGAACAGATTGTCGAGGCTCACAGGTATGTCGATAAAGGACACAAAAAGGGAAATGTAGTCATTACTGTGGAACATAACAACAAAACCTGACAAAGCGCTATACCCGACCGGTATTCCGCTGCGCTTCATGGAGGCAGGTAAGCTCCATGAGAAGCTGTAGGGTGGGTGCAGTCCTTCTTAAGGAAGGACGAAACCCACCATTTACATTCTGGGGATAGGTGGGTTCCATCCGCCTACGGAGGATTTCACCTGCCCTAAGATATCTGTATTATTCGGATTTGGGCAATTCCCATGGAGACCTAAAGTCGAGACTATATGAAGACAGACTATTAATGGGAACGACAACAGTTTGATTCCCGTTTCCTTCAGGCCGAACAAAAAGCCTCCCGTTATTCTCAAGTAAAAGATAGAGCTTGTCTTTAGTTTGAAAAAATCCTTGGGTTGTTCTTTCCCACTGAAATTCCTTGATAACAGGCTGGTCGCTAGTAAACACGACAGTGTCAAAAGTATTACTAATATGGTCTGCTTTGATATCCAGGCTGCCTCTGAAATCTCCCCATGCTCCTGCACAGAGATAAGGCATAAGTAATAGCACAAGCAGGCAGCCGACCAAAACCATATTCCTTAACCAATTCGATTGTCTCATGTGCGATATTATGCTCTTGTCACTAAGTAACATTATCCCGAATCCCCCGGCTGACAACACATACACAAACATTAACGCAGCAATCCCAATATTTGGAATATGTTCAAATATTTCAAGGAATGCCATTAACGCTACCCCAATTGCCACCCAAAGCATGTAGAGAACCACAAATAGAACTTCACGCTCTGGCTTATTCTTCAAAATATCTCCCAATCTCTGCTCCCACGTCTTTCTTTCCTTGGGCTCCGGTTTTGTGGTTACTTCTTTAGAGAATACGAATTGTGAGAATAAAAAGCGACCTAGAAGATAGGCCAGTGCTGCAAATACAAATGCGACACTTATTGTTACCCAATGGGCACCCCTATAAATATAGTCAGATGTCTCAAATACTAGCTGGCTAGATGGTAAGCCGACTGCAGTGAAATAACCTTCCGTGTAGCTGCGTCCCATTAAATACAGAAACGCAGCGAAAATCGGGCCCGCTGTAACAAGCACTCCCAGTACCCCTATCCATCTATATTTGTAATTCATGACTGTAGCACCTATTTCTTACGGTATTCTACAGCGATATGTATATTCGCGCAAGAAGCCCCTTGCAACGCACTGTTGACATCCCTGGTTATCCAGAAGCATAATTGCCCTGGGGGCAGCAGTGTAACTATATGGCCAAGTACATAATAGCCCACGATGTAGGCACCAGCGGGAACAAGGCTGTCCTGGTAGATACCGAGGGGCACGTCCACGGCAAATGCTCGGAGCCCTACAGGGTCTGCTATCCCAGGACCGACTGGGCCGAGCAGGAGCCCGAGGACTGGTGGAAAGCGGTCACGCGCACCACTAAACTCCTCCTGGAGAAGACAGCCGTATCGCCCGCCGATGTGCTGTGCGTGACGCACTGCACACAGATGCTGGGCATCGTGCCTATGGACCTCAAAACGGGACCGCTGAGGCCCGGGATAATCTGGCTTGACAACAGGGCCTGCAATCAGGCGAATCGCGTAATGAGAAAGTTCATCAGCGCTCGCCTTTTCGCCCTCATCGCCGGCGCCGCCCTCTGCGGCAAGGACGGCATCCCCAAGTTGCTCTGGCTGAAAGAGGAAGAGCCCGATATCTATAAAAAGATGAGCTGTTTCCTCGACGTCAACGGCTACCTTATCTATCGCAGCACCGGCAACATAGTCATGGAGTGGACCGGCGCCTCGGTGTTCGGGCTGGACCTCAAGAAAAAGCAGTGGCTTCGCAGTATCTTCCGCTATGTGGGACTCGACCCTGCAAAATTTCCACCTCTGGTGCGGTCTATCGACCAGGTGGGAACGCTGTCCAAGGAAGCAGCAAGCGAATGCGGGCTGCTGCAGGGCACGCCTGTTATGGCAGGTGCGGGAGACGCCCCCTGCGCTGCTGTGGGCTCAGGCGCAGTCGGTGAAGGCGAGGGGCACGTCTATCTGGGTACATCGGGCTGGGTCGGCGTGGTCACGGAGCGCACGCCAAAAGGAAAGTGCGGGGCGGCTTCGATACACTCGGCAGACCCCGACAAAGCATTCCTGTTCGCTGAGACCGAGACCGCAGGGGCTTGCATTCAGTGGATGGCCGAGCAGTTGTACAGTTCCGAGAAGCCAGACCCCAACATTGCCGATGTGTATGCCCTGATGGACGAGAAAGCTGCCCGGATACCGCCGGGTTCCGGCTATCTGCTCTTCACGCCCTGGATGTACGGAGAGAGAGCCCCCATTGCCGACTGCAACGTGCGCTCCAGCTTCCTGAACCTGAGCGCTGACCATACCCGCGACCACATGCTGCGAGCCGTCTACGAGGGCATTGCCTATAATATCAGGTGGATTGTGGAAATCATCGAGAAGGAGTACAAATTCCCTCTGCCTAATCTCAGGGTAATCGGGGGAGGAGCCAAAGCTGCGCCGTTGATGCAGATTCTGGCAGATGTAACTCAACGAAAAGTGGAGACTGTCCGCTACCCGCAGGAAGCAGGGGCAGTAGGAGCGGCAATGGTGGCGGCGGTCGGCCTCGGGATCTATCCGAATTTCGAGGCTTTGAAAAAGGTGGTGAATGTAGACAAGGCCTTCGAGCCTGAGGAAAAGAACCGGGAAATCTACGATTCCCTCTACAGGTCTTATCAGGAAGCATATAGCAGCCTTCGCGGCTTCTATAAAAGGCTTAATGAGCGGAGAGCGCTTCAACAGCGTTCATGCAAGGAGGTGCGTGGATGAATAGGGAAGAAATCCTGAGCTTGCCATCGGCGTTGCCGGACGGGGTGGACTACGATGAGTATCTCATTGCCACCTACCTGGCGGTTTTCCCGGCGGTGTGGCCCATTCCCGTGCTTGCCGAGGCGCTTGCCATCGAGCAGAGCACAGGCACATGGGTAGCTGTTCCGGGCGAGACGCCGGAGGTACGCTGCCAGCACATAGCAAAGGTGCTAGGCGTATATGAGCTGCCTGACTATGAGTTCGAGGTGCCCCAGTCTCTGGAAACGAGGAACTGGATTATCCAGATAGCCTATCCTGAAGTCAACATCGGGGAACAGATACCCATGCTGCTGACCACCGTGGTGGGCAACATCTCGATGGGCGGTAATATAAAGCTGCTGGATATACGTTTCCCGAAAAAATTCGTCGCCGGGTTCAAGGGCCCGAAATTCGGCATCGCAGGCATCAGGAAAATCCTGGGCATCCCCAAGCGGCCTCTGCTCAACAACATGATTAAGCCCTGCACAGGTTATACGCTAGAGGTCGGCGCTGAGTTGTTCCGGAAAGCCGCCACGGGCGGCTGTGACATCATAAAGGATGACGAGTTGATCGCCGATGCTTCGTTCAACTCCATAAAGGGGCGCGTCAAGCGCTACATGGAGATTGAGAAACAGGTCTACGAGGAGACCGGCGAGCACACCCTGTACACCGTGAACATAACGGACAAGATACCGAAGGTCTTTCAGAACGCCAAACGCGCGGTGGAGTTGGGTTGCAACGCCTTGATGATAAACTATCTCGCAGTGGGATTGCCGGTAATGCAGGCGCTGGCGGAGGACCCCAAGATAAATGTCCCCATCCTGGCGCACATGGATGTCGCCGGCGCCATGTATATGTCGCCGCTGCACGGCATGAGCTCCCATCTCGTATTGGGCAAGCTGCCCCGCCTGGCCGGGGCTGATGTCGTGGTCATACCGGCCCCCTATGGTAAAGCCCCGGTCATACCCGATAAGTTCCGCAACGTCGCCAAGAATCTGTCTTTCCCCCTGTATCATCTCAAGCCGACCTTCCCCATGCCCTCCGGCGGAATCACGCCGTCCATGGTGCCGCAGGTAATGGCTGACCTGGGAACCGATATCGTAATCGGCTCGGGAGGCGGCATTCACGCTCATCCCGGGGGGCCCATCGCAGGCGGGAAAGCATTCCGTCAGGCTATCGATGCCACAATGCAGGGCATCGCTTTAGATGAGTACGCTAAGGACCACCCGGAGCTTGATATCGCACTCAAGGAGTGGAGCGACCCATTTGGCAAAGGAGTTACCGCCCGATAAGAGGAAAGGAGGAGGAAATGTCCAGGATTACAGTCTTAGGAGGCTCAGGAGCAGTCGGGAGCGTTGCCGCGGAAACTCTCGCCTCGAGCGGATTCTTTTCCGAAATAGTCCTCGCTGACGCCCGGCTGGAACAGGCAAAGAAGCTGGCCGCAAGGCTCGGGGCAAAGAAAATCTCCGCTGTCAAATTCGATGCGGCAGACCCCCGGAGTATCAAGAAGACGGTCGCCGGCTCGAAGGTCGTCCTGAACTGTGTCGGCCCGTTCTACAAGTACGGCCCCATCATACTGAAGGCGGTGATTGAGTCCAAAATCAACTATGTCGATGTTTGCGACGATTTCGATGCCACGGAGGCAATGCTGGGCATGGACAAGGCCGCCAGGAAGGCCGGCGTTTCCGCCCTCATCGGGATGGGAAGCTCGCCGGGCATCGCCAATGTCCTGGTCAGGTTCTGCGCCGATTCGCTGCTCGACCGGGTAGAAGCGGTAGATATCTACCATGCCCACGGCGGCGAAAAGATAGAAGGCCCTGCGGTGGTCAAGCACAGAATCCACTCCATGAAAGCGGACGTGCCCATGTTCCTCAAGGGCAAGTTCACCACCGTCAGGCTCTTTGAAGATAGCGGCAGGGCATTAGAGGAAGAGGTTGAGTTTAGAGATGTGGGCAAGTACGGCGTTTATGCCTACCCACATCCGGAGACCATAACCCTGCCCCGATACCTGAAGGGGGTGAAGAGGGTAACCAATCTCGGGCTGGTGCTGCCGCCGGCTTATGCAGAGCTGATAAAGGGGACGGTAAGACTGGGCGTAACAGAGGAGGAGCCGGTTGAAGTTCAGGGGCACAGCATCATTCCCCTGGAATTTGCAGTCGCCTTCATACTCTCCAGGCGGAAGAAGCTGATGAAAGAAGCCGGCCTCGCCGGGCCCATGGGCTGTCTCAAGATAGTGGTGAAAGGTTCCAAGGACGGCCAGAAGAGCACCTATATCTTTTCCATGTCCTCGAAGAGACAGGGCATGGGCGAAGGCACAGGCATTCCCGCAGCGCTGGGGGCGATGCTCATGGGAACAGGCAGGATAAAAGAGAAAGGCGTCCTGCCGCCCGAGGCGTGTATCGAGCCCATGGAAGTGCTGGAGCTGGCGCGCACCAAGGTCAGCGCCGGCGGAGGCAAAGGTTTTCCCATCGTCATCGAATACATAGACAGCTCCGGCAAATCGAAGACCATCGACCTTTTCCAATAGCAGTCCATCGCACTGGAAATATGCAAGCCTGATTATGGGGCGACCCGCCTTCGGCGGGTCGCCCCTTTAAATGTAGCGTCGTGGCTCCTGTCACGACGGCCCTGAATTGCTCACTGGGGATCCCAGCTTCTGCCTGATGCCCATTACATGGACATCAGAGGGTACACTGCCACCTGGCCGCCTTCAGCTATAACCGGGCAGCTTTTGGCCAGCGCCACCGCTGCATCAAGGCTTTTAGCCTGCAGTATGCTGTAGCCGGTGACAGGTTTAGCACCAACGCTCTTGACGCCGCCACTGCTGACGATTTTCCCCGGTTGAGTTGGGGCGCCTCCGTCCACGACAGCCTTACCGAGGTCTGCGAACCATTTCATCCAGGTAGCCATCGACTTTTCAACCATTTTAGGATCGGTTTCCATTTTGCCACCGTAGTAGACCAGCAAGTATTTCGCCATTTTGTCCTCCTTTCAAGCGGCTTATAGAACCATCACCCGAATAGAAAGGTGTAGGCACTTTATGACAGCCCTATAAAAAATATTTTACACAGCTAAAATAAAGAAGTCATAAAATTAAGAGAAGAAAGGTTAACAAGTTATGACATTTGGGGGAAGCGCTCTCTGGAGCTATGCGTGGGGGCGCTATGGATTGCCCGGCGCAGAGATACTGTAGTTAACCCCGGCTTGCGAGAAATTGTAGAACGCCAGACTTCCATTACTGAAGTTGCCCGAAACTTGCATCTCGAGAACACCATCCACGTAGACCTTTAGCGAAGTCTCATTGAACTCAAAACTGAAATCATACTCATGATCGAAGACATAGCCGCTGCTTCCCAAGTGCGCCGCACGAGCAAGCTCGGTTACCCCCTCGCCTTTCGGAGAACACGTAACGTCCTGGTCAGTATGCTGCCAGAACTCGTCGGCTATAGGTATGCCCTGAACGCGGGATACCGCCATGCCCTCTTTTGCCAGTCCCCCCGGGCCGCAAGAAGGGCCCCCGAAGTCCTTATACAGGTTCTCCCCGGGTAAATTGCTCTTCCAATCGATAAGAAGGTAATCAGCCTTGTGATTACTTGTGTCGCCCGGCTGCAAGCCCAGTGCAAAACCTATGTAATCATCGTCAGGTTCCGGTTGGCTTAGGGGCTTTATCTTTACATGAATCGGGGTATTCATGGCAGGAAAGTCACTGTAAAATAGCGAGGGCTGGCAATTTTGGCTTTCACGTACACTGCTCTTGTCAGCCGAGAGAATCCACGAGGGCAGGGAATAATCTTCATCAAACAATTGGGCGTAGGCTTGCGCCGTCCATTGCTCCAGGTTTGTAGCCACTGGAGTTGGACTCGGAGTCGGGGTTAGAGTGGTTACAGCCGGAGGTGGAGTTGGAGTGGTTGTAACGGGAGGTGGATTCTGAGTCGGAGTCGGAGTTGGAGTGGCTGTTGCGGGAGCTGGACTCTTAGTCGGAGTGGGAGTCGGAGTTGGAGTGGTTGTTGCGAGAGCCGGACTTTTAGTTAGAGTTGGAGTGGTTGTAGATTCTGCCGGAGTTGTGCCATGGCACGACGCTAGAATACTCACGGCTGTTACCAGTGAAATGACAATTATCAGTATCGTAACAAATCGGCGAATGCTCTTCAATGTCCGGTTTTCCATTCCAAATCACGACGAAACATTATTACCTTGTCGCTCCTGCTGTAAATTACACTAACAGCGACTTACTGTCAAGAGATTTTGAATTCAAATTTATTACCACTTCACGGACGTAGGCCTACGATGCGTGTGCAGCCATGAACAAAGAAACTCCAGATTCCCCTGTTAGACCCCGGATATTGTGTTGGGAACAGCGCAGTTCGTTGAAGTGCAGGCACAATAAGCGCTTCAAAAGGGCTCGTTTTTGCGGAGATGATGGCAGAGGTGAAAATATATCCTGTGGAACTTATGATCGTGGCGCTGGCCGTCTTGTCACGCTGCTTGCCGGCTGCCTCTTATCGGGAGTCAGCCTCTTTCTCGCCATGGCAGCTTCGACTCGCGAGACTATATCGCGGATGTTGAGGGGTTCTGTCACATAATCACAGGCGCCCAGGCGGATACTCTCTTCTATTGCTTTCCTATCCAGGGTTGGCTCAACCACAATAAACTGAGTCTCAGGACATCTCTCAACCAGCCCGGGCAGCAACTCTGCCGCTGGCGCTCTCGGCATCATGGCGTCCAGGATAACCACGTCGAAATCGTAAGCCGCAGACTTGTCCAGAGCTTCCAGTCCGGTTGAAGCAGCAACACAATAGTAGCACTCTCGGGACAGGCTCGACAAAAGCATTCCCCTTGCCGATGCGTCATCGTCGACTATCAAGATAGAACCCTTAAATATGCCCATTATGTCCCATCTCCGAAGCAGTTCCCGGAGCGCCTTCCACTGGCTTCAACTACGTTTTAGCACCAAGGTACCATGCTGGTCAACCTCAAAGTACTTAATTTCTCATCACTTTTCCCACCATTCTTGCGGCTCTCATGCGATGTTGTCAATCAATACAGGCAAGTGTCGACCCCTCCGAATACTCAAAAAGATCGTCTGGCAACAAGGGAGACGAGAGGGACAAAGCCCTTTGCCGGTCCTTCCGCGGAACGATGGGGTATCTCCCAAATTCCCCGAGTCCCCGAATACTGCGGGGCTAGAGGGAGCTCGAAAAGTCCCTCACGAAACCTCTTACAGGGCTCAGTTGCCAGGGAGTGCAGAGGGACAAAGTCCCTTTGCCGGGGGTTTGGGGGTGCCCCCCATCCGCCTATGGCGGACCCCCAAGACTGGGGGATACAGGGGGTTCAAAAAGGGTTCCAGACACTCGCTGGAAAATGCTATAATGCCGACATGAAACAGGAGGCCAAGATGAAGGATCTACGGGACTACAGCGGTGAATTCAACCCGCAGCTAAAGCTGCAGGACTTCTCCAAAGACGTGCTCATCAGGATGCTGGTAGCGGCAAGCAAGCTCTATACAGGAATAGACCCGCTTTGGGTCGCTGCCATGAGGAAGAGATTCGGCGACCGGGTGGCTTTTGATTACGACAAGGAGATATGGCAGACAGGCACACTGAACGAGGTGCGCAGAGTAGCCAAGGCGCTGAACATCACAGGTAACGACGTCGCAGCCCTGTTCAAATATTTCCAGTTCAGTCCGGGGTTCGGGGTGTTGTTCGATATCGACTGGGACCTGAAGGACAGCAATCACGGCATAATGACAGTCACCCGCTGCAACGGGGTTATATGGTGGGAGAGGACCAAAGACCACACATTGCAGAAATTCACCTGTGAGGAAATAGAGGTGCCGATGTTCCAGCGGGTCGCTGCATATTTCAATCCCAGGATGAAAGCCACTGCCTTAAAGCTGCCTCCCCGAAAAAGCGAGCACGACATCGCCTGCCGGTGGGAGTTCAAGGTAGAATGAAAGAGGACTTAGTCCCTTCGCCCTGAGCCCGTCGCAGGTCAGACATGGCCTAAAAAAGGACTACGTGTAGGCGCTGATGATAGCGATATTTCAGTGGAGTACTATCAAGCTCAACGCTTCATGAGCTTCGTGAAGTCTTCTACCTTACCTTTTTCGGTCGCTATCTTAAGAGCCATTTCGGTAATAGTTCGCGGGGGATCGGGCGCATGTTGGCGAGGAACCATGTGAACAGCCTCGACATCACAGGTGGTAACACAGAGGCCACATCCGATGCATCGCTCCGGGTCGACCACCGCTACTGACTCTCTAACCTTTATGGCTGACACGGGGCAACGCTCGTCCTCGCATATCCCACAGCCGTTGCAAAGGTCTGCATCAACCTGCGAGTGCCACCTGCTAACAGCGAACGAATTGGGATTTTTGAGTTGGGTAAGCCCGCGCAGAATGGTACAGCAACAGGGGCAGCAGTTGCAGATAAGGTTCAAACGGTCCTGGCTATTGTTGGTGGTATGCACAAGGCCAGATTCCTCCGCTCGGCGTACGACCTCCAGCGCTTCCTTCTTAGTGATCTCCTTGGCCAATCCTCTATCAATCAGGTAGCGGCCGGTTTTGTCAAAAACCAGGCACACATCCCTTGGCCTATCGCAAGCCCCAACGCTTACGCGGCACGCGCAATTAGCAAGCGCATAAGTGTCATTCCGGTCCAGCATTTCCGAAATAACCTCGAATGGAAGTACCTCGACACGGGCATCGATGGCCTTCTCAATTGGGACCACCCTGGTAAGAGGCGTTGGTTTGCCGGCGAACGAGTTGCCCATGCACTCACGGTGATACTCCTCCCACAATTTCCCCAGCTCTTTGTGCACGGGCTCGCCCCCGCCCTTCATGAAAGGGAACTCAAAGACACCGGGGATGGTAGGGAGCAGCGAGTAGCCCATGATTCCGTCTTTGTCCCGGCTGAAAACGATACCTTTGTTAGCCATTGACTCGCAGAGCGCACTGGCTTCTGCCACAGACACGCCAGCTTTTGCTGCGATCTCATCCACTGGCGTGGGAGTGAATACCAGTGCCAAGGCTACTTTCACCTCTTCCGGGGTGAATAGAATCCTCAGGATCTTATCGAATTTCTTCGACGGCGGGGCACCTGCAAGGTGTTTGTCTAATATTCTGCGCAACTGTTCGTAGTGATCCATGGAGGTCCCCTCACGAGAAGAATGCCCTGATTAACCGTATTAAAAGCCATCACACTGCCACTGAGAACCCGTAAATAAGTCTTACAGTCCATTATATAACATTTGACCGCCGGGAAATAATAATAGACCCTCCCTCGAACGAGCCATTTGATTAATTAGTGCGACCCGCCAGAGGCGGACACCCTCACCCCTTGCGGGAGAGAGTTAGAGTGAGGGGGATAAATCCCCCCTTTCGTGAAGCGGTTACAGGGTACCCCTCAGACCGAACAACGACCGACGAAACGAGCAGCGCAACCCCATGACGATTGCCGAGATTTGAGTTTGAGAAAGAGTGGACTTAGCGTCTCTAGGTACTATATAATCTTTCCGGATGGGAGGTAGTGCTATGGAACGAACCTTTGAAGCTACTATCGAGAAGCGTGACAAATGGTATATAGGATGGGTGGAGGCAGTTCCAGGAGCTTTCAGCCAGGGGAGGACGATTAGAGAGGTTCAGGAGAATCTAAAAGAAGCCGTGCAACTCATACTGGAAAGTCAGCGGGAACTGAGAGAAGAGGGAGTAGCCTCGAAAATCGTAAAGAGAAAGATCCATGTTCAGGTATAGCTTTGTGAAACACCGTGATTTGCTTCATCATCTCAGAAAGGAAGGCTGTATCCTCCACCGTGAGGGAGCCAGGCATTCAGTTTTCCTGAATCCCGAAAACGGGCATCTGGCTACTGTTCCTCGCCACCGGGAGATAGAAATCCTCTTAGCTAGAAAGATATGCCGCCAGTTGGATATTTCCGTCCCTAAGACGCGGGCTTAATGTTTTCCCACCCCGGGAAAGCACCAAAGATTGATGTTCTACAAAATGGCTTATGACCGATTGCCATGTGATTAAGCGGTCTACAGCATAATTTCATTACTTTGAAAATAGACGTTTTAACGTTCTCCTGAGCCTGTCGAAGTGCCCCAATCCCCTCGTCCCTTGCGGGAGAGAGTTAGAGTGAGGGGGATTCGCGCCCCGGAATGCGAAAAGGGCGCTCCAAAACGGGGACACCGGAACTGCAAGCTGAGCAGACATTAATTCAGAAGCACTCGGAAAGGACTTCTTATGATAGACCCCCTCATGAGACATTGCCGGAAGTGGTGATACTCTTTTGTATTTTATGCTTCAGCCCATGCCTGTGGGTATATCTTTATCCTTCGCCGAGGCAATTACTTCAGCAACGCTGGAGAATTGGGCAAGCACCGTAATACTCGATAGTGTTGGAGGAGGTATACAAAAATCCACCCCTTGCTTCTTTAACGCCTTCTGAGGGGAAATCCATACATGATCAGTCGTCTCTAACGCATCGCAGAGAACTTCCTGCTTCGAGGGCGCAGCAGATACGAAAAAACGAGCATCAAACCGGATAGAAGAGACCTCTGGAGTAATCCAGTGGGCGAAGTAAAAGATATTTTCAGTAGCAAGCTTCAGTCCCTCCCTCTCGATAATTGTGGCGAAGGAGAAAGGGTCTTTCCTTCCCTGGCTGCGGTATTTGGTGAAGCGTACTTTTTCGTCTTCGCTAAAAGCTATGACATCTGGAATATCCCGATAAGCCAGAAGAATCCCCGCTTCTTCGAATGTCTCCCGGATAGCAGCGACATAGAACCCCAGTGCCTTTTCAGGAGGCGAAGTACCAGCAATAATTTCTTGAGCTTGCTCGAAACTAAGCCCGTGACAAATTCTTTCGGCCTGGCGTGTGTAGTCTGCAGTTTCCACCGCCCCGCCCGGGAAAACATAAGCACCGGGCATAAAGGCACTTTGGGTGTGTCTTCGTACCAACAGAATCTCAATTCCAGTCTTGGCTCGAGCGACATCACGCATGAGAATCAGGGTCGCTGCGTCACGTGGTATTGCTATCATCCGAGTTCCTTGCTGCCGGCTGGGTTACTTTGACTTCAACAGATGGCACACGCAAAAATCAGTCACGCTCTCCATCACTGGTGATGGCCTTCTTTTCCCAGGATGACGGGAGAGTTCTCCCTGCGTCCGTCCAGAAAGTGGAATAAAGTCATGAGGGGATGACGGTATGCCATGCGAGGGCCGGCATATCTCATAACAGCCTTAACGCGGCTTCTCATGATCGGCGTATAACAGTGTACCGGGCATTTAGCACAAGTAGGTTTACCTTCTTGAAACGGGCACTTCGCCAGCCGCTCTCTTGCGTAATCGAGAAGTTCTTGACAATCCCCGCAGAGCAAACCTTTGGCACAGTGCTGATAATGACAATACATCCCGATCATCGTCTCGATAGTATTACTCTCTCTTGCCAGCCGTGAACGGCTATTTGACATACTGAGCCCTCTCATAATAGATCAGATTCCCCGGAGAATCAGCCACAGTCTGGCTGACGTAGGGGTCGGGGTGGCAGCGGTCGCTGACCCGTAGCGTAGCGGCGTAGCGCTTCGGCCATGTCGGGATCCGACAAGCTGTCCTGATGAAGCTGCTGCTCAAGCCTGAGCCCTTTGGGTAGGGGTAGTGACATGCCCTGGTAAACGCTCTGCCGGTCATTGCGGAGGCTGGCCTGAGGGTATGCGGAGATAGCTTGGGCAAGCTCGAGGGCGCGTGCCAGCACTTGCCCTTGTGGCACAATCTCCTGCACAAGCCCGATGTGGAGTGCGTGATCGGCGTCGATGAGCACGCCTGTCTCAATCAGATAGAGAGCGTTGCCCAGGCCGACGATTCTGGGCAGCCGTTGGGTGCCCCCGTCCACGAGGGGAACACCCCAGCGGCGGTTGAGCACGCCAAACTGCGCGTTGCGGGACGCGACACGAAAGTCACACCAGCAGGCCAACTCCAGGCCGCCGGCCACGCAATAACCGTTCACGGCCGCTATTGTCGGCTTATCGAGGTTTGTGATATGGCTGATACCCATCGGCCCCGACTCCCTGGCGCCCCGGCGAGCCGCAAGGCCACGGATGTCCTTCAGGTCAGCCCCTGCGCAGAATGCGACCTCCCCAGCTCCAGTGAGGATGAGTACGTCGAGCCCTTCATCCTGTCGGAATGCCTCGACCGCCTCAAAAAGCAACCCTGCGGTCTCTGCGTCAACCGCGTTGCGAACCTCAGGGCGGTTGATGGTGACGATGATCGATCGACCTTTGCGTTCAGACTCAATCTTAGGCATGGCAGCACCCTATTGGTCGCCTCTCACGAATCCACGGACAATGAGAAACCTAACCTTCTTGGACACCTAGCCTACCAGTGACATTGACCCGCTCCCAAATATTATACAACTTTCAAAGTCAGACATATCAGTGCTTGGGCTTGTCCCTGGCGTGGGCGAGATGCATCGTAAGTCAGTGGTTTTGGAGCACGTCTGAATACCCCGGCATCCGCTATAATTCTTGAGGGCGCTTGCAGCTAACCCCAAAGCCCCAAAATGCGACATAAAGCCCTTCCAGTCCCGCTGAGTTCTTTAACTAAATGTCAGCGAAAACCAGTGTGGTATAATTATAGTAAACCACTATTTCTGCAGATGTAGGGCATGCTAATGTTTTAGTATGGTAGTGTTGTAGCCGATGGGGCGAGATTTGTGGATAGCCCGTGAAAGTGCGCAATAAGACCTCACAATCCCCATTATCTTAATCCCCATTATAGGATGCCTCAGATTCCTGCTCTTCCCTACCTTGCTCTAAAATCAAGCCTTGGGGGAACGTTGTTCTGCTCCGGGAGGACTCGGTTTAGGAATGATATTCTCAGCGAAGGTCTCACTGCAGGTCTCTGTATTGCTGAGTATGGCTTAAGGAACACAATGCCCAAAAGAAAACTATTAACAGTGCTGTGGGTGACCGCCGGCATCATTCTGGGGTTAGTATTAGGATGGATGGTACTGCGAGGCGTTAACTGGAGCAGTATGCACAGCGCCCTCGGCAGAGTGTCCTGGGACGTGCTGGTCCCGGCGGTAGCCGCTGTCATCGCTTCATTGTTCTTGCAGGCGGTCCGGTGGAAGCTGATGCTCCCCCGCGAGTCGGTCTCCACAGCGCGGCTCTTCTTCGTACGGAACGCCGGCCTGAGCATCAACAACCTGAGTTTTGCGCAGGGTGGAGGTGTCCTGGGCGATGCCTCAGAGCTAGCCATGCTGACCAGGTCGGACAAGATAGATGGCAGCAAGGTCGTCGCCAGTCTGTTCATGGCTCGTGCACTGGACTTTGTGATTACATCGATATTCATTCTTGTGGGCTTTTTCATCGTCCCTCAGCTCTCCGTATTCAAGCCCGTGATCATACCGATACTGGTCGTTATGGCCTTAATCATACTATTCGTGCTGTTCGCCAGAAAAGTCGGCAGGTTTCCGGTATTGAACAAGGTCAGGGCGCTCCAATCATCGCTGCACGCAGTTGCTTTTTTGCGCGATCGCAAGCTTATTTTTTGGCTTTCGATATCTCTGACGGTCTTGGCCTGGATGCTTCTGGGCACTGCAGCCTGGCTCGTAGCTCAAGCCATCGGAATCCAACTGCCGTTCTGGATGATGAGCATCCTCCTCGTTGGTATGACACTCTTCTCAGGGGCTATTCCGTCCGCACCCAGTGCCCTGGGCACATACGAATTCGTTACTGTTTACATATTGGGGTTGTTCTCTATCAACAGGTCGGATGCGCTCTGCTTCGCCTTGCTTGTTCACGCCCTGGTAATGATTCCTCCCAACCTTATCGGAATCCCGACGATATCAAGGGAGTGGAAGACGTTCCGCCAGATCACAAGTCAAGCCAGTGCTATACTAAAGCAGCGGTTTTTCCGGCGCAGGGCCTGCGCGACCCTGCCGGTAGCGGATATAAATGTGGAAGCAGACTTCGTAGGATTCGCGAGTCTGCTGGATAACGACTAAGAGAGTGGTCTTGGCGCAGCTCTGAATTCCCTCAAAAATCCCCTATTACTTTTGAGGTGGATTGCTGCCCATCAAGCATCCCCCGAACCAGCCATTTAACCAAGAGGGCGACCCGCCGAAGGCGGGTCGCCCTTACGAAAATTGAATTGGCTCGCACATATCATGCGTCAGCATCGTTCAATTTCGCATGAGTTCCGGATGGTTCTTTTGCAGCCACTCCGCCACTGTCTTCCGAAGTGCTCTTGCCAGGGTTAACATCTCTTTCGCTTCTTGAGCGGATACCGCCCCGGCCCGTTCATAATCGCTGATATTGCGCTTCTTGCGAAATCCATCCAACTGGGCAACCAGGTCAGCTTCAGCGCCTATGGCATAGGTCAGAGACTAAATTACCCGGTAATGATGTGCCTCACGCGCTGCCCGGTAGCCAGCAGCAGCCAAAGCAGCAGTGGCCATTTGCAGCGCTGCGTTGTAGGCCAAACTTAACTGTGAGTCAGGACTGAGGCCTCTTATTTGAGAATCGGTCAGATCGCGGTCAGCCACGCCAAGCAATTCCGCAATTTCCCTGGGGTTGGCCTTATGGTTTGTCAGCCAACCCTTATTTAGCCATTCGGCTAAGCTCATCTTCGTCACCTATCACGAATATCTTGTCGCCTTCGAGCACATCGGTAATAAAAGAGTGCCTCTCGGCGACACGCTTTTTAAATTCGGCAACTGAATAAACCACCGGATTGATCTCCCTCTCTAATATCTCCTGCGCTTGTGAAAGGGCAGAAACAGCATCGGCAAACGTTACCTTACCTATGATAATTAAATCTATGTCACTCGCTCTGCCATCTGCACTCCTGGCAACGGAGCCAAAGATAAAAGCGACCCGAATTTTATCCGCTACTGTTTCCAGCGATTTTCTGATGACATCGGCAATACCAAAGGTTTTTCTAACGATATTCTTAAGTTCGTTGAAGATAGGGCTTTTCATATTGGCCTTGTAGTATACCTGTTTCCCCTGTACATCACGGGTGATGATTCCTGCATCCATAAGCTGTTTCAGCTCCCTCTGCACAGGACCTAAACCGATACCTGTAGCCCGCACAATCTGGCGCAGATAAAAAGCTTCATCAGCATGGCCATACAGCAGGGATAGGATTACTCGCCGCGCCTTGCTGAACAGGATATTACTGAGGTTGCTGTTTGCTGAAGGTGTAACCATTTTGGTTACGATTGTAACCTAAAAGGTTACAATAATCAAGTTGGGCGTAGGTCGCCCCTGCCTCGAATTCCGCCCTCATCGCCCTCAAACCGCGACATTCTCCCCTTGACAAATAGAACATCAGTTCTTATAATTCGGGGCGCTCCCACTCCTTCAGCAGTGAATGGGAGTGTAGGGGCGTCCGCCTAAGGCGGACGCCCCACAAAATCGAATAGAATCGTTAGCCCTACAGCGGGATCAGGGAATGCTTTCTCCACGGCCTCGCCGGCCCTGGCCCCAGCTTCTCCCAGTGTTCCATCTTCTGGGATAGCCGCTCCAGGGTGTTTATCAGTATCGGCCGCGTCCTCCTGGGGTCTATGATATCGTCGGCGCCCTGGATACCTGCCAGATGATAAGCTGTGGCGTACTTCTCGTGTATCTGTTCCATTAACTGACGCCGCAGCTCCTCAGGATGCTCCGCAGCCGCTAGCTCGGCCCTGTAAAGCGCGTCGGCTGCTCTCTCGTAGCCCTCTATCCTGACGTCGGCAGTGGGCCAGGCATATACGGCATCGACACCCATGCGCTCGGTGCCCATGACCATGCGGGCTGCGCCCCAGCACCTTCTTATGTACACGGTGATCCTGGACGTAGTGGCCTCGCAGATGGCGAACACCGGCTTGGCAGCGTTCCTCTCCAGTCCGTCCCTGTGCTGCTCCTGCTCCAGGCTGGGCAAGAACCCCGGGCTGTCCACGAGGGAGATTATCGGTATATTGAAGCAGTCGCAGAACCTGACGAACCGCGCCTGCTTGTCTCCGGTATAAACATCGAGGCAGCCATCGCCGGCAGCCGGGTTATTGGCTACAATGCCCACCGTCTTTCCCGCCAGGCGGCCGAAGCCGATTATCATGCTGGTAGCATAGAGGGCCTGCAGCTCGAAGAAGTCTCCCTTGTCCACAATGGATGCGATGACCTTGTGCATGTCGTAGGGCTGGCTCACATCCGCAGGGACTAAGTCCGGAAGGTGCTCATCGCTGCGATTGGGGTCGTCCCCTGTGTTGACTACGGGAGGCTTGTCCCTCCAGTTGGAGGGCAGGAAGCTGAGCAGCCTTTTACTGGCGTCTATGGCCTCCTCGTCGCTTTCCACCAGCAGGTCGTTAGAGCCGGTGACTGTGGAGTGTAGCAGCGCCCCGCCGATCTCTTCCTCGGTTACATCCCTGAAGGTAACCGCCTTCAAGATAGGCGGTGAGGCTACGGACATGAAGGCTATGTGATTGCGCATGATGACGAAGTCAGCCATTATCGGAGAGTAGGCCGACCCTGCATAGCATGGCCCCAGCATCAGGCTGATATGAGGCACCACCCCCGACATAAGTGGAGGATAGTACATGAACCCGCCGCCTCCACCCACCGGGCTGCCGCGTACAGGGATCTTGAATCCGTTTCTGCCGAACAGGTCGTGGATTCTGATAGCGCCCGAGTCAATCATCCCCACCAGAGGGATGCCCTCCTCCATCGCCTGTTCCATCGCCCGGGCCACCTTGCTATTCTGAATCGTGGACTGAGTGCCCGCCAGCACGGTGAAGTCATGGGCATAGGAGTAAACGGTGCGCCCGTTGACCTTCCCATAGCCCACAATCACGGCATCCCGGGGAAGGTCCCGCTCATCTATATCGAAGCCGGTCTTCATCGCCTGCGTCCACAATCCTATCTCATGAAACGTCCCGGGGTCGAAAAGCCTCTGTATTCTCTCCCAGGCCGTCAGCTTGCCCCTGCCGTGCTGCTTGTCTATCGCAGTCTTATCTCCACCGGGCAGCCATTTTTTCCTTTGCTCCTCAACTTTTTGCAGCTTTACCTTCGCGTCAGCCATCTGATCCCTCCGAAATTAATACACTGGTTGCGATTTACAATCTGATGTTTTCGTGTTTGCGTAGAGGCCTTCCCTCATCCCTGCTGGCAAATGTCTTGAGTGTCTGTATCAGGAAAGGCCTGGTGTCCCTGGGGTCGATGAAGCCCTGTCCCCATTCACGCTCCAGGGCCCGCAGCTTATGCCTCATCTCGACAGTCCGCTGCTCCAGTTTTTGCGCCCTAGCGGCTTCATCCTCGATAGACTGCAGTTCCCTCTTGTACATAATAGATACCGCCCCCTCTGCCCCCATCAACCCGCGCTCCACAGAGGGCCAGGCCACATCGAGGTCGCCTCCCAGTGTTGTACCCGGCATGGCCAACTGACCACCACCATAAAGCTTTCTTATGGCAATGGTGATCTGGGGCACA
>Ga0209777_10003780_pt1 | contig 18445 bp, 17 predicted proteins | sample FrelakmetHBP12HB_FD_187147 | JGI IMG/M metagenome (GOLD analysis project Ga0209777, IMG submission 187147) | Freshwater lake sediment microbial communities from the University of Notre Dame, USA, for methane emissions studies -HBP12 HB (SPAdes)... | ecosystem: Environmental > Aquatic >...
CCGAGGCTCTTGCTGGGAAGGGATGGTTGAAGAGGGGTTTGCCAACGATGGATAAGTTGAAAAAACTTCAATCTGACCGACTCATATTTGTGCATTACCGTTATTAACAAAATTGACCTCCTCAGGTATCAAGAAAAATACTGGAAAGAGTGGTTAGCAATCATCTGGCAATTGTAGGAACGATGATGGACGTCACCCAACGTAAGAATATCAAGGAGACTTTACAGGCCAGTGAGGAGAGGTATCGAACCCTATTCGAGGAATCAAGAGATGCAATCTGTATTACTAATCGAGACGGCAGACTTATTGACGTTAATCAATCTTTTTTATCTCTTTTCGGCTATTTGAGAGAATGGGTAAAGGATCTGAACTTCCAGGAGTTGTACGTGGACCCTGATGAAGGGTCGAGGTTTCAGCAGAAGATAGAGCAAATGGGATCTCTGAGAGACTATGAGGTGAAGCTCCTTAAGAAAGATAGGGCAAAAATGGACTGCCTTATCACTGCAACGGTGCGAAGAGATAGCCACGGGAGCATTCTGGGCTATCAGGGTATTATCCGCGATATCACCGACCTCAAGCGAGTGCAGGACACTCTTCGGGAGTCGGAAGAGCGGTTCAGAAGGCTCTTGGAGAACGCCAATGACGCAATCTACACACATGACTTAGTAGGCAACTTAACGTGGGTAAATCAGGAGGCAACGCGAATCTACGGTTATAGTACCGAAGAATTGCTCAAGCTTAATATTACACAGATTGTTGACCCCGAGTACTTGCCATTGGCGAGTCGTAAGATCCGGGAGAATCTGAACGGCTCCTCACAGTCCGAACCGTATGAGCTCCTGACTTACAGCAAAGAGGGTAAACCCATCTGGGTGGAGGTCAGTACTCGCCTTCTTGAAAGGGAGCCTCACCGCGTGGAAGTACTCAATATTGCGCGTGACATCACCGAGCGCAAGCGAGTGGAGAAAAGACTTCTTACCCATCAAGAGCAGCTTCGGTCCCTCGCCTCAGAGTTGTCATTAACGGAAGAGCGGGAAAGGCGGCGCATCGCAGTGGAGCTACATGACCGTGTTGGACAGCTGATTGCCATGGCCAAGATCAAGTTAGGAATGCTACGCGAATCGAAGCCTTTCACTAATCTTTCTGGTCCCTTAGACGAAATCCGCGCGCTTATCGACCAAGCCATACAGAATGCACGGTCGCTGACATTCGAGCTCAGTCCACCGATCCTCCACGAACTAGGTTTTGAGGCGTCGGTGCATTGGTTATCTGAACAAATGGAAGAAAAGCATGGCATTCCGGCACACTTGGAAGACGATTTGGAACCCAAGCCGCTGGATGATGATATTCGGGTTGTTCTCTTCACAGCCGTGCGCGAACTATTGGCGAATGTTGCCAAGCATGCACAGGCACACAAAGTAAGTGTATCCCTCCGGAGAGATGGTGATAAAATACGTATCAATGTTGAAGATGATGGGATTGGATTCGACACCTCGCAAACCGACCCTCATATGCCTAGAATCAGCGGGTTTGGCTTGTTCAGCATCCGCGAGCGATTGAGCCATTTCGGCGGGCACCTTGAGATCAACTCCAGTCAAGATAACGGGACCCAGGTTAAATTAGTGGCGCCGCTGAAGTGCAAAATATGACCACAGTGGAGAACAAGAAGTGAAATTAAGAATTCTACTGGCTGACGACCACAAGATCGTACGTGAGGGGCTCCGCACATTGATTGAGAAGCAGCCGGGTACGGAAGTAGTTGGCGAGGCAGATAGTGGACGAATGGCGTTAAAGCTGACCCGGGAACTGAAGCCCGATGTGGTCATCATGGATATCACCATGCCTGATTTAAACGGTATCGAAGCCACTCGACAGATTCATTCCGAAATCCCTGGCGTCAAGGTTATCGCGTTATCAATGCATTCCGACAAACGGTTAGTTGCTGGAATACTTATGGCAGGTGCCTCAGGCTATCTGCTCAAGGAGGATTGCGACTCTGGCGAACTTGCTCGGGCAATCCAAGCCGTGGCCACTAACCAGACCTACCTGAGCCCTAAGATAGGTGAGGTAATGATCAAAGACTACGTGCGTCATTTGTCAACCAATGCTTCCTCTCCTTTCTCCATCCTGACGCCCAGGGAGCGCGAAGTGCTTCAACTTCTGGCTGAAGGCAAAAACACAAAGGAAATTGCCTCCTCCCTTCATGTGAGTGTGAAGACTGTTGAGACGCACCGCAATAAGATCATGGAGAAGTTGGATATTCGCAGCATAGCTGAACTCACCAAATATGCCATCCGAGAAAGACTGACTCCCCTCTAAACCTGTAATAGCCCTTAGGCTGGAGGATCCCGCCTCCATAAAAGTCTCATTTCATCCTTTTCCTGATGGTAAGCTAAGGTATTTCGAAACCAATAATCACGAGTTTCCCTATTGCATTGAGGCTCACTTAATGATATTGAAGGCCAGAATATCAGCGGGTTGGGAAGCAAGTCAGAGTGTTCTTTCCCCGACGATAGGGAAGTCCACGGCTATTATCCTAGCCAGCGGGTATGCCTATGCTCAAACAATTAAGCTATACCACAGGAGGAAGTTATGGCGAATATCATTGTGGGCATTGATACTGGAGGGACTTTTACGGACGGTTTTTTGAGTGATGGAACACGAATTGAGAGAATTAAGGTTGATACCACGCCCCATGACCTGACGGTTTGTTTTATGAATTGCCTTGAAGAGGGTGCAAGGGCCTTCGGTTTTAAAGACTTGCGGAGTTTTTTAAAAGAGGTCCAAGTGCTTCGCTTTTCGTCCACAACGAGTACCAATATTCTTGCACAGAGAATTGGAGACAAAGTAGGCGTGTTGGTGACGAAAGGATTTGAAGATGGCCTGTATAAGAAGGAGGGGGGGACTTGCCTCCCCGAGTTTTTGCTCATTCCTGACTTGATTGAAACCATTCAAGAAGAAGTCACACCGGCTGGAGAAGTAACGAAGACTCCAAACGATGCCGACATAATGGAAAAGTTGAAACGACTTTTGGATTATGGTGCTCGGATTATTGTGATATCCCTTCATAATGCGCATCTAAACCACCAAAACGAAATGAGGGTCAAAGAAATCATAGGTACTTATTATCCAAAACATTATCTTGGGTCGCTCCCTGTTATCCCTGCGAGTAAATTTTGCAATCATCCGGACGAAGCGGGCAGGACGAATTTGGCTGTATTGGATGCCTATGTGCATAGAAAAGTATCGGGAACCCTATATCACGCCGAGGACCTTTTGCGAGAGTCCGGTTATCGAAGACCTCTTTTGGCAGTCAACAGTAGTGGGGGCTGTTCGGGAGTCGCCAAGACTAGGGCAGCGGACATCATAGGATCGAGTCCTACAGCCGGTTATATGGGTGCAGTATATTGGGCAAAGAAGTATGGCCTTCCTAATGTGATTACTATTGATATAGGAGGGACCAGCATTGATATAGGTTTAATTGTGGGTGGAGAGACTTTATATAGCGAGGAGAGGAATCTTTTTGACACTCCCGTTGCTACCCCTGTGTGGGAGGTCTCCTCCATTGGACTCGGTGGAGGGTCTATAGCCAAAGTGAACCTGAAGACGAAAAGTGTGGAAGTCGGACCGGAAAGTGCCGGTGCTCTGCCTGGCCCTGCATGCTATGACCTGGGGGGGGAGAATCCCACTGTTACCGATGCCGATGTGGTTTTGAAGCGCATCGACCCGGAATATTTTCTTGGGGGGAAGAGAAAATTGAATGCTGACAGAGCTCGCGAAGCAATCCTTACCGTGGTCGCTAACCCCCTTGGTCTTGACGTGGAAGGAGCGGCGATAGCGATTCTCGATAAGGCAAATGAATTAATGGCTGCCGAAATTAAGAACATGTTAGACAAGATAGGCAAATCCCCTATCGATTTCGTTCTATTCGCTTTTGGAGGGGCTGGGGCAACTCACTGTTGCGATATAGGGGAAAGATTGGGAGTTCCCAGGATTTACACCTTTCCCTTCTCTTCGACATTTGGTGCTTTTGGAACTTCAATGATGGACCTAATGCATATCTATATGTGCTACAAGAGTCTCCCTCTTGCCATGGGGGGCAATGCCGTTCTCGACATCGAAGCCTTTAATGATGTGGTAAAGAAGGAACAAGAAAACGCATTAAGAGACATGCAAGGGGAGGGTTTCAAGGGAGAAGACATAAAGTGGAAATTAGAACTTGAAATTAAAGGGGAATTAGATCGGCGTAGTATACTGATAACTTCCCCCAAAGTATTGATAGACAATCTGGCAGATGCCCAGGCTATCTTAGAAAATTACGAACAGGAGAGATCAAAATTAAGACACGGGAAGGCGAACCGAAATATCCAGATAGAGGTTTTTTACCTCACGAGTTATTGTCCACTTTTCAAATATGAATTTCAGAGACAGATTATTGGTGATGCTGACCCAAGTCATGCACTTAAGACAGAGAGGGCAGTTCTGGGGACAAGTTGGTCACTTGCGACAAAAGTCTATACCAAAGAACTTCTAAAATGTGGAAATGTGGTATTTGGGCCAGCTATTCTGGAAAGTAGCGATACGACGTACGTTATCCCTAAAGGCTGGCAGTTCAGCGTGGATGAATACTTAAACGGCGTGATAGGAAGATCGAAAATCTGAAGGAGGTAAATTATGGGGTTTAAAACTCGAATAACTGAATGTTTGGACATCGATGTTGATGAAGAGATGTGGCATTGTAACAGGTGCGGATATTCACTCATTTCGGCGAGAGAAAACTATAAGAAAGGTTGCTTAGTATATGACCAGGATCCTTGGGAGATTTGGCCATCTGTTACCGGAGAGAAGTTGGATTATAGGCCCGACCCCAATTGGTGCAGAATTGTAAATTATTACTGTCCTGGTTGTGGAACACTGATAGAATTGGATGTACTGCCACCTGGTCACCCTATCATTCATGATATGGAGTTAGATATAGACAAGCTGAAAGCAAAATACAGCAAAACGTGAGTTCAAACATGGTAAACCTTTTAGTCAGGTATCATGTGGAAAAGCGTTAAGTCAAGGGAGAGCGAAAATGAATAATATTGGTATTGATATTGGAGGAACATTCACCGACTGTTACGTAAGATACAAAGACTCAAATGTAACAACAAAGACACCTACTACAACTTATGATCTATCCATAGGGCTGGTACGAAGTATCGAGGATGCAGCTAAAGTGATTGGCATTTCAGTAGAAGAACTCCTAAAGGAAACTGAGTTTATCTTTTACTCCACTACTGTGGCAATGAATACCTTGATACAGCGGAAAGGTCCTAGACTTTGTTTGATCACTACGCGGGGGTTTGAGGATACCATCTTGCGAGGAAGGGGAACCCAGTGGCAGGATGGGTTAACCATTAAAGAAAAGAAGTGTATCCCCGTGATGTCCAAGCCCGAGCCGCTCATACCAAGAGAACTAATCGTAGGGGTAAGGGAAAGGGTAGACCAGATGGGTAAGGTGGTTTTGCCCTTGGACGAAACAGAGTTTCGGGAGCAACTTCGATATTTAGTTGACAAGGGTGTCAGAGGGTTTGCAGTTTGTCTACTATTCGCCCATTTGAATGATCTTCATGAGAGACGCCTACAAGAGATCATCGAGGAGGAATACCCAGACTACTGCCTGGGCGGTATGCCGGTAGTCCTTTCTTCCGAGGTTCTGCCAAAGCAGGGTGAATATGGCCGCACGATGTCTACCATACTAAACGCTTATCTTCAACAAGCAATGTCGGAACAGTTGTCCCATGTCACGGATCAATTGAGAAGCCGTGGGTATGAGAAGTCCTTGAAAATTATTCATAATACTGGAGGTGTGGGAGAATTATTTACCACCATGGCCATACAGACCTACAACGGAGGTCCTGTAGCGGGGCTGATTGGGGGTGCCTATATCTCGTCCAAACTCTATGGCGCTAAGAACTCGTTAGTTACTGATATGGGGGGTACGAGTTTTGACATGGGCGTGATTGTTGAGGGGAATCCGCGTTTTTATACCTTTTGGCCTGTAATGGATAAATGGTTAACGGGTATAACCACCTTAGAAAGTCGTTCAATAGGTGCGGGTGGTGGATCTATCGCCTGGGTCAATGAGGTATTCCGACGCTTAGAGGTCGGCCCGCAAAGCGCAGGGGCTATGCCCGGACCTGCCTGTTATGATCAAGGGGGAGAAGAGCCAACTGTTACGGATGCCGACGTCGTATTGGGTTACATCAACCCCGACTTCTTTCATGGCGGCAAGCTCAAACTGAATAAGGCGAAAGCGTCTAAATCAATCAAGAAGATCGCACAGTATTTTCAATTAGACATAGAGGAAACAGCTCTCATGATAAAGAAGATTATTGATGCTAATATGGGGAACAACCTTTACAAAGAGACTGTCCTCCGGGGATTTGACCCGAGAGAGTTCTTGCTCTTTGCTTTTGGGGGTGCAGGTCCGACACACTGCTGTGGCTATAATCAGGCTATCGGCGTAGAGAAAATCATCGTTTTCCCTTACTCGCCCGTTTTTTGCGCTTTTGGATCTACCGTGATGGATATGAGACGTATCTATGAACAAGCGAAGTACATGATACTTTCGCAGCCGTTGACTATGAGGCTCGTCGCTGAGCCGGAGGAATTCAACAGTGTAGTCCGGGGAATCCAGAACAAAGCGATGAGGGACCTTGTCGCGGATCGAGTAAATCCGATGGATGCGATATACAGCTTAGAGCTGGACATGAAATTCGGTGGACACATCCATACCTTAAGATGCCACTCTCCTCGGGTATTTCTCAGGGATGAGGGAGATGTGAAAATTCTTTATGAAGCCTTCATGAAAGAATATAGCGAAGTTTTTAGCCCTATGGCACTTCTTCCCAGATCAGGTGTCGTGATCACGAACTTCACTTTACATTGTGTTGTTCCCCAGGTTAAGCCGGAATTCGCTAAATTCAGAAAGGTCGGGTCAAGCCCGAAGAAGGCGTTTGTCACCAAAAGACCTGTCTGGTGGGAGGATTCGGGTACCTTCAAGGATACCGCTACTTATAATATGGACCGTCTTGAATGTGGCAATATCGTGGAGGGACCTGCCATAGTAGAGGCTCCTAACACAACAGTCGTCATCTATCCGGAATACCGTTACAAGATAGATGAATATTTGAATGGCATCATCGAAAGAACGTAAGAATTCAGGAGGTGCTAAGATGGAGTTAGGTTGGGGATTTGTAGATGAGGTTCCAGGGTTGTTAAAACCTGAGACTGCTACAGAAAGAGAGTTGGAAGCGGTGGACAAAATTTCGCATGCTGACTATGCTATTTATACGGAAAAGCTCGGCCTAATTTGCGAAGAAGCTAAGGAAATCTTTGTCCGCTCAGGCCGGGCGGCAATGCTTCTTGCTGGTGACCTTATCGTAGGAGTGTATACTGCTGGGGGTGACTTAGTGACGGGTATGGCAGGTGCTTATATTCATGCAGTGTCATCTACACCGGCCATAAAGTACATTTTGAGACGCTGGAAGGATGATCCTACCGTTGGTTTGAAGGAAGGGGATATCTGGATTAACAGCGACCCTCTTTATGGTGGACTTCATCCCCCGGACATGGCCATGATGTTCCCTTTTTACGCTAATGGAGAGGTGATAGCCTGGATTGGTGCCGCGGTACACGAGGGTGATACAGGTGCAATCGGTCCTGCTATTTCGCCTTTGTCAAAGAGCCGCTTTGAGCAAGGACTTACGATACCACCTCTGAAGATAGGGGAGAACTATCAGCTACGTCAGGATATACTCCACTTGATATCAAACCATACTCGCACCCCTGAGAGTTTGGAAGTGGATATCAGGGCGAGGGCTGCCGCTTGTGACCGTGTCCGTATCAGGTTCAATAGTATCGTAGAGGAAAAGGGAGCCGACTTCCTCGTTGGGCTTCTGCACCTTATGGTGAAAGAGACTGAGCGTGGAGCTAAAGCGAGGATCAAAGAGTGGAACGATGGTAAATACAGGAGTGCGGTCTTTTTTGATTCGGTCGGTCCTGAAGAAGGTCTCGTGAAGGTGAGTTTAACCGTGGAAAAGAAAGGCGACCACCTTACGTTTGACTTTACTGAAACCTCGCCTGAGAACTATAGTAGCTGGAATTCCTTCTCCCATATGGGGATAGCCCATGCTGTAAATGTGCTTTACTGGGGGGTATTTAGTGAACTTCCCACTTCTACCGGCATTTTCGCTGCCATAGATTGGAAGTTTAGACCAGGCTCATTCTTACATGCTGGTAAGTGGGCCTCTACGATGCTTGCACCACCTGCTCTGGTGAGCGTGATGGTACTTGTAGAAATATGTTTTAGCAAGTTGATGTATGCTTATGAACCAGACCGCAAATTAGTTATTGCAGGCACAGGCTCACAGGGAAATATGAGTTTTTCCGCCATGAATCAGTGGGGCTTTCATGTGGCTGACCTGTCCACCATTTTCTTAAACGGTATGGGTGGTGGGGCAAGGCATGATAAAGATGGGGTGCATAGCTTCTTTTTTGCCCATTGCCCATGGGGTAAAGCAATGGATGTGGAAGATACTGAGATCGAAATACCCTTTTTGCACTTGAACGCCTCGCATCTTCCTGATCAAGGGGGGTTTGGTCGTTACCGTGGGGGCTCTGGGACGAGCCTTGCCCTGATGACCCACCTGGTACCAGCAGGCGCCTTGATGAGTTGGGGTGCGGGGACAAGGGTACCACAGACTCTCGGCATTTTCGGTGGCTATCCGGCACCAGGTGCACCAACTATTCAAATCAGAAATACCACGATTCACGAAAGAATGAAACGCGGAGACATCGTTCTCCCTGCGACTGTCATGGAGCTTGCTGCCGAAAGGGCAATAGACGGGGATTATGTGATCGGCCCTGCAGTAGGAAAGGTCATGGGTTTATTTTCTAAGGGTGAGATATACGCACAAACTCGTGCAGGTGGCGGGGGCTACGGCGATGTTTTAGAGAGAGAACCGGACATGGTGATAAAGGATTTGAGAGATAAGGCTGTGTCCCACTGGGTAGCACAAAACGTTTATAAGGTAGCCTATGACCTGGATTCCTTGGAGGTGGATTACAAAAAGACTGAAGAACTGCGCCAGAAGGAACGGGAGGAAAGGAAGAAAAAAGGTAAGAGGTACGAGGAGTTCGAGAAGGAGTGGCAGGCAAAGAGGCCTCCTGAAGAAGCACTCGCATTCTATGGTTCCTGGCCCGACGGGGCTGCTGTGAAGCCGATTATGAGAATTTAGGCAGAATAGCTCTGATTTGCGTTCTATTCCTTATCAGCTTGACGATGCAGCTCACGCAAATGACTGGAGGGTCCCAAATGAGAGAAATGAGAAAAACAGAAAAATTAATTATAACAGTGGCTCAGACTGGGGCATTTCAGGGGAAAGAGGCTAATCCAAACTTGCCGTTACAACCCGAGGAAATTGCTCAGTCGACATATGAGTGTTGGAATGAAGGTGCAGGTATAGTTCATATTCATGCTAGAGAAAGAGAAACAAACAAACCAACAACTGACCCAGACATTTTGCGCGAAATTGACCAGCGAATAAAGGATAAGAATTGCGACATCATTATTCAGCACAGTACTGCTGGTGACTACATACCACGTTTGCCCACTGACAAGAGAATCAAAGCGATTGAAATGAATCCGGAGATGGCAAGTTTGAGCGTTACGTTCACTCGTATGAATTTTTGGGGAGGTGAGAATGTCCGCATCGTCACCCCTTCTGAAATTGAGCATGGTGCCAAGGCGATGCTCGATAGAGGCATAAAACCTGAGCTTGAAATCTACAACCCTATCAATATGCATGATGTCTATACCCTTATAGATAAAGGACTCCTAAAAAAACCTTATTGGATCGATTTTGTGTTTGGGATGCATCGAGTCAATCAGGGATTTATGCCCTATTCACCAAGGTATTTAATGTGGTTAATCGATTTGCTGCCCCCAGATTCCATGTTTAACGTGATGGCTGTAGCAGATTCAGAATTGCCTGCGACTACGCTGTCAATTCTCTTGGGGGGGCACCTACGGGTGGGTTTTGAGGACAACATCTACTATAAGAAAGGAGTGCTAGCCGAGAGCAATGCCCAGTTGGTGGCGAGAGCAGTCCGTATGGGCAGAGAGTTCGGCTGCGAGATAGCTACGCCTGACGAGGCTCGAGAAATGCTTGGGATACCTAAGCTCCAAAAGTAATATGTATGTACAAGAGGGACCATCAGTGGCAAGCTACCTGTAAAAAGGACGGGAGCTTTAAATAGAGGGACGGAGATAGACGCTTAATGGCTGGTCAAACATCTAAGGAACTGTTTACTGACGTTTTTCAAATGAAGAGACTAACCAGACTTCCATTCATCCCGTGGATATCTAGCTTTGCAGCGAAAATAGAGCAAGTACCCGTTAGGAAAATGTTCTCTGATGCCACCCTACTGTCAAGGTCCCTTCAAAATGCACAGAAACTATTTGGTTATGATGGAATAACCACCGTTTTCGATCCAACACTTGAAGCGGAGGCATGCGGCTGTAAGATCAAATGGGGCGATATGGAGGAATTACCTGTTGTGATAAGTCATCCGCTTGGCGAGGGAGTTGGAATAGAAGATTTGGATATTTCGGAAATCGAAAAAAAAGGAAGGATCCCAGTAGCGTTAGAGACGGCTAAAAGAATTAGTATTCTGAAAGGGAAGGAAATTGCTTTACTTGGGATAGTTACGGGGCCTGTGACTTTGGCAAGATTTTTGCGTGGAGATAACTTTATCCCTGAGTTGGAAAATCCTTCCGAGAAAACAATGGAATTTATAGAATTAGCACAAAAAGTTAACTTGAAACTGTGCGATGCTTACTGCAAACAGGGTGTAGACGCTGTTGTTATTGCGGAGAAGTCCTTAGGGGAACTACGCCCTGACTTAATTAATACGATGATAGCCCCAGTACTTGAGACCATTTGGAGAGTTGCAAGGTACTATAATGCTTATACTATAATCTTGACACGAGATTGCAGTGAGAGACATATTGAACCTATTTTCCAACTACAAGCTGATGGTGTTGTAATAAGTGGCAATATTGATCAGGCAACTATAAGAGATGCTGCCATAAAATACAACCGTTGCTTCAGCATAAATATTCCTTGCTCAGCATTGTTAGGGACACAGGCTGAACTCAATGATTTGTTAAGACGTTGCCTAAGCACACAGGAAAGAAGAGGCTTTTTTCTATCCACTGAGTGGGAAATACCATACGACACCCCATTGGCTAATATTTATGAAATCATGAAAAGCATCAAGGCAAAAAGTGGTTAGATTGTAGGCAGGCGACTTGTTACGCTCGAGTTCTTTTGAAATGGTACCTTGGTTACGCCCGATGCTCGCAGATGAAAGGGGGTGATGCCTAAAGGGCACAAAAGATTTCAGTTAAATCAGAACTCAAATCTGAATAAGGAGGTGTTCCAATGGCAAAAAAATGGATTCTTGTATTGAATAGCATATTACTTGTTTTAATATTGGTCGCACCCAACCGCTCAGCGGGGGCGACTAAAGCACCGGAGAGCATTAAAATAAGTGCTGTTCTCTCCCTCACCGGTGCATTTGCACCCCTCGGCACGCAGGCCAAAATGGCATACCAGATATATATTGACAAAGTGAACTCCGCTGGTGGTATCTATGTTAAAGAATTCAATAAGAAAATACCCGTTGAACTGAAGATACTTGACGATGAATCAGATGGGCTTAAAACAATATTACAGCTTGAAGTGGCCAATGAGTGGGGGGCAGTGGCCAATTTAGGGGGATTCGGTTGCACCTCTTTTGAAGTGGGCACCGTGGTCGCTCAAAAGAATAAGATGGTATGGATTGGCCCGGGCTGTTCTGGCTGGACACCCCATCAACGGGGTATTGATTACATGTTCTCGACTCTTCTCAAAACACCCTTCCTTTCCCCATTGGTTTTTGACATGGTCCTGAGCATGCCTGAACCAAGGCCAAAGAAAGTTGCGATCTTCGAGATCAATCAACTGGACTGCCAAGAGGCGACTGAATATTGGCGCAAGGGGGCCGAGAAGGGAGGCTTCGAGATTGCGTATCATTATAAGTATGCCCTCGGGACCAAGGACTTTAGTGCCATGATCACCGGCGCAAAAGCAGCTGGAGCCGAAATCCTCCTCGGCTATCCTACAATACCAGAGGGTCTGGCCATTATAAAACAGATGAAGGAACTTGATTATAATCCAAAGCTTGTCTACTGGGTCCGTGCACCCACGAGCCTATCGTTCGGCCTTGCATTAGGCTCCCTGAGTGACTATGTGTGCTCCGTTATCGATTGGAGTAATCAAATACGCATACCCGGGAATGATGAACTCAATGCTGAACACCAGAAAATATATGGTAAGCTGGGGGACCCTTTTGCGGGCTCGTCCTATGCTGCAGCCCAGGTTTTAGTTGGCGCAATTCAAAAAGCGGGGACTCTGAAACGAAAAGCCATCAGGGATGTAGTCGCTGCTACTGATATGGAGACCGTAGTTGGCCGTATTCGCTTTTCCCCTCAGGGAAACGTGATTGATCCTTTGGTCTTGGTCCTTCAGTGGATGGGCGGAAAACAAAACGTTGTCTATTACAACAAAACGGGCGAGAAATACAAACAGTATATTCCAAAGGTAGATCTGAAGTGGCAACCGGCATGGTCTGCGAGATAGTCAGAGCCCCATGTTGCGGTTGGTCATAACCTTCATGGCATAGGGGTAATGGCCAACCGCAACGTTTGGATAGAGGAGATTGAAGCATCTCTGAGGTGTAGGGCGGTATGCTCGAAGTCAGCAATATAGATGTTTACCATGGAGACCTTAAGGCGTTGTGGAATATCTCTTTCCAACTCAATGAGGGAGAGGTAGTAGCCCTCATTGGTTCCAATGGCGCTGGAAAGAGTACTCTACTGGAAACAATAGCAGGTCTTTTGATTCCGGCTGCAGGAAGTGTTGTTTTTGATGGTATCCGATTGGATAGGAAACCATCTCAACGCATCGTGCAGTTGGGTGTCAGTTTGGTTCCCGAAGACAAAGGGATATTTCCTTATATGAGCGTCTTGGAAAATTTAGAGTTAGGTGCATTTAACAAAAGGGGGAGAAGGTTAAAAGATGAGACTCTAAAACTTGTCTACGGATTGTTCCCCATTCTGAAAGATCGGGGGTCTCAGCCAGCAGGAACCCTGAGTGGTGGAGAACAACAGATGCTCGCCGTAGGCAAAGGGCTATTGTCCAGACCTAAATTGTTAATGCTCGACGAGCCCTCCATGGGATTGGCGCCATTAGTCATCAGAAACATTTTTGAGGCGATTTACCAAATAAACAGAATTGGCGTAAGCATTCTTCTCGTAGAACAAAATGTCCGTATCGCTTTAAGCATCGCCAACAGGGCCTATATCATTGAGAATGGACGTATTGTACACCATGGGGATTCAAAGAACCTTTTGACTGATGAGAAGGTCAGGCATGCCTATCTCGGGACTCTCTCTATCTGAGGAAGGTGAACCATGTTTAAGTTTTTAGCCCAAACTTTCGTCAACGGAATCAATGTGGGAGCACTCTACGGATTAGCTGCGGTCGGCCTCTCTTTGATTTTCGGAGTGATGAGAATCCTAAATGTGGCGCATGGTGAATTCTTGATGATTGGAGGCTACATAGGGTTTTGGCTTTTCACACTCTATGGTTTAGACCCTTTTATGGGGTTGCCCCTGGTAGCCATTTTTCTCTTCTTATTCGGAGCAGTTTTTTATAAGGTGGTTTTCGCTCGAGTAGCCAGGTTCCATGAAGAACTCAAATTGAAGAACTCCTTACTGATTGGTTTTGGGTTATACCTTATATTCCCTCAAATAGCTATGGTGCTTTGGACATCTGACGAGAGGGCAATAAGCCCCGTTTACAGTGGAAAAGCATTTGGTATTCTTGGTTTACGTTTTGGCTATGTCCCCCTGGGTGGGATACTTGTTGCACTCATTGTGATTATTGCTCTTCAACTATTCCTCACCAAGACCTATTTTGGCAAGTCTTTGAGAGGAACAGCCGAGAATTGGAAGGCCGCCAAATTATCGGGAATTGATATTGACCGGACATTTATGATTACATTTGGTCTGGGTATCTCCTTGGCGGGTTTGGCTGGTGTACTGATTGGTCTAATCCAGGAGCTTACCCCCGTGATGGGAATACCATGGACCCTTAAGGCTCTTGTTGTTGTGGTGCTCGCCGGAATGGGGAGCATTGGGGGAGCATTTATTGCCGGTCTCATATTGGGAATTGTAGAAGCGGTAAGTGCAATCTTCATGGGTCCCTATACGATAGCCATCGGAATGCTGATATTCCTAATCATTCTGATGGTCAGACCGCAGGGATTATTTGGAAGAACGTAAGGGGGAGTTCATTGACAGACAATTGGAAGAGAATCTCGGTAGGCGGAGGCATCTTAGCACTTTTAGTAATACTGCCCCTTATAACAATGCGATCTGATATTCTCACATGGTCATGTTTAACCTTGCAATACATTCTTCTATCACAAAGTTGGAACATCATTGGTGGTTACGCAGGCCAGGTAAATCTCGGCCATGCCGCTTTTTTTGGGCTGGGGGCTCTAACGACACGCTACCTATGGCTATCCGCGCTGCCCCTGCCGTTTGCTCTTCTTGCTGGCGCTTTAATGGCCACTGCTTTTGCTCTCCTTATAGGCATACCTGCTTTTAGACTCAGAGGTATATATTTCGTCATCGGCACTTTGGTGTTGGCGGAGATACTAAAGGTCGTTGTTGACACTCGTCTTCCCGTGGCTTCTGTATTACCCGCGCCAATCCTGGCAACCTATAGTGTCGTTCCTCGCTATTACATTAGCCTAATAGGGGCTGTTTTGGCTGTGGCCACCGTTTATGGCATCCATCATTCGAAACTCGGGCTCGGCATGATTGCAATTCGTGAGAATGAGGATGCAGCTAAGACTTCTGGAGTAAACATCCTCAAATACAAGCTTGTCGCATTGGCAATCAGCACTTTTCTCGCTGGTCTGGCGGGCGGGATATTCGCATTTTACATGATTGCTATTCAGCCGGGCTATGTATTTGCGCCTGTATGGACCTTTGACCCGGTGATCATTGTTTTTATTGGAGGGATTGGTACGATCATAGGCCCTCTGATCGGGTCCATATTCTTCGTGTTACTTAAACAATGGATGTCTCTTTACTTGCCAGGGGGGTTTCATCTCGCAGTGTTCGGTGTCCTTTTTATCCTCGTAGTCTTGTACCTGCCAGATGGATTAATTGAAGTCATAAGGCGACATACCAAATCGATTAAAGCGTTCGGTTAAATCCATCGATGTAAAGAGGAACATCCCATTTTTCGGCGACAGATTCTTAATATGGTAGAATTGTGATGATTCTTGAGGTCGAGCATTTATCGAAGTCTTTTGGCGGGTTAATGGCTATAAATCAGCTGAGTCTTTCTGTCCACGAGGGGGAGATCGTGGGCCTTATCGGCCCAAATGGCTCAGGAAAGACGACTCTGTTTAATCTTATAAGCGGGCTTCTTAAACCGAATAACGGTAAGATTAAATTATCTGGTGTAGATATAACTAATCTTGCGTGTCACAAGATATGTCAGATGGGTATAGCCAGAACCTTTCAATTAACTAAACCCTTTGCTCAAATGACCTCCTTAGAGAATGTAATGGTAGGGAAGGCTTTCGGATGTAGTTCAACCTGGAGTATGAAGGAAGCTAAAGATGAGGCCGAGAGAATTTTAGAGTTTACCGGCCTGGAAGATAAGTCCATGACAACGGCTGGGACGCTCGGTATAGCCGATCGTAAGAGGCTGGAAATTGCCAGAGCTTTGGCGACCAATCCTAAGCTGCTATTGCTTGATGAAATGGCGGCAGGTCTGACTCCAAAGGAGATTGAGGAAGCCATGGAGCTCATGAACAAAATTAGGGATTTAGGGGTGACTCTAATGGTAGTAGAACATGTCATGAAGGCAATACTTGGAATATCCAATAGGGTGATCGCCATAAACGCTGGAGAGAAAATTGCTGAAGGTGCTCCAAGAGATGTCGTGTATAACGAAAAGGTTATTGAGGCCTATTTAGGAAAGGAAGAGGATGGGAAATTCTTTATGTAGATATTCCAGAAAGACATCTCGAAACTTCTCGTTCCAGAATAGTTTGAGTTTGTGGATATTCCCCCATGAATCAGGAATGGCAAGACAAAAATTTGCGATCCTTATTCTATTGTTTCAGAACTCCTTCCTGAAGGAACGGTTGCAAGAACAGAGGGGAAGGCAGAGAGAATAAGAAGCAATAGAAAGAAGACCCGAAGAGGAGCATAGTTTCAGGTACCGAAAAACAGAAGGGAGAGAAGATATGGAAATAGGGATAGTTATTTTTAGTCAGATTCTTCTTACACTGTGTTTATTGTCAACAGTTTATGCCTTAGGAGAAAAACCTTTTACATTGGAAAAAAGGAAAACAGCTCTTATCGTGGTGGACTTGGTGAATGAATTTGTGAGGGACGGGGGAATAATGCAGGTCAAGGCAGCAAAAGCGACCCTTGATGCGAATAAAAGATTAATCAAATTTTTCCGAAACAACGGTATGCCTGTAATTTATACAAAGGTTTTGTCCCGATATGACAATATCAGGGTGAAATTCATCAAAACGATGAGACCCGAAGTGTTGTTGCGAGATAAGGCGCTTGTACCTGGACACAAAAGATATTTCACCGATGTTAAGAAAGAATTAGATGTGACAGATGTCGTCGATGAAATTTATCCTGAGGAAGGTGATTACATTATTGAAAAGGATCTCTTTGATTCTTTTCATGGAACCCATCTGGATGTTCTTCTTCGAGGACTTGGAATTGGATACGTTGTTGTAACTGGTACTATAACTAATGTGTGTGTGGAATCGACTGCCAAAGGGGCCTTTAATTACGGTTATTTTCCCGTTATAGCATCTGATGCTGCTTCTTCCGATGCCCCAGAATCGTATATAGATCAAATTTTTACTTATTTTCGAAGACATTGGGGTAGGGTAATGACATCCGATGAGGTGATCAAGGAACTATCACAGTGATTCTCCCATCGGGATCAGACTATTTGATGCGTGGTCCAAAGGAGGGAATCCGAACGAGATGAGTTAGATGCAATATTACAATGGGAGTGTAAGGTCTCTTTGCTAAATTGACGAGCGGTGAATGGAGGGAATGAATGATGGAGAGAAAAATTCTGGTTTTTGACCCCTACCGATGTACCGGATGTATGTACTGTATGACGGCTTGCTCGACCCATAACGAGGGAAGCACAAGTTTTTCGAAACCGCGCCTCCAGATTTTTCGGCACGAAGGGCATGCTCTTACGAAGACCAATGAAGAGGATGACCTCATCTTCTTATTAATTGCCTGTCAGCAGTGTGAAGATGCAATCTGTTCAGGGGTCTGTCCTACTAAGGCTCTTAAAAGGGACGTTTCCACAGGGGCGATGGTCATTAATCGCAATAAATGTGTTGGCTGCCGGATGTGTCTCATGAACTGCTCCTTTGGAGCGATCTCCTTCAGTTTAAAGAAGAAGCAGGTATTTAAATGTGAGCTCTGTGCCGGCGATCCTCAATGCGTGAAGTTCTGCAAGGGTGAAGCACTGAAGTTTGTCCCGATCAAACAAACCCCTCTGGCCAAAAGGAGTCGTACGGCCGAAAAGGTCAAAGAGGGTTTGATGGAGAAGGTCAGAAACGTTACGTATCAAGGGGGATGATCATGGGAATGCCAAAGGGGTATGCTGGGAAAGTAGCCATCATCAATCTGATAGAGCAGAAGGCACAGATCCAACCTACTGAGATCTTTTTTAGAGAATATGGAATCGATCCTAGGCTCTGGCTGGGAGGGGATGGCGTCATTACCAAGGTTTTATGGAAGGATTTTTCAGGACCTATTGATCCTTTGGGGTCGGAGAACGAGATCATCATTGCCACAGGTCCGTGGACCGGTACGGCCGCCCCCTGGGGAAGCCGAACCATGCTGGGCTGCCTCAGCCCTGAAACGGGAGGGTTCGGCTCCGGTTCTTTTGGCTGGGTGACGGACACCGAAAACCTTCTTAAGGTCATGAAATAGCCAAGAGGGACGCCCTGCTTTCCTAAGGGAACACTTCCTAAAAAGCAAGAAAAAGTAAAGAGGCTAACAGATAGGAAAAGAAGGTTTGCGGAGTGGCATAGTTTCAAGGATCGTTGCTAAATTGATAGACCAAGAATGGAGGTACTGGAATTCAAAAACAAACGATAGCTAGCAAGATAGTGAGCAATGAGAAACGGAAGCGGTTTGTAATCGTCGGAAACGGAATAGCCGGAATTAGCGCTGCCTATGCTATTAGAAGGCTCAACAAAGAAGCCG
>Ga0209777_10003781_pt1 | contig 18445 bp, 18 predicted proteins | sample FrelakmetHBP12HB_FD_187147 | JGI IMG/M metagenome (GOLD analysis project Ga0209777, IMG submission 187147) | Freshwater lake sediment microbial communities from the University of Notre Dame, USA, for methane emissions studies -HBP12 HB (SPAdes)... | ecosystem: Environmental > Aquatic >...
GGCAGGTAGCGCAGGAGATTAAAAAAATAAACAGCAGCACCCCTGTTGCTTTAATTACCGGCTACTGTATTCCCGATGCTGCTCATGAATTACAGCAAAAAGGTGTGGACTTTGTTCTCAACAAACCATTCCTTATCGATCAGGTATTGAAACTGGTGCAGGAGGGTCTGGCACTTAAAGACATGCAGCAGGATAACCAGCACCTTCACTGACACAGCATGGCAGGTGCGGGGTGAGTATTCTTTTACTGTTAGCCGCATCACAAATTCGGAAACCCCGCCCTGCGTATACTCTCCCCGATTTCATCAAACCTGCTCCTGAGCGCGAACAGCTTGTCCATCACCTCCGGCCGCTCATCATACACGCGCGGGAAGAGCTCCGCGTAAGCGCTCCCCAGGGTATTGAACAGGGTGAAAAAATTCATGGTCGCGGGCAGCGGCTTGTCGATAAGGGATGTCAGGTAATCAAGCTCTTCTCCTGAAAGATATGACTGCAGGATGGTGCCGCCGCCGCCCATAGGCCCGAATTCAAATCTGCCATAGGGGATGTAGAAATTCTTTTCCCACCATTCAAGGTAGCTTTTTATCCCTTCCTTGTTATACTTCCGGTCCATCAGCGCAAGCGTCAGGGCATTGCCGGCCTTCCAGCCGGTGCACAGGGCCGCCATATTGCTGAACTCCATGGTCCAGGCAGCGTCCCCTATGATCAGGACATTGTCTTTGAAGGGCACTTCGATGGGCGATAGAATGTTTGAGACGCAGTTGATTATCTCGGTTCTGGCGCAGCCGGCAAACCACGGGGCATAGGTTTTATCCTTATAGACAAGATCATGCAGGCTTTCATTGAGATCTGCTGCCGGGTCTGAATTGAAGGCGCTGACGTGATAGACGCCCTGCTCGTAGGTATCATAAAGCGCATAGGTGCCTTTTTCCGTGACAATGAAATTAAAACTGCCCGGGTCAATGGGCACGTCACCTTTCAGCATCCAGGTAAGATAGCGGTAGGTGCCTTTGAATTTTCTTCCACTGTTCAGCCAGAGCAGGCGCACGGTGCGCGAATTAACGCCGTCCGCGGCAATGACAAAGCTGCCCTCAAACATCTGCCCGCCGCAGTTCACCAGCACGCTGTCGCGGGTTTTCCTGATATCGGTCAGGTTGATGCCCGGGAATACTTCCACGCCGCAGCTGCGGCACTCCTCAAGCAGCCCCTGCAGAAGAGCGTCCTTGCTGATAAATATGCCGACACGTACTTCATCCCCTCTTTTTTTTGCTTCCTCCCAGTCACCGAAGAGTATGCGCTTCTTTCCCGGAGAATACATCTGGAACCCGTAGATATTCGCATAGGGCCCGTCATATGCGACGTTGAACCCATCCACCGGGAAACAGAGGGTTTTATGGTCTGTATCGAACAGCACCAGGCGATCAAACAGGTATTCATTGATACCGATCGCCCCGCCGTCAGCGCGTCGAATGCGCGCTATGGACTGTTTTCGATCCAGCAGGGCAACGGCAAAACCATGTTCCGCCAGTATCTTTGCCGCCATCAAGCCTGCCGGGCCGGCTCCTATCACCACCACATCGTAGCGCTTTGGCATAACCCTGTACCCCCGAAACGTTAAAACATAAACACAGAAAACACAGAGGGATTCTCTGCGTCCTGTGGTCTAATAGAATTGCTTGAGATGCCGGCAGCACCTGCAAACAAATAGTACAGCTACTTGTCCGTTTTTTGCGGTGCCCTGACCGGGCATACTTTTACGCAGATGCCGCATTCAGTGCAGATATTGTTGTCCACAATAACCACATCACTGATCATGCTGATGGCAATCACCGGGCATAGATCTATGCACCCGCCGCAGCCCGTGCATTTGGCAGTGTCAATAGTAACCATACATCTCCTCCTGTGGATGTTATTCTTCTAACAGGTTGTTGAAAAAATAATTTTCTCCCAGGCTGGTCAAAAACATCCAGATGCAAGGCGCGCGAAATCGTGAGGAATGAGGCGTACCTTGCAGTACGTCGCAATGACGAAGGATGAGCGCAACGAAGCAGATGGGTGTTTTTCAACAGCCTGCTAAGCCCCGTGATTCAGGGAGCCGGTTTATTGTTGCCCTCATCCTGCTCCGGGACTACCGCCTCCTGCGTTCCCTCAATACGGTGGAAAGCAAACAAAGCGCGCTTTATTTTATTGCGCAGGGCCTCGGCCTGCTGGTAATTTTTGAATATATTGCCAAAGCTGAAGCGCTTCCGGTCATCGCTGTTGTCGCTCCAGGCCGATGACTGTACCTCACCTCTTTCGTCAATATACCAGTAAGCAGCCTGCATTGCCGGTATCCAGCGCGCCCTCATGTCCACGAATCCGCCCTCATCCAGCACATCCGCGATATAGATGGTACTCACCACCTCCCAGGTGCATGGCCCATCCATCCTCTGCAGCTTGATATAATTGCCGGACGGTGATATCTCAAGCACCTCTGCCTCAATCGGCGGGACCTGTGTTGACAGGGTCATGGTGTACAATACGCGCTTCCCTACCAGCATCTTTTTCAACTCTTCTTTGGTGACCATGCATTTCCTCCTTTTTCTTTATGAACTACAGAGTACACAGAGCATTAAAAAATAATTTCCTATTTTATAAGTTCATTTTCATTCCCATCTTTATCATGAAACTTAACAAACGACATGCAACACAGCAAACAATTCTCTGCGCTCTCAGCGGTCTGCGGTTAATTTTCAAAACGTCGCTGACGGCGGATAGCTGAGCGCAATAAGCACCTGGGGCGGGATGCCCGCGGCAAGCCCGAGGCGGACCGCCTGGTCCTTGATGGTTATATATTCAAGCCACCGGCTGTTCCGGTGCAGCTTCAGCGTGCTGTCCGCTTCTTTATAGGGAGTTTTCTTTCTTTTTTCCACGATCGCAAGATAGCCGTCAAAAAATGCGTGATAGGCTTTGATGAAAAGATCCAGATCGTCGTTATTCATGTTGAGCAGCTTGCAGCCAACTTTCGTCGCCAGCGGCGCTTCCCAGTGCTCCATGTTGTAGTGTACATCAAGGCCCTCGCGCATCTTTTGCCGGTCGCGTTTAAACGTGTCGGCAACGTTATCCATAAGCTTTTTCATGGTCGCGAGGTCTTCTTCTACCCGGACCGCGGGAAATAGGTCAAGGTTCATGTGATAGGGGCCGGGCCCTTCCAGCGACCATTCAGTATTGAAGTGGCCCATGGGGCAGTACGGGTTCTCGGGGAAGATTTCCATCTGGTAGACCATGTAGTCAACCGGCTTATCCCCGAGCGGCGGTTTAATGCCTTTGAGTGTTATGTGGGTGATTGCCCCTTTTTCAATGGCGCCGCCCCGCACGGTTATGATGTCGGCTTCCCCGCTCTTGAACGGAACTTTCTCCCTGGTGCATTTCCCGACGCCCGCAACCTCCATCAGCCCGTTAGCTGCGGTTTCTTTCATCTCCTCCACAAAATCTACGATTCTCATTTCATCTCTCCTTCGGAATACGGTTCAAGGGTTCATTATAATGCGGATTTCAGAATTCGGATTGCAGAATATAAATAAAATCTTCTTAATTATTCCGCATTCCGCAATCAGCATTCCGCGATTTTGTTACCCTGGGACCCTTTTTACAATTTCAGCACCCGCTGCGCATTGCCTCCCAGCACAGCGGCAATTTCTTCTTCTGTGAACCGTATCCCATTAGGAGCGTTCCGGGGCAAATCTTTAATGGTCTGCACCCAGTCAGGGTTAGACATGAAGGAACGAAACGACGGGCTGTCCGAGCCGAACAGTATTCGCTCGCAGCCGGCAAAATCCATCACATCGCGCAGCGCCCTGCAAAAATACGGATAGTTCTTTATTGCCAGCAGCTGCCATGCTGAAATATCAACCAGGATGTTCAGCTTGGTGGTCATCACCGAGATCATCTGCTGATAGCCGAAGATTCCGCCGCAGTGAGCAGCGATAACGGGGAGATCAGGGAAATCAGCCCCAAGGTCATCCAGATGAATGACTTGAGAATACTTGCTGCGCAGCGGCACCATCATTGAGCCTGAGTGAATGAGAACCGGAATCTTCCATGCGCAGGCCTTTTCCAAAAGGGGGTAAACTTCTTTCTGGTTCGGGTAAAAACCGGCAGTGGGATGGAGCTTCAGCCCCTGCATGCCCCAGTCCTGCACGCATTGGGTAAACAGCTCAACTGCATTGCCGCGCCGGGGATCAATGCCGGCAAAGGCAATGAGGCGCTGCGGGTGCTGTTGCGCCAGCTCCGCATGCAGTTTATTTACCTCCTGCATGGGCACAGCCTGCCCGGGGAAAGCAAACTCAAGGTCAACCGGCAGGAGAATGCTTCTGTCTATTCCCGCATCTTCCATCTCCTGGAGCAGGCTTCCCGCGCGAGGATCATCGCTGGCATCAATCATGCCGTCCCCTACATCTTCAATTGACTGCTGAACGCCGCTCTTGGCAAATTCGTACGTTATAAACCGCGCGATGCCGTAAAAAAATTCCTTCGGCATCCAGCCCTTGCCGAAAATGTGGGTGTGAATATCAATAATCATAATGGTCTGCTCCGTACCGATGGTGTGTAATGCGTTCTCAATACTGCCAACAATATCAGTTCATCATATCGTTACTCTACTGGCTTATTTTGCAGAAACTGTTCTGAGCTTGCGGAGCCTGTTCCGAACCTGACCAAAGATTGCTTCGCCCGCCGCAGCGGACTCGCAATGACAGGGGAGGAATCTCGCTTCTCGCAATGACACCAGAACAAAGTCATTGCGATCCCTATTTATCGGGAGTGGCAATCTCGTCTTTGAACTACAACTATGCGCTCTCTTTCTTCAGGGCTATTGCCAGTCCCACGGTTGCCTTCCAGACTTTTGGTGCCTGGGTGTCGGCCCCGAATCCTTTTATCCAGTTTACTTTCCATTTTTCATCGCCGGTCAGCAGCGCCATATCCTTGCACAGCTGGTCAACACAGATGCCCATGCCTTCAAGGGAAGGGATTTTCAGCTCCGGTGCCCGGCACTGCCCCTCGCACAGGCAGGACTCCGGGTAGCAGGCAAAACACGGCCCGCCGGCAAACTTCTGTATCACGGCTTTCCTGCCAAGGCACGCGTTTACTTCATCCACCAGCCGGTTGATCATGCGGAACTGGGCCCCCGGGTCATTGCCGACATTGACCGCGGCCCTGGTCTGAAGAACGGCGAATATATCTGCACGGTCAATAAGCGCCTGGACTTTTTCCGCCTTGAGGCTGAACGGCGGACAGCAGGAAAAAGTTCCCACTCCGCCGCAGCGGCTGAAGCTGCCTTCTCCCGATCCGTAATAGGTCCAGAACGGAAGCGAGCACATGTCCTGGATGCGGCTGTCCACAACAACCAGCTCCGGCGGAATGATGCCGATGCGGGCCGCGCGCTTTGCGAATGGCATCGGGTATTTTCTGATATGTTCTATGGAAAGTACTTGTTTTAGCTCCGGTAATTCATCCAGCAGCGGCAGGCTTTTTTGATAAAGTATTTTCTTATCTTCTGGTGAAAATCTTTTACTGACGGGATGGTCTTTTACAATGGACTGGGCGATATCTTCGATCGAGTAGTTACAAGAGAGCTTTCTTTTTCCCATGGACACTCCTGATTTTAACAGGGGAATTATTAAAACTAACCACAGTACTATTCAATTTGGAACTCAGGAACTCGCGATGGGGAAAATAATAATTTTCCTGATTTCTTGAGTTCCAGATTTTATTATTATATTTTTCAGAACACAGAGGTATTTGAGTTGTGGAATTAAAATTTTATCACTTTCCCCGCGCCGGTAAGGGTCTGCACAATTTCAACCGCATTGGAGATAGTGCCGACCTTTACCTTGTCTCTGATTTTAAAGTAATCAAGGCAGGTGCCGCATATCAGCATCTCATATCCCATATCATGCATCTTGCCCAGGGCCTCAAGCACGTAGGAACCGCGCGTTGTGAGCTTGACGCCATTGCTGATAAAGATGATGGAATTTTTTTTATGCGGAAGGGAGCTGATGGCATTCAGGAACCCGTTGACGAGAATTTTTCCCAGTTCGCGGTTGGTCCCGATGAAGTCTGAATCAAACAGGTACGCGACGGATTCCTCATCTCCTTTTGCTCTTGTTTCTGCTGCCCGGTGCTTTTCCCCCGGCTCCGGTTTAGTCAGGTGCAACTCAAAGCCCTGTTTGCCGTGCTCTTTGATGGTGACCGCGCATCCCTCATGCTTTGCCATCCGCGCGATGTTTTCCTTTGCTGCCTCGCTGTCAACCTGCACTATCACATCACCCTGCTCGATGTCTGACAGGGCCTTTTTTGATAAGATAACCGGTTCCGGGCAGGCAAGTCCCCGGGCATCCACCTTGATTGTTTTCATACCATCCCTTTGCTTGCGGTGAGCCGTGAGCCACTCGGCCTTGAGCTCGTGGCCGAAAGGCCTGTCGAACGGTCGAACCGTGACCCGATTCACTATTCACCATTCACTATTCACTGTTCACGTTTTATTATTCCATGCGTCTTTTGTCAAGAAAGTTTACTGCTTACTATTTCCATAAGGTTGTTGTTTTGAATTACCGTCGCTATACAACAGGGCTTTCTTACTTGTTGATATTCGCCTTTTCATCCCCTCCTGTACAACAGGATTCCTTTAAAAAGAAAAATCATTGTTCAGCGTCCAGAGGCAGGTTCAGCATTAAATCTGCCTTTTGTGTTGAAAAATCAATGGACAGGTGTGAACTAATTATTTTATATACTTCACAGATTAATGCGGATGCGCTACGCTTATTAAGGACGGTACTATATTACTCCTTTTCCAAAAGATTTTTATAATTTATTACTGCTTCATGAAAGGATGAGTAAGCAACCATGGCTGAATTCAAAACAATAAACGATATCATAAAGCTGGCGACGGAAAAAGAACAGGAGGCTGCTGACTTTTATTCAAAGGCTGTGACCATCGTAGCCAATCCCGGAACCAAAGTCATGCTCAAGGAACTGGCCCGGGAAGAAGAACAGCATGCGGCATACCTTTCGGATATACAGGCAGGTAAATCCTCTGCAGCCGTCCGCTCCAAGCCTCTGCCGCCCGGTATGGACTTGAGCTCGTATCTGAAGAGCGAGCCCTTGAGCGACAACAGCACGCCCCAGGATGTCATGATACTGGCCATCAAGCGGGAGGATAAGGCCATTGCCTTCTACGCCGGCCAGCTGCCCGTGGTCAAGGGAACGGAACTTTACCCGCTGTTTGAACGGCTGCTGGCGTGGGAAAAGGAACACAAGCAGCGCCTGGAAGCGGAATACGACCAGGTGGTGCTGAAGGACAATTGAGGAGCAGTGACTTGTGACTAGTAATTCGTAATATGCGGGTCACGGGCGACGGTTCGAAAAGCTCACCGCAGGCTGGTCACGGGTCACGAGCGACGTGTCTATGGAAAAGGCCTGCTGCAATAAAAAACACCCCTGCCCTGACTGCAATTTCTGCCAGTTCTGCGCGGAGATTCGCTGCATTGCATGCCGGCGGGAAAAGTCTCAACCCAAGCTGAGTGCCGAGGAACAGATCAGACGTTTTGAAGAGCTCAACCGGGACCGGACAGCACCCGGCGAGCCGGTGTTTTACAAAAAATAACGCTTCTCACATGAAACAAAAAAAGCCGTTTACCGCGCTTGTCATTACCGGCCTGCTCTGTTTGCTCGTGCCTGCTGCCGCATCCAACGCCCGCATCATAGAACCGGGAGACGCCCTGCCCCGACTGTCTTTCGAGCAGCCTCTTTCAGCTGAAGACAAAAATTATCTCCGGCTGCCGGATGAAGGCGGGAACGCGGATAAACCTGCTGCCGTTGCCATTAACGATCTGGACGCGGAACTTCTCGTTATTGAATTCCTGAACTGCTACTGCCCGTCATGCCAGTCCCAGGTGCCGCTCATGAACGCTGCCTACCGCGCCATAGAAGGGTTGCCCGATTTCAAGCAGCAGGTACGAATCATCGGTGTCGCTTCCGGCAACAGCTTTGAAGAGGTGGCGGCATTCAAAAAAGAAAAGGAAATACCCTTTCCCATATTTCAGGACCCTGACTTCACCGCCTACGACGCCATCGGCACCCCGGACGGAACACCGTTTACCATACTTGCGCGCAGGGTTATTGGCCGTTTTATTGTTTTATCAACGCACCTTGGCCGCATAGGGTCGGCTGAAGAGCTGGCAAGCGATATTCAGAACGCACTGACCTCAGAACCTGCGGCTATCCAGGCAATGGCGCGAGCTAAAGCCCAGCCGCTGGCAGACGGCAGAATGCTGCAGCTGAAACTCCCGGAGCAGGAACTGCGTACACTCATCATCAAGAGCATGCGCGCAGCGGTTGCAGCAGAAAAAACGCCGGCACCCATCAGGCTTGCAAAAATTATGCTGCCCAAAAGCGGCGTCATCTACCGGGGAGAAATTAAGTCCGGAAGTTCGCGGGAAATCCTGTATGCAAAACTTATCAGCAGGAAGCCGACCTGTGACGTATGCCATGGCATCCACTTCATCATCGTCTTCAACCACGAGGGAATTATAACCAACTTCACGCCTGTCTATCTGACCAAATATGGCAACATCAAATGGAGCGCTGCTGACATAGCCTTCTTGAGGGAGCGCATCGTCGGCAGGTCGGTGCTGGGCCGGAAAACATTCAACCACACCGTGGACGCGGTATCCACCGCCACCATGAGCTCTGCCCTGATTTTTAACAGCCTCAATAAATTGTTAGCGGTGTTCACTGAGCTGAAAGAAGCGGATAAACCCCGGTAAGCTCTTATTGCTGAGCTTCCCCTCTGACGATTCTGTTATTCCCTTGAAACTCTACGGTTAAAGGAAGTGGCGCATGATAAAATATAATGCTACTGATTGAGAAGACTCAGAGGAAAGCGCAAAAATAGCTGGTGGCTGTACGCTGATGGCTTTTTATCCTTATACAGCATTGTCTCTGCGGCCTCTGCGCCCTCCGCGGTGAAATTGTGAACTTAACGCCCTTCGGGCGGACAATTAATATAGGTCTCATGAAGCGACAGCGCATGCGAAGTTTTAAGGCGCAGGACGAAACCGCTTCGCTTGTTTCTCCCTACATCTATTTGTTTTTTCATGTTTTTGCCTTCCCAAACCATCTGTCTTAAAAAAAGGAATTTCCTATACAATAAATTTATTTAACGAGGTTAGTTATGGACAAAATAGTAGACCCCAAGTGCCCGGGCTCTGACCCGACCAAAAAAGCGGTTCCGCATTCATTCACCTGCCCCGAATGCGGCGGCGAGATTGAAATCTGGACGGATGAGTCCAAAGGCAAGTGCTCATCATGTCACAAAACATTCACCAGAAAGCAAGTGAAGTAGCATATTTTAAGACTGACTCCATCTGCTTGCGGCCAAATTGAATATTGAACACTCTGTTCATCTTGACGAGCGGGCACATGCAAGCAGTTACATCTCTCCATGGTTTCACTTGACGGCAGTCCAGCAAATATTATACTGAAACCAGATATACATAGTTTATATAGTTCAGACTTCCCTAACGCCATTTCATTTAAAAGAGATGCGTTTATGGCTCACCATGCTGACACTTCCGGTTATGACCGGCTCGTCGACCGCTTGAATCGCTTTCCCCAGGGCGCTCCGCCCTCTCCCCTGCTGTTTAAAATATTAAAAATTATTTTTCATGAACAGGAAGCTGGATTAGTTGCAAGCCTTCCCATAAAGCCATTCACCGCGGAACAGGCCGGCCGTATCTGGAAGATGGATCTTGCAAGCGCACAAAAGGTGCTGGATGATTTGTCAGCGCGCGCCATCCTTGTTGATATGGACCATAATGGCTGCTTGGTCTACTGCCTGCCGCCGCCCATGGCCGGTTTTTTTGAGTTTTCATTAATGCGCGTGCGCGAAGACATTGACCAGAAGCTGTTGAGTGAGCTCTTTTACCAGTATCTGAATGTGGAAGAAGATTTTATCCGGGAGCTGTTCGCCGAGGGCGAAACACGGCTTGGCCGCGCCTTTGTCCATGAACCGGCTTTGTCAGAAGAGCACGCGCTGCACGTTCTTGATTACGAGCGCGCGACGGAAGTCATTAACAGCGCGGCACACCGGGGTGTAGGAATCTGTTACTGCCGTCATAAGATGAAGCACCTGGGAAAGGCGTGTGATGCGCCGCTTGACATCTGCATGACCTTTAACAGCGTTGCTGCTTCGTTGATAAAACACGGCTATGCCCGACGGGTGGATACAGTGGAAGGGCTTGATCTTCTGCAATCAGCCTATGAGAACAATCTGGTCCAGTTTGGTGAGAATGTAAAACAGAGCGTGAGCTTTATCTGCAACTGCTGCGGTTGCTGCTGCGAAGCAATGATTGCCTCCCGGCGCTTTGCCATGCTGCGCCCGGTGCATACCACTAATTTTATTCCCGATATAAACAGTGAGATTTGTGTCGGGTGCGGAGAATGCGTCAGCGTCTGCCCGGTGGACGTTATGGCCCTGATTTCAGCTAATGATCCTCAGCGGCCGAAAAAAAAGACAGCGCGTCTGGATGAAAACCGTTGTTTGGGATGCGGGCTGTGCGTGCGCGCCTGCACGCAGGGAGCTGTTAGTTTAAAAACACGGCGGGAACGGGTTATTACCCCTCTGGACAGCACGCACCGCATCGTCATGATGGCCATCGAGCGGGGCAAGCTTCAAAACCTGATATTTGATAACCGGGTATTATGGAATCATCGCGCGCTTGCCGCAGTGCTGGGAGTTATTCTGCGCATGCCGCCGGTAAAACAGCTGCTTGCCAACAGGCAGGTGAAATCCCGCTATCTTGAATCTCTGCTTTTCAGAATGAGGCGTTAATCGTCTTCGTCATTTCTTCCTGACTTCTGATCGACGGGCAGGAGAAACCAAACGATAGCGACCTGATTTGGGGGTTCCCTCTCGACAAATCAACCCCGCCTGTAAAAGCGGACGCAGCAAGTCCATGGCACCCTGCCTGGATACACCCAGGGCATCCCATATCTCCCGTGGTTGCATACCACCGCGGTCGCGCAGCAACTGCAGCAACTGCTCCTGACGGGGTCTGAGATAAATGCGGTCTCCCTGTGTCGCGGCACTGATTTGCTGAATGCGTTTCCACACGTGCCGCAAGGTAACAAGAATCCCTTCTGCCACGTATTCCAGCCAATGGGTCAAATTTTCACCTTCAGTCCGGACACGCCTGAGTTCAGCATAGTACCGGGTACGGTCCTTCCAGTAAAATTCATCAACAGAGAATATATGATGCAGATCAAATCCGCGCCGGTACAGTTCCCACAACGCCAGCGCACGTCCCGTCCGTCCATTTCCATCGGCGAAGGGATGAATGGCCTCAAAACGGTAATGCAGAATCGCGGAACTAAGAACAGGGGATAGTTCGGCCGCACGGTTGTTCCACCATTCCAGCAGTTCAAACATCAGCCCGGACACATCTTTCGGATTTGGCGGGACAAAGGAGCCGACGCGCACACCGATGGTGCGGTAACAACCTGCCCCGCCCTGATTCATGACGTTTCCGGCAATAATTTTGTGGAGTGCCAGAACATCCTCTTGCCGAAGGGGATGTTTCTTAACGTTTTTCTCGATAAACCTGATGGCGGCAAAATAGTTTACTACTTCCCGCTGGGTGCGGGAATCCACCGCAGCCAATTCCCGGCCTTCCTCCACAGCCCGCACCTGCTCCAGGGTCAGTGGGTTGCCCTCTATCGCTGTTGAGGAATGGGTGTTGCGAGTGCGGGTATCCTTTTGCAGTGCCGGTATCCAGGGCACATCAACGGTTGCCGCACAGATTCGCTCACGCTCCTCTGCAATAGCTTCAACGCGCTTCAGTAACAACAGTGTAATTGTAAAAACTGGCTGGTAGCTCATGAACGCATACTATCAGATTAGTCAAGTATCAGTCAAGTTATTCGTCAACCAGATATCCGTCGATTCGGGCTGTGTCTGGAAATATCAATCAACTGGAGACTTAAAAGGGCAATGGTTTTATTACTATTAATTAGAACCGTCCCAGATAATTTTTTTTTTCGCGGCGGTGCATCGAGCCCATAAAAAAGGCCTGCCGGTCAAGCAGGCCCTTAAAGTTTTCTTTTTTAAATACCGCTTTGGTCAAACTCATTTTTTTGCTGACTGTTTCTTCTTTTTCTCCCCGGCAAGAAGCGCATTCTTCAGCACATCATCGATTCGGTCGGCATAGATAAACGTCATGTCCTTCTTCACCGTATCGGGTGTTTCCTCCAGGTCTTTTTCATTCAGGCGCGGCAGTATCACGGTGGTGAGGCCCGCCCGTTTTGCGGCCAGCACCTTCTCTTTCACCCCGCCGATGGGCAGCACTTTCCCCCGCAGCGTAATCTCCCCGGTCATGGCCACATCCGAGCGCACCAGCCGTCCGGTCAGCATTGACACCATGGCGGTGACCATAGTCACTCCTGCGGACGGCCCGTCCTTCGGGATGGCGCCGGCAGGGACATGCAGGTGTATGTCCGCGTGTTCGTAAAAATCAGAAGCTATGCCCAGCTCTTCAGCATTGGAGCGGATATAGCTCAGGCCTGCCTGGGCTGATTCCTTCATCACGTCACCGAGCTGCCCGGTGAGAAGCAGGCTCTTGGAGCCTTTCATCCTGGTGGCCTCGATAAAGAGGATATCTCCGCCGGTCGGCGTCCAGGCAAGCCCGGTCGCTATGCCGGGAACATTAATCCGCTCGGCAATCTCGGAAAAGAACTTCGTCTGCCCGAGGTAAGCGCGCACATCATCGCGCTTGATGATTACCCTGGTGACGGTTTCCGCGGCAATATTGCGCGCCACACCGCGGCAGATCGAGGCAGTCTCGCGCTCAAGGTTCCGCACCCCGGCTTCGCGGGTGTAATCGCGGATGATGCAGTGAATGGCCTCCTCTTCAATGGTCAGGTTTTCCGCACTAATGCCGTGCTCGCCAAGCTGGCGCGGTATGATGTAGCGCTGAGCTATGTGCACCTTTTCATCCTCGGTGTACCCCGGCAGCTCCAGCACTTCCAGCCGGTCCCGTAATGCCGGCGGAATGGTGTCAAGCATGTTGGCGGTGGTAATGAAAAACACTTTTGAAAGGTCAAAGGACACTTCCAGATAGTGGTCAGAAAAGCTGTTGTTCTGCTGGGGATCAAGCACTTCCAGAAGCGCTGATGACGGGTCACCGCGAAAATCCATGCCCAGCTTGTCAATCTCGTCAAGCATGAACACCGGGTTATTGGTGCCGGCCTTTTTTATGCTTTGAATAATGCGTCCGGGCAAAGCGCCCACGTAGGTGCGCCGGTGGCCGCGAATCTCCGCCTCATCACGGACTCCACCCAGAGAAATACGTATAAACTCCCGCCCCAGGGAGCGGGCAATTGACTTGCCAAGGGAGGTTTTGCCGACACCGGGCGGGCCATAAAAGCAGAGTATCGGACCCTTCATGTCATTCTTCAGCTTGCGCACGGCAACGTATTCAATAATGCGCTTTTTAACTTTCTCCAGATCGTAGTGGTCCTCATCAAGTATCTTCTCGGCGCGCACAATCTCGAGATTGTCGGAAGTTGATTTTGACCAGGGCAGATCCGTAAGCCATTCAAGATAGGTGCGCGATACTGAATATTCAGCGGCAGCCGGCGACATCATGGCCAGGCGGTCAACTTCTTTGTACGCCACTTTTTCCGCTTCCGGGGTCATGTGAGCTTCAGCAATTTTTGTGCGGAGCATCTCCAGCTCAACCGCTTTTTCGTCTTTTTCCCCGAGCTCCGCCTGAATTTTTTTCATCTGCTCGCGCAGGATCATCTCCCGCTGCTGCTCCCCCATTTCCTGGGCGATTTCGTTCTGTATCTTGTTGCTCAGCTCTACTTTCTGTATTTCTGTCTGCAGTATCTTTGAGGCCTTTCTCAGCCGCTCCCGCACGCTGAGCTCTTCCAGTATTGCCTGCTGATTCTTAATGTCTGCCGGGCTGTTGGCCACGATGAAATCAGCCAGCCGCGAGTAATCATCAATATTCATGACCACCACGCCCAGCTGATCGGGAAGCTGGGGAAACAGCTCCACCATGCGCAGGAACAGGTTGCGGACGCTGATCGCCAGCGCATCAAGCTCCTCATCACGCTCGTATACCTCCTCAAGCTTCTGCACCTCGGCCACCAGATAGGGCTCCTGCTGCAGGTAGCTCTTTACCCTGATCCGGGAAATTCCCTGACAAATAAAACTTAATCCCCCCGCCGGGAGCTTCATGAGCTTCAGGATGCGGCCGGCGGTTCCCGTGTCATAAAGGTCACTGCCCCGGGGATGCTCCACCTCCTGATTGCGCCGCAGGACCAGCCCCAGGAGGCGATCTTTCACGGCTGCCTCGTTAATCAGCTGGATGTAGGGTTCACTGGTCACTGAGATGGGGCCAACCACGGAGGGAAACAGAACAAAATTGCTGATCGGCAGTACCGGTAAGGTGTCCGGTATTATGGTTTTCTCCGGGTCTGCCATGTCATGCTCTGGAACTGCGTTCGTATTTTTTTCCTGCTCTGCCATGAAGCGCTCCTCATGCTATGGTTATATCAATAATGCAGGCGTCTTCCGGTTGCTTGGGAAGCCACAGTGAGAGAAATCCGTCTTCATACCGGGCCTCTACTTTATCAGGGTTTATGGTGTAGGGAATCCTGAAGGTGCGTTCAAACTGGCCAAAATCAATTTCCAGCCGGTGGATATGTTTTTTGCAGACTGCGGGCTCTTTGCGCATGCCGGAGATGGACAGTATCTGCCCTTCTAAAACAATCTGTATTTCTTCTTTTTTAACACCGGCAATATCTATAAGTATCACCAGCCCGTCTTCAACTTCATAGATGTCGGTATCCGGTGTCCATTTACCCTTGCTGTAAAACTGCACACCTCCCGCTCGCTGCTTCGACATGGTTTGGGAAACAACACCCTGCGGTAGCCAGATTATTCTCGTCGGGCTCATAGGTCCTCCTTAACAACAGTATCGCGCTATTTTACCGTATATCAGCGCGTGCTATAAATATAATATACGGCCTCTGACAACGCAAATCCTTATTAGTGCACAAATAAAATATTGCCGGCAATTGCTATCAGCACCGCACCGCCAAAGCGCTCAGCCCACTGGCCGCAGTATGCTCCCGCAGTGCGTCCCACGCGCGTTCCAATAAACGTCAGGGCAGCGGCAACCGCCCCGATCACCAGCGCAGCCTTGATGATAAAGACCTGGACCAGGGCCAGAGAAACTCCCACCGCAAGGGCATCAAGGCTGGTTGCAATGGACAGGCCGACCAAGCTCCATCCCCTGGTTGGATCAAAGTGACTGCTCCGGGTGTCAGGGCGGCGCGATTCCCAGAGCATGCGCAGCCCCAGAAAAAAGAGCAGGCCGCCGGCAACCAGATGGGCAGCATTGCGCAGCACGCCCAGCAAACCCGCTCCAAGAAACCAGCCGATAACAGGCATCAAAAACTGAAACAGCCCGAAATGCCAGCTGAGGCGGAAGACCTGCCGCCGTGTCAGACGGGGCAGTGAAGCGGCAACCGCAGCAGCGACGGCAAATGCATCCATGGCAAGGGCCAGTGCGATACCGAGAAGAGTTATGGTATTCATCGATACGGGAGCCGTGGATTGATTATCAGTGGCATGCTGCAGTACCAGCCGGATGTATCTGCTCTCGCAGGCTCATCTGCGGCCGTTACGACGTTACCGGAAAGGACGATCAGTGCGGGAAGTCAGCAGCTGACAGACAGGTGACGCGGTTAACGTCACTGCCTGTCAAAGATGCTCTGTAAAAAATGCGGGGCTACTCTTCTTCCCAGCTTATGCAGTTTACCGGGCATTCATCAATAGCTTCCTGTATCAGCTCTGCGGTAGCCCCATGAGGTTCTTGTACCTCAGATATGCCGTCGTCATTGATATGAAACACATCGGGGCATATCTCTTCACACATGCCGCATCCGGTACACTCATCTTGATCAACGTATGGTATTCGTGCCATGTAAAACCTGCTTTACCGGTACCCTGCCATTTCATCCCCGCTTTGTAAGCGGGGATGAAATGGCAGGTATCTAAAAAAATAATTAATTGCCGGGAAGCCCCGCCCTGTGGGCGGGAAGCTTCCAAAGTTCCTCTGTCTGCTTATCCTGTCGTTATAAATCCGCGTTATGGCTGACAGCCTGGAAGAAGGGGTCCCTGCTGCTAAGGTTATTTAATGACTTTGGGCACGCACAGCAGCGTTTTGCTAACGGCAACACGGCCGCAGGCATCGCAGAAAAACTGCGCCTTTGAGAGCTTCGGCATACAGATATGCGCGGGATTGGTCGCCGCTGTGCCGCAAAACTCGCAGGTATAAAAATCAGCAACCTTGCCGGGATTGCACAGGTGCTTTTTTTCTGTTGTTGTTTTACCGCACGTTTTGCAGGCGTACGTCTTCTTTGCCGCCGCTTTCTTAACCGCCGGCTTTTTTGCTGAAGTTTTCTTTGCTGTAGATTTTGTTGCCATTGTTTGTTACCCCTTTCTTAGTGTTTACTTTCTTATTCCCCTTAGCCAAATCGAATGCATTATTATTAAAAGTATTAGCAGATTAAAAGTTTTTTTCAATATTGATGGTCCCGTAAAAAGTCAATTTATTTAACCAGTTAAAAAATCTTTAATCGGATCAAAGGTATCGCCCATGATGCCGAGCCGATGTGTTACATTGCCCTCCCGATTAACGTTACCTTCTGTCATGACCAGTATTTCATTTTAAGGGCCACTCTGGAATAGCCTGATCTATGGCTTCCATCAGGCGAATCGTCTCTTTTAGCGCAACAATGATCTTCTGGTAGTGACTTAGATCATCGTAAGAGAGTTGACGCCCTCTCCGGTCTTTGAGCCATTTATCACAGACCTGATACCCGCCGATGTAAAACTCCCAAACGTCTTGCGGTACGCCTTCAAAATACTGGGTTTTATTTATATAGGCCCACCCGCATTGACCTCCCTTTTGTCCCTCCTTGCCAAGGAGGGATATAGGGAGGTTATATTTCGGATATCCCTTCTCTACCAGATTGTCGCCGGTAACTGGATAGCGAGTGATGAATTGATTGACAGCGGGAGTCTCAAGCAGGTGCAGACCAATCAATTCCTTGCCTAATTCACATAGCTTTTTAAAAAGTATTTTATCTGAAGTCAGCGGAACGCGGGGAAAATCAATTTTAAGAAATTCAGCATAGCGGGTCCGATAAGTTGGCGAATGAAAAACAGCATAGATATAATGAAATACATCTTCCGGCCCAAAGGTGGCTTGTAAATCTCCTGTGCCATCAGAAATAAACTTCAAAGAAAGCAATTTTTCAAAATCAGCAACAAAATCAGGGTTGAGGTTTGGAATGCGTTTATCTTGATATAATGGTTGAGGAGAAGATTCGAAAAGTTGTGTTGCATGAACCCTATCATCCTGTTTTGGATAAATATATAAGGGAAACAACGAATAATTTCCTCGAGGCAACGATCCTTTCTCTATAACATTTGTAGTAACGATACATACAAAATCATCATCACTGCCATTCAGCCTAAGTGTAACTAAACCAATATTTTTGTCTGCAATCATATGACGCATAGTAGATTCTCTTGCTCTTCCTAATGCAGAAGGAGAAAAATACAACCACCTGATATCAAAAGGACGATACAAAACTTGTATTACATCTTTGGGATTATATTTTAATCCATTCAGTTTTGAAATTGACCAGCCAGAGCTATTTTGTAAGTTATATCGATTTGTCAAATAATTCACATCAGAAGAATGTGAGGAAATATCCTGAAAACGATTAACAAGCTCCTCTCTTTCAAAATCAACGAATAAATCATCTCGTTTGGTTTGTATGCCAGTGTTTTGCTCCCCAAAAATTTTAGAAATGCTCATGAAAAAAGAGTATTCACTCTGCAAATTAAGATCTTTAGGTATAAAAAAGAAATAAGGTGATTCAGGTTTTAAATTTGTCCAAGTGACAGTATTTATATTTTTTTCTAATAAATAATCATATTTGCCTATACGTTTACCCCAAAGATCAGCATAGTATATTTTACAAGTACCTTGCTTATTTGGCTGCCGTACAAAAATGCTAATAGATACACCTTGTTGGATATCAAAAACATTCTCATCTATACCGCCATCAAGTGTCTGCTCTAATTTTCTAGAGCTACCGTGGAGGTTTAAAATATAGAGGTCTGTAAAAGTTTCCATTAAAGATTGGCGCATACGACGATGTGTGACGCCATCAATATAAGTATTGTTTGTTATAAAGGCTACGCATCGTCCGGGACTGCGCCCGGAAGATGAGGCCCCTGCGGGGCAGTTGCTTTCATGGCACGTTTCTTTTATACTGCCGTCTATCAAATTATGAAGGAGAACAATTACATGCAAGCATCTGA
>Ga0209777_10003782_pt1 | contig 18439 bp, 17 predicted proteins | sample FrelakmetHBP12HB_FD_187147 | JGI IMG/M metagenome (GOLD analysis project Ga0209777, IMG submission 187147) | Freshwater lake sediment microbial communities from the University of Notre Dame, USA, for methane emissions studies -HBP12 HB (SPAdes)... | ecosystem: Environmental > Aquatic >...
CCCCTCTTCCACGACGAGAAAGAGCCCCAGGACATCTGAACTCCGCCCCGTTTCGGCAAGATCGTGATCCTGAAGCCGGTTTTGGAAGAACTGTATCCGACCGCAAGACCGTTTTGCGGAATCGCTGCGCCTGGCGCATTCCTCTGGCTTCCCGCTCCGAGTTCGTCCTACACTTGTGGCGGAATCCCTGCCGGGAACGAGGGACGCCATGGACCGTTGTCGCGCCACCGCATCGGTTTCTGCCTTCTTGATCCTTGTCGCGAGCTTCTGCGCCGCCGCCGCGCCGTCGTATGCCCAGGGCCCTTCGGGCGGTTCGAGCTCGGCCGCGGGGGTTCCGGGAAGCGGGTTCCACAGGGGGCTGGGTTTCCGCCTCCCGCCCGACTACGACCGCCTCCCAAAAGTCGATCTGTCGCGCAACCTGAACAAATCGCTCCCCGCGCGATGGGACTGGCGCGAGCACGACGGCCTGACGCCGGTCAAGGACCAGGGGCAGTGCGGAAGCTGCTGGGCGTTCGCGTCGGTCGGCGCGTTCGAGGCGTGCGCGAGGATCGATGATCACGAGATCTACGACCTGAGCGAGCAGCAGCTCATCTCCTGCAACACGGCCGGCTACGGCTGCAACGGGGGATGGTTCGAAGGGTGCTACGAGGTTTTTCACGATCCGGGCGCGGTCTCCGACGAATGCATGCCCTATCAGGCCGCCGACGGGGTCATCTGCACGCAGGGGAGCTGCGTCCCGGTCGCCAAGGCGTCCGCGATCCTCTACATCGAGAACACGGTCGAGTCGATCAAAGCCGCGGTCTATGACATCGGACCGATCGCCGTGGGCATGATGGTCCATGAGGATTTCTTTGGCTACGGCGGCGACTATTGCTATCAGAATTACCCCCTTCCCGAGGACCCGAACCACGCGGTCGTGATCGTCGGTTGGGACGACGCGATGTGTGACGGCAACGGCGCCTGGATCTGCAAGAACAGCTGGAGCGAGATGTGGGGGGACTACGGGTACTTCACCATTCGGTACGGTTACTCCTCGATCGGCACCGGGGCCGCCGCCTTCATCCACATCCCCGGACGCACGGTGACGGTCGAGCCCGTTCTGCTGCCCTCGACCTCCGGCCTGTTCGATTGGTTCATCTTCACCGCCGATGTGCATGCGACGGGAGGCGTTCGCCTGGACCCGTCCGCGATCCGCCTCCTCTATCGCGTGAGCGGAGAGGACTGGCAGCCGCCCGTCCCGATGATGCAGGCGGCCTCGCGCGGACCTTGGTTCGCGAGAATCCCGGCGCCGCGCAAGCCGGCGACGATCGACTACTGCTTCCATGCCGCCGACGTCGAGGGCCACGAGGGGTGCGCGCCGCTCTTCGCCCCCGACAGCACATATACATTCGACTACGCGCGCGTCTACGAGGATTTCGAGGGATCGAATCCCGGCTGGGCCGTCGGTGGGCCCGACGACGATGCGACGACCGGGATCTGGGAGTGCGTCGAGCCGATCGGAACGGCCGCGCAGCCGAATCGCGACACCACGATCCACGGCACGAAGTGCTGGGTCACGGGCCAGCAGCCGGAAGGCAATCAGAGTTCGGGCGCGAACGACGTCGACGGCGGCCAGACGACGCTCCGCAGCCCCGCGTACGATCTCATCGCGACGCACACGGCGATCGTCAAGTACCTGCGCTGGTTCTCGAACGACAAGGGGGCCTACCCCGGCGAGGACCCGTGGATCGTGCAGGCGCGCAACAACAGCGGCCCGTGGGTCGATGTCGAGAACACGATCGTGTCGAGCAACGCCTGGATTCCGATTCGGGCGGATCTCAAGGCTCTGTTCGGGGATTCGATCGGGACGGTCGAGTTCCGCTTCATCGCGCAGGACCGGGGCGGGCCGTCGTGTGTCGAGGCGGCGATCGATGATTTCACGATCCTGGCCGAGCAGCAGCTGACGAGCGTGGCGGCCCCGGTCACGCCCGGGCCCGAGACGGCAGACGCGCGGGCAATCGAGGCCTCTCCGAATCCGACCGCCGGCGGCTCGCGCATCGCTTTCACATTGGCGCGCCCAGGCGCGGTTCGCCTCTCGATCTACGCGGCCGGCGGCCGCCGCGTGCGCCGGCTGACCTCCGAGACGATGGAGGGGGGGCGGCACGAGATCTTCTGGGACGGCCGCGACGACGCGGGACGTCCGGCCGCGTCGGGGGCCTACTACTGCGTCTCCGAATCGCGGGGGGCGCGCCAGGTGCAGAGGGTCCTCATCATCCGCTGATTCGCCCCAAGCATTCGCATCGGGGAAAAGGCGACGTCATCGGTCTCGACGCCGGGGCGGAATCGCCCGGAAATACGCGGGGATCCCGCCGCCTCCGCTGGCATCGAGCTTGCTCTATTGACGATCGCACCCCGAAATCGGCGCCTCCCGGTTGGCCTGCCCGCAGGCCGCAATCCAAAGGAGGTCCGCCATGCGGAATCCCAGCCGGAGCACCCGCTCCCTCGTGTTCGTGATCCTGTTGGCGCTTGCGATTCCTGCCGCAGTCGCCGTCTTGCACGTCGATCCAGCGACCGCCATTTCGCTCCCCCAGAGCTGCGACGATCTCATCCATGGCGACTGCGACAACACGTGGATGTGCGTCGTCGCCTGCTACATGGAGCTGTGGGGACTCGAGGATTTCTGCAGCCAGTACCCGAACTCTCCCCGATGCATGTGAGCGTACGACCCGCGGGTGCCCTGGCGATCGCTCTCCTTGCGATCGCCGGGCCCGCCCTCGCGTCCAAACCGCGCGAGCTCACCCGGCGGATCGCAGATGTTCAGGTGCGCATCATCCTGAGCGAGGCGGTCTTCGGAAGGCTTTACGTCGAGAACCCCCGGGTCCAGGAGAATCCCGACATGTGCCCGATCTGCGAGCGCATGGCGCGCACCGCCGATTCACTCCTGTGGATCCCGGTCGGCTTTGCCTGGGAACGCGAGGGCGGACTTCTGCTCGATCCCGTAATCACGCTCGTGACAAAGGGAGGTCGCCTATTCCAGTCCTGCGAGGCGTGGGCCGGGCGCCCGACGCGCACGGGGCTCGTCACGGTTCGGACGCCCGTTCGCATCCCTCCGGGATGGGAGTGCGAGCCGGAATTCGCGGAGTGGAAGGGGGTGAGCGTCTACGTCGCGTTCCCCCGCGAGATCCATCCCGCGGGAGGGGGCTGGCCGTTTTCGTTGCACCTGGAGGACGTCGAGGACGTGAATGTGAAGGTCAACTGAATCGGGTACGTCCCTTCGGATCCGACCCTATTCGTTCTCACTCTCCTCCTCGCCGCCGACCTCGTCCTCCCGGCCGATTTGGCGCGGGATCCGCGACCACTGGAGGAACTGCTCCAGCCGCTTGTGCGGGACGCGCAGGAATCGCGTGAGCTCCGGCTTCCCGAGGATTCGCGTGGAATACGCGGCGAGCGCCAGGTTCACGAAACGCTCCGGCAGGTCCGTCGGACGGGACTCGTCGACCTCGTGTTCGACTTCCGCGGGTTCGAGCGGCGGCGGCGCTTCGGGGCGCGGTATTCCGAGATCGCCCATCCGCCTCCACACGACCGCGCGCGGCAGCGCCAGGCTCTCCGCGAACCTCTCGATGTCGCGATGGTCCTTCACCCCTTTCAGGAGATCATCCGGCACGAGAAGCGCGCGCGCGAAACGGTCGGCGCGTCGTTCTTCGAGCGACGACGGGTTCTCGTTCTCCAGATCGCCGCGACGCCAGCGACAGAAGCGGCTCACGTAGGGGTTCACGTCCATCACGAGGTGGCCGTACTCGTGCGCGAGTACGAAGACCACATCCGCGCACCCCTCGAACGCGCTCGCGAGGAGCGCCGGACCCGCCTCGCCGGCGAAGTAGAACGCCCCGTTCACGATCGTCGGCGGCTCCGGCCCGTGGCAGCGCCGGAACACCTTGATTCCCTGATTGTCCAGCGTCTCCGCGAGGCCCGTTCCCGGCTCGATCCCGAGTCCGAGGATCTCGCGTTCCTCGCGCGCCATCGCCTCGGCCTGCGCCTCGGGCGGCATCGGCTCCCCCGCGAAGATCTCCATGTGTACCGGAAGGTCAAAGAAGATCTTGCCCTGGATCAGCCTCTCGAGAAACGCGAACTGCCGGGTCAGGCGCACGAATTCGAGGACCTCCGTGCGCTCCGCCCCCGTCATCAGCGGATCCGCGACGAAGCTTTCGATCTCGACGAGGGTCGCCTCGAGGTTCGCCTCGGCGAACGGGAATTCGGGATGGATCCTGACGTTGACGGGCATCGTTTCGGTTCTCCAACTTGCCATCGTAGTCCCGACCAAACACACATGATAGCCTCACGGCAGATGAAACGGCTGCTCGTCGTCTCGTTCAGCGTCCCGCCGACGCGCGGTATGAACGCGTCCCGGGCGTTTCACCTGGCCCGTCGCCTGCCCGCCCTGGGATGGGAAGCGATCGTCCTGACGCCCCGTCATCCGCAACGCCGGCTGAAAGTCGAGAAGACGCACGAGCACACGAGCTACTCGATTCCGTTACGACTCGTGCTCGAGCCGAGCGGCGTCCCCTTCTGGCTCCAGGAAACCGGATACCGCGATCTTCTCGCCTCCCGGCGCAAGACGGACGAACGGAACGAAACGGATCAAGATCTTCCGGGACTCTATGGACGTCAGGCTCCCGGGCCGGCCGAGAGGGCGCTCGAGGCGGCGCCCGGGCCCCGCGACGTCGGAGAGCGGCTCGTACGGTGGCTCCGATGCAACCCCGACGAACGCGCCGGCTGGATCCCATCCGGACTGCTTGCCGCCCGCGCGCTGAGCCAGACCCTTCACCCCGACGCGGTCTATTCGGTCTCCCCTCCCGTGACGGCGCATCGGATCGCGATGCGCATCGCCGAGAATCTGAACATCCCGTGGATCGCCGACTTCCGCGAACCGTGGCGTGGAACGGCGCCCCGCGCGATCGACGCCTGGCGCGCCCGGCGGATCCTGCGACGCGCCGTCCTCGCGAGCCTCCCGAGAACCCGCCTCCAGCTGCCTCCGAGCTTCGACGAGAGCGATCTCCTGGTCCGCGCCGGCGCGGGTCTCGATCGGCTCGACCGCCTGTCGCCGCTCGTCCTGGTGCACGCGGGGCCGACGGCGATCCACGGGCGCGATCCGATCCTCCTCCTGCAGGCCGTGCGCCGGCTGATCGACAGGGGCGCGGCCCTCCCATCCACGATTCGCGTTCGATTCCTGGGCGCGCAGGATCCGCGTCTCCCGATGGCGATCGGCGCGCGCTCGCTCAACAGCATCGTCACCCGCGAGCCGCCGGTCCCCTGGCAGGTCTCGATCGAGACGCAGGCCGACGCGTCGATCCTCCTGATGGCGGTCGGTCCGGGGGACGCGGGGCGCATCCCCGACCGGGCGCTCGAGGCCCTCACCGTGCGCCGTCCGTTAATCGCGTTCGGGTCCCGTCACGCATCGATCGAGGGGTTCCTCTCCGCAACGCGGGCCGGGAGCCTACACACCGAAGATGCCCCACTCGCCGATGCGATCGAGGAAGCCATGGCGCGCCCGCTCTCCTTGAACGAGGAGGCCGCAGCGGCCTATCGAGCCGAGAACGTCATGGCGCGGATCGTGGAAGCGTTGAACCTGTCTACGCGCGAGCTCACCGAAGCGACCCGCTGAGGGTTCGCACGCGTTCGACATCAACCGGCTCGCCGATCTTCCCCTCGTGCTTGAGCCACGTGCCCACCACGAAGCCGTCGCAGTGCCGCGCGAGCGAGCGCACGTTCTCCTGCGTGACCCCGCTCGCGGCCAGAAGCGGCACGCCGGGGATCGCGCGCCGAACCGAGATCAACCGGCGCTCGTCGACCGGCTCGCCGGTGCGCGCGCCGGTCAGCAGGATCCCGTCCGCGAGCCCGCGCTCGACCGCATCCAAGGCTTCCGCCTCGACGGAACGCTCGCCGAGCGGGATCGCGTGCTTCACCCCCACATCGGCGAGGATCGAGACGCGCCGGCCGAGCGAGGTCCGCAGGCGCAGGGTCTCGTGCGCCATCCCGGTGATGATCCCTTGATCTGTGACCGCGGCGCCGACGTGGATGTTCACGCGGATGAACGACGCTCCGACCACGGAAGCGATCGACATCGACGCCCCCGCGTCGTTTCGCAGGACGTTGATCCCGAAGAGAAACTTGTCGGGAACGAGGGCGCGCAGCAGCGCCGAAGCAGCGGTCATCGCCGCGACAGTCGCCGGCGGGACATGATCGGGATAGAACGGCGCATCGCCGAAGTTCTCGATGATCGCTCCGTCCGCCCCGCCCTCGACGAGGGTGTTCAGGTCGGCGGTTGCGGCCTCGAGGACCTCCTCCAGGCTTCCGCCGAACCGCGGGCTTCCGGGAAGGGGCCGCAGGTGGACCAGCCCGATGAGCCACGGAGGACGTCGATCCGCGGCGAATGGCGCCGCGATCGTCATTTGGGGAATGTATAACCGACGGCGAACTTGACGTCCGGGGCGTCGAGGAGTCCGACGTTCAGCTCGAAGAATACCGGCGCCGAGTCCAGGCTCAACCCGGCGAGCCCGTGGAGGCCGAGCTTGCTCTCGCTGTCATCAGAGCGGGCGTGGTGGTTGTCCCAGTGCCACCACTGCAGCGCGAAGAGCCCTCCGGCGTAGACCGAGCCGACATCCTGGACCGGCCAGTGATAGGTCACGTCCGGATTGATCGAGAAGATTGTTACGTGGTCGCCGAATCCGATGTCGGCGTTCGGGATGAAGTGCCAGTCCGGCGCTAACTGGCCAAGATCCACGTGCCCGCCGAGGAAGAACTGGTCCGGGCTCGAGGACATCCCGCCCCGCACGCCCCACCCGCGATACTCGAGATCGGCCTTCCGGGCGGATGCATCGGCGAACGCGAGGGTCGAGAGCGCGAGGGTGATCAGAACAAAGGCAGCCAAGGTCATCATCCTGGTTTTCATGAGAGATCCTTCCCTGGTTCCATATCTCAAATCCATCTTGCGCCCCTCCGGAAAACACCAGGGATCTTCCTCGTGATCGCGCGCATGGTCAAGGACGCACAAGAGATTCGGCCGGCTCCGTCGGGCCGAAGGAGCGAGGCTCCTCGAACCCGACAGAGACCGACGCTAGATCGGTAGGGAAGGCGATCGCCCCCCGGAGGGCGAAATCAGTTGACCGCGATGCGTCTCGGTAACGCGCTCTGGTGCTTTGCGAGCCGGACCCGCAGAACACCGTCGGTCATCCGGCCGCTGATTTCAGCCCGGTCGACCTGGTTCCCAAGCCGGAACACCCGACTATAGGCTCCTGGCCTCCGCTCGCGAACCAGATAGCCCGTCTGAGAGTCCTTCGAGTCGCTGTGCAAATCCACGCGCGTTCCGCTGATCCGGAGCTCATCGTCCTCGACCTCCAGGCTCACGTCGCTTGCCTGGACGCCGGGCAGCTCGACCACGATCTCGAAGTGATCGTCGTTCTCCGTCACATCTGCGCGAGGGCAGATCGCGGGCTCCCACCGGTTGCACTTGCGCTCTTCCTGCGTCCGATCGACTTCGGTTCCCTTCATGTCACGCCTCCTTCTATATGAGTGCGAATTTCGTTTCTCTTACGACTGGATCTTGATTTGCTTCGGCTTCGCCGAGTCGGACTTCGGGATCACGACGTCCAGGACCCCGTCCCGGTAGCTCGCCTCGATCCGATCCGAATCGACCGACGCCGGAAGAACGATGCTCCTCGAGAAGGTCCCGCAGGAACGCTCCTCGCGGTAGAAACCGTCATGCTTCTCTTCGTGCTCGCGCTTCTTCTCGCCCGCAATCGTGAGCGTGTCCCCGTCGAGGGTGATCTGGATGTCCTCGCGTTTCATGCCCGGGAGATCGGCGCGCACGTGGAACCGGTCCTCTTCCTGAATGACGTCGACTGCTGGGGCACAGCCGTGGTCCAACTGCCCACTCATCCTCGTGCCGCTGGACGGCCAGCCGAAGAGACGACCCATTTCCTCGCGGAAGAGATCGAGATCCCGGAACGGACTCCACTCCTGAACGTCCTTCATCGGTTGTCTGGGTTGCCAACGAATCAGTGCCATGGTCTCAATCCTCCTTGCTACGACCCATAGATCAACCTTCATGCCAGGAATGATCAAGATTGATAAAGCATGGAATCTCAAAGAGATCCACCGGAGGACGGAAAAGCGCCCCGGCCGGGGCCAGGGCGCTCAAAGCTCGAACCGATTAATTCGTTTCAGAAGCGAACGCAATGCGTTTCGTTGTGAAACACGCCGCACCGCTCGCCCCTCACCGCTTCGTCCACGCTCCCCGGACGATGCCCGCCGCCTCGACCATGTTCCGAAGCGTCGGGATCGCTTCTTCGTCCCGGCGGGTTTTCAAACCACAGTCCGGGTTCACCCACAGGAGATCGTGCGGCAGCAGGCGCCCGGCGTGCTCGAGCAACGCAACCATCTCGCCGGTGGGCGCGATGCGCTCGCTGTGCACGTCGTAGATCCCCGGCCCGATCCCGCGTGGATACTTGAAGTCGTCGAACGCCTTCAGCAGCTCTCCCGCGCTGCGCGAGTTCTCGATCGAGATCACATCCGCGTCCATGTCGGCGATCGATGTGATGATCTCGTTGAAGTCGCTGTAGCACATGTGCGTGTGGATCTGAGTCTCCAGGCGCACGCCCGACGCGGACAGCCGGAACGCCCGCACGGTCCAGCGAAGGTAATCCGCGCGACCGCGGCGGCGGAGCGGGAGACCTTCGCGGAACGCGGGCTCGTCGATCTGGATGATCCGGATCCCGGCGGCCTCGAGGTCCTTCGTCTCGTCCTGCAGGGCGAGGGCGATCTGCAGCGCGACCTCCTCGCGCGGCAGGTCCGATCGCGCGAACGACCAGTTCAGGATCGTGACCGGTCCCGTCAGCATCCCCTTCACCGGCTTCTTCGTGAGCGACTGCGCGTACCGGCTCTCGCGGACGGTCATCGCCCGCACGCGCGAGACATCGCCGTAGATGAGCGGCGGCCGCACGTAGCGCGTCCCGTATGACTGGACCCATCCGTTCTGGGTGACCAGCATCCCGTCGAGCTGCTCCGCGAAGAACTCGACCATGTCCGTGCGCTCGAACTCCCCGTGGACGAGGACGTCGAGACCGATCTCCTCCTGCAGATGGATCAGGCCGCGGATTTTCTCGTCGATGAAGGCCTGGTATTCCTCCAGGCTGATCTTTCCCGTGCGGAAGCGGTTGCGCGCCGAGCGGACCTCCTGCGTTTGCGGGAAGCTTCCGATCGTCGTCGTCGGCAGCACCGGGAGCGGTATCGCCTTCTCCTGCGCTTTGCGCCGCTCGGAGAATGAGGCGCGCTCGAACGAAGCGTCGTGCAGCGCCCCCGTCCGCTCGCGCACGTCGCGGTTCCGTGCGTGCCGCGAAGAAAGGCGCGACGCCAGGATCTGCGCGTTCTCGGTAAGCTCGCGCGCGATTGCCTTGCGCCCCTCGGCGAGTCCTCGCTTCAGGATCGCGAGCTCCTCGAGGCGCTCTTCGGCGAAGCGGATCCAGTTGCGGACCTCGACATTGAGACCGGGCTCGAGCCGCATGCTGTACGGGAGGTGGAGGAGGCTTGAGCTCGGCCCGATCCAGAGACGATTCCCCAGAACGGCCTGCGCGGCGAGAAGCTGAGCGATCAACTCGTTCAGGTCGGTGGTCCATACGTTGCGCCCGTTCACGACTCCCGCGACGCAGATCCAGCTCGCGGGGATCCCGCCGGGCCGCGTCAGAAGCTCCCACTGTCCGCTCCCGCGCACAAGATCGAGCCCGATCCCGTCAATCGGAAGTGAAAACGCGAGCTTCCGGTTGTCCCCGAGGTCCTCGAAGTAGGTTTGCACGAGGATTCGCATGGGGCCCCGCCCCTGGCGCAGAACCTCGTACGCGGCGATCACCGCCTCGGCCGGCGGAGCCTCATCGAGCACGAAGGCCGGCTCGTCGAGCGCGACCCACTCGACCCCTTCCTTCGCGAACGCCGCCAGGAGGTCGCGATAGAGCGGCGCGATCCGCGCGAGGGCCTCGGGGAGCGTGAGCCCGCCGATCAGGCGCGCGAGTCGGAGGAATGTATAAGGCCCGGGGACGACCGGCTTCGGGTTCAGCCCGAGCGCCTTCGCCTCGCGGATCATCTGCAACATTCGATCGGGATGCAGGGAAAAGCGGCCGTCCACCTCCGGAACGATGTAGTGGTAGTTCGTGTCGAACCACTTCGTCATCTCGAGCGCGGAAACATCCTGCGTCCCGCGCGCCATCGCGAAGTAGACGGCGAGCGAGTCGGGTTTTCCCGCGCCCAGGTACCGCTCCGGCACGCACCCGAAGAGGACGGCGGCGTCGAGCATCGTGTCGTAGAAGCTGAAATCGCCCACGGGCGACAGGTCGACCCCGAGCTCCGCCTGGCGGCGCCAGTGCTGCGCGCGCAGCTCGCGCCCGGTCTCAATCAGCTCTGCCTCGGTGGAAGGAGCCTTCCAGAATCGCTCGGTCGCGCGCTTCAGCTCGCGCTCCCTCCCGATCCTTGGATACCCCGGCAGTGTCAGACGCGTCATTGGAGCCCCCCATGCCGTCAGGCGGTTGCCGCTTCGGCCCCTCCGCGTCTAGACTTGCGAGCGGAGGTCATCATGCCCTTGAACTACACTCTCGGCGAAGAAATCGATGATGTCGTCGTCGAGCTGATCCGACGGGTCGGCCAGACACGAAGCCCTGATCTCATCCGCGAGATCGCCACGACCGCTTTCAAGCTCGTCGAGGACGGCGCGAGCCGAGGCGACCTCAAGATCATAAACAGCGCGCTCAAAGAAATGCGGTACGCATTTCGCCTTCTGGCGCCTTTTCGAGCATACCGGAAGGTCAGCATTTTCGGCTCGGCCCGAGTGCAGCCGGACTCCCCCGAATACAAACTGGCCGAGTCGTTCGCGGGGGATCTCGTCCGGGCGGGCTTCCTCGTGATCACCGGCGGCGGGCCGGGAATCATGGAAGCCGGCAACCGGGGCGCCGGCGATTCCAGCTTCGGCCTCGGGATCCGGCTGCCGATCGAACCCGAACCGAATCCTTACATCCGCCGCCCGGACCGGTTGATCAACTTCAAGTATTTCTTCACCCGGAAGCTCGTCTTCATCAAGGAATCTGATGCTATCGTCCTCTTCCCGGGCGGGTTCGGAACGATGGACGAGTGCTTCGAGCTCCTGACGCTTCTGCAGACGGGGAAGTGCGACCCGCTCCCCGTCGTGTTGATCGATCCGCCCGGCGGCGGCTACTGGACGGACTGGCTCGAGTTCTTGAGAAAGCGGCTCGCGGAGCCCGGCTTGATCGATCCGCGCGATCTCAGGCTCTTGACCCACACGTCCGATCCGATGGACGCGATCGAGGAGATCCGCAGCTTCTACCGCAACTACCACTCTTCGCGGTACGTCGGTGAGAGGCTGCTCATCCGCCTTGCGCGCGAACCGAGCGACGGCGAGCTGGAGAAATGGAGCCACGATTTCTCCGACATCATCCGGGACGGCGGCATCTCGAGATCGGACATGCCGCCCGAAGATCGCGAGGATCCGTTGCTCGCCGACCTTCACTCCGTCAGCCTCCGATTCACCCGCAAGAGCTTTGCCCGCCTGCGGGAACTCATCGATGTGATGAACGACCGCTCGCGCGAGTCCTCGCCCTGAGGGGAGCGACGGGAACGCCGAGATGGACCGGGGCGGGCTCAGATATCGATTTCGGGCTCAAGCGCTGGAGTCGTACGGTGACGTCCGACTGCAGACGGAGGGCATCCATCCACGCAGCTGACCCGCCCCCAAGTCAGACCGCTTGGGAAGCTTGCCGCGCATGGACCGTGCCCGAGTCTCGTGGAAAGTTATCTTGTTTAGACCTTGCAGTTTGGGGAGTGCTAGGATCCGGCTGACCTTGATCCCCTGGACGAGAATGTAGCCATTAAGTGACATGGTGTCCTACGGAAAGGACAACTTGAGGACAGCATCGATCGGGCGTCGGAACTCGTTGACCTCGGAGGGTTCCCCATGATTTCCCAGGTCCTCACGATCGCCGGTTCCGACTCCGGTGGCGGAGCGGGCATCCAGGCCGACATCAAGGCGATTCAGGCGAACGGCGGCTTCGCTCTCTCGGTGATTACCTCCGTGACGGCGCAAAATACTCTGACCGTCGCGGCCGCCCATGATCTGCCGCTGGAGATCATCGCGAGCCAGTTCCGGACCGTCTTCGATGACTTCGATGTGGCGGCGACGAAGACTGGCATGCTCTCGAGCGCGGAGATCGTCGAACAGGTCGTCGCCTTGCTCAAGGAAAGGAAGGTCGACAAACTCGTCGTCGATCCCGTGATGATCAGCAAGAGCGGGTTCCCTCTCCTTCGAGAGGATGCGGTCGCGACGGTGCGGGACCTGCTCCTCCCGCTCGCGCTCCTCGTCACGCCGAATCGCCATGAGGCGCGCCTCCTTTCCGGGATCGAGATCCGGGGAGAAGTGGACGCGCGCGAGGCCGGGCTCCGCATCCTCGAGACCGGATGTCGGGCCGTGCTGATCAAGGGGGGACACTTCGACTCGACCATGTCGACGGACTACCTTGTGACCGCCCAAGGAATGCGGGCGTATCCCGGCGAGAGAATCCAGACGAAGAACACCCACGGGACGGGCTGCACGTATTCGGCCGCCCTCGCGACGTGGATCGCACACGGGCTCGCGCTCGAGGACGCGGTGACGCGCGCAAAGGCTTACGTCACCGAGGCGATCCGCCACGGTCTGTCGATCGGCCACGGCCAGGGGCCGACGGATCACTTCTGGTTTCTCCGCGAAGGGGAGCAGGCGCGGTGAGGATCGGCCGCCTTCACGTTCTCACGGACACCGTGATCCAGGAACGCTTCGATCACGCCGAGCTTGCCGAGAGGGCGGTGCGCGGGGGCGCCGACACGATCCAGTACCGGCGCAAGACGGGGTCGACGCGGGAGATGATCCGCGAGGCGCGACGGATCCGCGAGATCACGCGCCGCGCGGGGATCCCGCTCATCGTGAACGATCGCGTGGATGTCGCGATCGCGGCGGATGCGGACGGCGTCCACCTCGGGACCGGCGATTTCCCGATCGGCCTCGCGCGACGGCTTCTCGGCCCGCATCGGATCATCGGCGGATCGGGCGGATCGCGCGATGAGGCGATCACGGACGCGGAGGCCGGGGCGGACTACCTCGGCTCCGGACCGGTCTATGCGACCTCGACGAAGCCGGACGCCGGTCCCGCGGCGGGGCCGGATCTGATCCGCGTCGTTGCGTCGACCGTCCCCCTCCCGGTCATCGCGATCGGGGGGATCACTGCGGCAAACGTCCTGTACGCCCTCGCCGCCGGCGCGCACGGCGTCGCCGTGATCGCCGCAGTTTGCGCGAGTCCGGATCCCGAGGGCGCGACGAGGGAGATCCGCGCGGCGATCGACGCCTTCCTCGCGGAGAACGCACGGAAGGGTGGCCCGGGATGAGTTTCGGCGGCGGATGGCGCGGTCCTCGAGGGACGCCGATCTCCGCGATCGGCGAGTTCGGGCTGATCGCGCGCCTCCGCGCGATCGCCGAGCGTGACCACAGCCGCGGCGAGCCATCCGATGAGATGCTCGTCCTCGGGATCGGCGACGACGCGGCTTCCCTCCTCCCGACGCCGGGGCGAGAAATACTGATCACCTGCGATGCCCAGATCGCCGGACGGCACTTCATCCCCGAGTGGATCGCGCCACGAGCGCTGGGCGGTCGCAGCATCGCGGTGAGCGCGAGCGACATCGCGGCGATGGGCGGGCTCGCGCGCGCGGCGCTTGTCTCGCTCGCGGTCGGCCCGGAGGTTGCCGTCGAGGACCTCGAGGATCTCTATTCCGGGATGGTCGAGAATCTGGCCCCCCTCCACGCCGCGCTGATCGGCGGGAACGTGAGTGGGCTCGACTCCGGCCTGGTCATCGACGTCACCGTGATCGGGGAGGTCGAGAGCGGCCGCGCGATCCGACGCGACGGGGCGCAACCCGGGGACCGCGTATGGGTGACCGGCGCGCCGGGATCGGCCGCCGCCGGGCTTGCGCTCCTCCGGTCCGCCGGGAGGCGCGGGATCCCTCCCGAGCTCGAGGACCTGGTCGCCGCCTATCTCACCCCGACCGCACGCCTCCGCGAGGGGCGCACGCTCGGCCTGAGCGGCGCCGTGACCTCGATGATCGATCTGAGCGACGGGCTGATCGGCGACCTCACTCACATGGTCGAGGGTCGCGACACGGGGGTTGTCCTTTTCGAGGAATCACTGCCGGTCGGCGAATCCCTCGTCCGCGCGGCGGCGCTTCTCGGCAGGACCCCGGATTCGTTCATCCTGGGGCCGAGCGACGATTACGAGCTTGTCTTCACGACGACCCCCGTGGGCGCGGAGCGGGCGCTCGAGGCCGTTCGCGGCGTCTCGAACGTGGCGGTGCGGCAGATCGGGCAGGTGATTGCCGGGGGCGGCGGATCGGTCCTGATCGCGGACGCGAACGGGAACCGCAGGCCGGCGACCGGCCACGGATGGAATCATTTTTCTGCTTCGTGATACTCTCTTCACAGCCGGGTTTGGCGGAGGACGGATGGGAAAGGGTGATCGGCTGCTGCCGGTCCTTGCCGCGCTCCTGCTCGCGGCGGCGGGTCCGGCCCGCGGCGCCCGCGAGTTCGAGAAGGTCGGCACGATCGGGGCGCAATTCCTGAAGATCGGCATCGGGGCTCGGGCCACGGGGATGGCATCGTCCTTCGTCGCCGTCTCGGATGACCCATCCGCCGTCTACTGGAATCCCGCCGGGATCGCGCGTCTCACGAAGAACTCCATCTCGTTCAACGAGGTCGAGTGGTTGGCCGACACGCGCCTCACGCACGCGGCCTATGTCTTCCACGTGTCGTACTTCCCCGGCGCATTCGCGATCCAGGCCCGCAGTCTGTCGATGGGCGTCCTGCCGGTCCGGACCGTCTTCCGCCCCGAAGGGGACGGCACGACCTACGACGCGGGGGACCTTTCCCTCGGCGCCTCCTACGCGCGTCTCCTGACGGACAAGTTCTCGACCGGCATCACGATCCACTACATCCAGTCGACCCTCGCCCGTTGGACCGCGAGCGCGGCCTGCTTCGACTTCGGGACGCTGTACGACACCGGGTACCGTTCGCTGAAGATCGGGATGGTGATCCGGAACATCGGCTCCGAGATGACCTTCATCGACGATCCCGTGAAGCTGCCCACGATCTTCCAGGTCGGGATGGCGATGAAGCTCCTGGACACCGGCACGCACCGAATCCTCGCGAGCGGCGAGTTCCAGCATCCCCCCGACAACGCCGAGCGCGCCTGCACGGGAATCGAGTACCAGATCGGCAGCTACGCGGCCCTCCGCGGGGGCTGGTATTTCCGCTACGATCAGGAGCGCTTCGCCGTCGGGGCGGGCGCGAAGCTCCTCTCCTTCTCCGGGGTTGCCGCACAGGCGGACTACAGCTACACGGAGAACAAGGACCTGCCCTCGATCCACCGTTTTGGGGTCGATTTCACTTTCTAGCCGGGAGGGTCGCATGAAGGTCTTCATCTCCGCCGACATCGAGGGGATCGGGGGCATCGCGACGTGGGATCAGGCCGGCACCGACCGGCCGGATCACCACCGCGCGCGGGAATGGATGACCGACGACGTGAACGCGGCCGTCGAAGGCGCGTTCGAGGGGGCCGCGACCGAAGTCGTCGTGCGCGACGCGCACGGGCGGGCGCGCAACATCCCTTGGGATCGCCTCCACCCGCGGGCGCGGCTGATCAGCGGATGGGGTCCGACGATCGACATGCTCCTCGGGCTCGACCGCACGTACGGGCTCGTTTTCCTGGTCGGGTATCATCCCGGCCCTGCCGTCCCGCTCGGCGTTCTTTCGCACACGTTCTCGTCGCGAATCCTCGATCTTCGCCTGAACGGGCTGCCGTGCAACGAGGTCGTGATCGCGGCGATCGAGGCGGGGGCGCAGGGCGTCCCGATCGGGCTCGTCTCGGGTCAGGCGGAGCTTCAGGACGAGATCCGGCCGGCCCTTCCGCACGTCGCGTTCGTGACCACGAAACGCGGGCTCGCGTACCAGGCGGCTCTCCTGGAACCGCTCGCGGACGTGCGCGCGAGGATCCGCGCGGGCGCGCGCGAGGCGGTGGCGGGAGCCATCGCGGGGCCCGCGCCGTCGCCGTTCCAGCCGCCCCCGCCGTTGCAGCTACAGATCGACCTCGTGGCGGCGGAAGCCGCCGCGTCCCTTGTCGGGGGCGCGGGCATCACGCGCACCGACGCGCGTCGATGCACGCTCGACGCAGCGGATGCGCCAACGCTGCTCCAGCGCTTCTTCGCGACGCTCCAGGTTCTGTACTCGATCAAGGACACGCCGTGAGCGCGCGGCGAGCGACACGGGCGGCGATCGCGCGCGCGATCGCGGGCGTCTCGGCGGCGTGCCTCGCGATTGCATTCGCCGCGATTTCGAGTGGGGCCGCGAGCGCGGAGGCGGTCACGAGCGAGCGCGTCGCGTTCCCCGACGACTTCAGCGGCAGGGCGGCGTGGCGGGCCGACAGCGTGCTGGCGTCTCCCGCGTTCGAGGGACGCAGGACCGGTTCGCGAGGCGGGGCCGCGGCCGAGGATTGGATCGCCGCGCAGTTTGCCGCGTCGGGGTTGCTCCCGGGGATGCCGGACGGATCCTGGTTCCTTCCCTTCAGCGTCATCGGATCCGAGCCGCGGAGCGCGTCGATGGAGATCCTCGACGGTCCGTTCGGCAGGGTCCCGCTCGTCTACGGGGACGACTTCACGTTGATGCTGGATCCCGCCGCGGGCAAGGTCACGGCCGAGGCGGTCTTCGTCGGCTACGGGATCGACGCGCCGGCGAAAGGCCGGAACGACTACACCGGATGCGACCTCGAGGGGAAGATCGCGGTCATCCTGCGCGGGCGGCCCGACGACGGGCAGGACTGGGACCGCGAATTCATGCGGACCCACACGTTCGCCGCCGCGCGCGCCCACGGCGCGGCCGCCGTCCTGTTCTACCAGGCGCCTTACCCGGTCAACGGCGCGGCGCTCGCGCCCGAGGTCTACGACGCCCACACGCCCGCCGGATACGTCGGTGATCGCGCCGTTCGGATCCTCCTGCGCGAGACCGGATACACGCTCGAGGACGTCCAGGAGAAGCTGAAAAAGGGGCCGTTTCCGCTCGAGAGCGGAAAGCGGATTCGATTCGAAAGCGCGGTGCGCGGCCCCGCGACCGCGACGGCGCGGGACGTCGTCGGCGCATTGCGCGGAAGCGATCCGGCCGTCGGGAGCGAGGTCGTCGTGATCGGCGCGCATCACGATCACCTCGGGCTCGACGCGGCCGGCCGCCTCTTCGCGGGGGCGAGCGACAACGCGTCGGGAACGGCGGTCGTCCTCGAGATTGCGCGCGCCGCGCATGCGGCCGGATGGCGGCCGAGGCGGACCGTCCTCTTCACGACGTTCAGCGGCGAGGAGTACGGGCTCCTCGGATCGCGCGCCTTCGCCGCGCACATGCCGGTCGACTCGACGCGCGTCGTCGCGATGCTCAACCTCGACATGGTCGGCTTGGGGGACGGTGGGATCGGAATCGCGGGTGGCGCGACCGTCGGGCCCGCGTACTTTCGCTGGAGGGCAGGGCTCGACTCGACGCGGGCGGCCGCGATCGATGAGGGACAGGCCGGCGGCGAGCACAGCGACTATGCGCCCTTCATGCAGCAAGGGATCCCCGTCCTGAGCTTCTGGAGCCGCGGCCAGCACGGGCGCTACCACGACTTCGAGGACCTGCCGCGCTATCTGCAGCCGGGGGTCATGGATTCGGTCGGACGCGGGATTGCGTCCCTCCTTGGAGCGATCGCCGATGCGCCGGAGGCGATGGCGGACGGCTTCGGACATGAGCGGATCCTGCGGACCGGCGCGCTTCAGATTGACTTCCAACCGGTAGGCGCGAACGACGCGGCGTCGGCCGGGCGGGCCGGCTTGAGCTGCGACTACCGGATCGCGGGTCGAATCGCCTTGTGCGACCCATGCGCCGCGAATCCCGACGAGACGATCCGCCATCTGGGAGATCTGCTGGCGAGCGCGCCCCGGCGGCTCTGGGTCCGGCTCGTCACGGATTTCAAGGCGGCCGCAGAGGCGAATGACGGGCTGCGCACGGCCCTCATCCCCGTCGTGCGCACGTCCTCGCTCGATCGCTATGGTCCGTCGATCGCAGGCGGCCTCTGTGCGGCTGGGCTCGGCCCACCCCTCTGGGCCCCAAAGGATTCAATCCCGTCCGCCGCGACGTGCGGCGTGCTTGCCCGCGAGAAGCGGCCGGTCATCGCTGAGACGAGCGCCGTCCCGTGGAAGCGTCTGATCGCTCGAGAGCCCGATCTGAGGCTCCTGCTGCTCTGGGATCGCGAGGCGGCCCGCCTCCTCCCCGAGCCGCCCGATTCAACGGCGCGATCCCGGGTCAGATCGGAAG
>Ga0209777_10003783_pt1 | contig 18435 bp, 13 predicted proteins | sample FrelakmetHBP12HB_FD_187147 | JGI IMG/M metagenome (GOLD analysis project Ga0209777, IMG submission 187147) | Freshwater lake sediment microbial communities from the University of Notre Dame, USA, for methane emissions studies -HBP12 HB (SPAdes)... | ecosystem: Environmental > Aquatic >...
GGCGTGAGGAGGTCACCAGCAGATCGCCGCGGTTGATTGCGCCGTTCTCTGTCGTCACCTTGCAGGGGACGATGCCGACGATCGCCAGAGGGACTTCCTGGTCGAGTTGCGGGTCGGCATTGGCCACATCGTGCGGAGTGGCGAGCACGCCCGGCTTGGTCGAGAAAATTCCTGCGACCAGCGTAGAATACGGATGCTGCGCGAGCGCGAGGTGCCGGTCCGCGTTTTGGTCGATGACGAGCAGGTCGCCGGGCTCATAGCGTGAGCGCTCGCCGTGTACGGCTATCGACTCGGCAAAATCCGCGCCGCCTGTGGCGGTGCCCCCATTGAAAAACCCTTTACCTGTGCCGTCGACGCGAAATACGTTTGTCCCTACGGCTTGGCCAATCAGGATGCTCCCGCCGGCGGTGTTGTTGAGTAATTCGGCGACGCCACCGGCGGTGTTGGCCTGTCCGTACAGCCCGGTGGCCCATCCGGAGGTCACCAGAGCGATTCCACTCGTACCGGTGCCGCCGGTGCCTTTGGCTTGACCGGTCACCCCCGAACCCCCCGACGTGCCGGTGTTTTGTCCAAACACCCCGTTACCCGTCGAGTTTGCGGACTGACCATAGACCCCACTGCCGCCGCTGGTCGCGTTGTTGATTCCGGCCACGCCGGCGCCGCCGCCACTGCTCGAGGTTCCCTGCACGCCGTTGGCGGAGCCTGAGCCAGCGGCGGACGCGATGCCTGCTACCCCAACCCCGGCGGGGCTATTCACATAACCACGGACACCCGTGGTGTTCCCTGTGGCTGAACTGGAGAAGCCGTCCACAGCAATTCCGCCGGTACTTGCATTGAAGCCCGAGACGCCAAAGCTGAAGCCGGTGGTCGCGTTTGATTCGCCTCGCACGCCGTAGCCCGTGGGGCTGTAGGTTTGTCCACGGACGCCGTACGTGGTGCCCGAGCTCGCCATGGCCACGCCCAGCACGCCCGTGCCACTGGTACTGGAAGAGTCGCCCTGCACGCCGAAAGTTGTGCCCGAGGCGGCGGTAGCTTCAGCAAAGATGCCGAGCCCCCCCGTGCTTAGCGAGATGGCATGCACGCCGTTAGTAAGGCCGGTCGGCGAAGTTGCCTTGGCAAACACCGCAGCGGCATTGTCGCCGGCACTGATGCCTTCAACTCCGATGCCTTTGCCAGTCACGGCCGATGCGGACCCAATCACCCCAACTCCAGCGACGCCCGTGTCCTGCCCGAAGACGCCCCCGCCCACGCCGGTGAACGCCGCTCCATAGCCGGCTATGCTGTTCGTCCCCGTCAGCGTGAGCTTCCCATCGAACTGTGACGTGCCGTTCACTTCGAGTTTGGCGGCGGGCGTTAGGGTGCCGATGCCGACATTGCCTGCCATGAAGTTCACTACCCCGTTGGCTGCCAGCTTGAGCGAAGCGTTCGCATCACTGGCGGTCAGGCCGTTCGCCACGAAGTCGAAGTAGCCGCCCGCCGTGGAGGCCAGGAAGTAATTGGCGCCTCCTCTCGTAAACCTGAACTGCGCACCGCTCGTGTCCACCAGGAAGTGCCCCACCGAGCCGGCCACGTCAAGCTTGGCTGCCGGAGTCGTCGTCCCAATCCCCACCAACCCCGCGCTCTGATACATCACCGAGTTGCCCAGCGTGCCCGCACTGTTGGTCCACACCGGGATGTAATTCTGCGTCCCCGAGCCGGCCACGTTAGGCTTCGGCCCGCTGGTGGGCTTCCCGGGCGCGGCCACGTCTGGCGTCGCTGCCCCGTGACCCGGGCCCGCCGCACCCGCGGTTCCAGGGCCCTGAGAGGTGGCGCTATCCGCCGCTGGCGCGAGCATGTATGCCGATGCCGGCTTTCCCGCCAGCATCTCCGCATCATTCGCCTTCAGCGCATAGGGCACGCTCACCAGCAACACCCGAGGCTGCTCGGACAGCTTTCCGGCGCTCACTCCCAGCCACCGGGCTTCGCCTGACGTGAACAAATCCACGGGCAAGCCTTCCGGTTGCATCGCTCCTAGTAGCGCGGCGTAATGGCCCTGCTCGTCAACGTTCAGGGTCTGGCTCTCCTGCCAGAGAGGCGCGGCGTCACCCTGCTCCTTGTAGATGGCGAAATTCAGCTCCACCGGTCCCGTCAAGGCTTTGCCGACCAAATCCTTTACACTCCCACTGAACATGATCAGCCGGGGGACAGACTGCGAAGCAGCAGGAGGATTAATGGCACGCACGACCGAATCCGCCTCCTGACCCCACAAACCAGACGCGGCCAACACAGCCACGCAGGCAGCAAAGACAAGACCTGTTCGCCTCACGTTGCACCTCGATTAAGTGTGTCTTCTTGGCCCTGAGAAACTCGATGGGCGGGAGTGTAGGCCGAACAGGACAAAAAGTCAAGGGATTTCTGTGGAGGGTGTTGTCAAGCCGTCTGTGCAATAAGGCGGAGCGAGTATCGCGGACCTCCGGTTTTGAGGTTCGCGCTACATGACCCCACATCGGCTCGCCACATGGGCGATCATCTCGTAGCGGCGAGTCCACCTCGCCACGTCAGGGACCCAATGGCGGGATTAACCCGCCGCTACGGCTTACTCCGGCGCGACGCTAGTCGTTGCGTCCGGAATCCTTCTTCAATTTCTCCAGCAACTCGGGCGCGATCCATCTCTTGGACTTCTGTGCCTTGTGGGCGATTTCCCAGCCCTTGTCATACTGTTGGCTCACGCCGTCGTAGAGCGCGACCAGTGGATTATAAGGATCGCAGGAGCAACTGTCGGCGGTGGCACCGACCGCGATCGACTTTTCGTAATCCGCGATGGCGGCATCGTACTTCTTCTCTTTGTGATTGGAGGACCCGCGGGCGCAGTAGGCATCGGACAGCCTTGCCCTGCCCATCGGATTCAGCGCCATCTCTTGCGTGTAATCGCTGATGGCCTTGTCCAGTTCGCCCGTCGCCTCATGGACCAGGCCGAGCCTGTCCAACGCCAGGTAGTGCCGGTTGTCTCTCTCAACGGCCTTCTGGAAATCGGCGGCTGCCTGGTCGAACCAAGGCTTGACAGCCTTGCCGTCCTCCAAGGCGGCCCGGTCATAATAGGTCTGTCCCCGGCTGAAATATGCCTCCGCGCTCCCGGGGTCGAGCGCTACGGCCTGGTCATGGTCCTTAACGGCAGGACCGAACAAGCGGGCGTATTCATCGGCGGGGATCAGCTTGAAGACCCGGCTATAGCGGGCTTTCTCGGAATAGGCACTGCCCCGCTGCGCGTATCCCGCCGCGCGCTGGGCGTCATTGCGCGCCGCCTCGATCACCCGCGTGGAATTCTTGATGTCGCGGTCATAGCCGCTCAGCCACCAATACCGGGCCATCCGCTCGCAGCCCATGAGCAAAACCACAACGGGCACGCACAACGCCCTGGCTGTTTTCAAAGATGCTCTTAACAGTCCATTCCTCGACATGCAGAACCTCGTAGGAAAAAGAAAAAACCTTTGGCCCGAATCCCGCTGCACATCCTGGAGTTCGCCCCAAAACCGGTGCGCCTCAAGACGGTTTCGACCTATTGTTTCAGACTTTGCAATGACCCACAGCAGAAAGGCAGTTAGGATCACGAAGAGAGAAGCGGCTGGCGCAGAGTTTGTGCAGTTCAGACTCTGCGGCTTTTTATGCGACAAACATCCAATCTGGTTAATACATCGTCGCGATACTTGGCGCTAGGCTTCGGCTTGCAGGGCAGCGCGTAGCGCAGACCTCCGGTGTTTCGGAAACCAAATGGCGGGGTGAACCCGCCGCTATGGTGTCGGAAACCAGATGGCGGGGCAAAGGTATTAGGAACCCAATTGGCGGGGTAAACCCGCCGCTACTCGCGAGTTTCGACGTGATGGTGGCGGACGTCGACGCCCTGGACCAGGAAGAGCACATCTTCGGCGATATTGGTGGCGTGGTCGGCGAGGCGTTCGAGGGAGCGGGCGACGAACATCAGGTTAACGCCCTCCCGGACGTGCTTCGGTTCTTTTTCCATGAAGGCGATCAAGTCTTCGTAGATGGCGTCGCGGAGCTCATCCACGGCGTCGTCCGAGAGCAGGACGGTGCGCGCCAAGTCGGGGTCCTTCCTCACGAAGGCATCCAGACTCTTATGCACCATCGAGCGCACCAGGTTGGCCATGTGCGGGATATCGACGAGATGGTCGATCAGGGGCTCTTGCATCAAGTAGAGGGAGCGTTCCACGATGTTGACGGCCAGATCGCCCATGCGCTCCAGGTCGTGGTTGATCTTGATGCCGGCGGTCAGGAAGCGCATGTCGGTGGCGACGGGCTGCTGGAGAGTCAGGAGCTCCGTGGCCTGCTCGTCGATATCGATTTCCAGGCGATTGATTTCCGCCTCATTTTTGAGCACGCGCTGAGCCTGCTCCGGGTCCTTGTCGCTCAGCGCCAGGACGCTGCGGTAAACCGAGTCCTCCACCAGCCCGCTCATTTCGAGCAGGCGGTTCCTGAGCTGGTCGAGTTCCTCTTCAAAGTGACGCAAGGCTTTCTCCCCCTTCGTATCCCCGCGGGCACGTCAGTCCCGGCCCAGACGGCAGTGGCTAAAGACTGGAGGCTTGGAACTGCCCACCCGCCGCCAACAGGATAATGGAAAACGACTTTCGACGCTGTCATTCCGAGCGAAGCGAGGAATCTCGCTCTGTCCGTTCGGGATAAACTTCTCGAGGAATCTTGCTCCGAAAATAAGGGCCTTGCGAGATTCCTCGTCGCCTTCGGCTCCTCGGAATGACAGGCCGGACGGATCTTTCAGCATCCTCTTACGCCCCAAGTCTCAAGCCTCTAGCCTCTAGCCTCAAGCCTCTGTTTTTCTCAACGCCCTATCCGAATCGGCCCGTGATGTAATCCTCAGTTTCTTTCATGGCGGGCGTTCGGAACAGGACCTTCGTTTCCTTGAACTCGAGGAGCTTACCCAGCAGGAAGAACCCGGCATGATCCGAGGCCCGGGCCGCCTGCTGCATATTATGAGTGACGATCACGATGGTGCAACTTTCTTTGAGCTGGAAGAGCAGCTCTTCGATTTTCGCTGTGGCGATGGGATCGAGCGCCGAGCAGGGCTCATCGAGAAGGATCACCTCGGGGTCAACCGCCAGGGCGCGAGCAATGCACAGGCGCTGCTGCTGGCCGCCGGAAAGGGCGTAGGCGGATTTGTGCAGCTTGTCTTTCACTTCATCCCACAGGGCGGCACGGCGCAGGCTATTCTCCACCGCCTCCTGCAAGGTGCCTTTCCCCTTCCAACCATTGATGCGCAACCCATAGGCGACGTTGTCAAAGATCGACTTGGGGAAGGGATTGGATTTCTGGAAGACCATCCCCACGCGGCGCCGCAGTTGCGTGACATCCATATTCAGGATGTCCTGGTTGTCGAGCAATATTTGTCCTTCCACCCGCGTGTGGCGCACCGTCTCATGCATCCGGTTCAAGATGCGCAAAAACGTCGTCTTGCCGCAGCCGGAAGGGCCGATGAGCGCGGTGATGCGCTTGGGCGGGATACACACCGCAACGTCGTAAAGGGCCTGCGCGGGGCCGTAAAAGAAGTTGAGGCCTGAAACGCAGAATTTCGTTTCCGGATCTTGGCGGGTGGTAGTCACTTTCGGACCCCCCGGACTTTCTTGGATTGAATCTTCAACCACGTTGGGGTTGGTTGCTGTAGCCATAACTCAACCTCGAGCCACGTGAGCTTTCTTGGGCAATAGATACCGGGCTCCGATGTTGGTCAGGAGCACCAGGGCCAGCAGGACCAAGCCGGCGGCCCAGGCCTGGCGGTGCCAGTCGTCGTAAGGCGAAATGGCATAGGTATAAATCATCACGGGAAGAGAAGCGGTGGGCTGGTTCCACCCCGAACTCCAGAAGCGATTGCCAAAGGCCGTGAAGAGCAGCGGAGCGGTCTCGCCGGCCACGCGCGCGAGATCCAGGATGATGCCCGTCAGGATGCCGCGCGCGGCCGCCGGGACGACCACGGTGGCCACGGCTTTCCACTTGCTGGCCCCCAAGGCCATGGCCCCTTCGCGCAAGGTCTGGGGCACGTTGCGGAGGAATTCCTCCGTGCTGCGCACGGCGATGGGGATCATCATGACGCCCAAGGCCAGCCCTCCCGCCAGCGCCGAAAAATGCTTCATGGGCAGGACCACAATCGTAAAGGCAAATATCCCCATGACAATCGAGGGGACGCCATTGAGCAGGTCGGTCGTGTACCGGATGAAGAAGGCCACCGTCGGCCCACCAAACTCCGCCAGATACACGCCCGCCATAAAACCGATGGGGACACCGACCAGTGCGGCCAGCAGGAGCAATTTGCCGGAGCCCACAATGGCGTTCGCCATCCCCCCGCCGGTCTCGCCCACCGGCTTGGGGAGCTGGGTGAAGAAGGCCCAACTGAGGGATTTGCCGCCGTACCAAACCAGGTAGCCCAGAATGAAAAGCAGCAGGGAGACCGCTAGCAAAGCGCACAGAGCCGTCAGGCTGAGCATGACGGCATTCACGGATTTTCGCCAAGCGGTTCGGAAACTCATGCGTGCGCCGTCGCCTTGCGCGTCGTGGCCAGAATCAGCAGCCGCGCCAGCCCGTTCAAAATAATCGTGAGCAGGAAGAGCACCAGCCCCAGTTCGATGAGCGCGTGGATGTACAGGTCGCTGGTGGCTTCCGAAAACTCGTTCGCAATCACCGCCGCAATGGAGTATCCCGGGGCAAACAGCGAGGCGGCGATCTTGGGGTCGTTGCCGATGACCATAGTGACGGCCATGGTTTCACCCAGGGCCCGGGCCAGAGCTAGGAGAATCGACCCCATGATTCCCACCCGCGCGTAAGGCACTACGACCTTCCAGGTTGATTCCCACTTGGTGGCGCCCAGCGCTAAGGCCCCCTCGCGCTGCTCCGCCGGAACAGCCAGCAAGACCTCGCGCGAGATTGAAATAATGAAGGGAATGATCATGATGGCCAGGACCACGCCCGCAGCGAACAGGCTGACGCCGTAGATGGGCCCCTGGAAGAGAGGCAGAAAACCCAGGGTCGCTTTCAGGAAAGGCATCACCGTGGTTCGCAAGATCGGAACGAGCACGAAAATCCCCAGCAGCCCATAAATGACGCTAGGCACGGCGGCCAGTAATTCAATGCAAAACGTAACGGCGTCGGAGATCCGAGACGGCGCCAGCTCAGCCAGGAAAATTGCGGCTCCGACACCCAGCGGGATGGCCATCAGCAGCGCCAGGGCGGAAGTTACGACCGTCCCAAAGACAAAGGGAAGCGCCCCAAAGTGCTCAAATACCGGGTCCCAGGTGCGGGTGAAAAGGAAATCCAGGCCAAATCGATGCCGGCTGAGAGCGGAATTCCGCCAGAGCTCATAGACCAGCAGGAACGTAATCAGGAAAATCGCTGAGGCAAAAATCAGAGTAATCAGGTGCGCGATTTCATCGCCGCTGCGCAGGCGGCGAAGAAAGGCGCGGAGCCGCGACGGCGACCCCGCGCCTCCAGCAGCCACTACCATCGTTGCGTCTGACATGCCTACTCGATCATCGAGATCTGCTTCAATTCCTTGGCAACCACTTCTTTGGGCAATCGTGCATAAGTTAAGGGCTCCGCCTCCTTCTGGCCGTCGCTCAACATCCAGTGCAGGAAGTCCTTGATCGCCTTCGCCTTGGTCGCATCCTGGATCTTCGTGGGGACCAGCAAGTAGGTGAAGCTGCAGACGGGATACGCTGCCTTCCCGGGGGAATCGGTGATCGACACACGGAAGTCCTCCGGCATGGATTTCGCTACGCCGGCCGCGGCCGCGGTGACGCTCGAGAGCTCGGCTTTTACAAAGGAACCCGAGGAATTCCGTACGCGGCCATAAGGTATGTTGTTCTGTATTGCATAGATCAGTTCCACGTACCCTATCGCGCCGGGCTGCTGCTTCACCATGCCGGTCACGCCTTCATTGCCCTTTCCGCCCAGACCGACGGGCCAGTTGACCGAGGCGTTCCGACCGACACTCGTTTCCCAATCCTTGCTGACTTTGCAGAGATAGTCTGTCCAGACAAAGGTCGTGCCGCTGCCTTCCGAGCGGTGGACAACCACAATGTCTTGCGCCGGCAGGTTCACACCCTTGTTCGGCCCAGTGATGGCGGGGTCATTCCATTTGGTGATTTTGCCGAGGTAAATCCCGGCCAGGGCGTCGGCAGTGAAATTCAATTCTTGGGTTACGCCCGGGATGTTGTAGGTCGGGACCACGGCACCCAGCACCGTCGGAAAATGCAGGACCTTCACCTTGAAGTCGCCCACCATCTTGTCGTTTAGGGGCATATCCGAGGCGCCAAAGTCCACCGTCCCGGCCTTGAGCTGGGCGATACCGCCACCCGAGCCGATGGATTGATAATTGATTTCAATGTCCGGGTGGAGATGGTTGTAATCGCTAAACCACTTGGAATAGATGGGGTAGGGGAACGTGGCGCCGGCACCGTTCAACAGCATCTTGTCAGGCGCGGCCACGGGCGACGCCGGAGCGCCTCCGCTGACCGTCATTAACCCCATGATTAGGAGCCCTATGCTTGCGACGAGAGTTAAATCCAAGACCCTCCGCTTATTCATGTATATGTGTCCTTTCCTAGACTAGGTGTGGTTTGTTACAGCCCGATTAAGCCTGTGTTACAGGCCTGTCATAAACCCGTAGGGGCACGCAAGGGCGTGCCCCTAAATTCACGTCTTTTCGGACAAAACCTACCAAATACGTCATCGGGAGGACCGCTGTCCTGATGCTGGGGGACGGCTTGGTCCGTGAGCTGACGGCCAAGCCGGAACGATACACTCCCGTCCCTTGGCGGCAAGCCCCGGCCCTGCGATACGAGGCCCGGTTGCCGCCGGAGACCGCAACGACCCTGCAGGGCGCGTCCTTATTTCTTCGGACCCATGGTCGGCGCCGAACCCGGCAACGCGTAACGCAGATTGAGGAACACCATGTTCAGGTGCGCGTCATTCGGCGAGCCGCTCGCAACAGCCCAGGGGTTGCGAGCGACGTACGAATACTGGCCCATCAAAATCAACGAGCCGTACTTCGGGTTCTTCCAGAATGTCTGAGCGAGGCCGAAAGTCGCTTCCTGAACGCTCTTGTTGTGACCGGAGGACGATCCGCTATACCCGTAGCCCACCAGCTTGCCAGCCGAGTCGATGGCTGAGTTCCTTCCGATGTAGAGGCCGCCGTAATACGTGTAGACCAGCGTGTTCTTGTTCGTGTACTCAATGCCTGTCACGGTTGAATCGGCGTGAATCAGGGAGATACTGCCGTCGGCTTTTACGATCAGGTCCGGAGCTTGGCCGAAGATGTAGCGCCCACCACCGTCGCTCAGGAAATTGTTCGTCAAAACGCGGAAGCCCTTGAACAATTCAAAATTCACGTTCAGGAAGCCGCCGCCACCGGCCGCGCTGAAGGTCGTCGCTGGCGTGGTACCGTTGGCCGGAGCCCAGGTTTTGAAATTGCGCTCCACCCCCCCGATTTCGAAGTGGAACTTCTTCGAGGGATCCAGAGCGAGCTTGGCGACGATGTCGGGAGCAACATTCGGAACGCCCAGAGTATTCGAGCCGATGTTCAACTCGCTTGGCAAAGCCCCTGCCAGACCCGCCGGGGCGGTTGGGAAGGTAATGGCGCCGCCGCCGGCCGAGCCACCCACGTACTGCTCCGGATTGTCGATCGCAAATGCGAAGTGCGCTTTGCCCGATGGGTGGTGGTATACAACTCGGAACTCCGGGATGCGCCCCCAGAACAAGCCGAGTTGGTAGTTCACGTCTATATTCTGCGTGTAGAAGAGGTCGCCGGGCAGAGGCGAGATGCCCGTGCGGCCGGGTGTGACCAAGCTCCAGGTTTGGCCGCCCAGCACTTCCCAACTGTTCTTACGCAAATCGACCCAGTACAGCCGCGAGCGCATCGTATTGCTGTTGCTGCTCACGGCGACGTTCCCGGGATTGTTGCCCAGGAAGTCCGACTCCATGTAGCCGATCACATGCGCGCCCTTGACGTCCGCGTCCACACGGAAGCCGACCCGGGAGTTCTGCATGCTCAAGCGAAACTCGCCCAGGTTGGTGTTATAGGAGGTGGGTGAGTATGGGATGCCCGCAAAGTTGGTTCCGATACCGCTGCCACCATCACGGCTGCGCCACACCGAAGTGAAATCCATAAATCCGACTGGGGTGATGGTCGCCGCGCCGACGCGCAACTGGAGGGGCGACGCTTCTTCTGCCGGCTTCTCCTGCGGGTTGGGCGCCACAGCGGGGACCACCGGGGCACCGAGTGATGCCGACAGGGCCGGCTGGCCGCCTCCCGAAGAAGTCTTGGGCAGAACGGGGGTCAGGCTGGCGACCTTGTTGGCGTCGCTTTCTGCCGCCGGTTGCGGCGCAGCCGCACGGCCGGCCTCATCGATTTTCACCTTGAGTTGCTGAACGGAGCGCAGGAGTTGCTCAATCTGCTCCTGCTGGTCCGCGACTTGCTTCTTCAACTTGGCGATGTCCGGCGAAGCTGTGGTTTCTTGTGTGTCCGCTTTAGTCGCGGAAGGCGTAGACCTGTCGGCAGGCTTGGAACTGCCCTCCGGGCCATCCGCGGCGAAAAGTAAAACTGAGCCCGATAGGGTTGTCCCGACTGCGAGAACTAAGGAAACTCGGGTGAACAACCTTTTCATTTCCATTCTTTGCTCCTCTGTGGTTTTTTTGGCCTGCGCGACACGGTCGAACCGCATCCGTACCGGCACAGGTCTATTTCCATTTATTGAAAAAGCTATGCAGTATCCGGGAGCAAGATTAACAGAACATCAAATGTGCGTTACAGAAGTGTTACATTCCGGGTGGTCACCTAAGTGCTGCCCTTGCCGTGCGCCCTCGATCAATTAAACGGTCAGTTGACCGGGCGGCTTGCCTCCCACCACTGAAGGCGCCCGTTTTTGCGTCTGGCGTGATATGGCGGCGTCATCCAGGGCCACGCGCAGGATGTGGACCAGTTCAGTCACCGTGAAGGAATCCGTTATGAAGTCGAATCCCCCATGCGTCATCACGTCCATGTAAAGACCCATATCGGCAACAGGCGAGACGACAATCACGTTCACCTTTTCGGCGGCCTTGGCGGCCAGGTCCGTCACGCACCCCCAATCCCCATCGGGAAAGACGGGTTCGGTGACCACCAGATGGGGCGACGGGCCTTGGCTGAGGCGGGTTTCGACTTCCTGGCGATTCCGGGCGCGCGCCGAGGCAACGGAAAGCTCCTCGAGCACCACCCGCACGGTATCGAAGCAATCGTTTTTGGCGTGCACGAGCAAAGCGGAGAATTTTGATTTCATAGTCAAATGTAGGCCGCGCCGCAAGCCCCGGGCGCACGGGGATCATCCCTCAGAAACCAATGTTCCGCGGCATGGGATGGGCGGGCTCCTCTTCCAGCCCCTCCTCGACCTCGAGCCGCGACCTGCCACTCCCATTCTTCCCCTCTGTGGGAAAGTCCTTCTTCAAATCGCAAAAGAACTCCATCCTTGCGTCGGGCCTCGTGTTCAGAATCGTGGAGACAAGCAGCAGCACCAGAAAAATCACCAGCGCCGCTCCCAAGTACACTTCCGGCGACTTAAAAGCCTGGACTAGCATCGTTAAGACCCAGGCTGCGCCTTGAGTGTTAAGGAAGTTTGAACGGCGGTTCAAGGTTCAGTGAAGTTTTCGCAGGAAGGAATGACCTCAAAACTGCGCGCCCTGCTGGCCACGAGTGACGAGTGACAAGTGACAGGCAAGAGAAACCTCCGCAGCCCGCGAAGAAGTTGGAGATTAGTGCTTCAGGGAAACCCTTACAGACAGGTGGGAAGCAGCACGGTGAAGGTCGACCCTCTGCCCAACTGGCTCTCCACGGCGACGGTGCCGCCCATGCGCTCGATCACGTGCTTTACGATGGAAAGGCCCAGTCCGGTACCTCCCACGTCGCGAGACCGTGCTTTATCCACGCGATAGAAGCGCTCAAAAATCCGGGGCAAGTGCTCGGATGGAATGCCGATGCCCGTATCCGTTATGACCACTCCGATCCGGCCGTCCACGGGGCGGATCATCTCGACTATCACCTCGCCGTGGGGCCGGTTAAACTTCACCGCGTTGTTCAGCAGGTTGACGAACGCCTGCTCGAGTTGAACGCGGTCTCCGGCCACTTTCGCCTCTTCCAGCTTTCCGCAAACGAGGCTCACCTCCCGGACGCGGGCCTCAGCCTCAACCGCCCGGAGAGCGGACTCGAGCGCGCTGGCGAGCGATACCGTCTCGGGCTTGGGCGCGGGTTTTCCCGACTCCAGCTCGGAAAGCGTAAGCAGATCGGAGGAAATATTATTTAGCCGGATGGCATGTGCGCGGATGATCTCCAGGAATTTACGATTGTTCTCCTGGTCCTCGAGCGCGCCTTCCAGGAGGGTTTCCGCATAGCCGCGGATGGCCGTGAGCGGGGTCCGCAATTCGTGCGAGACGTTCGCCACAAAGTCTTTCCGGATGTTTTCCAGGCGTTCGAGGTCGGTGATGTCGTGCAGGATGGCGATGGCGCCGCGGCCGCTTCCCGCGGCGAGCGGCGCCGCATGCACGTGAAAGCTCCGCCCTGGTGCGGCGGAAAGGTGCAACTTCTCTGTCCGGGAACAACCCGTCGCCAGGACGCGGGTCAGCATCTCCCGCAGGTCGGGGTCGCGCACCACTTCCACCAGCGCCTGCTTCTCCGTCAGGGGGTATCGGACGCCCAGGGCGCGGGCCAAGGACTCGTTGGCGAAGGTAATCCGTAGGTCGCCGTCCACTGCCAGCACGCCTTCGGTCATGCTGACCAGGATCGCCTCGCGGCGGGCCGATTCCAGGCTCAGGCGTCCAACCAGTTCGCGGAGTTGGGAGGCCATCGAATTCAGCGAGCGGGCCAGTTCCCCCAGTTCGTCCGGCGGGCCGGAAAGTGGCGTTTGCGAGAAGCGCGCGCTCACCAGTCCTTCTGCAAATGCGCGCAGGCTGCCAATACGGTGAGTGAAGGACCGCGAGAAGAAATAGGCGACCCCCAAGGCGACGAAGGCCGCCGCCAGAGAGGCGCCGAGGATTCGCCACCGGACTGCCGCGCTGGCCGCGTCCACGTCCTCGACCGGCACGGCCAGGCGCAGCACGTATCCCTCGTGATCGCGGTAATCGAGCGGAATAGCGAGATAGCACAAGTCTCGCTTCAGCGTGTCGCTGTGTCGAATGGAGGTGCCGACTTGCTTCTGGTAAGCGGTTTGGATTTCGGGCCGGTTGGCGTGGTTTTCCATGGTCTCGGGATCGTGGTGCGAATCGGCAAGAACCAGCCCTTGGGGATCGATCACCGTGACCCGAGCCTGGGCGCGCTGCGACGCCCCGTGCGCCCAGCTTTCCAATTTCCCCGCCGGAAGGTCCGCCACTTCCGCGGCCAGGACGTACGCCTCCAGGTTCAAGCGGCGCTCCAGGTTTTCCACTTCGCGGCGAGCGGCATAGCGCGTCAAGTAGAAATCGGAGGCCAGCACGGTCACGGCAATGATGAGGAACGCGCTGGCCAGGAGTTTCCGAAAGAGAGGGCTGCGCACGTTCACCCCCAGCGCGAATTTCCGCTTGCCGGATGTTACGGGATCGACCGGAGGGGTGGGAGAGGGCATGGCCATGATCAAAACCGTGGGAACTCGCGATCGGGAAGCAAGGTTAACAGCGATGTGGGGCACGACGCAAGAGAGGCGGTCAGTGGGCGCTCTCGCCGGCCTCGCGCGATTCGGCGGCGAACCGGTAGCCGGCGCCGCGCACCGTTTGCAGGAAGCGGGGACGCTCGGGGTGGAATTCGATTTTTTCGCGCAAGCGGCGAATATGAACGTCCACGGTGCGCGGGGTCACAAAGCGATCCTGGCCCCAGACTTCGTCGAGCAGGCGGTCCCGGCTGAAAACGTGACGAGGGTGCGAAACAAGGAAGTGCAGCAGCTTGAATTCCAGCGTGCTCAGGACCACGGGCTTTCCGGCCACCGACACTTCCTGGGTGCGCGCATCCAGGCGGAGTCCGCCCGACTCCACAATTTCCCTCTTCTCCCCGGCGCGCTCCTGGCGGCGCAGAACGGCTTTAATGCGCGCCACGAGTTCGCGCGGGCTGAAGGGCTTGACCACATAGTCGTCCGCGCCGATTTCCAGACCCAGCACGCGATCGATTTCTTCGCCTTTCGCGGTGAGGAAGATCACCGGCAGAAGCGCCATCCGGGCGTCCGCGCGGAGGCGCCGGCAGATTTCGAAACCGTCCATGTCCGGCAATAAGATGTCGAGGAGCACTAAATCGACAGGATTGCGCCGCAGGAAGTCGAGGCCCTCTTTGCCCCGCTGGAAGGCTTGAACCTCAAACCCTTCCTTGCGGAGGTTGTAACGCACCAGCTCGACGATGTCCTTCTCGTCTTCGATAATGACCAGACGCTGGACCACCCCAGGATTATAGCATCGGCTATGTTACAAGATTATTACAGGTTTGACCTGCCGCCGCTACGGGGTCGCGTGGAGCGCTCCGGCTTGATAATTGAGCAAAGCAGTCTGGATCTGGTAATCGTACTTGGCGCTGGTGTTAGCGATCTGCGGCGCGTAGGGGAAACTAGGTTGCGCTACCGTGCGGAAACGTGCAATACGGGGTAATGCGGCGGCGAACTGGGTCACGAGTCGCGAATCACGGTCTTGTTCAAATCCCCGCCCCGTAGGTGCGAACGACGCATATATCATTCACGGGTCAATTCACAGCTCATACTTTTGACCGTTTCACCCCTAGGCGCCTAGGGACAATTTGTCCATCCACTGCTCTTTGGCCACGCCCGTCAACTGACGGATTCACCACCGGCCGCAGCCAACCGAGTGTCCACAAAAACCTCAGGTTAGAGCCTCGCTACAGACAATTTTCGGAATTGGTTGGTCTTCAAACTGTAGCCCTCTGCGGTCCATCCAATCCCTCATCCTGTGCTGGTGGAACAGGCGCGCTAGATTCTTTAGTAGGTCCTGGCCGGTGAGCGAATTTCGACGCAAGAGATTCAGTTCCCGATTGATTGCCGTGGTGATCGGTCCGCGAAAGGCCTTTTCCAGGATGTTGATTTGGCCTTTCACATCCTCATCCGCTGTCCCAAAGAGAACCCGCAATTCTCTGAGGACATACCTCTGACCATGCGTCAGGGAGAGGGTGTGCTCACGCTCCGCTTCCCGGTGCTTTACTTCTTCGGTGAACTGGCGCATTACCCGCATTACGGCAGCGTTGTAGCCTGTTGGCAGCGGTGTGCCTTCCAAGTGCGGTCCGCACTTGACGGCTCCTAAGACTCGGGGGATATCCCGCGATACGGTCTCGCCCTTTTCGTCCACGAGAAACAATTGCTGATAGCGTCCTGCTTGACAGAAGACGTAAACGCCCTTCTCGTTGGAGGGTTTTGCCGTGCGGATTCCGTCTCGAAGGTCTGCAATCCGGTCATATTCGCCGGGGTTTTCCTTCCGCAACTGCCGCATTATTTCTTCCGCCTCGTTGAGGTCCAGGGCTTCCTGCTCCTCATCCTCGAACAACCCCAGTTGCCCGCCTTTCTTTTCATAGATCGCATACATGGCATCTTCATTGAGTTGCTCGGTGGAATCGAGGATAGCGGAGTCTTCCCCAATCGTGTCGTGGATTTCTTGGATCCGATTGTGGAGTTTTTCCTTCAATTGCAGATGGCGTTCAATGCCGGTCTCCGGCAGGAAATTGAATCCATAAATCACATCATAGTCAGAGCCGATGCGGTCGATGCGCCCAAACCGTTGAATGAGCCGGACGGGATTCCAGTGCAGGTCGTAATTGATGATCTTGTCGCAGTCCTGGAGGTTCAATCCTTCCGCCAGAACATCCGTGGCCACCACGGTGGTCAACTCGCATTCACCGGCCTGAAATTTGTATTCAGGGTTGGCTTTGGGAGCGAACCGTCCCACCACGCGCGCCTTGCTCTTGTCCCCGCTAAAGATCACCTCGATATCGTCGCGTTTGGCGCCGGGATTCAGGTTCTCGAACAGGTAACGCGCCGTATCGGCATACTGGGTGAAGATCAGCCGTTTGCCGTCTTTAAGCGGCGCTTGTCCCAATCGTTGAATCAGCGTCTGGAGTTTGGCGTCCTGATCCGGTGTAATGGGCTCGACCAGACCCAGCATCTTCTTGAGCAAGCGGATGTCCTGCTCGATGTGCTTGCGCAACCTCTCCAAATCGAAGTCCTTCGCGGGATATTTCTGCGACACGCCGCGAAGCGCTTCCACCATGTCCTGCTCCTCCTCGAGATTGGGCTCGTAGAGAATGGCTTGCGCCGCATCCCCCGCCGGGACAATCCCCTGATCCAGGGCTTCCAGAAAACGCTGATGCACGGTCAAGAGCCTGCGGACCGTCTCTTGGAAAGCGTACACGCTTGATTCGAAGCGCTTGAACATGAGAACCCGAATCAAGCCGCGGAGGTTACCGCCCGCCCGGTGCAGGCTGGCGTAGGGTTCCTGTCGTTGCTTTTCCGCGACCACATAATGCCAAAGACCGTAGCGGGCATAAGTCAAGGCATCCGACGGCGTCTTGACGGGCTGCGTCTTGGCGGCCAAGCTCTTGGGGGACTTCCCCAAATAACCACGCAATTCCTGATAAAGCCCCTGATACGTGTCTTCGATGCTGTACTCGATGGTTTCCAGTTCACGCTTCGGGAAAAACTGATGCTTCCCGGCGACCAGGACATAAGCCCGCCGAGTTCCGTCCAGGTACTCCTTGAAGCGTGAGCGGTCAACGGGCTGATGTGTTACTGAGTCGGAGCCGTACCAGCGCAGGATGTGATTGCGGGTCCGCCGGATGAGGATATTGGCAAGCAAGTCGGGGAGTTTCTTCTCCCCTTTTTCGACCAGCTTGAAATACTCTTTCAGGTCCGGCGGAGTCACGGGCAGGTCTGTTTTGTCATCCTGATGGAAGAGCTTGATTTGGTAATAGACGTCCCACGCGCTTTTGTTCCTTGGCGTGGCGGTGAGGAAGCAGCATCGCCTCCTCGTCTCCAGAAACGCTTGCATAACCTTGTAGCGTTGAGTGTCCGGATACCGGAAGTTGTGACTCTCATCGACCAATACAAAGTCTCGGTCGCGGAACTTCACGTCATCCAAGAGGATATTGACCGCACTCTGTTCGTCTTCACGCAAATAACCCGTCGAAAGCACCCGGGCATTGAGTTGATAGACTTCGTTGTAGCGCTCCCACATTTCGACCAGCGGCGCAGGGCAGACGATGAGGGGCCGGGCGTGGTCCGTGCGCTCGAAGTGTTTGACGATGGCCGCCCCAATGTAACTCTTCCCAAGCCCGACAACATCCGCCACAAATGCGCCGCCATAGTCGCGGATCATTTGCTGCGCCTGTCGGACGGCGACCTTCTGGAAATCTGCCAGCCGCCGGGTGATTTCGTCATCCCACAAGATATCCTTGTCGTCCTCACCCTCCAGGCGGTCTTTCACGAGCGCGTAGAGGGTTTTCATGTAGATGTCATAGGGACGAACTAGGGCGACGGCCCAAGACTGCTTCATCTCGTTCATCAGGCTTTCGTCAAAGTCCTGGGATTCTTCCCAGAGATCGTCAAACCAGCGGACCAATTCCGCGTGATTGCTATTGCCTTGCACCATGACATTCAGTTCGGTGTTATGCGTCACCCCCGCGAGGGTAAGGTTGGATGAGCCGACGATGGCGATGCCATCTTCATGACGGTCCAGCTTGTTCCCCAGGAGATCGAAAACATCTCCGTAATCGAAGATGTACGCCTTGGCGTGCATCCGGCCCTTGGTGTACACCCGTACTTTCAGCCGCTTCTCTTCGATCATGCGGACCATGACCTTGACCAGAGTCTCGGCCTCGTCGGTCTGGTCCATCAGTTCGACGGAGGTGCGAAGGTTTTCGGCGGTCTTAATCGCCATTTGCGTGACTTCCGACCGTTTCGGGTAGGATTGCTCCTCCACTTTGTCAGCCACCATCTCCAGCCGCCGATAGCCTTCCGCAAGCTGTTCCAAGGTTTCACGGTTCGTTGTGTTGCCAATTAAGAGCTTCAGCTCTTTGACACTCGCCAGTCGCTCAGCAATGGAGGTAAGGCCAGAGAGGAAGAAATACCCCACTGCGAACCGCGCAGCCTCGGTGGAGGAGAGGATTCGCTTGATATGGTCAACCAGCTTTTCGTTCCGGTTGTCGATGATGTCGTGGATGGGCATCTTCTGACTATCCCCCAGGGATGGCGCAAAATTAGAGGCCAGCCCAAAGGTATGTGGTTCGGCCGCGCAGATGAAATCGTTCGCGCGGAACGTTCAGTTTGCCGCGAATGCTTTTTACCTTGGGCGATATCTTGACCTTGCGCTTCTCCAGATCGTCATAGGGCACGGCGAAAGGGATGTCTTCCGGTACGGTTTCGTCGTCGATAATGCGCTTGAAGGCTTTTAGAAAGACGTAGG
>Ga0209777_10003784_pt1 | contig 18429 bp, 19 predicted proteins | sample FrelakmetHBP12HB_FD_187147 | JGI IMG/M metagenome (GOLD analysis project Ga0209777, IMG submission 187147) | Freshwater lake sediment microbial communities from the University of Notre Dame, USA, for methane emissions studies -HBP12 HB (SPAdes)... | ecosystem: Environmental > Aquatic >...
GGGTATGATGACCGTACTGGAGTGCAAAATGGTACTCTTGTCAGCGGAAAATTTATTGTTCGTAGATAACGACAAGTTGAGCCGCTTGTCGGCTCTAACGGTGGGTTAGATTTTGTTTAATGATATGAACATAAAATTAGCAACAATGGAAGATTTAAAATACATAACTTCTTTGGCAAACAAAGAATCAAAGGCTATTGGTTTTATCCCCAAGATTGCTTATGAGTCGGCTATAAACGGGAAAAAACCTAGCATACATAGGTGGTCTGACACCTGCAATGATAAAATATTTATGTGCGAAGAAAATGATGAAGCTGTTGGTTTTGTGATGATGAGTTATGGCAGAATAGCGAAAGTAAATCAGATTTGCATACAAGAAGATGCCCGGCTTATTGAAAGAGGCAAGGCGTTATTAGAAGCCGCGATTAAAATTGGTGAACAGAAAAACATTTTAGATTTTGGGTGTGGCTGTGCCAATGACCTTGAAAGTAATTTGTTCTGGAACGCTATGGGATGGGACAAAGTCGGAGAACGCAAAGGAATACATTTTTCTAATACATGGAAGGAGCAGAGCAACCGTATAGTTAATTTATATCGTTATCAACTATGCACGTTGTTAAAAATCTAACGACAAGTTGAGCCGCTTGTCGGCTCCAACGGATTGTTATGCAGCTTTTAAGGGATTATGATTGAACTACTAAATATAGATTGCATGGAATATTTAAAAGACTGCCCGGACAAGGCGTTTGATCTGGCGATTGTTGACCCACCGTATGGGATAGCGGATAAATTGCTGAAAGGTGGACATAATGGAACGGTGAAATTTCACGAACAATATTCGTTAAAACAGTGGGATAATAAAACGCCAAGCAAAGAGTATTTCAACGAAATAATGAGAGTAGCTAATAATCAAGTAATATGGGGAGCAAACTATTATTTGGATATGTTAAAGCCAACAAGAGGAATAATTAGTTGGGATAAAAATCTAGGGAACCCATACAACTTTTCTCATTGGGAAATGGCATGGACTTCATTTGATTGCCCGGCTAAAAGAATAATAATAAACTCAAACACAGGCAACAGGATTCACCCAACCCAGAAACCCGTTGCCCTTTACGATTGGATTTTAAAGAACTACGCTACACCCGGACAGCGCATACTCGACACGCATTTAGGAAGCGGCAGCAGCGCTATAGCCGCCCATTACTTTGGCTGTGACTTTGTGGGTTGTGAGATTGATGTTGATTACTTTAATGCGGCAAAGGAACGATTTGACCGGGAGACCCGGCAAGTTGCAATGTTTTGAGCATAACGCAAAAATCAGCCGGAGCGTAGCGATCGGCTGGATTGGATTGTTATCTGATTTTTGAGGATAAAACAATGGCTGATATAAAAGAGATGTCAAATGAACAATTAGTAGAAGATTTGATAGATGCAATTATTTTAGGTGACCCTCTTATTACGCCTATGGGTAAATTAAAAAATGAAATACTTATTAGAATGAACGGTGCACATAAGTGTGAGGTTAGAAGCAAGGATAAGAAGGTTAAACCCGACCAATCCTGCCACCGTTTTATTAACAGATAACGTTGGCAATAAGCCGGAATCGGCTTAATTGCCTTGTTAGGTGATTTTTAAATATTTTTGAGGTTTGCAAATGGTAGTTTCTTGGTTTTCAGCAGGTGCTTCAAGCGCAGTAGCGACAAAGCTGATGATTAGCAATATTGATAAAATCATTTACACGCACATTGACGACCAGCACCAGGACACAATGCGATTTGTGAAGGACTGCGAAAAGTGGTTTGGCAAACCAGTGGAGATATTGCAATCACCTTTTAAATCTGTAGAAAACGCCTGTTTGTCTGCTGGTGGTAAAGGATATATAAATGGCATACATGGTGCAGCGTGTAGCCGTACCCTTAAGAGATTAGTGCGTAAGCAATGGGAGTACGAACAGCCGATTGAAGAAAAACTAACGTACATTTGGGGTATGGACAATAAAGAAACTGCAAGATGTGAACGATTAAAGCAATCCATGCCAGAGCAAAATCATTTATTCCCGCTAATTGAAAAAGGATTGTCTAAGCAGCAGGCACACGAAATATTGAGCGCATCAGGTATTAAACGTCCGGCAATGTATGAGATCGGATATAACAATAACAACTGCATCGGCTGTGTAAAAGGCGGCAAGGGGTACTGGAATCATATTAGGATTGATTTTCCAGAAGTATATGCGAAACGTGCGACAATGGAAAGAAGTGTCGGGCATACCTGTATTAAGGGGATATACCTTGACGAATTAAATCCAGATGAGGGCAGACATACAGCACCAATAGTTGATGACTGCGGAATGTTTTGCGACTTACTGGCAATTTAGTATACCTAACATAAGAATATGATGAACTATCACACATCTTATATAATACAAAAACGGCGCAAGATCAATGAAATATGCGCCAAAATGAGGGCAGGCAAGGAACGGACGCGGCCATGAATGAATTAATCAAAGCAAAAATACTTGAACTAGATAGTCTTTAAGAATATATTAATTTTCAACTAATTTTCTGTAGCAAGTCCAGTCATGTCCGCAGTCACCAATGGTTAAGCACCATTTTAAAAGAACCTTCTGATTTTCAGCCGAACTCCATTTAGCATCTGGCATTTCGGCAAGGCGAGCATGATAATAAAAAGTTTTTTTGTGGTACTGGGCTACCCCTCTGGCCTTACAATGATACTTTTTAGCACAAGCAAAAGTTTTGCAGTAATGAGGAGAAGGCATGTCTTTATCACAATCACCCCATACATAATTTCTATTATCACTTTCGCATTTGATAATAGCATCTGCTAATCGTTCAATGCGGTGATCTATATCCAACATATCCCCTTTACTGTCATGGGAATAAGGCAGTATAACTAAAATTATTGTGATTATGAATAAGCAGGTAAGCTTAATCAGTGACTAAAACCTACGGATTGCCCGGAAGATACTTGAGCAAGTTAGTCACTAATCCCGGATTATTTTTCAAGATGAAAAATATAATAACCGGACTTACAATAAAACCAATTCCAAAACATATTAGATATAACATAATTTACTCCTTTTTAAATTTACTTAAAACATCCGCAATCATAGTGTTCTTTTGATCGCTTCCTAGTGAACCACCAAAATAATATCCGTAAAGATCATACACTATTTTTAGTAATCCGCCAATTATAATATTTAACAAATCTTTAATTTCCGGTTTAATATTAAACTCAAAAAGGGCAAAGATGATAAAACCTAACATAATTATCGCCCCATATCCTAGAAACTGTTGTAACCAATTCTTTTTTCCAGCTTTGACATACTCGCTTTCCATTTCCCGTGCGGAAGCCCTATCCTCCTCTTGTGCTTTCACTATCATGGGTTGCGCATCAGCTATCTTGCTTTCTAAGGCTATTAAGGCAAGATTGACTTGGCCTGCTACCGTTGGGTCAATTCCTGTAATCGCTGTGCGAATATCTTTTACACACCCACCTAAACCATCAAAAATTCCTTTAAAATCAAGGTCAAATATTCCGGCCATAATCATCCCTCCTGAATAAAATTCTCTAAATCCTTTACACGGTTTTCCCAACCAATAGCATATTTAGCAAGTGTTGGATTGGCCGCTATGATGTTCTTATAATGATTTCTTCTTAAGGCAATTAAATCCTGCCATGTATCACATTTATCAAGAAACCCCCTTACTCTGCCTACTCCTAAATTAACTGCGCTATCAAAAGAAACCATATCTAGGTTATCATCAATTCCTTTAGAAATTGGGATCCAGTATTGCGCCCTATAAATTTCTTTTGCTTGTTCTTCCGTTAACTTTTCAATATCGAGACTAGGGTGACTTCTTTGAGCTATTCCGTATTTTGTTGTACCACCGGGGTCATTAGGATCATGTGTCACCTTAACCCCCCCTTCATGTTGTAACGTAAATGGAATTATCTTCTCGAAACTCATTACTGTTCCTTTCTTGCGAGTTCTTCTTTCAGTTTTTTGTTTTCTTCTTCTAAGGTTGAGCATTCATCAATAAGATGTTCAATAAGTTCACCCTTCTCTTTATTCGCAGTTTTTAAAGCCGCAACTAAACTTTCCATATTATCCTCGAATATAATTTTAGAATCGTTCATTTTTTTCTTCGCTTGAACTTTTCACCTTCTTGATAAAAGACACGAGACCGTTCTTCACAGCGTGTCACAATTTCTCCTACCTTCCCTTTGAGTTCTCCGACACTACCATTGGCAACTCTTTGCAAATCATAAACCTCACCGATGCCTTTTTTCAGTTCATCATAAGTCTTGATATAAATATCTCTATTCTCTTTTATCTTACTAGCAATTTCTTCGTGCGATTCTTTGTTCCTGATAGCAAGCGTGGCGGCTGTTTTTTCGTTTTCTTCTTTTGCCATATTTCTGTTGTCTTTAATCGTGGTCTCAGTATTGTTAATCCATTTACGAATAAAATAAGCTATAACAGCAATCAATGTTCCCGTCCATGCCATATTTCCAAATAAGAAATAGTGGTTCACATTAGTTTCCATTTACAATCTCCTTAAATTGTCCCTTCATAATAGCCCAAAACATCACTTGGATTTAATTTTGCTTCGTCACTTGTAGCCTCATTAACAAATCTGAATTTAGCGCAGAGAACCGCCGTACCGTTTACTTCTGCACCCCACCCTAAACCAAATTGAAAATACCATGGTGCAATTTTAATACACAACGAAACATAGGGGATCGGAATATAATGCCAGAGCGAAACAGCGAACTGAAAAAAGAATATTGCATTGCAGAATTTGGTGTACCAGGGATTGAATAATCTTAAATCAATTACTCTCCATCGTCCAATTTGCCAAACCCACTTGCGATCACCCATAGGGACAGACCAACTATTGCCAAAACTATTATTGCCGGAATAAGGCAAATACCCACACCTAACATTAATAACAGAATACGCATTGATATTCCTCACAATAAAAGGAAAATAATGATCCCGCAGAACTTCTGCTGGATTGCGAACAAAATCTTCCAAATCAAAAGACATGCCGTAAATATAATAATCAAACCATTCCCATTTTCTGCACCACCAAATAAAATCTTGAAACCAGACATATTCCCATAATTTCATAGATCCACCCTTTCCTTAGTTATCATCCTTTCTGACAGTAGATTTATCCTTCTACAAAATTAACAACACTTACTTCGCCGGAATCACTTCCAGCATAAGTGAGGTTAGCAATGATCGTAGTTTCAGCTTCAAGCTTTTCTAAAGGTATTTTGTATTTACCCGTGGCCGAAAGAGTTACTGTATAAACAGCGCACGAACCATTTGCAATACGCTTAGTTATTCTGTATAAATCAGTGCCAATAGAAGCATTAATTACATCGAAAGTAATGGCTAAATTATTTGTTGTCTTGGTATATTTAACCATAAAAATAACTCTTTCACTACCACTTGCTTTGTAAGTAGCTGTGAATACTGTGTCAGTCGAAACTGCGGCAACTGTGCTTGATGTGCTTGTAACTGTGTTAGCAGCCATGTCTTATTCCTCCGAAAAATCAATAACAGCAGCGCTTGTTCCGCTGCCGCCAGTAAATGTGGCATTGGCTATAATAGTCTTATCAGAACTATCAATCTCAATAGGTATACGCCAGTTTGCAGTTCCAGTTAAAGCTATTGACTGAGCAAGAGTAGTGGCATCAGAAGCCATTACTGTTACTCTGTAAGCATCCGTTGCGCTTAGCGATGGATTGATGACATCAAAAGTAATGGTAAGGTTGTCTGAATTCTTAGTGTACTTAATGTAAGCAACCACCTTTTTGCTGGAATTTGGTAAATAGGTAACTGTAAAATTTGGGTTTGTCCCAGCTGCTGTTCCTGTGAAACTTGTGCAGGTATCTGCCATATTATTTTCCTCCTAGTTTATTCATTTTTTCCGCTTGTCTAACATTTTCTATATATTTATTAGCACGACCTATATGCTTGAGCAGGTCAAGTAATTCTAAACATCTGCCCTGCCCTTTAATAGTATCATCACCTGACAACTTATTATTGGTTATACTTTGTTCAGCTAAAGAATCGTCAATCCATTTAACTATTTCTTCCCAGTTAGGATCTCCGTCTAAAGCCACTAATGAACGTGATATTGAATCATTTGGTTTAATCATTTGTTTCCTTTCATTGCTTTCATTAATTCAAACTTCTTTTGTTCTGCCGCTATCCCCATTTGATCTCTGTAAATAGCATCAATTCCATATTCAGGTTTAGAAAATTCTTGTACTTCTTCAGGAGTCAAACCATATTTAGCTGCCCTTTGGTAGTAAGCAGCTTCTTCTGGGGGAATGCTTTTTTTAGCTTCTACCCCTGTTGGTATAATGGGTTTTAATTTACTTGTTACATACTCGCTAATTTTATTCATTGTTCCTTTTTGTTTTAATGGCGGGTCATCTACATAAGGGCTTAATCCTTGCTCCATTCTTTTCTTTGCGTGGGCTACTGCTTTATCCACTATTTCAGGTGTAGGTTTGTTCCCTGCCATTAAATGATCTACTTCTTCCTGTGAAAGTGTTGGCACTAAACTAGGTATATAAGTTTCTTTACCGTCTATTCCAACACCAATAGTCAATTCAGTGCTATATTTCCCCTTGTTTGTCCCAGTTCCATAAAGTTTACCAAAATATCCTTCACCTTTTACAGTTCCATCAGGGCGCAGAAGTTCACTATGTTGCCGTTCTGTTGTATATGGGACAGTGTTAGGATTAGGGATAACCTTTCCAGCTTGATTAGGAACAAATACTTCCGGCCCTTCCTCACCAACTACTATCGGCTTTCCAGGTTTTTCTTCTTCACCCGGAGGTGTACCTTCAGCCCTCATTGGTAGAGTGTTGCCCGCTCCACCTGAGCGCCCGGAAGCCGAAACTTCCTGTCTAGGTCGAGACGGGTTAAACACTCTATTGTCAGTCCCCTGAGTAGGATTACCAGCATCATCTAATTGTCTAGGTTTTTCCTGAGGAGGCTGTTGTTGTGGAGGAGGAGGCGGAGGAAAAGGACTTTCCTCTATATCAATACCTAAATCTTTTGCCACTTCAAAAAGCATTTTCCTTCTGTTCTCAATACCAATTATCTGTATATCCACCGGATTGGCTGTAGCTTGTAAGAACTCATTCTTTCTCATTATGGCTTGTTCTTTAGCAGCGAGGGCAGAACTTCCTTCAGGGATCATCTTATAGTCTCCGACAAGCCCAAAAATATCATGGTTATCAAGTAAATAATCGTAATGGAATTCAAGACAGGGAATTATTAAATCACTGTCTATATTTCGGATAACAGCTTTAATACCTTGTGCTGCCATTTCTCTTAATTGATGGAGACCGCTGGCAGTATTCCCGGCTCCCCCAACTCTTGCATCACCGTGGGCAAAAGCGGGGACACCCGAATGATCATCAGCTATTCTTGAAAAAGTTTGATAAACTTCCATAAGTTTTTCTGTAACCATATTTGGCTGATAGAAGTTAATGGCTTTACTACCTGAACCCATCTGTTCGTCAGTTGTAGGGAATACTCTCCAAGGCCAAATATCTCTTGAAGCTCCCGGCTCCATTCTGTCAATGTTCATATCAAGCATCGGCCCAGAATTATGAGAAATGAATCCATTGGCTATGAAATTATGATATGGTGCTTCCATACATAAATCATAAACTCTTTCTTTTCCAATGTATTCTATTGACAAAATGGTGTCGTATGTAACATATTTATGAAGGTAAGAATCTCCAATACTATCCTGATATGCATGTAATTTAGGGTGGCACAAATAACAAAGAGTTTGTAAATTTTCAGGTTTATTGTTCCAAGGAACCTTGTCCTTGTGATGTACCTCTAATTGTTTCGTATCCTCCTTCCGTACTCCACAAACTTCACAAAAATCTTTCCTTTGCGATTTGCAATCGAAACGACCCCTTGCTGTTGTTGCATTGCAGTCAGTATTTAACCTTGCGGTTTCTATTTGTTTTTGATTGTGGCAATTTAAGCACCGAACAGACTTGACCTTAATTGGTTTGCCACAATCTAAGCAAGTTCCTTTTGGCTGTTTTTTTTGTCCATTTACAGCTATTAAATTCCCAATATCAAAGTCATCAATTACGCACCATGCGCCACTTTCATCCATAAATCTATGGTTTCCAGTGGCTTTAATTCTATATCCATGTTCCGTAATAATTTCATAAATATCACGAACACCATTATCAATGACATCAATAACTTTATTCTTTATAAATTCTCCGGTATCTTCGTTGAGAGAACGGAGCCTTACTCTATGAACACCACAATGCGGTTTTGATTTTTTGTCAAACAATTCCTGAATTGTTACGGCAGCATATTTACGGTCTTGTCCTTCTCTTAGAACAATCGTGTCTCCAGTTAAGCAAGCAATACCTACGTTACTAAGTATGGCTCTAGCACAAGCATTGCAAACCTGTTGACAGTCCTCAATCATTTCAGGAATACCCCTACCCCAGAATGAATCATTCTGTTTCATAAAAGAAGTCATGCCATAAGGTTTTCTGCCTAATTGATCATAATTTAACATTGCCTTTATGATATGATTTCCTATTTTCCATAAGCAAACACTGTATTCATCTTCGGAATCGGTAATTTCTTCAGGACTCATCCCCCAATCTAATAAATCTTTACCAGAAATTTCATCCCATAATTCGAGACACCAAATATTTTCGTAAGGATAGTAAGTTGAAACTTTACGTTGATCTTCTTCACCGAATCCTTCTTTAGCTTCGGGTGAGAGTTCCAGCCAATCATTTTTTATCGAACCACTACGAAATTCATCAAGCACTGCACGAATTTCTTCTTCCTTATATCCCTCCACACCAATTAAATCATGTAAATGTTTGGGTTTTAATGGGATAACATCAAACAAATATCCATCATTAATGCCTGTACTTCTAGGTGAAGGGTAAATAAAGAAAGGCGATCTTCTTTCGTATTCAGGAATTATCTTTTCTGTTATCTGTCGTGAAAGTTTTCCTGTTTGTGGGTCAGATGCTGTAGTTTTAATTCGTTCTTTACGGAAAACCGGGCCTTTGATAATTCCGCATTTAAGCCCAACTATATCATCAATAACTTTGTCTATTGCTTCGTAGAAACCGCCCTGGATAAAATCTTCATCTATTTTATCCTCAATCTCTGCGGACATTTTTTTGGCAGTCTTGACAACTTCCTTATGCACCTGCTCTTTAATCTCTTCAGATTTGGCTATAATAATTTGCCGCAGTTCGGCACTGCCCACCCTTTGACCGCTTTGCATGGCTTGTTGAACTGCCATCTGTACATACATCTGAAGTACCCCGGCCTGTATTTTCTGTGTAACATCAGGAGGTAACTCTGGAAGAGGCGTAGGAGTAACTGAAAAGATTCTTTTGCCCGGCTGGGAAATAACATCTTTAATTTGTGCCACACCATTCCGGCATTTAGTTTCGGTAATGTTCATAAATATTTCAGGCTGTTTAACGGCTTTGATTTGAGCAAGTTTAGTTGGGTTGTATTGTCCACGCCTTTGATAAATACTCCAAAGCATTTCCTGTTCAATAATCAACTTGGCATCTTTGGCTTCCAGCCATTGTTTGTTGATATGTTGAACAAGGGATGTAACAAGATTTTCCACATTATTTTCTGCTTTTTGTTTATCCTCTTGTTCTTGATTCACCTTTTGAGTTACTTCATCAGCGTTCAGAACTTTAACCATTGTGTTTGATTCCATATTATTCTCCGAAATAGCAGGTTACATTTAAAACTGCTTTACTACCTTGAATAAAATTAAGGAACTTAGCTTTTTCAATTTCATTTCCATAAAGCACCCACTTCTTAGCTTCCGGTATAACATGACCCATACAGAAATTATGGTCAAGATTGCTTCCTTCAGGTGCAATAAAAATAGCTGCGTGATCTACCATTGAATCAGTCGTGGGTTTAACCGAAATAAAAGCTATTTTGGCGTGAGCGCCTTTATATTTATATTCATCTTTACAATCATAGGGTTCATCTATAAGAGTTACTTTATCAGCCTCCCCGCCTACACTGATTACTTCTTCAATTAAGAAACATCCCGATACAGACTTAAAGCGTAGTGACCCTTCTACATTGTTATCAGCCCATTCGCCGTTTTTCTTTTCTACCTTAACAATTATAGCTGCACCGCCATTTGCAGTGCCTCTCATTACATCCCCGACTTGAATAGGTAATCGCCCACCGTTAATGAATCTTGCCTCCTGCTCAACGTAAGTATATACTTTTTCCGATATAGAAACTGGTTTGTTGGTTACGATTATCTTCTCACTTGTTAATGCTATTCCTAGGTTTTTTGAATTCATTTATTTCCCATCACTTTCTTTATTATAAACAACAGGGTCAAATTCATTATCTTCGTTATAAGTTAAATAATCTACGGTTAATTCCTCACCTTTTTCAATATCTCTATTTGTAAAGAAATTAAGTCCACCATCATCTTCCTGCATATTTGGTTTAGACGAATGATTAAGATAAAAAGAAATATCAATCGCGCCTAAACCATCTTCGGGAACCCAATAACTTTTATCTTCATACGGGCAGAAATCAATAATTATGCTTTGTATCTCTTTATCCAACGCTCTAACCTTTTCTTCTGGTATTGGGATAAATTCTCCATCATAACACCCAGCGAAAGGATTTGTACCTTTGGGTATTTTGCGAACAGCAAACACCCCAATCCCATGTTCTGAAATCTTTAACCTACAATAGACGTTGTCAAGTGATTTTAAAAATTGTTTTTCGTTCATAATATTCCTTTCCTAGAAATTGATGCCGTATTTTTTCCCTTTTTCTATAGATTCTTCGCATCTGTCAAATGCTCCTGAATCAAATTCTAACCCTTCGGCAGTAATTTGTCCAATAATTTCTAAGGCCTTATCCTTACACTCTTTCACACTATCACCTGTCGCCACAACACCCCCAAAAAATCCACCATTGTCATTAGGAATACATGTATAATATTCGCCATTTTTGTCCTTACTCTTGGTGTGGTTCTTTAGTTTGATATTATCTTTTAATTCCTTTGGAAATTCAACACATATTTGTTCCTCTTCATAAACACTTGAGTAAAGCATGATTTCACAATAATATCGTTTCTCCCACTCCAATTTAGGTCTAATACCTCTCGCTATATCAGCGCAAGCCTGTGGATAATTTTTGTAAACAGGGTCAAATGCTTCACCTGGCGGCGACGGGATTCTCAATGTCGGGTCTAAAAAGAATAGTTTTCCATCTTTAGTAATTTTAACCTCTGTTGACCAATGCCCTTGACAACCTAGCTCTTTAAGGATGGGAGCCATAGCGTCATTAATAGTTTTTATGGGCTTAGGTATCTCTGGTGATACTCTACCAATAAGGAGTTTGTCTTTATCTTCATACCCTATCATCCCGTCAGGAACACATTCACCAAGAAGATTAAGTCCATCATACCCAGGTTCACACACACAATCCTTAATGCCATCCTGAATGAGCAATCTTAAATCATCACATCTGATTCCTAATCTATGTCTAATACTATTTACCCATCGGCGGCCTTGCCTGTCGTTAACCCAGTGTTTCGTTTCAAAGTCACCACGGGAATACGAATCCGCAGGTTTAAGCCACTTATCTTTTTTACCTTTAAGATACTCAATCGCTTCGTCAAGGTTCTCCGCTATGTAAGTATAAGGAACTTCAAGCCCTATTTCTTCAAGGTGGCTATAGAAGAACTCCTTATCCATTTCCAACTTACCAGCCAATCCTTCTCCAAATACAGCATGCCCCTGTTTTCTTAAAGCTACTTGTTTAGTCCCATCGTAACAGTCGGGAAAATATATCCAGTCAGCTGTTTTGAGAGCTTCATCGAAATCATAAACTCTTTCTACTCCGTCAAGGTCAGTAGCTATGCAGTCTTTTGTGCTTTCAGGATAAGCAGCAGCATCAGGCATAAAATAACGAACTGATTTTGCAACCTTCGCAAATTCCTCTGCTCGATATGAATACAACCCCCTATCCCAGATAAGTATGCTATCATGCGCGATCATTCTTCTTCCTCTACTTTTGTCGGTTCTTCAAGGGTAAGTGCCGGAGCCTTGCCAATAGTTCTCTTTTTTGATTTCTCTATATACTGAGGATATTCTTCGTATGCCTCTATTTCAGCTTCACGTTCGGGAGTCATATTTTCGAGTTGATCCTTAAATACTTTTTTAAAGCGTTCAATTGTTTTTGGGGCTTTATCGGGGTGAACGTCACTGTAATTTTGCAGTTTCTTCCAAAACAGTGGGAAATAATAATCTTTTTGTTCACTGGTAATAGTTCCAGTATAAGAAGTTACTGCATCCATAATTGCGTTAATGCCCATAGGCTTAAGAGTTTGTGCTGTTCTGTCGGTTAAAAGTTTTTCCACAACCGTTTCTTCAGTGTTGGGGGGCAGTTTGCCCTTAGCTACTTTTTCTTTTATTTCTTTCTGTACATCATCAAGCTTTTTCTCCCACTCCTTATCACCATCATATTTAAAAGAATGACGCAGTTGTTCTGTATAATTATATATTAAACTTGATTGTTCTCGTTCCTCACGAGGCTGAGTAACCGATATTGTTTTAGCATACTGTTTTTTAAGCTCTCTTTCAAAAGGAGTTACTTCTTCATAAACATTAACGCCAACAGCCCGCATTGCTGTCATCCATAATCTAGTATCACCCTCTTTAAAGAATCCTTGTGCAGCAATAGGGGTAGCACCCTTAATATAATCGGCAACCTGGTCAAAACCATCCCTATATTTTCCCCGTGTGTCGTAATGATTAAACATTGTTATTAACGGCCTGACTATTGCTGGATTTAATCGCGTGGTAAAATAATTGGTCGGATCTGTAGCTAAATGATAAACATCAGCAGGAATACTTCTTAAAGAATATTCCCTGCCTTCGTAAACAATTTTAAAGGGATTTTTAAGAGCCTTTTCCCAATCTCCATCATTAAGAACAGCATTAATAGTTGCAGCCCCTAAGTACATACAGGCAGTATCAATCATCAGTGTTCTCCTCTGTAATCCCCCTTCAGGCTTAAACATACCACCGACAAACCTTACACGGGCTTCCATAAAATCAGGAGCTAACCCAATGAGTCTGAATAAATCTCTGGTTGTTTTGCTTCTGCCTAACCATTCATAATTAAGTTCACCAAATGAAGCCTCAACCTGTCTGCCGGATAGTTCGCCTATTTGATCTTTTGATAGTGAATGACTGTATTTTTTAGTATTGTATTCCATCGCTTTGTCAAAAGCGTTTAATTTAAGCGCCGGAAGATAGTTAGCAAAGAAATAATCGCCATATTGTCGGCTTAGTTCACCGACAAAAGGTACTCTTTGAACGTAAGTATTCTTACTGCCGAAAGCGCCTTCTTGCCAATACGACAAAGCTTCGTTATCACCAACAAGTCTTACCCCATGTTTCATTGCGAACTGTGCGTTATCTGCACCGATGTCAAATTGTGGTTTTATAAAGGGATTGACACCCCTAAAGATAGCATGGGAACCAACATGTACTTGATGGAAAAAAGTAGGAATGCCCGAAAGCAGCGCACTTTTATATTCTTTACTTACCTTTAATGCACCTCTGCCAGTTTTTGCAAGCCAACCATTATCCTGAAAGGCAGACTTTCCTAACACCGCATTGAGTTGATCGTAAATTTCGGGATGAACTTTAAGATCAGTAGCCCACGAAATCGGAGTACCGTTTTTAGTAGCGTGAAATGTTTGCTCCTGTAATGCGGAATGATGAATAGCTTTATAGTCTGCCGTCTCAACGCCTAATTGAATGTCTTGAACAGGATCTGACGAAGCTTTTCTAGGGGCAACTAGCGGTCTGCCATCAGAAGCCTTTTCAGTTTTTATGACATCAATTAAATTCTTTGTACCCAATGCTTTATATGCAGCTTCAGAATATCCAGAAACAAGTTCTCCTATATCTTTAGTAATAGGATGTTTGCCAGCTTGTTCACCATCAAAATAAGAGTCATAAATTCTTTTCTTTGCCAGCGAAGGATTTGCGTCCATAATATTGCCACCCATAATATGTTCCATCGCTTTAGCATGTTTCTTTTCCCAAGCTTGCTTAACGTAATTTTCCACACCTTGTTTTAAAACTCCATTTTCAATTAGAATGTCAAGTATGTGTTCGTGAAATTGTCTTATTTGTTCGGCAAGTATTTTTTGTTCACCGGAAAGTTGCATGGCATCTCTATACCCAGAGGCGTATTTTACTGTGTCAGGATTTTTTAAAGACTTTTCATATCGTTCTTTCAATAACGCCAAGTCACCATTAGCCTGAACGTAGTTCGTAATCGCTTCTCTTATTGCTGGGCTGAGTACTGCTCTTTTTATTTCTTTACTAAATATATATGCTTGCCTCGAAGCAGTTTGAACAAAGGCTTGCATTTCACCAAAATCCTTTTTAAAAATTGTCCACTTAGCGGCAGACTTAACAATCATTTTTTCTTTAAATTGTATTGGATTCTTGGCAGCTTCACTAATCATGTCAAAGGCGGTTGTCATTTTATTCAGAGACATTTTAACCGCATCTTGCGCTGTCGGAGTACCTTGCTTCAGAACTTGATAGGTGTTTTTTATCTTGTCCCATTCTTGCATTAAATATTCATTAATATTAACCTTAGCTTTTGCTACCCCTTTTAATTTTTCTTCGGGGAAATAAGTTTGAACCCTTTCAGTAAGTTGTGACATTGGAGTACCAGGGGTTCCTTCACCTTCAGCAGCAGCACCAAGAGATTCTTTTTTTATTGCTTCTTCACCCATTGCAGATAGTTCTGTTTTGAGTGTGGCAAGGTCTATCGCTAATTCATTATGTGTATCACCTTTAACGGTTTTAAGTTTTTGTTCAAGATTTTTAATATCATTTTTTACATCTTCCGGTGTCCTTTGTTTTTTAAGGCCAGCAAACTCTTTTTGAATTTCCGGTTCGAGTATTTTATAAATTTCCGTTCGCCTTAACAAATCTTCTTTTGTAACGGTTTTATGTTCTATTTTTTCATTTATTGCTCGTACCTCATCTTCGAGAGCAGGAATGGCTTCAGATATACCTTCTTTTGCCCCAATAACCGCTGTAGGAGGCTCTACGGCAGGTTTATTTTCGGGAGGCAATACTTTACCTTCAGATTCGGCTTTTGGCGTTTTAAGTATGTCTACGGAGGCGATAGTGGGTTCTTTGGATTTAGCAATATCCTCTCTTGCCTTATTCAAATCCTCCGAGTGTAGTTCATTGTTGGGCAGTTTTCCTTCGAGTTTTTCGGCAACTTTAGGTTCATCTGCTTGAAGTTTAATCGCAGCTCCCGCCCTATCTATTGGGTTGCCTTCCCTATCCACAAATATTCGTTGTCCCTCGATCATTTTTTCTCTATTAACTATATCAGCGTGTCTATCACCCACCTTACCTACATGAATATGCCCTTCACTATCAATTATAGCGGGACGCATAGCATCTGTACCAGTAATCTCGCCTTCTGGTAAATGTATTGCAGTAGAAGGAACTAATTTTTTTCCAGTTTGCGGTGTAAAACCTTTAGGCACTCTAGGCACATCTGGAGTTAGTGGTCTATCTTGTAGCATATCCACTGGTTTTATCACATCTTTTAAACCTTCAAACGGTCTTGAAGTTAATTGTTTTGCTTGTTCCCCAAGTGTTCTCCCCACAACACCAGTGGCTTTCCCAGCTAAAACAGGAACAGCAAACGGAGCTGCAATATTAACAATTTCCCTAGTAGTAGGACTAAGATTCATTGGTTCATTGATAAACATGTCACTTAATTCAGTAGATACATTAGGGATAAAGCCCATAACCGATGAAGGTTTAGAACCTGCGAGGGTTCGCGGTCTAGTGAGTTCTTCCTTCCAAAACTGACCAGCTTCAGTTGTTGGTTCCCGTGTTATAAATTTAGCAACTTTTTCTCCCGCTGTTCTTGCTGTATCTAAATCAGCCTCGCCAGTCATAGCTTTACTCAAACCAAGTATTCCCAGTTCGGCTCCCATCCCAGCTATCCCACCAAGTAAACTCGTACCTACATATTCAGCTCCCTCAACAATTCCGTATAAATCTTCGTTTATCCTTTTAGGAAGAGAACCTTTAGTGTTTACAGTTAGGTCTGTTTTTAATCCTAACGGGTCGCTATCTTCAGTTTTTGTGCTTAATCCCAAAGGGTCATCTATCATTTAACTAATCCTTCCGTTTTGTAATCTGTTATATATTTTTCAATCTGTTCTTTATTATACCCTTTATCTGCTAATTTGGCTCGTGCATCTGTTTCTGTCATAACGGTTTTACTGCTACTTTTTAGATCACCCAAAGAAAGTTTTTGCCCCTTACTAGAAACACCCTTCTTTTGAACATCTTTTACTTTATCTTCGTCAATCTTTTTATCAGTTACCGCATTATATAAACCATCAGGTTTTCTTATTAGCGCTATTGTTTCTTTCTGTCCGTTTTTATATGTTACTTCATAATTATCTGTAACGGCGGGTTTGGCTGATTGTACTGCCTTTTCTTTAGCAGCAGCTATGTTTTTCTCCATTTGTTCAATTCCTTTGGTTATTGCCCGAAGATCAGTATTGCCGTGCTGGAGTTCCCCTGCAATGTAAGCCTCTACTCTGTTTGTTATCTTCGGGTCTTTACTTTTCGCAAGAAGATCAACTACTTTCTCCACTGCCGCATTATCCCCTTGCTGATACGCCAAATCAAGAATGGTTTTAGCTGCCGGACTGTTATCAAAGAACGCCCTATTATTCAGGTAGGCTTCTTTAATTGATACTTGTTTACTCATTAGTTCTGTTTTGTTTGCTAAAACATTTACTTGTTCTTGTTTTTTATCTAAGTTTACTTTAGAAGCTTTCATGGCTTCCATGCCTTTTAAATATTCAGGGTTCTCTACCTGGACAACATTACCCTTCGCATCTTTTTGTGTTATTAAAACAGGCATTTCAGTTAATTGATTAGTCAACGCTAAATGGTCAGCCCTTAGTTTATTGACTTCATTGGTTGATTGATTAATTATGCCATTTCTTACAGCTTCAAATGTTTGTTGTTCGCTGCCCATATCCTGTTTAAGTTGTTCCATGTGACGATTAGTTAGTCTGCCATCAGGAGAGGAATCCGCATAAGTTTTTAACTTACTGTCTATATAAGACTTATGCTGATCATCCATACTATCATATAGATTTTTTATATCGGGGTTCTTCATCGGTTCCCAGGTTTCATTCAAGTGTTTCTGACGCTGCATAACTTCATCAGCCTGAGCACCCGCTACTATTCCTTTCTGGATTTCACCATAATCTTTTATTCCTTGAGAAATCCCCCCACCTAAACCAGCGGCAGCCGGGCCTAAAATATCTCCTACAATACCTGACATAATTTTCTCCTAACGTTTTTCTTCTTTAAAATCAAATTCAGGCAAATATTTACTAAATAACATTTGTGTTACAAGTAAATAAATCTGAAATGCTTTTTCGTTATTTTGGTCAAATATACTTACAACAGGTTTTATAAGTATTTCTCTAATATTATTATAAAATTCTTCCAAATCTTTTTCCTGTTTAGATATAGCTTCAATTAATTTTGGGCCGTTATTTAGATATGATGTCATCCAACCATTATGTTCCGACAACGCATACTTTCTAAGTTTTTTCATAATATCATCTTCTGATTTTTCAAACGAAGCATATTTCTTTGTTGCTGTACAGATGTGTGTAAGCTTACTAATCCACCCGCCAAGTCCCTTCAAAAAAGAACCAACAGGGTCTAATACAGTTGATATGATTCTCCCAGCCTCTGTGCTTTGTAAGTCTAATGGCGATCCTTTTCCAACAATACCTTGCCACATACTTTGCCCTGCCCCTTCTAGGGTTGGTTCACGAAGCGGTGACACTAAAAATTTATCCATTTGTTCTCCGGCTTGTTCTGAAGCACCGCCCCATTGTTTAAGAGTATGTGAACCAGCATTGAAAGCTCCAGCTCCTAATTCTCTGGCGACAGTACCATATCCTGCGTATTCCAAACCAGTGGCTACACCGGATGCTATTCCCCCTAAAGTGGTTCCAGCTTCTAAGGCTGGCTCGCCTATCATATTGGTAAAAGTACCCAATTCACCCACTTGACCAGCAAGATAATCCCCAACAGGTGCTGCTGTTTGAGGTATTAATCCAGCAGACTCTGAGCCAAGCATACTTGCCACTGGTGCTACTTCTCCTACACCACCACCCACACCTCCTTGTACCATTCCTGTAAATGTTTGTGGAAGTCCTTCTATAACAGCTCCCGCCGTAGGCGCAGCAGAAGCAATTG
>Ga0209777_10003785_pt1 | contig 18423 bp, 22 predicted proteins | sample FrelakmetHBP12HB_FD_187147 | JGI IMG/M metagenome (GOLD analysis project Ga0209777, IMG submission 187147) | Freshwater lake sediment microbial communities from the University of Notre Dame, USA, for methane emissions studies -HBP12 HB (SPAdes)... | ecosystem: Environmental > Aquatic >...
CTCGTTGCTGTGCAATATAATTCTGAGTCATTGCTTTTTTCTGCATTCCCCATTGATCTTGCTGCATCCCCCATTGGCGTTCTCCCTGAACAATGCCATATATATCGCTCAATACACCACCCGCGGTCTTTATTGCTGAAAGAGCTGTTGCATCTCCCCCCGTTCCTCCCGCTCCTTGTGGAATAATTTGCGGTTGCTGAACATCTGCGGGAGTTGCCTGTTGTGAGGGATAATAAAGCGCAGGTTTATAGGGATTGTTTTGATAATCATCCCAATTTTGAATTCCGTTTGCCATAAATTACTCCTATTCTGTTTCGATCAGCACTCCAGTTGCTTTATTGAAAGTTATTCTTTTCCCGCTTGTGACATCAACGCCGGTAATGTCTTTGTTCCAATTGAGATTGTAATCTACAACATAAATATTTCCGTCGTCTGCTTTTATCAGTTTTCCGGCGTTATCCGTTACCCATTTCATTTTTTCATTTAAATTTGTTCCTATCGCTGCATTAAAGGGTTGAGCGATTTTGTTATTCCCCATGGATTTTAATGTATCCCATCCATCAGATATTTGCTGTTTTTGTGCGGAGCTCATTGTTTTAATGTTGTCTATGTTTTTCCCGGGGTCGTAAGTATTAAGAGTTTTAATTGCTTTTGAAGCATAAACGTCCTTGTAATTCTGTAATCCAGGCGCCGTTCCAACCTGCTGCCCGTTTTCATCAAATATCGGGTGCGTTATTCCCATTGAACTCGCCACTTGGTTCAAAACATCAGCTACCTGTTCATCAGGCAAAGAGTCCAGGCTTTGCATCAATGCGTTAAAATTCATGCCTTTTTCAGAAAAAGCGTTCTGCATTGTTTGCATACTTGTCTGCCACGCCTGATTTTTGTCTGTCTCACTGGCTTGGAATCCTTGCGCCATGACCTGAGAACCGGTTTGCCAATCGCGTTGCTTTTGCGCTTCCGCACTCGAAAAATCTTGCCCGAGCATCTGAGATTGCAACTGAGTAGCGCGCTGTTTTTCAGCTTCCGTTCCTGTGAATTGTTGCCCGAGCATCTGAGACTGCAATGAAGCTTGTCTTGCTTTTTCAGCTTCGGCCTGTTGAAGTTGTTGGCTTGTCATTTGTCCCGCAACTTGTTGGCCTTGCGCCGTCCGCGCTTGTAACATCTGCTCCCTGGTTGCCGCCAAGCTGCGCTCAAGATCAGCGCGTTGCCTTGTCGCTTGATCCGCGGGGCCAATAATGCCCTGTGTAAGATACTGCCCGCTGTCTTTAAGACCTTGTCCAATAAGCTGATTTCTTACAGCTTGAGCAGATTGCATCTGCGCGACCTTCTGGGCGTCCCTTGCAATATTTGCCTGCGGATCAAATCCCGCCAAAGGCGCGTTCGGGTCTAACTGTTGCATCGTGGCGGCTTGTTGTGCTTGGAAAAGAGGCGTTCTGGTAATATCAAATTGCTTTGCCGGAGTTGCGGCGGGGTTCATTGTTGCTTGAGAACCAAATCCGGCGCCATTATTTGGAGAACCAAACGCTCCGGTTGCTGAAGTCTTGAATGCGCTCGACGGGGTGCTCGTTGCACCAAACGGAGAACTTCCCCCTACGTTGATCCCATACGGATCATTATCTTTGGGATTTCGAAAGCTCGGTGTTTTTAAAGATTCCATTTTTGCCTCACCATATTCTCAGGTTTATATCAGCGTGAGCAGCGGTGAATTGAACAACTATTTTATCTGCGGTCGCGCTTATAATAAAAACGTCGCAATCTTTGTTTTTCTTGATTATCTGGCACCCCACGAGAACACGACCAATTTTGTTCGGTAGAACTACGGATGTTACCGCAGCGCCGGTATCCGGTATGCGAATAACAGCGGCATCAAGGTCGCCGTCAATCTGCCATTTGGTAATAGCGTCTTTTATGTGTTTGATTGTCATAATTATTTTAGATAATACATAAAAGTAAATGGGCGATACCCTTTAGTTCCCCCGCCAGATTCCGTTGCCCAATAAGCAGCAGCTCCTTTTAATACCACATAACAATCGTTTCCTGTCGTAGCATAGAGCCCTTTGAAAAAATTTACTTTTCCATTGGAAGATATTACCGCGTTTGCAAGCTTCCAACCAATATCAACCGCAGTAATCGGTATAGATATAGAATCGCTTGGCCTAATTGCTGTTGGTATTAAAGAATCGGTTTTAAATATCGAACTATCCGATCCGGAACCTACCCCCATCACACCACTGAAATTGAGAATCACGTTTTTGTTAACAATGTTGTATTTCACCGTATCAAATTTATATGTTCCAAGTTGCGAAGCAGGATATCCAAGAACAAACTTCCCTCCCTGCGTATTTATCTGCCTTGTATAAATGCTGTCGGCGCTTATCTTTAATTTGATCGAAGCAGTATCGCCGGAGTTGATTATTCCTGTATGCAGACTATCGCTTTTTAATTTATAAATATAAGAAGCAAAGGAATTTACATTGGTAAGAAACAATGAATCTGCTTTCATTGCTCTTGTATAAATGCTGTCGGCGCTTATCTTCAGCTTAACCGCAGTATTGCCGGAGTTGATTATTCCTGTATGCAGACTATCGCTTTTTAAACAATTGAGAAAAAGCGAATCCGGCCTCAAAGAACGCACTCTTATGCTATCTGCGTTTAAAATAGTGTCGTCTATTCGCACTGCGTTTATATGATTCGCATATATAAGATTCCAAAGGGTGTCTATTGACGTTATCTTTGCATGTTCCGCAGTTATTGAATAAGAGTTGGAATAAATACTTTCAATAGTTGGTGCTGTCGCTATTCTTGCAAACGAAGAATCACAGGTTATTACTCCTGTTCCGTGGTGAGTGTATGAGGAATCGCAGGTTATAATTCCTGTTCCCTTGATCCTTGGGCTCCATATCGTCAACTTATTCGTAGTGTCTTTTTGCGCTATTGTTCTTGCAGATATAGAATCTATTATTGCCAGTCTTGTTATTTTCAAAGAATCCCCCAGCAATGTCCCGGAATACTTTATTGCTCTTGCTTTAAGAGTATCTACATAAATTGTATCAAACAATCCTTTCCGCATAATAAAAGGCTTCGTGGAATCTATTTTAGACGGATTGATTATTGCATTAGCCGAAATATTTATGTCTCCTATTTTCCCATTTATAACAGAAACAATACTGTCAACAGGGTCCCTCCACGCCCATGTATAAATTGTGTCTCCGGTATCAGACGCGGCAAATGTTTTATACCGCGGACTAAGCCTTACGGTATCTCCTCCGGAGGCAAAGGTTGTACTTACATTTAAACCTGATGCAACCACAAGAACAAACAACAACCATGCTTTTTTCATTTTTATACCCTCGATATAGTTCTGTAAAGTAGTTCAAATGCTGATATTTTAAAATAAATATCTCGACTCGATTTCTCAAAATAAAGTCCCAAGCACTCCCCCGCTTTTGATGTGCTGAATTTCGTTTCAATGTGTTTTTGAACTTGCGTGGTCGCCGCGTGTCCAGTAACCGCGTGACCAGTAACCGCAACTGTCCCTACATTGATGATCGGGGTTCCATCGGGGCCATGAGACGCCCAATTGTCTATGAAATAAGGCGTTATTTTCATCGTCCCATTCTGTTCCCCTTTTACTCGAACGCTTATCGGTTGACTTCGAGTATAAAGTCCTTCTGTGAAATACTTGGTTTGAAATTTGGCGACTATTTCAGTTGTACTCGCGTCGGGGTTCATGTCAAAAGGTTGCAATAAAGAAAGTCCAAACATTCTTACTGAATTGTTGTCAAAAATGTAAATGTTTCCGTCTCTGGTTTGCAGTATGTATTGCGCGTTAACATTCCACCGCCAACAATCGCATGTTGCAAAAGCTCTTTCTTCACCGCCCTTTAAGCTCGCAATTGTATCTAAATCAAAAACGATTATTTGATGATTGTAAAGCCTGGTCAAATCTTTGCGACAACATAAGGCGTAATAATGGCCATATATTAAAGACGCACTTGCTGTTTCACATCCAACCAGAGAGGACATCATCACGGGAATTGTTTTTGTTGAAATATCTACAAGACCCCCTTTATAATACATCACCTCTTTGTCTTTCGTAAGCCATGCAAGCCCTCCATCGTATTCAACAATCGTGTCCTGCTGAACGCAGCCCTTATAGTGGGAAAGCGTTACCATCGGCTGGTTAGGATCGGCGCCGGGAAGTATATGACACGAATCAATCTGAAAAATAAGAAGATCATCCCGGCCGGTTGTTTCGTTATAAAGCCGTTTTAATCCAGTTCCTGCGCCTCCGCTTGGAAGCTCTTTGAAAGAAACTTCTTGCTCGTATTCAAGATAACTCTCTGTATATGCCTGTTCGCTCCATCGAAGTATGTTTCCATCAAGAAAAAATTGAATTTCATTTGCGCCTTCTGCTATTCCAGCATGGGCTGGAACGCCATGAGTAATCTCAAGAACGTCTCCGAGTTCGGCGTCGGTAACGGTATCTGAAAAGGTTGTATCGGAATTGTTGTCGGGAATCTGTCCGGCGTATTGATAGACAGCACCGCCGGCGGTCGTTCGATAAACATTTCTGGCATTTACCCTTTCATCGTCTGAGGCTGAACATTTTATAGAAACGGTTGCGCTTGAAAGATTTTTTTGAGCGGCTGGAGACGGATTGCTTTCCCACAACAAATCCCCGTTGCTATCATTGATAACGAATGTGTATTTATATGCGTAATCGCCCGTAATTGTTCCGCCGCCAGAATCAATTATTTGCGGTTCCTGATCAATATCCGGAGGGTCTATTCCAACTCTGTCAGGTATCGTTCGAGTGATCTTTCGCTGAATTGTTGGCCCGTTATATCTGCATCGTCCGCGATGTGTGAAGAAATGCACGCGCTCGTCTGCAATGCCGTCATCAACAACCGCAGCGACATTGTTGTTTACTTCAGAAACCGTGTTTCCTATTTTAACAAGTAAATGGGTTGTGTCGTCGGGGTCTATGTATTCATGAACACCATCGAAAGAAACCGGGTCTGGCGGTACAAGGATTTTTATATCCTCAAGTAAAACGTCCCAATGTTCACCTAATAATTTACCTATCATGAAAAAGAAATTAGCCGGATTGACGATAAAAGTATAATATAATTTATCAGTTTTTTTAACTTCGTCAAACCATGTCGTGTTATATCCTTTTTCATACAACCATTTTATATGATGCCAGCTTTTATCGACAACCTGATACCCAATATTCCCGGTAATAGGCAATGATCCTATGGGTATAAATTGTTTCGGTGACATATAGGCATTTGCCATATACAACAGAAGATTGGTGCCGTCTTTTATTAAAAGAACACCCCACGAAGACGTTGATGACATACCAGTAGGCAAATTAGAACTTCTTGATATTAAATATTCTTGCCAATACGCTGATGTATCATTAATTTCGTTGAATTTTACCCAAAAATCAAGAGCAAAACACGAATTCAAGGGATCACCGTCGAATAGTGGACAATTGGTAACTATCAAATTAGGAGGATAAAGATAACCAATTGGCAGAACTCTCTTACACCTAAAAGCATACCCGTTTCTGCCCACATCGTAGGCTGGAACAGGCGGATCGCCTTGCCAAACAGCGTCGACTTTTGATATTTGTTCGAAAGGATTATTGTCGCCCGGCCACCATAAAAGAGTTTTATCTGTTCCGCCAAAGCCCGGACCGGTCAAGCTTTTGCCAGGTCTTTTTACGAGATAACCCTGTGAATCAATATGTATGTCTTCGCCAATAATTTTTTTCTGCTTGGGGATAGCAATAGGGTCGCCGTATTCCTGAACGCCGCCATTCAACATAATGAGACCGGTAGATTTTATTTTGGTTTCGCTCATTATAGATCATCCGAGCCCATGTTGTTGGTTATATTAACTTGTTGATTTTCAATATTGTTGTAATCGTCAACAACTTTTCCTTGCCTGTCTTGAAATGAAATGGTGTTATTCATCATCCCCTGCGTGCGATTGCGGTATTGCCGTCTTTCTTGACATAGCTTGTCCGCAAGATTCATTTCGTCTTTCCATGACGGGTCGCGAGCCTGTTTTGCGGCGTGGGCTACGATATATTGCCAGATAATATCTTCGTAACCCTCATCAAGAGAAAGAAGTATTGCAGAAAGATTCGTGCGGGTTTTATTAGGTGTTCCATAAAGAGTAACAGGAAGCGTCGGCGTAGCGTTAAACCAATATTTACGGCGCAATAAATCAACAGAATATGTTAGCTTGTTGTTGTTGCAGTCATATATTTCAACGATCTTTTCGATCGCATCTGGAAAGTCATATTCGGTTGTTGACATTTTTTATCCTTCATCAAACATTTACAGTATAATTTCCACCTGCCATTTGGTAATAGCGTCTTTTATGTGTTTGATTGTCATAATTATTTTAGATAATATATAAAAGTAAATGGGCGATACCATTTTTCGTTACTGTAGAGCTGTTTCCAAGAGAATCGGTAATAGTTAATGTTACGGTATAACTTGAATCAGGAATAAGCAAACTCCGTAAAGGATACGGGTCATCACTTGTAATTCCTCCCCCGAAATCCCAATGCCAGGCTACAAGAGAACCATCTACAACGATGGAAGGGCTTGGATCAAAATAAGCATCTACCTTGGTCGGGTCTACGTAATTAGAATATACATATACCGCAAAATCAGCTACCGGCAGAGTATTTCTGATATCCGTAGGCTCGTATTTGTTGACAAATTGGCGAACCGCATCCGCTATGATGGAAGTTTTTACTGTGTCTTCGAAACTGCCGAGCATTGAAAGCTCAGAATCCATCCGAGCTTTCAATGCGGCAAGTGTTACCGGATTAGAATAGGGCATTGTTAATCCTCGTCGATCGGTGCTTTTTCCTTCGGCTTTGACACTTCTTTAACGCCCTTTTTATTGAGCGCGGTGATCTCGTACGCTTTGTTCGTGGCGTAGACAACACCTTTTTTTAACACGAGAAAATGATGCTTTTCATGCTTTTTGGTTTCGCTATCGTAACCCGTCGGAATGATAAGCGTAAAGTTCTCGTTCGGCTTGAAATATCTTGTGCCGTCAGTCTGCGGAGTTATCGCAGCCGATTTCTTCTCTTCTGCCATTGTCAACCTCCTTGGTTTGAAATGAGTCCCGCGGGATTTATCCCGCGGGATTTGTTGTTTGTTCGTCACGGTCTGATCTGGTACGAAAAGTTTTCACGGAAAAGAATATCGAGAACCCCGACAACATAGCCCGCATTTTGGCCGAATTTATTTAACCTAAAAACTATCGATTTTCCGCTTTTGCTGGTAAGATCGACATAGGTATTTACGGCGGTATTAAGGGTGCATATCGGAGTCCAAGACACAACCGTGTCTTTCAGCGTCAATCCAGGTACAAGCTGATAATCAATACTGAAGTTCGGCGCTGTTCCGGCCGCGGGATCTCCAATGACCTGAAAACCTTTGAACATTCCCGTTGAATTGCTGCTCGAAAGCGGATACGGACCGTAAGTTGCAATATCCGTTGTGGCAAACGTATCAATGGAATGTGCCGCACCATTTCCCGGTGAGTGCAGTTTAACAACCTGCACATCATTCGGGCTATGGTTCATCGCACCAGCCCCGACAGATGAATTTCCCCTGTCGTAATGGGCTGCCATGGAAAAGGTAAACAGCGCCAAAATGCAAAGCGCTATGATCTTTGTGTTTCTCATACTGAAATCTCCTTGTTTGTGTTTCATGTTTCTGTTTGGTTAAGGTTTAACTGCGTTTTCAGCCGATATTCTTGATGATGCTGTGAAAAGCTATCATCTTGAGCATCATGCCTGCCTCGGTCACGAACTGCCCTTCTCTGGTGTCGTCACCCGGGGTTTCGATTCCCTCTTCCATGTACCAGTCGCGAAGAGGACGCCATACCACGTTTTTCAGATCAAGCACTACGCCGTATCCGGTCTGCGAAGCAGGCAGGAAGTTTGAAAAAGCTCCGCAAAGAACAATCTGAAGCGTTCCAAACGGGCTTTTGAGTTCCTGGATGTCGATACCGAAGGCGGTTTCGCGCTGGGTGATCCACGCTTTGCCCGCTGGCCAACCGCAAATCAAGGCTTGCAGTTTTGCATCAGCGAACAGGGTTTTCAGTTTCGGGCCGTACTGAAAAATCTGCGGCATTAAAATCTGAAAAAACATCTGCTCGGTGAGTGCCCCGTTGCAGTCAAAAACGCGCGTCGGATCGCTGGAAATCGTCGGGATAAGGCCGGTCATAAAAAGAACCGCGTTACTGTTTGCGTCGGTCGAAGAACCGCCGCCGCAGAACCACGCTGCATTTTCGCAGTCGAGTTTCAGGTTATAGGCGGCCTGCGTCATTTCCTCGTCCCAGTCCTTCGGTGAAGTCAAGGTTTCAACCTTTTCCATCGTTTTACTGATACCGAATGACCTTTTGAGAATCTGAGTCGTCTGCGTTCGAGCTGCGGCAAGCTGGGAAGTGATAGTACGCTTTGAACCACCTTCTCTGCACGCATAGGAGTGAATATAAATGGTTTCTCCGCCAACAAGCGCGACCGCCGTGGTTCCGGCAATACCACGCCGTACTGTCAAAGAATCGGAGCTTGCTTTTGCATTTACAAGCATTTGTTCACCGGTTTCTTTGATGTAAAGAATATCCCCGACCGTAACATTATATGCGTCGGTTGTGCCGTCTTGCGTTGCACCACCGGTTACGTTCGAAATATTAAGCGTTGTTGCACCGACCACATGCACGCCATATACCCAGAGCGTCCTTGCCAGCGGGTTTTTCTCGATGACCTCGAAGGTAACTTCAGTCGTTTTATCCTTGCCGATTTTGCCTTCAACCGTTTTCGGCTTTGCGCCGCCGTCTTCATAGCGATAACCGCCGAGAAGCGTCATAAGAGGCGCGTCGGTAGGTTCGCCAAGGTGCATGATATCCGGAGCTACGTCACGCGCCAACTTGGTTTCGGTTGATGCGTTCGCATTGGTTCTCGGAGAAGTTGCTATTGTCATATTTTTTCCTTTGTTTTAAGTTTTTGGTTAAAGCCTTACGCCTCTTCCCTGTGAATTTCTCCACGCGGAAGGTTTTTGATCGTTTTCGGGCGGTAATTCCGTTTCTCCGCCGCCCGTGCCGGAGGGCAGTGTTGCTTGGCCCTGTTTTGCAAGGGCTTTTTTATAATTCTCGACCACTTCCTTGTCGTGCGCATCCATTTTCCCCACTGTGTTCATAGCATGAGCGGCCTTGACAAAGAAATCTACCCATTTCTTGTCCGAAAGTATAAATGTTCGGGGAATTGTGTAGTGATCTTCAAGGTGCCGCAAAAAATCTTCGATTCCCGTATTCTTGAAATGCGCTTCAAGATCGGGAAGGTTTTTCCTTGCTTCCGCTATGTTTTTAACGGTGAAGTTTTCGGCGTCTCGCAAATCGTTTTGGTATTGAATCTTTTGCCCCTCTTCTTTCAGTCTTTGCGCTGCCTGAGTTTGTTGCCATGCCACATTCTCTTCAAATGCTTTTTGACGACCCTTCACGTACTGGGACTCATAATAATGCGCTGCGGCAGGATCTTTCTGCCATAGCTCATCTATGCTTTGAACGCCGCGCGCTGCAAGTTGAGCTTGCATCATGTAGTTGAAGGAATCTTCATAAACATCAATTGGAGACTGTATTTTCGGCGGCTTTTCCCCTTGTGCCGGCGGTAAAATTGATTGGGCTTCTTTCAATGCCGCGGCAGTTTTTTCCGCTTGCGCTTTTTTGGTGAATTCTCTCTGCATATTTGAATAGTTGTTGAGCAACTTATTTAAAGATGTAGGATCGTTCACTATTTTCGAGGGATCAAACCCTTGCGCTTTGAGCATTTCAGCATATTGCTCGTCTATCCCCTGTGGCTTTTCTTCGGGGGGCTTTTGGCCTTGTCCCTCTTTTTTGCCTTCGGGTGTTGTCTTTCCATCTCCTGCTTGTCCAACCTTATCTTCGGGCTTGTCCGGTTTTGCCGGGGCATCTGATCCAGGATTTTGGGGCATGGATTTGGTAAGATCAACGCTGTTGGAACTTGGACGTATAATACCAATGCGCTCGCTTGCGCTCGATTCCGGTGTTGGCGTATTTTCCGATGATGCTGAAACAGGAGCCTCCGCTACTGCTGATCCGCTTTGTTCTTCGGACATATTGCCTCTTTCCTTTTTTGTGTGTTGAAAAACCTCAATTTATTACGTATTAACTTGTTGCTTTTTCTTTTCATTTCTCTATTTACTCCGTTTCCGACAATACCTCTTGTGCTTTTCATGCGCGCCAGATATTCTTCTTGTGTTTCTCCGGCGCATCTTTTGTTTATGTCGAAAACCATTTCTTCGCATCTCCCTGATTCTACATCTCTTTTGTAGTTTTCAAAGTACCGCATCGCATCAAGACTATCTCTTGCAGTACACATAAAAACAAGTTTTTCTCCTTGATCAAATCGGTAAAAAAATTTTATAGCCATTATCTCACCGCTATCGCGCATCCCCCGCGATAAGGGAAATTTATATCAATTCGATGTTGCTTTTTTTCTTTGAAAAACCACCCGAATATTTTTAAAACATAGCGATAAAGCTCCGCTTTTACTTTTTCGTCTGGATCATTTGCGCCATACCTGTCTATTTTTCTTTCAAATGATCCCATTTTCAGGCGTCCGAAATATTCATGAGTAATAGGTTCGAGTTCTCCTGTGCTATTGTTTTTTGCAAGCCAAGTTTCGTGCATAAGCTGAAATGTTATGCCTTTCTCGCGTTTATCTATCTTTCGAATGTATTTTTCTACCTTTTTCTTGCACTCAGCAATTTTTATCTCTTCTCCCTCGGTTTTTTCAGGAAACAACTTCAACGGCTCCTCCATGAGGAGAATCTGCTTGATGTTTTCAACAAGATTATCGAACTCCATGATTTTCTGTTGCAAGAGTTCGATATAAAACTTGGTGTCATTCTGGTTTATTGAGATCATCCAGCAACCTTTCTCCTTCAATTTGCCTCTTTGCGCGTTCTGGGGCTGTTAAAAGCGCCTTCATAATACGAATACACTTTTGTATGCCTGCAAGTTCATCGGTGGTTTTTGCCTCATCAGCGATCGTTCTCATGCCTTTTAATGCCTCGAATGTTTCTGAAATAAAAACACTGTTTGTTGTCATCGTCTTTACTGCTTTTAAATATTCTTCGTCTTGCCATTTTTCCCGATGGGTTCTCGTGTCGGTCATTGTAATCGGCACTAAAATTTCTTTTTCTCTTTTAAGCCAATGCAATAGCGCCTCCTGCTCCATTTGGAGAAGGTTGTGCTGATGCTGCGGCTTGTCTCATCTGTTGTTCATGGCCTTTAATGTTTGTCTGATTTGCTTCCCCGGCTGCGGCGGCCTGTTGTATTTCCTGTTGAGAAGGGGGTTGTGGTGATCCTCCGGCCTGTTGCGGCATTCCAGGTATTTGCGGCGCCATCGTGGGATCTTTTACCATGTCTGCAGCTCCGGGAACTCCTGATAGTTCAAACATTTTTTTGAGTAATAACGCCATTCCTCCAACGTCGATAACTCCGGCCTGAAAATATTGAGAAGCGATTTGCAATGATTGTTGAATTCTTCCAACAAGTGCGTCCGGAGGTTGCCGGTTCACTTCGAGTTCATAATCGGGTCCACCAAGTTCAAACGGAAAATAACTGTATTGGTCTCCGCCGATATCCCCTGTTTGAGGTTCCGCACTAAAATTAATGCGGTTTTCTAATTTCTGATGTAGTCCGTCCTGCAGACCGTTGTCGATGGGGCCGCGAAGTAGTCCAACCCAAGCATCTTCTCTGCTTGCCTGGAAGCCTATTCCTGTCGCAGTTTTATTCAGTTGTTCGTTTTCCCCGAGTCCTTTCAGGTTGCTTGCCGGTTGAATCTGCGCGGTGTATTTGTCCATGTAATTCACCATATCTTGAAATCCGGGGATGCCTGTTTGATCTTTGCGAACCGGTCGGACAAGTCCGTTAGGGTTCTGTGAATAAACTTCTGCCGTATCAGCGAGGGCGAAGCCAAAAGATTGACCTTCGATCAATGATTTTAATCCGCCAAGAATGTTTCCATCGTAGGCTTCATACATCACCCGCATGGAAGCCCTAACATAGTCCATGTATTGATTCATGAAATCATTGTTGAACTGCCATACTGGATAAAGCATAGCGCAAGGGTCAATACTGTACGGTGATTCCGCGTCTGGATAAGGGCATATTTTCCAATGATTTTTAAATCCGAAAGGGCTTTTATTACATCGGATTAATGCTTGATATTGAGGAAGTAGTAAAGCATGATAAAGCTGGTTATCGTCAAGATTACCTCTGAAATTCAGGTCTCCCGAATATTCAAGACATATTAAGCTGTTATTAGTTTTTTCGTTTTTGTCCCAATATTGATCGTAATAATAATCAAGAATCGTGGTTTCAGGGAGTTGTGGCGCGCCGCCGGCTTCAACACGTTCGATCACTTTGTTCAAATCTTCTTGATTGTAGTTTTTGTTGTTGCGCATTTTGTAAAGATCGACTGTTTTCAATAAAAATCTTACTGCGCTCCATCGTGAATCTCGCAATTCGTGAACCGTAGGCTCCTGCGCGAAGTTCAGAGGGTGTATAATTTCGGAAACGGTGCTTTCGGTTCTCATTACCTGTTGGTTTTCGATTTGTCGGCTCATTCCAAAAACATCATTTTGAATACTTTTCACCATTTTTATTTTCGTATTTGCGGAGAAATATTCCCTTGCAACGCCGATTCCGCAGATTTCCATAAACCATCTCATTCTGTCGAATTTCTGCATGAACCGGCTTGTATTTATGTCTCGGTTGATATCAAAATTTGCAAGCCGCAATTTTTCATCCGCTTCGAGGGAATGTAACGATCCTGGTTGAAGCTGAACAGTTACGAACGGAGTTCCTGAATAGCTTTTTGCAAATTGAGCCTCAAGCATTTTTACACCAAGAAAATACGTTGCAAACGTCAATTTGCTTCGCCACTTCGGAGTATTTGCATCAGGGCGCATATAATAAGCATCGCGCCGCTTTTCATAACGCTTCCATAGATTCGTATAGAGACTGCTCATCCAAAAATCATCAGAGCGGCCTTTAATATAATTATAGGCTTTTTTCTGTTGATCTTTGTCGTTCGGATTATACATATTTTTCCTTAAAACTTGACAAGCATGGCTTTCCAAGTGCCGCTTGCTGGGTCAACAGGAGAAGCAGTGTAGTTTGATATTCGTATTCTTATAGAATCCGTGGCTGGAATCCATGCCCTGCACGTGAGTCCCGATTCAAACCCGGCCGGAGGATTTACTAAAACCATAGAGGTTGCAGTTGCTCCGGCAAAGCTGAAGGTGCTGTCGAAGTCTCCGGGGCCTCCAATTGAGGGCGGGTTATAAGTTATCGTTGTATATAGGAGCCCTTTCCAAACCGTGCCTCCGGCAACTTTAGCCGAATCAAATGTAATTTTATTTCCGCTTATCGCGGTCAATCCGTTTATATTCGCATGTGCGGCAACAATCCCTTTTGTAGAATAAAGGGAATCTACGGTTACTGCTGAAGATAGGTTGCCGGTAGTTGCATATAAGGGGCCGCCACTTTTAATGCCCTTGGTCGAATACAACGAGTCTACGCTTGTGGTGCTTACAACCTTCAGGGTGCTTGCGCACGTTAGGGCTGTTCCTATGGAATCGGTATTTATTAAGCCATCAACCGTGAAATTCCCCTTATCAACGCAGTTCCCCTTTATTGTGTCAACATCAAGCATCCCGGTAATTGTGAATTGCGCGATTTTGTTTGTGTCCACCGCTATGGCCCCGGGGAAATAAACCGTATTCGTTTTAATCGTGTCTACCCATGCTCGACTTAATTTTGCCACGATTTTATACACGGAATCCGAAGACACTCCGGTATAAAGATACAGGGAATCAAGGTCTCTGATTACATTGTTGTACATCGCCGGATATGTATAAGCGTAGAACGATTGCATTATATCCGATCTCCCTAAATCCATGGTCGCGGTGATATACGGGGCTTGTCTTGTGTTGGCTGCTCCTGCGCTGATTGCCATTGTCAAAATTGTCCCGACGATAAGAATGGACACTATGGTTATAACGCCGCTCCATACCAGTTTCATAACTTTACCTCTTTCCATTGAAGAAATATTTTGTATTCTTTTTCGTTCTGGTTCCATACCATTTCATAAAGAGAAAGCATTTTATTCCCCTGCATTCCGTAATATAAACTTGCGCAAGTTTTCGGGCTTTCCGAATAATCACAAAAGCAAAATTCCCTATAAGGATACAATCTTGCATAGGTGCAAAAAACGAATGCAAAAATCACAATTATTGTTTTCATAATCTTACTCCTGCGCCGGATTCGCTCGCGTATCTTGCTTTCATGCTTGCCAGTGCTTTTGTCTTGCTTCTGCTTGAACCGACAACTTGCCCCGTGCTTTTGCGCACTATTTTCCAAGGCTTAGAGCCGGTACCTTTTTTTACTATCCACGGCATTTTTCCCCGCTCCTTTTGTGCTATCGTAGTTCAAGGAAGTTTTTTTTGAACAATAAGCGTTATCAGGGTCGTATTTTATCGCTTTTCTTGTGCAATTACACAAAAACGAAAGGATCAATACATAAATTGCTAAAGCAACCAAGGCCGCAGGGAGTAATAAGCACGAATATTCTTTCCAATTTATTTTCATCTTACATCCTTGCGTGATAAATCTTAAACATTGACTTATGCTGATCTTCTTTTCCGTCGGTAACTTCCAGGTCAACGCTCGATCTGATTTTATTTTCGTTTTTCGTTTTTTCTTTTTCCCCAACCGCGGTCGGCAGTCCATATTCTTTGTGCTGGCGAACTTCTTTAACTTTGCATTTTACTGTTATTGTCAGTGTATCTCCGACGTTGATTTCCTTCACATCTTTGCCGATGTATTTTTTGATGTCTTCGTTATGAAAACAGATAGTTGTCGTTTCCATATCAATTTGCCGTCCTTACTACGTTTCCGCGTAGCCCATAAACTCTTATTTTATACATTACTCCGGACCCTGCTTTTCTATTCGTTGCGCATCCGGTCAGTTTCAAAGCAAACGCCGGAGAAAAATCAAACGCCAATGAAGTGTAGGCATAACCACGGTAAAAATTGTGAACATTATTTGCAGCAATTATGCTGTCTCCAGGATAAAATCCGCCGGCGCCGCCGTAAATGTTTTGAGTTATCTTGTTTCTCGTATATGTAGCGGCGGTGTCCATTTGGTGAATATCGAGACTATCCCATAGATTGAATACGCTGCTTCCATATTTCGTTGTTGAGTCCGGATTTGCTCTTGAGTTGAGAACAATGAATCGGTCAATGCCCCCCGCGGTAGTAAACGGAAAGACCTGTAAAGCGGACACTCTCACGCAAGCGCTATCACCAGAAAAGTTGGTTTTACTTGAATCGTCTCTTACCTCGATGGTTACGGCTTTATTTGAAAAATTATCCTGCCAGATGGCTTTTGAAATGTAAGTTCCGGTGCCCGACACTCTTATTGAGTCTTCGAAGATCATAAAGCTGTTCATCGGGTTTGGCCTTACGTTTATTCCTTGGTTGGCTTGTCCATAAGCCATTGCCGCCATTGCCGCCATTGTCAGTAATCCTTTTTTCATACTTTCCCCTTTCAATTTAAGCCCGTTTCGCATAGTCTTCCTCTCGCTTCCATTTCGTTTAATATTTTTGTCAGATCCGAAACATTTTTGACGGATCGTTTTTTTTCACTTTCGGAGCTCACCAGGTTTCCTCTTATTCCAACCAGCCCGTACCTACATTCGTCCGACCAGTGGTCTATTTCGCATTTTTCCACGTCATCCGGCCTGTTGGGGTCGCTTTGCATATCAACCACGGTATTAACGAAATCGTCATTGTATTCTTCCCAATATTTCATTTTTGCAGTTTCAGTCCTTTGATCTATACTGAAATAATCCAGCATTATACGCCATCCATTTACTCTTGATTTGTTCGCTGGAATCCATATTACTCCGTATCGGTCAAACTCTCTTTTGAAATAATCAATAGCCGCCCAATCGTTTTCGCTACCCGCCTTCACGTCCATTGAATTATCGTACCATACTTTTTTTGGATACATCCCAGATGTAATCGGGAAAGAACCGATGTAATCACGGAGAATCGCCGCCTGTTCCGATGGGGTTATCATACCCCGGCTTGTGTGCGTAAAGCACCTGTGAGGAACATTCTTTTCGTCCAAAAACCAATATCCAAAGCTGCTAATCCCGTTCTGCCCACATCCAAAATCAAGACTTCCAAAAACTCTTTCTTGATGATATTTCGGTTCGAGCCTAAAACTTTTTTCTCTCAAATGATCCCCAAAATTACTGAAAAACTGCCCCTTGAAAGCCCCCCAATCCCCTTCCCGCCAAGCCTTTCCTAAAGCACCCCCCAAGCCTTCCAACCAAGCTATATATCCGGGATCACTTTTTATCAGCGTCGGGTTATCCTTGTAACTCGAAGGTATAAAAATTCTACTGCTCTTAGTTATCGGGTCAACATACGCCTGATTTCTGCACTTATCCACAAAATACGCCTTAACCCAAGCATGACCAACCCCCCCTGGATTCGCATTCCCCATAAACTGCGGCTTTAACTCAGGAATACTGGTACGCAACGACCCAAGAAGCATATCATACTCCTCCCGGTTTCTTATCGTCTGCGTCATCTCTTCACATAACATCTTATGAAACTCCTGCCCTATATACTTACTCAGCGTTTCCTTATCCTTCCAATGCCCTATTACAGTCACACCCCCGGCCTTCCAGTATATCTTCTTCGGCGTCCCGCTTATCGTTGCTAAACCATCGTAAAACCGCCCCGCCCGAAATACCCACTGCTGCAAATCCTCATAATCCTTCCTTATTACCAAACTACTAAACCGCGAATTCCCTATATACTCCGGCTCCGCCAACCACGCCAACCCCGCTTCCGTCTTCCCCCCACCCCGACAACCCCCATAAAATATCTCCCGTTCACTCCTTCTCAACACCTCAGTCTGAGGACCCGCATGCGGAGACCAATCTTTTCCCACTATTCCCCCCTGTAAAGAACAAATTTAAGGGCAAAAGAAATAAGAGGGGTAGTACCATTATCAGCCCCCCCAGGCCTATATTTCGGTACGGGGGTAGTGGGGTGTCCGTCATTCCTCTGCCACTTGTTTACATAATGTCTATTATGCGACATCGCCGTATTCCTTATATGTCATTGTCACTGCTTGCCTTGCGTATCATTCGCGCTTGTCAACACCGCTGCGCCCTCCGCGCTCTTGTCTGGGATGCGTATTACCCTGGTGGTGAGGTTTCCAGAGTGTTGCAGGCTCAGGCTGTCGCCGTATTTGCGATTTAAAAGCTTTGCCAACAACCACTTGCGCGCGTCGATGCGTACCTGTTTATCCCGCGGATCCATCCGGCGGTCAGCTATATCCGTGATCTCGTCGGCGAGGCGCTCCAGCCTAGTATTGACCGCGCGGGCGTAGGATAATTTCTCGGGCTCACTTGCCGAATCTGTCAGGTAATCGTAGACCTGATTCGAACCGCAGTGCTCTGCAGTGCAGGCGTTGATCACGGTTGCGCCGGCTGAAATGGATTTGCAGATACGGGCGAATCGTTCGGCGTTCATTGGTATTCCGTTCGGCATAGTTGGTGATTTTTACCGATGCAGGTAAAAAGTCCTTTCAGTAGTAATAATAACAGATGTCGGGAAGAAAGTCAAGAATTTTTTTTATTTTTTTTAATTGGCGATTTTCGCCGGGAAATAGGCGTAGTCCGCCCCTACCCCAAAAGCGGCACATTGTCCCCGGCCAGGCTCTCGCACCTATCGGCAGCAGGACGGCCTGCTGCATTGCTCCGGTTAGTGTTGCAGCCACGTCTACGCGCCCTACGGTCAGGCGTCGACTGCGTGCGGGCAGGGACCGGCTATCCGGTAGTGTCCGCGCACCATGCCCCTACGGACGGTTCAATAATACTATGGGCGCCGCGGCAAGTCAAGTTTTTTTTACCTCCGATTCGGTGATCCGGCCCTGAGTCACGGAATTGGAGGTATTTACAAACTGTATTTTTCATAGGGAAAATCATGAAATTAACAAACGGTAGAAAAAATAGTTAAAAATAGTTGCCCCACTAAATCGCAGGTGGTGTATATTAAGGGGGAGGAAAAACCTCTCACCGAACTCGGCGGACTCCGAGGGCGACCGGAAAAACCGGCACACAACAGGAGGACAGAATGAGTGGACAGTACCAGATGACCAGCGGATACGTCGGATCGATGGGGATGAGCTGGAAACCGGTTGACGACGCTACGGCCAATGCAGCCCTCGACCAGGCGGCGGCGTTTGAAAAAATCGACCGTGCCGAA
>Ga0209777_10003786_pt1 | contig 18421 bp, 23 predicted proteins | sample FrelakmetHBP12HB_FD_187147 | JGI IMG/M metagenome (GOLD analysis project Ga0209777, IMG submission 187147) | Freshwater lake sediment microbial communities from the University of Notre Dame, USA, for methane emissions studies -HBP12 HB (SPAdes)... | ecosystem: Environmental > Aquatic >...
CTAACCCTTGCCCGGATAACAACTGCAATATTTACTTCGATGAAACCTGCCACGGGGTAAGTATTGACCGAGTGAAAGGTTGGGCTTGCAACAACTGTCCCGGAGGTACATGTGCTCTCAAGGGTACTCTCGCCTGGGCTCCCTGCAACTGGCTACAAATTGAGAAAGTGAACTACTTTCTTCATTTCCCTGCCCTAAACCTCAAGGTGCAGATTGACTCAGATTATGTAAATCTTTCCGGAGCATATCTCGAGGTGTGTCTTCCAACGGGAGGCGTAAATCTTTGGCGGACGAACATCCCGGCCAATGCTTATGCCCATCCAGATCTCGAGATCCACTGGAAGGGTTGCAACAAAACCACGGTCATTGATATGAGTTATTGTCAGTATTAATAACAACCAGGGCCATAAGCGGCATTGCCGCTTCTGGCCCTTAAAATTTTCCAAAAACATTTGTATTATTTTTTAGCGATTTTATTTTTTCTTTAAAATAGATTAGAATAGAAACATTAAATAAAACAAAATGATCAAAGTTGTCAAAAAACAAATTGCCCCAAAAGAAGATCTTAAAGAAAAGGAGGCTGCAAAAATAATTTCTACAATGCGCCATAAATCAGAAGAGGAGCAGGCGGCCGCTTTTGCGCAAGCCATCGGTTTTCCCTATATAGATACCAACCTTTTCCCTGTCGGCACGGAAGACATCAAGGCCCTTACAGAAGAAGAGGCCAGAAAATTTGGCGTGGCTATTATCCGAAAAGCTGGCAAAAAGATAACTCTAATCACTCTGGATCCCTCTTCCCTTGCCACACAAGATTTTATTCAATCACTTAAAAACGAACGTGGATGGGAAGTAAAAGTTTTTGTCGCTTCCAAATATAACGTAGAAAAAACTTGGGAAAAATACAAGCAGGTGGTTTTTGTGGATGTTTTGGAGCAAATGAGCGTGAGTGTTTCTGCAGAAGGAATTGAGAAGTTTGAGAAAGAACTGGAAGACCTCAAAAATCTCAAGCAAAGAATTACGGAGCTTTCCACAACACAGATTATGAGCATTATTATGGCCGGCGCCTACAAACTCGGCGCAAGCGATGTCCATATGGAACCGCAGGAACTTATTTTGCGCCTCCGATATCGCATTGATGGCGTTTTGCATGATGTGGTAGAGCTGCCTTTATCTGTTTATAAATCTGTTATCACCCGCATCAAGATGATGAGCGGAATGAAAATAAATTTGCGGGACATTGCCCAGGATGGAAATTTTGAAATTCACGTTGCCGATAAAAAAGTAGATGTTCGCGCATCCATTATTCCGGGAAGCTACGGCGAATCCGTGGTGATGCGCCTTTTGGATCCCGCTTCCATCCAGACTGATTTCGAAAATTTGGGACTCCGGGGACGCGCTTATGAAATTGTCCGCAAAGAAATGGATGCGCCCAACGGTATGATTCTAACCACCGGTCCCACTGGTTCCGGAAAAACCACCACACTTTATTCCATCATTAATCGCCTTAATAGCCCAGAAACAAAAATAATTACTATTGAAGATCCGATTGAATATGAAGTAAAAGGCATTTCTCAAACGCAAGTAGAAAAAGAACGCGGTTACACCTTTGCCGCCGGACTGCGCTCTATTGTTCGCCAGGATCCGGATATTATCCTGGTCGGTGAAATACGTGATGATGAAACGGCTGACATCGCTGTTAATTCTGCACTCACCGGCCACCTTGTTCTTTCTACTCTGCATACCAACGATGCTATAGGCGCTATTCCGAGATTTTTGGAGCTGGGCGTCAAACCATCGCTTCTCCCTGCTTCTGTAAACGCCATTATCGGACAACGATTGGTACGCCGGCTTTGTGATTGCAAAGAAGAATATGTGCCTGCCAAAGAATCTCTGGAATCAATAAACAGAGTCCTTTCTATTATTTCTCCCAAAGCAAAAATAGAAATTCCTAAAGATATTGCGAAATTATACCGTCCGAAAGGCTGCCCGAAATGCAACAATCTGGGATACAAAGGACGCGTCGGTATTTTTGAAGTTTTCACTATCGACAGTACCTTGGAAAAATTAATTTTGGAAATGGCCGGCAAATCAGAATTATTGATTGCCGCATTGGAAGCCGGCATGATCACGATGATGCAAGACGGAATTTTGAAAGCCGTAGATGGCATCACTTCCATTGATGAAGTGAAGCGCACAGTCGGCGAAGGAGAATTCTTGGAAGACATCTATGAACAATTAATGAGCCAAAGTTTGTCTCGCAAAGTTTCCGTGACAAAGGAGATTTACCAAAAAGCCAAAGAAAGTTCTGTGGATCCTAAAAAACTGCAAATGCTTCTCAGAGAATCGCCTAGCGTTGATTTGAATAAAATAATTTTAGCGTCTGGCCTACTTCTCAAAGCTGGTGATATCCATTTGGAACCCGGCCCGCAAAGCGTCAAGGTGCGCTTCCGCATTGACGGCATCTTGCAAGACATCGCCGAACTGCCGCTCAAAGAATATCCGGCTATTTTGGGAGAAATAAAAATGATGAGCGGAATCAAAACAGAAGTGCGCGAAGGCGTGGTAGACAGCCGCTTCGCTATTGAAGTAGACGAAGGACTGGAGGGCGTGGCACCGAAAAAAACTGATGTGCGCATTTCCATCATTCTGGGCGGTTATGGAGAAACAGCCGTGCTGCGCATTCTTAGCCAAACCGCTACAGCATTGGATATTACTAAGCTCAATATTCGCCAGCAAAACCTGGATAAAATTTTGGAGCAAATTAAAAAACCCAATGGTGTATTCCTCAATACCGGCCCGACTGGTTCCGGAAAAACCACGACGTTATATTCTATTTTGAAAATTCTTAATAAGTCCGACACTAAAATCATCACAGTGGAAGATCCGATTGAATATCAGATGGAAGGAATTTTGCAAACCGCCGTAAATGATAAGGGTGGCTATACCTTTTCCACGGCTCTTCGTTCTCTTCTCCGCCAGAATCCGAACATTATTATGATCGGTGAAATACGCGACAATGAAACGGCGCAAATTGCTGTAGAATCGGCACTCACCGGACACTTAATTCTCTCTACTTTGCACACTAACAATGCTGCCGGTTCCATCCAGCGCCTTTCTAATATGGGCGTATCGCCGGCTGACCTGGCTGAATCTGCTAACGCTTTTATGGCACAAAGGTTAGTGCGCAAACTCTGCGATTGCAAAGAAAAAGTACCGATGACACTGGAAATAAAAGAACGTCTGGAAAAAGTACTAAAAACCGTGAGCCCGAAAAGCGGAGTAGAAATTCCGAAAGTTGATTATTTTTACAAAGCCAAAGGTTGCGAGAAGTGCAATCATTTGGGCTATCAGGGAAGAATAACAATTAGTGAAGTTTTAGTAGTGGACCGGGATATTAAAGATCTTATCAGCCAAGGCGCTACCTCAGCTGCAATACAAGACAAAGCGATTGAAAATGGCATGATTACTATTACCCAGGATGGCGTTTTGAAAGTTCTGGAAGGTGAAACGACGCTGGAAGAAGTGGAGAGAACAACAGAAGTCTAAGCACAAAGCAAAGTTTCGCTCATTAGCATTTATAATGTTATGCTGGAGAAATTTGGTTTCAAAAAAGCAGAAAAACCCTCCGAAAAAGAATCGCCCTTGCGTTTCCGCCTCGCGTTTGAGGCAATGATTAAGGCATGCTTTAGCAAGGTTGAGATTATTGGCAGGGAAAATTTAGGAAAAATCCCTGAAGGGAAAAAAGTCATTATTGTCACCAGCCATGCAACTGATCTTGATGTGCCAGCAGCTGCTTATGCCCTAATGAAAGATTTTAATCTTTTGGTCGCACATCAGTCGGTGCAGACACTGCTAAATGAGCCGGGAGTTTCTGTCGGAATAGATATAATTGGACGCAATAATTTTTTTCCTCTTGAATACGAAGGATCGGCTAGAAAGAATAATAAAAGAGGTGTGTTTAATCCAGACAATATCCAGAACTTTAAAAGATATTCGGATGAAAATGATATGACACCGCTTATTGCCGCCCATAATCCTTCTGCAAATTGGCAGCTGGAAAAAGGAGGATTGGGCGCAGTATTTTTAGCACAATTAATGAAGAATGCGGTAATCCTTCCGGTAGCAGTGGACATTAAAAAGCAAGTAGGCATGGCAGGTGAAACGCTAAAGACTCTAAAATCTAGATCTAACGCCACTGTAATTATCGGCGAACCTATCGAATTACCAGAAATAAGTGAGATTACTGAAGTAGCTAAACGGGGGCAGTTTAATAAAATAATAGGAACCAAGGAGAAGTTTTCTGAGCAAGATAAAGAAAAATTTTCTGAGCTAACGGAACAATCAAAATTTGTCATGAAGAAGCTTGCCAGCTTGTTGCCAGAAGAAAAAAGAGGAGCTTATTCGCAATAAGTTCAGCTGTTCAGATACCCTAAAGATAGTTTACAATTATGTTTAATTTTATTTCGCTTAATAGTATTTACACCCTCCTACTACATTATGGATATTTTATTTTTTTCCCCATAATGGTGCTAGAGGGTCCGATTGTAACAGTTATCGCCGGTTTTCTCGCATCGCTTGGTTATTTTAATTTGTTTGTTTTATATCTGTTGGCAGTAGCTGGCGATTTAGTCGGTGATATATTATATTATTTACTGGGCAGATACGGCGGCACCAGATTTATCAACAAATGGGGAAAATATCTCAGCATTGATCTGAAAAATATTGAAAAATTAGAGGATCTTTATCGCCATCATGGCGGAAAAACTTTGCTTTTGGGCAAGCTAACGCAAGTTGCTGGCGCAGCAGTTTTGGTGGCAGCCGGCGTCGCCAGAATGAGATTGAGAAGGTTTATGCTGTTCAATACAATTATAACCGTACCCAAGTCTTTACTTTTTGTTTTAATTGGTTATTATTTCGGAAGAAGCTATGCCGGCATCAATAATTTTTTGAATCTGCTGGCTTTTCTGACCTTAATCTCGCTAGCCGCTTTGTTTTATGTCAACAGGAAAAAAATAACCAGCTACTTTTATGAAGATATTACTAGTTAATGACACTTACTATCCCAATGTGGATGGCTCCGCTTATACCACGCACCGCCTAGCTATACAGCTTAAAAAGCATGGGCATGAGGTTTTGGTGATCGCGCCATCCCGCCATGGGCATAGCCACTACTCAGAGGAAAACGGCGTACCCAGTTTTCGCGTTTGGTCAATCCCGATTCTGATTGTTGACTATCGTTTCAGCCTGCCTTTCTTTGCAAAAAAACATGTCCGAAAAGCAATTGAAAAATTCAACCCCAATATTATCCATATTCAAGGACATTTCATACTGGGCCGGACGGCGGTCAAAATTGCGCAAGAATTGAATATCCCCATTATGGGCACCAACCATTTCATGCCCGGTAACTTATCGCATTTTATTCCTGTACCTAATTGGATAAGAAAAAAAATAGAAAATTTAGCCTGGCTGGATTTTAATTCTGTTTTCAAAAAACTGGCTGTCGTGGCTTCGCCAACGCAGTCCGCCGCGAATATTTTAGCCGGAGTGAACTTTCCCAAAGAAGTGCATCCAGTTTCCAATGGCATTGATTTGGAAAGATTCAATCCAAATAATTCTCCGGAAGCCGTAAGAAAAAAATATAATTTGCCAAATAAATTAATCCTGATGTCCGTGAGCCGGCTAGACAAAGACAAGCGAATTAATATAGTTTTGCGTGCCATGCCGAGAATTTTGTCCCAATGCGATATCCAGTTCGTGATGGTGGGTAAAGGTGTAGAAAAAGAAAATTTAGAAAAACTGGCTGAAAAGCTGGGGGTGAGAAAAAATGTGACCTTTGCCGGATTCGTGCCAGATGAGGAATTGCCAAATATCTATGCCGCAGCTGATTGTTTTGTTTTGGCCTGCCCCTACGAACTGCAAAGCTTGGCGACCATGGAAGCTATGGCCACTGGTAAACCGGCAGTAGTCGTAGATGCCTTGGCTCTTCCTGAACTGGTGCACCCCGATGAAAATGGCTACTTATTTCCAGAAAATAACAGCCGGGCGCTGGCTGAAGCCGTTATCCGTATTATGACCGATAAAGAATTGCGAAAAAAAATGGGAGAAAAAAGTTTGGAAATAATTCAGGAACATGACATTGACAGATCCGCAGGAAAATATGAATATTTTTATAAAGAAAGTATTGAAAAAACCGTTTATGCGAAAATTGTTTGAAAAGCACAAAAAATTATGGTCGCAAAAATCATTCTTCCTGAATGTTTTCTTGGGAATGATATTATTTTTCATTAGTTTATTTACGACTTATTATGCTAATATTTTTACCCTGGCCCATGCCAGCAATACTGCCACCGACCTCCTACTTGATAATCTGCCGGTAATAAATGTGGATTTTATTTTTTCTGAAGGAGCATTGATTTTCATAGCGATTGTCGGCCTGATTCTTTTTTACGAACCGCGATTAATTCCGTTTTTAATCAAAAGTGTTGCTCTTTTTATTTTAGTTCGGGCCTTATTTATGATCTTGACTCATTTAGCGGCACCGGCGGAGCAATCATATCGCGATACTACCGAGCTAATTAATAGAATGAGTTCGGGAGACGATTTGTTTTTCTCGGCGCATACAGGAATGCCCTTTCTTCTGGCGCTGATGTTTTGGGAAAAAAAATATTTCAGATATTTTTTCCTTTTCTCAACTTTGGTTGGCGCTTCGGCCGTAATTCTAGGCCATTTGCATTACTCTATTGATGTTTTTTCCGCCTTTTTTATCTCTTATGGCATCTTTCATATTGCCAAAAAAATATTCTATAAAGATTATAAAAGATTCCTTGCTATTGAAACGGAGATATAAAATATAATTTTGGGAATTATAAAAGAGCGTCCTGCGATGAGCAACGCTCTTTTCTTTATCATCTTCCTTCCCTCCTTTCATTATTCGTCCATATCTTCGGGATTAATTCCGAGATCGAACATTTCTTGCGCAGAAACGAGATCGCGATTTGTTGGTTTCTGAACAAGTGATAGTCCGCCGTCTTTCACCCATTCCCATATGGCTCCGCATCCATTGATGCAAGAATACAGAGCCGCCGGACGGGTTACGGCAACCTCAATCTGTTTCGACGAGTCCCCGGGATTGATCTTGTCTTTTTTGACAAATCTCCGGACGACCTTATCGAAATCTCCCCTTTCCATTTTCTCTCCGCAGATTGGACAGTTCATATTTTTTCCCTTTTCAAAGGTTCTTTCCAAAATCCGCACTAATCTGCAGGCAAAATCCTAACACCAAGGGCATTAGGGAAAGAATAACGCCGAGGAGCGACGCAGCCGAAACCGCTTCGTCCATGTCTGGGCTAAAATTCCCGATTGAGGACAAAAGATAGAAGCCCCCAAATTGCCTGCAATTTACTGCTAGTCATCCCAACACCTTTTTTCATGATAAAACTAACTTTTTGTGGTCTGATAAGAGGTTAATTTCTAGTCTTATTAGAGCCAAATTACCACGAAAAAAGGTGTGGGATGACTGGGTAATCTAGCACATCTTTGAATTTTTGTCAAATGGTGCTAAACTAAAGCCATGCTTATCACCGACGACAATGAAATTATTGATGAAGGCCGGCTCACGGAAACCGCGCTGATTGGCGGGGAAGATGCCAATTTGGACACTACTTTGCGCCCGCAAAATTTTGAGGAATACATCGGGCAGGAGCAAATCAAAAAAAACTTGAGCATTCTTCTGCAAGCCGCCAAGAAAAGAAAAGAATCGATTGAACATATCCTGCTTTATGGCCCGGCTGGCCTCGGCAAAACCACTTTGGCCAATATCATTGCCAAAGAAATGGGCGTGAATATCAAAACCACTTCCGGACCAGCCATTGAACGCGTCGGCGATTTCGGTTCTATTCTCACTAATCTGCAAGACGGCGATATTCTCTTTATTGATGAGATTCATCGCTTAAACAAGTCTATCGAAGAAATTTTGTATCCGGCGATGGAAGACTATAAACTGGATATTATTATTGGCAAAGGACCGTCTGCCCGCACAATTCAGCTGGATTTGCCGAAATTCACTTTGATCGGCGCTACCACCAAGCTAGGCTCTCTCTCCAATCCTCTCCGTAACCGCTTTGGCGCGACATACAGATTAGATTTTTATGATGACTCAGAAATTGAAAAAATCCTAGATCGCTCTAGCCGAATTTTGAAAGTGAAAGCAGACCAAACTGGCCTCAAAAAAATATCTTCCTGTGCCCGGAAAACTCCCCGTGTCGCCAATCGCCTGCTGAAACGTGTGCGCGACTTCGCCCAGATTAAAAATAAAAAATGCGTGGACAGCGCTGTGGCCGAAGAAGCGCTAGGAATGCTGGACGTGGATATGATGGGACTGGAACCGGCCGACCGCCACATTTTGAAAACTATCATTGAAAAATTCAAAGGCGGGCCAGTGGGACTTTCCACCATCGCTGCTGCCACTTCGGAAGAAATAAAAACGATTGAAGATGTCTATGAGCCGTATTTAATCCAGATTGGTTTTCTTGCCCGCACGCCCAAAGGCCGGATGGTCACTGAAGATGCTTATAAACACTTAGGAATTAATTACCCTAAAAATAAATTATTATGACTGGAATAATACTTATTATTTATGCGATCTGCATTCTTCTCTATCTCATCCTGTCCTTTTTTATTATTTATCACTTGCTAAAATATGCTGTCAATTCGGAACTTAATGTTGTTATGCTCCCGCTTTTCATTATTGTTTCCATTGGGCTTCTTATACCCAACCTGATACTTTTTTCTTCCATTGATTGGGATTCTTTGTTTTTAAATTTTTTTAATAAATAATGATAAATCCTAAGCAAACTATAGACTTTGTTCCTGCAGTAAGCTATGGAATACTAATAAATAATCTCGCCCGCCTCTGGCGGGAATAAATTTTATGTTTAATCGCTACGCTAATTTCCACTTTACCGGGCAAAAACAAGGAGAAACAATCCTGTTACTTCTCCACCGCCATTGGTTTGATATTTTGAAGCAAATGCTGATTGTTTTTTTAATGATTATTGTTTTCTTCTGTTCTTTAATTTTTCTGCCCCGCTATATTTCGCTCATCACAGAAACTTCCAACTACAGCCAGCTTTTCTTTTTTGGCGAGAGCTCTTTTGCCATGTTCATTTGGATAGTATTCTTTGTTATTTGGATCGATTATTATTTGGATGTTTGGATTATTACTGACACGCGCGTTGTGAACATCGAACAGAAAGGACTTTTCTCTCGCCAGATCAGCGAACTGGAACTGGAAAACATCCAGGATGTCACGACTGATGTAGAGGGGATGCTTTCGACTTTCTTTAACTATGGCGATGTGTATATCCAAACTGCTGCGGAAATGGAACGTTTTATTTTTCACAATATTCCTGACCCCTACCACACTAAGGACGTCTTGATGGCACTCCAGAAAAGACAAAAACGCGAAGAAGCCGGCGATATTGGCGAAGCCATCCGAAAAAAAATGAGCCCGCTGAATTAAATTCTTTTAAATATTAAGGAGGGTGAAGAAAAAAAGATTAAATCAGCTTCTGTTCTTTATCATACTTTCATCAGGATTTTTTGGATTGGGAAATTTTTGCCTTGCTTCTGATGATTATGATGATTTGGCAATTTCTGAAATCATGTATGATCCCGAGGGAACAAATACTGGCCATAGTGACTGGATAGAACTTCATAACAATTCTGCCCATGATATAGCAATAAAGAAAACTAATTTCGGAATTATAGACGAAACAAAGCTTGTTCTAGGAAAAGATGGTATTCATTATACAACTTGCCATCAGATAAAAAATGATTTTACCATGAAGCCTGGAGAATATGTAATTTTAGCCGACAATGACAGCGATTTTAAAACAGACTTCCCTGCTGTTACTGCACAAGTTATTGATACAACATTGGATTTATCTTATTTGGGAGATAGCATTCATTTGAGTTCGGATAAGTGTGCAACTTTTTTTGAGGAAGTTACTTATGAATCTTCTTGGGGAGCCAACGACAATGGCATGACTTTGGAAAAAATAACTTTAGCTGGCGATAATTTTGCATCTAATTGGCAAGAAAGCTATGTCAGAAGCGGAACGCCGGGGAAGGAAAGTTCTAAAAAGCCCGCTCCTAAAATCTACCCTGACAAAATCTATATCAACGATCTCTTGCCTAATCCTTCCAGCGATGAAAATAAAAATGAATACATAGAACTTTTTAACAATTCCGCCGCGGAAATTGATTTGGAAGGCTGGGTTTTGAAAGATAAAACAACCAGTAAATATACTTTTTCCAAGGGACAAAAAATCGCACCTAACAGTTATTTGGCAATTTATAGTTCCGATTATCCTTTTGCTCTTAATAATTCCGGCTCGGAAGAAGTTTCGCTTTTGAATCCGGATGGAAAAATAATTTCCAGCGTTGCTTATTCCGAAACGGCCAAAGAAGATTATTCCTATAGTTTTGACGGAGAAAAATGGAAATGGACGAGTATTCTGACGCCGGGAAAAGAAAATGAATTCTTGGATTTTTCCGGCAATATAAAAATCACGGCACTTTCTCCCAATCCCAAAGGCGTTGATTCCAAAAACGAGTGGATTCAAATTAAAAATGGCACGAAAAAAGAAATCAATCTCAAAGGCTGGAGCATTGCCACCGGCTGGAAAAAAATGTATAACCATCCGATTCGGAAAGATTTCAAAATCAAGCCGGGCAAAAGCAAAAAGCTCACTCGAAAAATTTGCGCTTTCACGCTCAATAACGCGAAAGACAAAATAGAACTCCGCGATCCACTGGGCAAAACGGTACAGACAATAAAATACAACCGCAAAAAAGAAAAAATCTTGGACGACGAAGTTTATCAAATCAAAGGCAAAAAATGGAACTGGGACAAATCCGCTTCGCCTGTTTCTGCAAAAAATACAACTGCGACAGAAACAACCGCGCCCGCCAGCCCGCCTAGTGCCGTTATTCCCGCTCCTGCTATTTCAGAAGAAGAATTGAAAGCTAATGAAGAAGAAAGGCAAATTGAAGAAAATTCTGGCAAGTCCACGCCAAAAGAAAATAGCGATGATGATGAAACTAAAACCGATGAAGAATTTTCTAAAATGAAAGTGCCAAAAAATCTAGCCTTGAATAATTCCTTGCCCAAATTTTCCAAGCCGGAAGGCCGGGTGCTAGGTGCCTATGACATCCGCGAAACGAATACACAATACTTTTTCACACCGCCGATAGAGCAAAAGCATTGGGCGAGAAATTTAATTGATAACTTTTGGCAAGAAATTAATTTCGGAATCAACAAAGTGCTCTTAAGATTCTTCTAAAAAATTTGCATTTTGAGCCAAAAGTGCTAAGTTTAGGTTAGATTTTTATATTTATAAAAATTGAATCAAGGCTATGATTTACCAGCATCAATATTTTAAATTAGACACGGAAAGCAGAAAGATTTTTGATGAGAATGATAAAGAGCTCATTTTAACTGGCAACGCTTACCGTTTGCTAGTTTTCTTATGTGAGAAAAATAATGCCACAATAACAGAAATCAATGAACATTTTGATCCGACTGGAGCTAAGGATTATACCGAAAATCATATCCGGCAGTATCGTTATAAGATAAATTCCATTATCGGTCGTAATATTGCCGCGTATAAAAATAACATATACTCAATCAACGGCAGTATTTCTAAATATACTAATGAAGCTGATTTTAAGATCGCTAATCCTGAAATCCTAAAAAAGGAAGAAAGCATAATTAAAAAAGTAGCAGAAAGAGGAATAATAAAACCGGTTTTAGAGAAAAATAAAAAAATATTCAGTAAAAATAAGCTGATAGTTTCTATTTTAGTAATCTTTTCAATAATCTTTAGTGCAATCGTTCTAAAGAGCAAAAAAGAAAATGTCAGCGTTTCCCCGAAATCGAATTCAGCTTCTGAAACAGCCAATGATAATCTGAAACCGCAAGATGATATGCTACTAATTCCGGCGGGAAATTTTATTATGGGCAATACCGAGCAACAAGCACTTGCTGATTTCGCAAAATGCGAGGAACAAAATGGCTGCGTTAAAAATGATTATCTCGCCGAATATCCTCAACACACTGTTTTTGTAAATGATTTTTATATGGATAAAAAAGGTGTTTCTAATACTGACTATAAACTTTTTGTCAATGCAACGCATCATGCGGAACCTTCTTTTTGGAATGATTCTAACCTGAATTCTCCGAATCAACCTGTTGTAGGCGTGAATTTTGACGATGCAAACGCATATTGCCAATGGGCGGGAAAAAGATTACCGACTGAAGCTGAAAGAGAAAAAGCGGCTCGAGGTACAGACGGAAGAATATGGTCATGGGGAAATACATGGAACAATATGAAAGATAATCATGGAAAGGGAGGCCTGCCTGGTCTCGATGAAACAGACGGCTTTAAATATACTGCACCAGTAGGATCTGAACTTGGAATAAGTCCTTATGGCTTACTTAATATGGCTGGAAATGTGTGGGAATGGACCACGAGTGATTTTGTCCCTTATTCTGGAAATGATAAATATAATCATGACGATTTCAATAAGGGTTTCAAAGTTCTCAAGGGCGGAGCATATGATGAAGATCAAACACAGCAATGTGCGGCAGCTAGGTACAACTATGAGCCAGGGAACATGGATAGTGACATTGGATTCCGCTGCGCTAAAAACAAGTAGTTAAAAAATACAAAAATAAAAAATAGTTCCTTGATTTATGTAATACATATTACTTTTCTTGCTTTATTAAAGCCATTTAATTATGTATTACGGGTTTATTACAGCTTTTGTGTCAAAATTGTTTCATAAGATTAATTATTAACCAAAAATCTTATGAAAAAACTATTTATTGCAAGCGCGCTGCTTTTATTCTTGTTTCTATTCGCAGGCACAAAAAATGCAGAAGCGTATGTTAGAGTGAGAAGCTATTTCAGAAGAAGCACAGGGACATTCATAATGTCACATTACCGCACAAACGTGGATCATTACAGATTTAATAATTGGTCAAGCAGAGGAAATTATAACCCATTTACAGGCAGAAGGGGTTATAAAAGTTGGTATTAATTAACAAAAGAATACTATGGAAATCGTGAAGAATATCGCTTATTTTCTGGTAGCTTTATTTGGATTCGGATGGATGATAAATTTCATCATGGTCTTCTTATATAATTATCGGGAAGAAAAAATCTATAGTGAATGGAAGAGAGAAGCAAATAAAATAAAGAATCAGCCAGTAGCATTGCCAGTCATAAATCTACGATTAAAAAATCTGGAAGAAAAATACCAACCAATAATTTCAGAATTAGAGAGGAAAAGACAATTTATGCGGGATATAATGCCTGTTATAAAAAAGTAAGAATGGGTAATAATTTAAAAAATATTATGAAAAAATTATTATTATGCTGCGCAACTGGATTTTTAGTCTTGTTTTTATCGGGCTGTGCCAATTCTGGTGAGATTGGTCAGGCTACATCGCAAATTGACAATCAGCAGGCTAATGATTTTGATTTGCAAATAAAATGTGCAGATGTGGCAAATAAAGCATCCGAACAATATACTTCAATTACTTCATATGAAAATCATTGGAACAAATCTCTAGGTAAATGTTTTGTCAAAATATCTGTCGGGACTAGCTGTGGGAATGGAAAGACCGTGTTTGATGTTGTGGAAGACAGGGACTATGCAATGTACTATCCCTGCAATAAAGAATGCCAAGTTAGCAAAAATGGAAATCCAAATGATATGCAAACATGTCATTCTGAAGCAGAATTTGATAAATTGGTTCAATTTTACATGAATAACTAAAAAATATGGAAAATAATTTAATTTGCAAAAGATGTAAACATTTAAAGAAAAAACATTCAGAATATGAAATAGCAAGTCTTGCCGAATCAAATAAATTGAAAGAAAAACAAAGCCAGTTTATTTGGGAATGTGATGAAAATGATTGTGGTTGCATTTGTCATGAACAAGATTTTAAAAGTGTAGGTGATTAAAAAATTATTAAAAATATGAAAAACTTTATGGAAGTTGCTTCTAATATCAAATTGAAAGACAATGACATCCATTGCAAGCAATGTGGAAAAAAGATATCATCGTCGAAAAATTTTTGTAAATATTGTGGCACTAAAATAATAAAGTATATGTTCTGTGAAGAATGCAGAGAAAAAATGCAAGAAGATGCAAAATTTTGTGATAATTGCGGATATCCTGTAGCGGCGTACGAGACAACGCCAGTCATCAGAGAAAATGCATGCCCATTAGATAATAAATTGAGAGTTGATGAAGAATATGCTGGATTTTGGATTCGACTCGGAGCATTTTTTATTGATCTTATAATAATACACTTTATAGTTTGTTATATAGCTCTATTGAATGGTTTTTTTGTTCAGTTTTATATAGATTCTGACACAACCTACCTCCTAATGCTATTCCTTTTAATTGTAGGTTATTATACAGCAACACTATCCATATTCTCCACAACTTTTGGGAAAATGCTGTTTGGTTTGCGAATAGTTGATTCAACCACTAATGAAAAAGTAAGCGTTAGAAAAGCGCTAGGAAGAGTCTTGTCCTATCTGGCATCTGTGTTATTATTCGGGCTCGGATTTTTAGCGATATCTTTCAATGAAGAAAAAAAAGGATGGCACGATAGAATCGCCGGAACACAGGTTTTCAGAGAAAAGAATTTTAACATAACCCTCGGGATAATCGTTGCCTTTATATGTTTTATTGCAACTATTTATATTCTTTTTGGACCACCCATTATAACAAACTATATTATAAAACTGACCAATTATATTGCTGCTCATGCTAATTAAAAAATACAATAAGAGTTAAAAAAATATATGGAAAAACAACAAACAAAATCAGATGGTTTGTCGGATAAAATAATAGAAAAAATCTTCGTAATTGGTTTTAGATATTGTATAGAATTATTACTTGGTGTAATTGTATTTTTTGTAATAAAAAATATAAGTCTAGATTTCTTTTTTCTTTTACTGATAGTTATATTTTCTTTGGAAAATAGAACAAATTTTTTGCGAGCACTTATAAGAGTTTACCAAGTTACTAATGAGCGTAATTTATCGGTAATAAATAGCAATCTATCTTTAGTAATAAAAAAAATGGGCATAACAGAGGACGAGCTTAGAAAAGGATATGAAAAATATGAATTTAGAGAAAAATGGAAGGATGAAATAACGAAAGAACAAAAAGAATCTCTAGAGGAAGACACTAAAACCGTAACTTATCAATAATAACAAGCGAATGGAAATACTTTCTACAATAGGTGGCGTAATAATACTATTAATCTTATTTAAATTTCAAGACGATATACATAAAGCTCTAAATGATATAAAAGAAATCAAGGGTGATATAGAAGAAATTAATAGGAAGCTAGAGGAGCAAGAGCGACATTAACCTATAAATATAAGTACAGAAAATAGGATCTTAAGAAGATACTTTATAAATTGATTAGCAAAGATCAAAAAACTCTTTAAAAACCGCTTTGAGTTTTTAGATGCCAGCCATTTTTGATATTAATTTATTGCTTTAAACAAGCTCTTTTAAAATTTCTATGTTAACCATCGTTTCATTAGTTAACATAGGTTAACCGCCCTTGAAAACCGCTTGAATAGGTGCTAGGCTGAAGCTAGTTTATTAGTTAATTAGACTATTAGTTTATTAGGTATGTCCGGACACTCCCATTGGGCGGGAATAAAACATAGAAAAGGACTGAACGACGCTAAAAGAGGCGCTGTTTTTACCAAACACGGAAAATTAATCTCTATCGCCGCGCGGGAAGGCGGAGACAATCCAGATATGAACTTCCAATTACGCTTGGCCATTGACCGGGCACGCGCCGAAAATATGCCCAAAGAAAACATCGATCGCGCCATCAAGCGCGGCACGGGCGAGCTCGGCGGTGCAGAGTTGGTAGAAATTGTCTATGAAGCCATGGGACCGGGCAACATTATGATGCTTATCAAAACTGCCACCGACAACCGCAACCGCACCGTGAATGAAGTAAAGGCTATTCTCACAAAATTCGGCGGAAAGCTGGGCGAAATGGGCAGTGCGATGTGGAATTTTGACCAAGTGGGCTTTATTGATGCGGATATTGCCGGGAAAGACAAGGACGAAATGGAAATGCTGGCAATTGAAGCGGGCGCTAAAGACACCAGAATTGACGGCGAAATTCTCACTGTCATCACTAATCCGCAAGATTTGCAAAAGATACAAAAAGAGTTGAAAGACAAAGACTTGGCTATAAAAGACTTCGGACTTTCCTATGAAGCCAAAACCAAAGCTGATGTGGATGAAAAAACCAAAGCCAGTTACGAGAAACTTTTAGAAGCGCTGGACGAACAGGATGATGTGCAAGAAATTTATGATACCTTATAAAAAAACTTTGCGCGTTCTCGGAATTGATCCTGGCACTGCCACGACCGGCTGGGCGATAATTGAAGAAAATAAAAAACAGTCCAAGGCCATTGCCTATGGAACCATTGCGACTGATAAAAATAAAAGTGATGAGAAAAGAATTTTGGAGATTTCGCAAGATCTTGATAGAATAATAAAGAAATATTCTCCGCAAGAAGCGGCTATTGAAAAATTATTCTTTTTCAAAAATCAAAAAACAGTTATTGAAGTCTGCCAGGCGCGCGGAGCCATTATCTTGACGCTCATTCAAAAAAATGTTAAGGTCTTCAGTTATACTCCGCTTCAAGTAAAGCAAGCAATAACCGGATATGGCCGGGCAGAAAAAAAGCAGATGCAGTTTATGGCGAAAAATATTTTGGGATTGAAAAATATTCCCCGCGTAGACGATACCGCCGATGCCATCGCTGTCGCGCTCTGCCATTTGAACAGCCGAAAATTAATTAATTTAGTCAAATAATATGGAAAGTGCCAACATTTTTATAAATTTTTTCCTCACGCATAATGTTCCTTTTGATATGGTCATTTTAATTCTGATGCTTCCGATCATTGCCACCTTGATAACTTTTTTTCGCCAAGTAATCGGAATTAAGGCATTCGGCATCTATACTCCTCTCATTATTACTTTTGCTTTTATGGCTATCGGTATTAAATACGGCATAGCTATTTTTATTGCGGTGATTTTCTTGGGCATGCTTTCTAGGTTTATTTTAAAGCCTTTTCGGCTCCTTTATCTTCCTCGAGTCGCTATTATGATCACCCTGGTTGCCTTGGTAATCTTAGGTATGCTTCTTCTGGGCGGAACTTTCAAAAAAACCAGTTTTTCCAATGCTTCTATTTTTCCAATTTTGATCATTATTACGCTAGTGGAAAAATTTATCACTGTGCAAATTGAAAAAGGAAACCGCGTGGCCATTGCTTTGGCCACAGAAACTCTCGCGATTTCCATTGTCGGATTTTTTATTGTAAGCAGCAGCACATTGAGAACCTTTTTAGCTTCCTACCCTTGGGTTGTCCTTCTGACTCTGCCTATTAACATCCTTCTTGGCAAATGGACGGGACTTCGCCTTAGTGAATATCTGCGCTTCCGGGATGTTATAAAAAAGATGTCTTAATTCTTTCTTTTTTTAGAAATGTTTGAATTTTTCAAAAAAAGTGGCAGCATTTTGGGGATGAATTCCAGAAATTTGGACTTTATCCGCCCTTTCAACTTGAAAAGCGCCAAAAAAATAGCGGATGACAAGCTTTTTTGTAAAAGAACGCTTATCAAAAATGAATTTCCTACTCCCAAGCTGATCGCCCAAATCAAGAACTATGAGGAACTGGAAAATTTTGACTGGCAGTCGCTTCCTTCCAGTTTCGCCTTGAAACCTAACCGTGGTTTTGGTGGAGAAGGTATTATTGTGGTTTATGGCAAGAAAAAAGATGTTCCGGACACTTGGATAAAAGCTGATTCCTCCACCATCACTGTTAGCGATCTCAAAAATCATATTCACAACATTCTAGATGGCTCTTTTTCTCTGTCCGGTGTTCCCGACATTGCTTTTTTTGAAGAACGTGTGCAACTTCTTAAGCTCTTCAAGCCGTATACTTATAAGGGCATCCCGGATGTACGCGTGATTGTTTTCAACAAAATTCCAGTTATGGCTATGCTTCGCCTCCCTACTAAAGCATCTGGTGGCAAAGCCAATCTCCAGCAAGGCGCCATTGGTGTCGGCATAGACCTCGCCACTGGCACTACCACCAATGCCATCCAAGGAAAAGGAAGCTTTATTGATCACGTGCCTGAATCCCGCATGCTTTTATCGGGGATAAAAATCCCTTATTGGATTGATATCCTGAAACTGGCAGTACGGGCGCAAGAGATATCCAGACTGGGTTTTTTGGGTGCTGACATTGCCATAGACAAAGAAAAAGGTCCGCTCGTGTTGGAGCTTAA
>Ga0209777_10003787_pt1 | contig 18420 bp, 11 predicted proteins | sample FrelakmetHBP12HB_FD_187147 | JGI IMG/M metagenome (GOLD analysis project Ga0209777, IMG submission 187147) | Freshwater lake sediment microbial communities from the University of Notre Dame, USA, for methane emissions studies -HBP12 HB (SPAdes)... | ecosystem: Environmental > Aquatic >...
CTCGATAGCCCTGTCCTGGCCTGTCAGTCCTCCGTAGACAGGGATATCGAGGTCACCCTCCCTCAGGCCACCCAACCGTCAGATCACCGGATCCTCTTGTCCGGAACCGGCCAGTCCGTTGAGGTCTGTCCAGCGATCCAGCCTGCAGATCCGACCCAGCCTCTGTATGGGATTGCCTGTGACATCGGTACGACCACGGTCGTGGCCCGGTTGATGGACCTCAAGACGGGGGCTTGGTTGGCCTGCGCGGCCACGATCAATCCTCAGAGCCGCCATGGTTTTGACGTGATCAGCCGGATTCACCATGCCGGCACCGAGCATGGTCTCAAGGAACTCCATCGCCTGATCGTGGACGCCGTCAACGGTCTGATCGCGGATCTCCGTCAACAGACCGGCGTCGATCGTGAGCAGATCCATGAGTTGTGTGTGGTCGGCAACACCACCATGAACCACCTGTTCCTGGGCCTGCCTGTCAGGCAATTGGGCCAGGCCCCCTATGCCGCCTTCTCCGTCGAGGCACGTGACGTCCCCGCAGCGGAGCTGGGAATCGAGATCCGTGCAACGGGCAACGTCCACACCGTGGAAAACATCGCGGGGTTTGTCGGCTCAGATACCACGGCGGTGGCCGTGGCGGTGGACATCGGCAACGCGGGTCGAGTGACCCTGGTCCTGGACATCGGGACCAACGGCGAGTTGTTGCTGGCTGCCCGGGGAAAGGTCTATGCCGCCAGTTGCGCGGCAGGGCCGGCCTTCGAAGGGGCGACGATCCGTCACGGCAGTCGTGCCGTGGCCGGGGCGATCGATCGCGTGACGCTCTTGCCGCACGACATTGAGGTCGGCGTGATCGGCGACGCCCAGCCTCGCTCGATCTGTGGCAGCGGCCTGGTCGATGCCGTGGCCGTGCTGTTGGACCTGGGACTGCTGGATACCAGCGGCCGGCTGGCCGGGCCGGGCCGCGTGCCTGAGGGACTGCCGGAGGCAATCGGCGCCAGGGTCCTGGAGGTCGCAGGACAGCCTGCCTTGGACCTGGCACGCGACCTGCAGAGCGGCAAGCCCGCGGTAGTCCTGACTCAGGCGGACATCCGCCAGGTCCAACTGGCCAAGGCGGCGATTCGGGCCGGGGTCGAGTTGCTCCTGCATAAGACCGGCCTTGAGGGCGGCGGCATCGAGCAGGTCCTTCTGGCTGGGGCCTTTGGCAACACCATCCGTCCGGAGGGAGCCGTCCGGATCGGCTTGCTGCCGGATGTGCCGCTGGATCGCGTGACTTCGGTCGGTAATGCCGCCTGCGCAGGGGCGGAGATGATCCTGGTCAATCGGCATTGCCGAGCCAAGGCCGGCCGCCTCGCCCGTTCGATCGAGTACGTGGAGATCGCCAGAGACCCTGGGTTTGAGCAGACCTATGCCGAGGCCATGTCTTTCTGACGGCGGTTTTCGACTTGATCTGCTGGCCAACGGCTGGCTCGTCGGACGGTTTGCCGTGCTGGATGAACTGGGGGTCCGGCATTTGGTGACCACGCGGCGAGGGCCGGATGTCCAGGCGGTCCAGCGTGACACAGACTTGGTGGGACGGCAGATCGTCCGGGTTTTGGATCTACGCCAGATGGCATTCCTGGAACAGGTCCACGGCAGCCACGTCTTGGTCTCTGACGGCACCGGGCAGGTCGGTCAGGCGGACGGGCTCTGTACGACGCGGGCCGGCTCGGGCCTGATGGGCAAGAGTGCAGACTGCCCTATCGTCCTGGTGGCCCACAAACGGCGGCGGGCCGTGGCATTCGCCCATGCCTCCTGGCGGGCCACGGTGGCAGGGATTGTGCCCAATGTCCTGGGCAAGATGATCACCCTCGACTGCCGCCCCGAGGACCTGGTGGCCTGCCTGTGTCCATCTGCAGGGCCGGAGTGCTATGAGGTGGGCCCGGAGGTGCGTCAGGCGGCCTTGGAGGGGATTGGCCCTCACGCCGAGGCGTTCTTCCGCCCCGGGCCGGTCAAGGACCACTTCGATCTCTGGGCAGCGAACGTGGACGCCCTGCTGCGGGGAGGTCTCCAGCCGGAGGATATCCACGTGGCCGGGGTTTGCACCTTGTGTCGCAATGACCTATTCCCGAGTCATCGACGCGAAGGACCCGGTGCCGGACGATTTGTGGCGGCCATTGGGCTGGCCCATGAGTCGGGGCCCGTGCCATGAGTGACATGGGCCCCGATTGAGGTCACGCCCCGCTCTCTGACGCAGCGATACGCCGCAACGCCCGTGTCCCGCCCTTGCGGGAGTGACGCGACTACGGCGATACCCGCGTCAGGCGGATGTCGTCTATGTACAGCTTGCCCGTGCTGCCGGCCTTCGGGGCACTGCGGTCTCCAACGCCGACGATCATCTTCTTGATGCTGCTGAGGTTCACCCCGGCTGACGTGAACTGGCTCAGCGGGATACTCCACTGCTCCCAATTGCCCGTGGCAATCACGGAGGGATCTGGGTTGCTGACGGCCTTGGTGTTCCCGGCATTGTCCTGAACCGCCACGTAGAATGTCTCCGGTGTGTTGCCGTTGACCTGCGTCAGGCCGATCTCGGCCACCTGCCAGGACCCAGAGACCCCGCCTGTGGTCGAGACGTGGGAGAACCTGGCCGCACACACCGTGCCGGTCGTCGTGTGGCTTGTCACCGCCAGACCGATGTACACGTTGCTGGCCATCGTGAACGTCAGGGCAGGGCTGACCACGATGTCCGTCCAGGTGACCCCATCGGCGGAACACTGGGCCGTGAGGGTCGTCCCCGCACGGGTCAGTTTCACCCAATAGGGCGGAGCCACGCCCGTCACGTCCGTGTTGCTGCTTGTGTCGGCGGTCACCAAGCGACGCTGGAACGAGATACCGCTGCTCGGCGTAACGACCACCACGCCCTGCACTGAGCCGGCGTCCAGGCTCTCGCGGATCATGACTCCCGCCTTGGCCCACGGGTCCGTGTTGGATACGCTCTCGACCCGGGCCACAATCGAGCCGTTGCCCGAGAGTGACTTGTGGGCAAACCGGAGCTGATCCGCGTTGCCCCAGATGTCCGAGCCCGTGCCGTTCATGATGATGCTCCCCGGCGAGGTCTCCACGAAGCTGGCCGCAGCGCCTCGCAGGTACACCACCAGGGTATCAACCCCCCCGCCCGTCCAGGACTGCGGCGTGGGCCACTGGTGCTGCGCCTCCGAGTAGTACGGACTCTTGGTGTTGTCAAAGGCCATCGGCATGGACTGCCTGCCTCCATGGATGATCGCCTTCTCGGCGAACGGGGCGGAGACATTTCCGACCGTGGAGTTGGTGCCGTTGCCCGCGGAGGCCGACACGTCACAGTCGGCAGAGCCCGAGTAGCCGAACCCATCCACCCAACTGAAGAAGATCCGCTTGCAGACGTCGTCGTACGACTCAAAGTCGTCCACCACCGCGTATCCGATCGTCGTGAAGCTCCACGAGTTCCCTTCCCACGACGCCGGTGTCGCGGCATCATTGACCTCATTGACCTTCCAATAGTAGGTCCTGCCGTACTGAAGGCCAAGCGAACCCAGACCCAGGCTGTGCGAGGTCACGGTCTGGACCAGGCCCAGGGCGTTCGGATCAGTGCCCAGGCAGACCTCATGCCGGACCGCCTCCCGTCCAGGGCGCCAATTCAGGACCGCATTGATGGCTACTCCAGTGGCTCCCGCAGCGGGCGTGGGTTGGTAGGCCTTCACGGGCACGTGGAAGAACCGGACCTCACTGAGACCGGCCTGCTTGGTTCCATCGGCCCAATTGCTGTGGATCGTCAGCTTGACGACCTTGGCCTGCACCCCGCCGAAATCCACAGTGGTATTGTGGGTGTAGTTGGGCTCACCGGTCCCGTCGGCAAACTCCGGCACGTCCGCCAAGGCCGTCCAGGTGGTCCCGTCCAAGGAGGTCTCTACTATGACGTCCTTGGCCCCAAAACCGACCCCAGATTCGACCTCCTGATTGGAGTTCCAAACCCACATCTGGTGCAGCCGGTACACGGCATCGAAATCGTATCGGATCCAGATCGGCGACTGGTTCTTCTTGCTCAGCCACATCTGTGTAGCGGAGGTCGAATGCTGGTCGTGGGAGTCGAGCCCGGATCCATCGATCGTCTTCTCAGGCCCCATCACAGCGGTCATCGAGCTCGAGGCGGTGGCCTTGATGGGCTTGACGGGATACCCATACTTCTCGGCCGTGAAGCTCCAGGTCTTGCCCTTGAAGACCGTGGAGTCCGGCGGGGCGTTGATCTCATCGACCCGCCAGTAGTAGGTCCGGCCGAAGTCGAGCAGGCCGGCTGGGTCGAGGGCGTTGGCGTCGGCGTCCTGGCCCTGACCGGCCAACAGGCCCTTCGGGTTGCTCCTGCTGGCCGCGTTGACGTCGTCGTACAGGGTTCCAAGATACACGTCGTGGGTCCTGGCGAATTGGCCCGGCTTCCAGGTCAGGACCGCATCCCTCGCTACATCCTGCGCCCCGTCGCCAGGGCTGGGCTCGGAGGCGAGTTCAGGTGACAGGCCCGCCATGATGAGTTTGACCTCCGGCTCGGACAGGGCCCGGCTGAAGATGTAGATCTCATCGAGGGCTCCGTTAAATGACTCGTCGTAGTCACTCCGGTCCTCTCCAAACCCGAATGCGACGTTTGCCCCAGCCGCCGTGTTGGCCGAGAACCCGCCAGGCCCCTCCCCCACGATCTCACCGTCGAGGTAGATCCTGGAGGTCGTGCCGTCGCAGGTCCCTGCCAGATGGTGCCACTGGTATGTGCCGGGAGCGACGGTGCTGAAGATATGCAGGCTGGCACTGTCCGCGCCTCCCCACTGAATCATGCCGTCGCTGTCACGCAGTTGCATGATCCATCGTCTGTCCGAGTAGCTGAAGCTCTTGCCGGCTATTCCCTGCCACTGACCGTTGGTTCCCTCCCATCTGATCCACACCCCGACGGACAACTGCCCACCCGCTGAGGGGTCCTCAGTCCCGCACAAGACGCGGCTGGGTTTGGCAGGCTGGACGTTGAAGGCGGCGACCCAACCCCTCACCTCGTCCAGCACGGCTGCGGAGCCGTCCACCGCAGTCCCATGATGGCCGTGGCCGGAGTGGTCACTAAAGTCGTCCTCGTTGATGGGGTAGTAGGCCCAAGGGCTCAGTCCCTGTGCAGTCGGCGCATACGCGCAGAACGCCAAGCCCAGACCAATCAGAAGAACAGCTTCTCTACGCATAATCGTCCTCCTTCAAACTAAGGACATCCCCTCTGTTACATTATCTTACATTTTAGCGCGGCACTTGAGTGGCGTCAACCTTTTTTTGACTGCTTTTTTTACCTGCCTGCGGAGGACCGTCATCCTGGAATTGAAGGGGGACCCGTAGCGCCTGGGTGCGGGTCCCCCTGATGTATCGAGACTACAGCGTGCTGTTCATGGACGCTCACCCACGAGGTAGCGAACCTCACCGTCTGACAACGCACGGTTGTAGATCCGGACCTCGTCCAGCATCCCGCCGAAGTACCCGTCCGCGGTGAATTGCGAACGGCCCAGCCAGTTCTGCGTGGTCTTGCCCAGATCCTTGGGCAGGACCGTCGTCGTGTCACTGGCGACCACGGTCCCGTCCAGATACACCCTCACCTTCATGGTCGCGCTGTCCATCACTACGGCCACATGGTGCCAACCCGTGCCCAGGGTCCGCGGGGCAACGAATCGCTTCTCTGCAACGGTCGTGGTCATGATCGCAAAGGTCATGGCACCGGTCGTGCCCTGACGAGGCGTCAGGCACATATAGTTGGTGGTGCCCGTGCCAAGGTCAAAGACCCGCTCCCATCCCGTGCCGGTGTTGGAGAAGTCCACCCACGCGGCAACCGTGGTACTGGTCAGCGAGCTGATCAGCGTGCCAATCGGCAGCTCCAGGTAGTCATTGGTCCCGTTGAGCTGGATTGCCTTGCCGCGACCGGATGGTGCATCCGCATAGATCTGGTTGCCCACCACGGTACCGTTGTACCCATGGCCGGACCCGTCGTTGGCACTGCCATCCAGCGGATAGTATGCCTGCAGGCTGGCAGTGCCCGGATCGGTCGCTACCGCCACACCAGGAGCCACCCGATACAGCAGGATGTCGTCGATGTACAGGACACCCTTGCTCGACCCGGATACCCCAACCGCGAGTGTCTTGACCGCCTGCAGCCCGCTGACCGACGTCAGGTCGACATTCCACTGCTTCCACATCGGCAGCGTGATGGCGGCCGCATTGCCATTGTAGTCGACCCTCACATTGTTGATCTTCACATACAACTGCCCGGCTCCGTTGTCCGATCCGCCGTGGAAGTACAGAACCAGGGTCTTCGCGCCACCCTTAGTCCAATCCTGGGCCACATCAAAGGTCCGCACAGCCTCGGAATAGCCCTTGCCCGCGGTGTTGTCATAGGAGAAAGGCATGGACTGCCTGCCACCGAGGACGATCGTCTGCTCGGCAAACGGGGCATTCACGTTCCCGACCGTAGAGCCGGTCCCGTTGCCCGATGACGCTGCCACGCCACAATCCGCAGACCCCGAGGATCCAAACCCATCCACCCAACTGAAGAAGACCCGGTTACACCTGTCGTTGTACCCCTCAAAGTCATCGACAACGACGTGGTCCGGTATGGAGAAACTCCAGATGTCCCCCATCCAAGACGTTGGAGTCGCCGTGTCATTGACCTCATTGACCTTCCAGTAGTAGGTCCTGCCGTACTCAACACCGAGGGATCTGATGGCACAGCGGTGGTCCGTCACGGTCTGCACCAGGGTCAGGGCGTTCGGATCGGTTCCCAGGTACACCTCGTGTCTGACCGCCTCCCGGCCGGGTCGCCAATTCAGCACCGCATCTATGGCCACCCCTGTGGCTCCTGTGGCCGGGGCAGGTCCGAAGGCCTTCACAGGCACGTAGAAGAACCGCACCTCGCTGAGACCGGCCTGCTTGGTCCCATCCGCCCAGTTGCTCGCGATGGCCAGCTTCACGTATTTGGCCTGCACACCGCCGAACTCCACGGTGGTGTTGTGGACGTAGTTGGGCTCACCGGTCGCCTGGGCAAACTCCGGGACGTCCTCGATGGCCGTCCAGGTGCTCCCGTCCAAGGAGGTCTGGATCGTCACGTCCTTGGCCCCAAAACCGACAGAACTCTCAACGGCCTGATTGGAGTTCCACACCCACATCTCGTGCAGCTTGTAGACCTTGTCGAACTCATATTGGATCCAGACCGGGGACACGTTTTTCTTGCTCAGCCACATCTGCGAGGCGACGGTCGCGTGCTGGTCACTGGCGTCGAGTCCGGAGCCGTCGATCGTCTTCTCAGGCCCCATGAGGGCGTTGGATGAACTGGACGCCGTGGCCTTGACGGGCTTGACTGGAGAGCCGTAGGTCTCGGCCGTGAAGGTCCAGGTCTTGCCCTTTAGGACGGTGGAGTCCGGCGGTGCATTGATCTCATCGACCCGCCAGTAATAGGTCTGGCCGAACTCGAACAGACCGGCTGGGTCATAGGTGTTGGCGTCCTGGCCTTGAACGACGAGCAGACCCATCGGATCGGTCCGGCTGGCATTGTTTACATCGTCGAAGACGGTCCCGAGGTACACATCATGCGTCTTGGCGAACTTCCCAGGCCTCCAGCCCAGGACCCCGTCCCGGACGACATCCGTGGCTTGGTCGGCGGGGACCGGGTGGGTGGCTATAGGCGGTCCGACGATCTCGGCCAACGTGAAGCTCCTGACAGTCCCACCCATGGGGCGGAGGGCACCGTTGGCACCGAAGGCGGCGTAGGCGATCTGAAAGCCGCTGGGGTCGACGGTCTGCTGGAAGCCCTGCACGCCGTCGAAATACCAAGTCACCAGCCACTCCGTCTCGGTCTTGGTCTCAAGGCGGATCTTGAGTTCTGCGGCACTGATGGTGCTGGCGTCACCCAGGGGGCCGGTGGTGCCGGGACCCAGAAACGCCTGGTCCTTATTGGTGGCGTCTGCCTGGCGCGTCAGGCACCACAATCGCACGCTGTTGTCGAGGATGCGGGTTTCGAGGTTGCTTATGGTGGTCAGGAATCCAATGGCTGCCCAGTCGCCCTGGTTGTCGAACGTGGCGGACAACTCATACACGGTGCCGATGCTCGGCGTGAACGGCAAGACCGCCGTAAACATGGGACGCATGGTGCCGTCTGCGTCCACGGCCGCCCCGGCCTGCCACGTCGCGCCGCCAGTGGTCACATCGGGCGTCGTCCCATTCAGGGGGTCCCCCGATTTCCCGTCGAAGTTGTCGTAGTAGATCGTCTCTATCGCCGCCTGGTTGCTGGCCGCCAGCATCAACACCGCTGCCAGCGTCAAGACACACGTCTTCATCGTTTGCATTTGCCGATCCTCCAAAGAAGACTTCCACGTAGACCTACCCCCCCACCGGATCTAGTTGTATCAAATGAGGCCCCTGCACGCAATAGTCTTGTCCGCCGACCCCGTTGAGAATGCACGGATTGACTACTGGGCCCGTTGGGGCTAGCCTATGGTCCTGTTCAATCGATTTCAATCGATAGGTGTCATTCAAGGTTGCAGTTTGCGTGGAGACACGAGTATGGCGGATTACCGCAAGCTGGAAGCGTGGTTCGTGACCGGCAGCCAGCACCTGTATGGCGAGGTGGCCCTCAGGCAGGTGGCTGAGAACTCCAAGAGGATCGCACAGGCCCTGTCCAAGTCGGACCGGATCCCCGTGAAAGTCGTGTTCAAGCCGGTGATGACCACGCCGGAGGCCGTCACCGATCTGTTCCTCCGGGCCAACGCAGCCGCCAATTGCATCGGCCTGATCACCTGGATGCACACCTTCTCGCCGTCCAAGATGTGGATCGCCGGGTTCAACGCCCTGCGCAAGCCCTTCGTGCACCTGCACACCCAATTCAACCGCGACCTGCCGTGGTCCAGCATCGACATGGACTTCATGAATCTCAACCAGTCCGCACACGGCGACCGCGAGCACGGCTTCATCTGCGCCCGGATGCGCAAGAACCGCAAGGTCGTCGTCGGCCACTGGCAAGACGAAGAGGTCCAGGAGAGGCTCGCCGTCTGGATGCGGGCGGCAGCGGCCTGGCACGACATGCAGGGTGCGAAGATCGCCCGGTTCGGCGACAACATGCGAGAGGTCGCCGTCACCGAGGGAGACAAGGTCGAGGCCCAGATCAGGCTGGGCTACGACGTCTACGGCTACGGCATCGGCGACCTGGTTGCGTCCATCAAGCAGGTCACGGACCGCCAGGTCGGCCAACTGCTGGCCGAGTACGATCAACGCTACGACCTGGCCAAGCCCCTCCGGAAGGACGGCGCCAGGCGATCGTCACTCAAGGAGGCCGCCCGGATCGAGCTGGGGCTCCGGGCCTTCCTGGAGGCCGGCCCCTTCAAGGCCTTCACGACCACCTTTGAAGACCTGCACGGCATGGTGCAGTTGCCGGGCCTGGCTGTCCAAAGACTGATGGCCGCGGGCTACGGTTTCGGCGCAGAGGGCGACTGGAAGACCGCTGCCCTGGTCCGGGCCATGAAGGTCATGGCCGCCGGCCTGCCCGGCGGGACCTCGTTCATGGAGGACTACACCTATCACCTGGACCCGGTCCGCCCCATGGTCCTGGGCGCCCACATGTTGGAGGTCTGTGAGAGCGTGGCGGACGGCAGGCCGTCCCTGGAGATCCATCCGCTGGGGATCGGGGGAAAGGCCGACCCGTGCCGCCTGGTGTTCAACACCACCTCGGGGCCGGGCCTCAACGCCTCCCTCATCGATATGGGCAATCGCTTCCGCTTGATCGTCAACCCGGTCGACGTCGTGGACCCCAGAGAGGCCCTGCCCAACCTGCCGGTGGCCCGCGTGGTCTGGGTGCCCAAGCCAGACCTCAAGGTCGGTGCTGCGGCCTGGATCCTGGCTGGCGGAGCCCACCATACGGGCTTCAGCATGGCCCTGACACCCGAGCACCTCGAGGACTTCGCCGAGATGGCCGGCATCGAGTGCGTGTGCATCGACGACGACACCACGATCCGCTCGTTCAAGACGGAGCTCCGCTGGAACGAGGTCTACTACCTGCTGGGCAAGGCTCTGTAGTAGGAGAGAGGAGGTGGACTGTGCTCCGGCGAAGTGACTCTCTGAAGAACAAGGAGAAGAACGACAAGAACGATGGTGGCGTCCACAATGAGCGGTCAAGGCACAAAAGACTGGACGTCGAGCTCGCAGGTCGGGTCAAGCTGGGCAATTCTGAAGTCTGCCTGACGATGCGACTGCGCCGTGACACCTGAGTTTCGAGTACTATCCGCTTCATCGGCGGAACGACACACAGCAAGCCCAAGGACTCGCCTCGCCTGTGTCTTAGCTGAACCATCGCTGCATCGTCGTTCTGAACTTGACGAAGGCTCGATCCACACACCCCTTGGTCGAGACCGTCTCAGCCAGGCGTTGATAGATGGCCGATGATCGGGGAGTATGAGTCATCCACAAGGCAGCCTCCATAGCTTCCTTGGGACGCGTCGGCTTAGCTTCTCCAGAGGCGAGGTATCCCTTATCACAAAGCCATTGCGGCAAAGACATGGTTCTGTCGGTCCAGCCAAGGCATGCCGCCACATGGGGAGAGCCACTCCAGACCCATGTCTCCAATTCCGGATCCAACACAATCACGGCCGCCCTGCCAGCCCATCCTGAGAGTGACAGGCGCCCTTCCAAGTCTGACTCAATGGTCTCAGGCCGCTGCCCTTCCTCACCTGATCCCTCCCGATCAAACATCAGCAGGGCATGCCGATATTGGCCCGGGAAGACTGCTAGAAACTCGACCCCACCATTGCGGCAGCCACAGTCCTTCTGAGGGTGCCTGAGGATGTGTACATCGACCTTCCGAATACCCAAGGCCTCCTGACGAGAGAACAGCCCCCGAACGGCGGCCTCCATGTTCCGGTCCGCAACCAGCACGACCAGATCTGCGGCACTGTCCTTGCTCATCCCAGGACTCCGCTGGCAAAGATGACATCCAGGTTAGGCCGGCCTTTCCAGTCCCTCAAGGCTGGATGCTCCGGCCCAGCCACGATGTCCGTTGCACCTCTGTCCGTCTTCTTGAAGCAAAGGACTTGCTCTAACCGGGCCTGGCTGAGGATCACGGGGGAATGCGTAGCCAGGAGGATCTGTGCATCATAGACCGACGAGAGGGACTGGAAGAGCGTCTCAACCGCCCCAGGGTGTATTCCATTCTCGGGTTCTTCGATGAGATATACGCCCGTCAGGTCGCGCAGGTAGGCCGGAAGGGTCAATGCCAACAACCTCAGGGTCCCATCAGACACCATCCACGATGGGACCTCCAGGCCATTCCTGTAGCAGACCTTCAGGTAGCGATGCTTGTCATCTTCACGTTCGACCGTCCTGACATCCACGAGATCGGGCAAGGCTGTCTGAAGGTGGCGAATCCAATCGTCGAATCGATCCTTGCCCTTGTTTCTGAGGTCTTCAATGACCCAAGGTAGATTGGAGCCGTCCGGCTTGAAGCCTCTCACCTGGCCCGGCGGGCTGGCCCTGCGAATGACCAGACTGTTTAGGACAAGAGTCTGCACCCCCTCAATGAGGAATCTCTTGAACCAGGTGGACACCGGAAAACGACTCTCATCCTCCGTCAGATTCCCCAACGCCGATCTCTTGGGTCCCAGGCGGAACGACGGTATCCATCCCTTGCCGCCGGAGTCCCCCCTAACCTCGGAATAGTAGTTGTCATTTCCGCGCATCGCCTTTGTGAGGATGGTCTGCTCGCCCCTGCTGCTCCGCCTACTGATGATGGTGTCCGGTGTTTGGGGTTCGACAGGAAACAACAACCTCTCTCGCAGGCGGGTAGACGGTTGGATCTTGAGTGCGGCCCGCTCCTGGAGGATTCCGATTTCCTTTGTCTCTGGACTCAGGCCAATCGAGACCTCATATCGAATCGTGTCAAACTTGCCATTGTGATCGCTTTTTGCCACATCAGGGATGCCGGCCTCTACCGCCAACTCAAACGTGGCCCCATCCTGTCCCCATACAAGATCTTGGAACTTCCTTGCCCGCTCGCCAATGGCTGCATCCGGACCATCGCTGACCAGGCGGCCCAGGAATGCCACCACATCCAGAAAAGTGGTCTTTCCGCTCGCGTTAGGCCCCACAAGCACATGAAACGGACCCAGCGGTTGCCTTATGTAGCGCAGGCACCGGTAGTTCAGTACCTCGATCAGCCGGATCATGTATGCATCACCTCCGGACTAGGGGACAATACTCCGTACACACTGGCCGGTAGTCTACAGGGTCTCTGGCCTTCTGGCAATGGTCGGATCAGGGCCAGGCCGGGAGCAACTCAATGATACTCGACCTCATCTGATCCCGATGCCCACCGAATGTCAGTACCATGCCCGTCGCTTTGGTAGGCGACAAGCTCCTCGCTGCGCGGTCGCCCATTCGTCTACCCGGTCAGCAGCTCGAACTGCTCCTGGCTGAGGCACTGGCGGAGCTTCTGAAGCGAGGTCAATTCGATCTGGCGGACCCGCTCCTTGGTCAGTCCCAGTTCCCCGCCGATCTGCTGAAGGGTCTTTGTCTGGCGCTTGACTCCGGAGCCGATCAGGCCGAAGTGGTGGACGATGATGTACTGCTCCCTCTGATCCAACTCCTGCTGGATGACCTCGGTCAGACTCTGGCGGGTCCGCTCGATTGCCGCGATGTCAGCCGTCTGCCGACGCTGCCGTTGGATCGTGGCGATGGAGGCGGCCTTCTCCCGACTCAGTTCCGTGCTGCGCCCGGAGGTCTTGGCGTACTCCTTGGCGATACTGAGGGCCGCCTGTTTGCCGAAGCGAAGGCCTTTGGCGTAGTCGAACTCCTGAACGGCAGCGATCAGGGCGTAGTTGCCCTTGCTGACCAGTTCGGCGAAGTACGGACCGCCGGTGGAATGCCGGCTGGCGATGCTGACCACCAGCCTCAGGTTGGCCCCCACGATCGTCCGTTCGATGGCCTCCGCCTCGGCCAGGCAGGACTCGATCCGACTGAGCGTGGCGCTGGAGGGACTGGACAGGTTGATCTGCGACCGCAACTGATGGGCCAGGAATTTCAGACAGTTGTACTTTCGAAACAGCTTCAGTTCCATCTGGCTGTTGAGGGTGGGGGCATCCTTGAGGACCTTCAGATACTCCGGCATCAACTGCTCACCCAGCACCTGCGGTGACTCGATGCCCTGGGCCGCGGCCACCTCCGGCAGCTCGATCGACTCCTGCAGAATGGCCACGCGGGCCTTGTCATCGAGGAACTCGTCACTGGGGACAAACCGGATCTTGCGGGCCAGCAGCGCCGCGGCCCGCCGCTGGTTGACGATCCGATAGATCGAGCTGCGGCTGCGGTGAAACTGCTCCATCAGGGCACTGACCGGCGTTGCCTGCCTGTACAGATCGTAGAGCAGGCCGGCCTCGTGTACGGTCAAGACGCCGGTCGGCCGGTCCATGATCGGATGAAGGGGATGGGCCTTCTCATACTTCAGCAGGGAGTATCGAACGGTCTCGTGGGCTCGCCCGGTCTGGGCGGCGATCTGGGCGATGATCTGGTATCTCGATAGCTTCGTCCTGGCCGCCAGGGACCTGGCCATCTCGATGATCTGTCGCCTCTGCCGGTCCTCCACACGGCTGAACCGCTGGGCCTTGGCCGCCCGATCGGGGTACGCCTCCACGAATCGATCCGCCGACGACTGGAGGATGCCCAGACGCTTGGTCCCATCAGCGAACACAAACCGCCGGACTACCAGGCCCTGCCTTCGCCAGCGGTCGACGGTCTTGGTCGATACGTCCAGGTGCCTGGCCAGCTCCTCGACGGTGTAGACCTTCTCCCCTTGCTCGGCGGCCCTCGGCGCGGCAATGGCACTGAGCTTGGTGACAAAGACCCGCAGGTCGTCCAGCAGGTCTCCGCCCTTGATCGGGGCAGCATCGACCGCATGTTTGGGATGGAATCCGGTGATCCGGAAATGCACGAACTCGAACGGGTATTCCTTGTCCTTGTCTATGAGGGCGATCAGTTGTTCGGTGGCCTCCAACTGCTTGTGGCGTTTGCCCTCGGGCGTGAACCGAAGCTGCATCAGCAGCTCGGCCAGGTTTCGGTCCCGGATCGGTCGCATCAGGCTACAAGGCGTTTCGCCACTTCCACTGCCTCGGCCGCATTGGGGGCGTAGCCGTCTGCGCCGATCTTGTCGGCGTACGCCTGGGTGATGGGGGCGCCTCCGATCAGCACCTTCACGGGCAGGCCCGACGTCTTCAGGGCCTTGATGGTCTGTTCCATCGCGGGCATGGTGGTCGTCAGCAACGCACTCATGCCGACGAAGTGGGCGTTCTTGGCCCTGGCCTGTTCGACGAAGCGATCCGGCGACACGTCCGAGCCCAGGTCGATCACCTCAAAGCCCGCACCCTTGAGCATCATTGCCACCAGGTTCTTGCCGATGTCGTGCAGGTCCCCTTTGACCGTTCCGATCAGGAAACGACCGACCGGCTTGACCCCGGCCTTGACCAGTTCCGGCTCCAGCACGGCCATTGCCGCCTTCATGGCCCGAGCGGCAAACAGCATCTCCGGGATGAAGATCTCGTTCCTGCTGAACTTCTTGCCGATGGTCTCCATGCCGGCGATCAGCCCCTCGTCCAGGATGGTCTTGGGCGGGACCCGTTCGCTGATCGCCGCCTTGGTGATCTGGACCGCCGTGTTCTGATCGCCCTTGACGATGGCCTCACCCAATGCCTTCAGGTCCGCCATGCGGATGTCCCTTTCAAAAAGCCCCTGTTGTCGGTTCTCGGACGCCCCTATTTAAGCCGATAGGGCCTCCGGTGACAAGCGTCTGTCCACCGGCCCCGTCAGATCGCAACCACGGCGATCCCCAGCCGATTGGCCAGGTCGATGGTCTGGGGCTTGTCGAGGATAAGGGTTTTCTCGGCCTCCACCACCAGACACTGACCGCCGTGCTCGGCCATGCCTCGGATGGTGTCAGGACCCACACACGGGACGTCGAATCGCATGTCCTGGTTGGGCTTGGAGGTCTTGACCAGTGTCCATCCCCTGGATCGGCAGAGCTGTCCTGCACGCCGGATCATCTCGGCCGTGCCCTCGATGGCCTCCACCGCGATGACCTGCCGCTCTTTGACGGCCACGGCCTGCCCGATGTCCAGCTCCCCGATCTTCTTGGCGATAGGCCAGCCGAAACTGATGTCGGCCTGGCAGCCGGGCCTGCGGGAGGTCAAGACCCCGGCTGTGGCCAGGTGATCCTTGCAGTACATGACGGAGTTCTCCAGGGTGATCCCGCCGCTGGCCAGCTCGTCGGCCACGGCCGTCAGGAGCGAGTCGGTCTGTCTATCCTTGCTGCGCAGCCTCCAGTAGTAGACCCGAAGGGCCCTCCAGTCCGGCAGGTATCTGACGATTCGCCAGGGCGTCAGGAGCTTGGCCTTGGCCACGCCACCGACCATGATCGTGCGTGATACGCCGTGCCTGCGAAGCCTGCGGATCCAACTGCCCGGACGTGCCACGCTGACCGTATAAAACACGTCCACGCACTCGGCCAGGGCCGGCTCGACGGTATCCGCAAACCCCACGCAGACCACCTTCAGTCCCGCCCGCCTGGCCCCATCAGCCACGAGAAACGGCAGCCTTCCTCCTCCGGCGATCAATCCCAACACGTCCGGTCTGCACATAGTGGTTTTCGTCGCTCGCTGCCGGCCGTTCGCATCTATCGTGCGGCGGCGACAAGACGGCCCGTCGATCAGGGCATTATACCCGCCGCGGCCCTCGGGTCAACCCGGACGCATCCCGACTGATCGCTGGTCGCCCGACGGGGGTTGCAGGCCGAGGCGATGCGTCGGACGGTCGGGCAGTGCAGGGCACGATGGGGCATGGGGTTCGTCGTTTCCACCACAATCGTCCAAAACCCTGTGAGAAATGCGGGCTAGACCTACGGTCCTTGACCGCGCCGAGGGATGGGCCTAGAATCACCGGGCATGACAGCAGCAAAACAGGCCAGGAGAAAGAAGGGGCACGTCGTTGCGGAGTGGCTGGTCTACGTGGCCTTGCGGGCCGTGGTCGCCATCCTGGGCCTGCTGCCCATCGAGACCAATCTGCGACTGGCTCGGTTCCTGGGCCGGTGTCTGTGGCGGCTCTACGGGCGGGGGCGAAGGCGGGCAGTGGAGAACCTGCTGGCGAGCTTCCCGGATAAGGACCTGGCCTGGGTGGAGCGAGTCGGCCTGCGGAGCTTTGAGCAAATCGTGATGCTGGCCGTGGACATCCTGTTCACGCCCCGCCTGGTTCGCAGGCACAACTGGCGTGAGTACTCCACCTACGTGAACGTCGAACGCTGCAAGTGGATGATGCAGGAAGGCCAAGGCCTGCTCCTGGTCAGCGGGCACTACGGGAACTTCGAGATCATGGGGTACCTGTTCAGCCTGTTCGGCTTCAAGATCCACACGGTGGCCAGGCCCCTGGACAACCGTTTCGTGGATCGCTATGTCCGGGGCATCCGCGAGCAGAGGGGCCAGAAGATCATCGACAAGAAGGGCGCCGCGGATCTGATGTCGCTGGCCGGGGACCAGGGCGTGTCGTTGGGCCTGATCGCCGACCAGGACGCTGGCCGCAAGGGGATCTTCGTGGACTTCCTCGGCCGCAAGGCCAGCACGTTCAAGAGTATCGCCCTGCTGGCCGTGACCCGAAACATACCGGTCGTCGTGGGCTACAGCCGGCGAGTCGGCGACCGGTTTTTCTTCGAGATCGGCGTCAATCGCATCATCTTCCCGGACGAGTGGGCGGACAAGAACGACCCCCTGCAATGGATCACAGCGGAGTACACCAAGGCCATCGAGCAGTTCGTACGTGAAGACCCCACGCAGTATTGGTGGGTCCACCGGCGATGGAAGACCCGGCCGCGAGAGGAGATGGCCTCCAGTGCCGTTTCCAGCAAGTGACCCATAATCTCCGTTGCCAAGCCCCATGACCCGGCCTTTGGCCAGAGGTCCTATACCCGCCGATTAAGTACGACGATCGCCCGGTCGATACACCCTTGTCAGGAGAAGGTATGCTCTGACGACGGACAGGTTTAGGGTGTTATGGGCAAGGTCGTTTGGATGATCAAGTGGGTCTTGGTCTTGATCCTGGTCTGGACCATCGGCTGGGCGGTCTCGGTCTCCAGACAGGCTGGCGCCCCCTTGGGTCCGGCTACGGCCCTGGCGTTGGATGCTTCGCTCCCCGCGCAGCCCTCGGTGCCCCCTGCTTCGACCCCGGTTCAGGCCACGGCGATCGACTATGCGGCCGTGCTCGAACACGACCCCTTCGCGGGCACGCAAGTCCCTGGCCCTACGCAACTGCGGTCTGAGGTCAATGACCCTTGCTCGGTGTCCATCGGCGACGCCCTGGGCATTGCCCTGATCGGGACCGTCAGTGGAAGCCCTCAGGCGGCCCGGGCGATCATCCGGGATACCCGGACTCGGGTCACGATGGTCCACAAGGTTGGGGACCGTCTGGGCGATGCAACCCTTGAAGCGATATCGAGGGACGCGGTCGCGTTCCTCTTCCAAGGTCATCGCATGGTTCTCAGGCGATCCGACGGCAGGACGCCGCCCCCGCCCCGGGCACACGTGTCGGGTGGGCCGCCTGCCACGAACGGACCTGCCCCCATGGCTGCGGCCAAGACCCTGCCGCAAGCCCGGATTCAGCCTGGACCGGATATGGTCCGGCAGCTCTGGGAAAGGGCGACGGTCTCGCCGGTCATGGTGGACGGCCGGATGAAGGGGCTCCAGGTCACCGGTCTGGACCAGATCCCGGCCGCCGGTCAGTTGGGCCTGGAAGAGGGCGACGTGATCTGCACGGTCAATGGCCAGGGCCTGACCGATCCCAGAAAGGCCTTCCAGGTCTTCAAGAAGGCCAGGTCCCAGGAGAGCCTCCGGATGGAACTGGTACGCAAGGGCCAGACCAAGACGCTGTCGTTTGACCTTCGGTAGATAATCCTTATGGGTACCTACAGGTGAAATGTTGGAGACAAGGCACAAGGAATCTCAGGTGGGCGCATTTATGCCTCGAAACAGATCGTCAGCCAGTCGGTCGAGTCTGCAGCCGTGGACCGGCAGCCAGGCCGTTACGGCGGTGGCGGCCCTGTGGCTGTTGTGCGGCATAGCCGTGACCCCTGCGCAGGGGCCGAATGAGCCGAACTCGCCCAAGCCCCGGGTCTGCATGAACTTCGACCAGGTGGACATCCGTGCGGTGGTCAAGACCATCGGCGAGATCACGGGCATCAACTTCGTACTGGACGACAAGGTCAGCGGCACCGTCACGGTCATGTCCCCCACCGACATCCCCCTGTCGGACGTGTACACCGTGCTGGAATCCATCCTGGAGGTCCATGGGTTCACGGCCGTATCCTCGGGCAACGTGGTCAAGATCCTACCCAAGCCGGAG
>Ga0209777_10003788_pt1 | contig 18414 bp, 18 predicted proteins | sample FrelakmetHBP12HB_FD_187147 | JGI IMG/M metagenome (GOLD analysis project Ga0209777, IMG submission 187147) | Freshwater lake sediment microbial communities from the University of Notre Dame, USA, for methane emissions studies -HBP12 HB (SPAdes)... | ecosystem: Environmental > Aquatic >...
GAAGCAATTTAGAAAAGGTTCTCAGGGCCGGGCATTTCGCGGTGACCGGCGAGCTCGGGCCGCCCCGCGGCGCTGACGCTGCCGCGGTCAGGGAAAAGACCCAGTACCTGAAAGGCATGGTTGACGCTGTCAACATCACCGACAACCAGACCGCTGTAGTGAGGATGGCGAGCTGGGCGGCATCCCTCATCCTCATCCAGGAGGGGCTCGAGCCGAACTACCAGATGGTGTGCCGGGACCGGAACCGGCTGGCAATGCAGGCCGACATCCTCGGCGCCTACGCTCTCGGCATCAAAAACATGCTTTGCCTGTCAGGAGACCATCAGAAGTTCGGCGACCATCCCAAAAGCAAAAAAGTTTTTGACATAGATTCCATGCAGCTGATCAGCATGGTGAAGAAGATGCGGGATGAGAAAAAATTCCAGGGCGGGGAAGAGATAACCGTGCCGCCGCAGATGTTCATCGGCGCTGCGGAAAACCCGTTTGGTGAGCCCTATGAATTCAGGGTGCTGCGGCTTGCAAAAAAAATCGAAGCAGGCGCGGACTTCATCCAGACCCAGTGCATTTATAATATGGACCGGTTCCGCACCTGGGTCAGTCAGTCGGTGGACATGGGGCTTACGGAAAAGATTTATATCCTGGCGGGGGTCACCCCCTTCAAGAGCGTGGGCATGGCCAAGTACATGCAGAAAAATGTGCCGGGCCTTGATGTTCCCGACGCGCTGATAAAGCGCCTCGAAGGCGTTGACAAGAAAGACCAGGCCAAAGAGGGCATTGCCATGTGCTGCGAGCAGATTCAGGAGTTTAAAGAGATGAAGGGCGTGGCCGGTGTGCACATCATGGCTATTGAATGGGAAAAGCGGGTCCCGGAGATTGTGGAGAAGGCAAAGCTTCTGCCGCGGCCGACGATGGAGTAGTAACGAAACCAGAGCGTTCGCCTGAATAATCAGCCTGCAACTGCATGAGCGCATGGGGGTTTTAACGCCACAACAATTTTTTTAGTGGCTTACGTCACGACCCCGATGGCGTTCGTATCATGCACATGGCAGGCAGCTTCCAGAGTCTTCGACAAAGGGAATGCAATGGGGTCTGGCAGGAGATAATTTGCGAGGCACCTGCCGTTCCACAAAGATCAAGCTTATGTGTTGTGGCTCAAAAACCCCCATGCGCTCAATGGGCCTAAATTTTGAAAAAGTCCAGTAACAAAACCTTTTGACCATGAATAAAAAGCTGCTGACAATTTTCTTATCATTCTGTTGCCTGCTCTGCGGCCTGATGCTCCGGGATGCAGTTGCGGCGGGGAAGAATGACCCTGCGCAGAAACCGCCTCTCGGCCAGGACCTCCGCGCTGCGATGCCGGCAGAGGGCGCATACTCTTCCGAACAGCCGATCTATGTTTCAGTTTCAACGGTGTTCCAGGACCTGAAGCGGCCCCCGGTCAAATTCTACCATGACCGGCACGCCCGTGCTCTCGGGGCTGATGGCTGCGAGGCATGCCATCCCCGGGATGCTGCCGGGAAAATTATCTACAGCTTTCCCATCAAAGAAAACACCCGGTCAGCAGAGACGCTGATGAACTCCTATCACAATGCCTGCATCGGCTGCCACAATGAGCGCAGAATTGCCGGGAAGTCTTCCGGGGCGGTAACCTGCGGGGAATGCCACGCCGAGGTTACGGGCTATCACAGCATTGAGTACCTGCCGCGCATGCCTGAGTATTATGAGCCGTTGCGCGACACCTATCACCGCGACTGCATCGCCTGCCACAAGGACCCGGCCAAAACAGCCCATGATGCAACAAAGCTTGACTGGAAAAGTTTCTACATCAGAGAAAACTACCGGCTTGAGACTTCATGGCCGAAAGTGGTGATGGACTATAAGCTTCACTACCGGCACGAGCAGGCGCTTGACCGGAAATGCGAGCTTTGCCACCGCACTCCCAGCGGGGAAGAGGGCGAGATGGTGTACGTGAAGGGCACCGAGTCCTCCTGCCGCGATTGCCATAAAGATAAGGACGCGGACAACCAGCTCTCCTTCCGGCACCTGTCCCACAACGAGTGCATCGGGTGCCACCTGGAGCGGCATCAGGAAAAGAAAAAGGCCGGGCCGTTTTACTGCAGCGAATGCCATACCGGTATTGAGAGCAGCACCGAAGAGCTGCGCTACATCCCCCGCGAAGAGCGCAATCAGCCGCAGCAGGTGCTCATTGCAGACGCGGGAGCGCGGATGCAGGGCGCGCCCTTTGACCACCAGCTCCACGAGTTACAGACCACCACCTGCCAGGCATGCCATCATGACACGCTGGAGAGGTGCAGCGCCTGCCACACGCAGAAGGGAATAGCGGAGGGTGACTGGGTGCCCCTGGCAGCGGCATACCACGAGAGAACCTCTCCCTGGAGCTGCGTCGGGTGCCACGAGACCAAGAAGCAGGCTCCGGACTGCGCCGGATGCCACAGCCAGATGAAGCCCGAGCTGACCGAGTCATCATGCCTGACCTGCCACAGCGGCTCACTCGTTGCGGCCAGCGGCTTTGTCCCGCTGCCTGAGACAACCCTTCCTGACGCGGAAGAGCTGTCAGGGGAGCTTGTGTTTACGCTCGCTGGATTTACCTGGCTGCCGCTTGAAATGCCGAAGATCAGCGCTCCTGAAGCACTGCTGCCGGACAAGACGCAGGAGAAGCTGCAGGTCGCGCTATTGGAAAAGACCTATGACCCGTCGGAATTTCCACACCTGAAAATTTTAAAGAAGCTGACTGATATTTCCAACGACAACAAGCTGTCCCGCTATTATCATGCGGAAGAAACCACCCTGTGCGCGGGCTGCCATCACCTGGGGCCGCTTGAGGTGAAGAAGACTCCGCCAGCGTGCAGCTCCTGCCACACCCGCAAGAATGTCCCAGAGAAACAGACCCCGACCCTGCTGGGCGCCTATCACCGTCAGTGCCTGGGCTGTCACAAGGCAATGGGCGGAGAGGAGAAAGAAAAACCCCAGACCTGCGTTGGGTGCCACAAGGAGAAACCTCCTGCGGCAGTGCAGGCAGCAGCCCGATAGGGTAGTGTCAAAAGTTTTATAAAAAAAGGGGAACAAGATGAAACCACAGAGACCACTGAGAGATCCTCTGTGTTATAGAAAGCTAATAGCTGAAAGCTGTCAGCTGACGGCCTTTAATAATTTTCTCTGCCCACCCTCCGCAGTCCACCATCCGCCCGCCTTCCAAAGCACGCTTTATGCGGAAGGTAGGCAGTGATAGGGATGACGGATGCTACGGAGGACGGGCGTTCTCTGTGGTTAATTTTTGACAATACGCCCGATAGGACCGGGAACACATCTATGATACACACCAGGCGCACATTCTTAAAGCAGCTGTCCGGAACCGCCGGAATGCTCCTGCTGGGAAGCAGGGCGCAGGCTGAGGATTCCTCTTCTCTGGACCGCGCCGATGGTTTCGGGGTGCTGGTGGATACAACGCTGTGCGTCGGCTGCCGGAGTTGTGAGCAGGCCTGCAACAAGGTGAATACGGACCTGCCCCGCAAGACCCTCGCGCATTTCAAGGATCTATCGATCCTGGAAGAGAAGCGCCGGATGGATTTTTCCACCTACACGGTGGTGAACCGCTATTATAATAGTATACTGGAAGCAGAACAGAAGCCGGTGTTTGCAAAATTCCAGTGCATGCACTGCCTGCGGCCGGCCTGTAAGTCCGCCTGCATTGTCGGCGCCTTCAGCAGCGAGTCGACCGGCGCGGTGCAGTACGACTCCTGGAAGTGCATCGGCTGCCGCTACTGCATGGCGGCATGCCCGTTTCAGGTGCCGGCCTATGAGTACCGCAACGCGTTCACCCCGAAGGTGCGGAAGTGCACCTTCTGTCAGCCGCGCATCAGTGCCGGAGAACTGCCGGCCTGCGTTCAGGCATGTCCCATGGAGGTTATGACCTTTGGCCCGCGGGAAGAGCTGCTCAGTGATGCGCGGGCAAAGCTTGCCGCCCATCCTGGACGCTATGTCCAGCACATTTACGGGGAGAACGAAGTGGGCGGCACTTCATGGCTCTATCTCTCGAGCCTCCCGTTCGAGCAGATCGGGCTGCCCAAACTCGGCTATCACCCGACGCCGGGCTATACCGAGCCCATTCAGCACGCGATCTTTAAATATTTCCTGCCGCCGCTTGGACTCTATTCGCTGCTCGGCGGCGTAATGTGGTTTTTCAATCAGCGGAAGAAAAAGACCGGGGCACCTGATTTCAGGGGAATGGACGCATCATGAGCGCTCACGAAAACGCTGCTCCGGTTGACACGCCGTTTTTCACCAGGGGCGTACTGCTGCTGTGTGCGGTCATGGTGACCGGGATAGGGTTCGGGCTGTACCGCATGCTGTTCAGCCTGGCGGCGGTCACCAACCTGAATAACCAGTATCCCCTGGGCCTGTGGATCGGCATTGATGTGGCAAGCGGCGTGGCGCTTGCTGCCGGCGGCTTTACCACCGGCGCCCTGGTCTATATCTTCAACCGCGAGCAGTTCCATGCGATTATCCGGCCGGCGCTGCTCACCGCGATGTTCGGCTACACCTTTGTGGCCATCGGGCTGTTATTTGACCTTGGCCGCTGGTACAATGTCTGGCACCCGCTCATCCCCTTTATGTGGCAGGGCAATTCAGTCCTGTTTGAAGTGGGCATCTGCGTGGTCATATATTTAAACGTGCTCTACATCGAGTTTGTCCCCGTAGTCACCGAGCGGTTTATCGGCAGGGTGAACCTGCCCGGATTCCTCGCGCGGCTGAACGATCCGGTGGATTTGCTGCTCAGGTTCATGGATTATTTTCTGGGGAAAATAATGTTTCTGTTTATCATTGCCGGCGTGGTGCTGTCGTGCCTGCATCAGTCATCCCTGGGCACGCTCATGGTGATTGCCCCGTACAAGATGCACCCGCTCTACTTTTCGTCCCTTTCGCCGCTGTTCTTTCTTTCATCAGCCATGGCCGTGGGATTCCCCATGGTGATATTCGAGTCAATGCTTGCAGCGCGCTCGTTCGGCCGCAAGCCGGAGATGCATGTCCTCACGCCGCTGGCCCGGTACATTCCATACCTTATGGGTATTTACATTGCCCTGAAAATATGCGACATGCTGTACCGTGGCACCTATGTCTATCTGTTTGAAAACACGCTGCCGGTCGGCATGTTCTGGCTTGAATTCGGGCTGCTGACGGTGCTGCCGTTCTTTCTTTTTTTATCTCCCGATGTCAGGCGCTCGCCCGGCTGGCTGTTTACCGCCGCGCTTATGTATATCTGCGGCATCATATTGAACCGCAGCACGGTCTTCTTTATCGCCTATCAGCCCGTATATGGTGAAAGCGTTTATATCCCTGCTCTTGGAGAATTTGCTCTCACCATCGGCCTGATCGCTGCCCTGATGATTGTCTATCGTATTTTTGTTACGCTTCTTCCGGTGCTCCCGCTGAAAGAGGCTGAACATGGTGGGCATTAATTAAGAATCCGCACGCTCCTTCCCGCATACCTGTCCCGTTTTACCCGGCAATGCTGCCATCACGACATGAATACCTGCACGAGTTCATTGTAAAATGTATGTAAATTTGCCAGTCGATACCTTTTATTTTAATTTTTAAAGTGATATAGAGTATTGGTCTTGCTCATTGCGCCAGACCGCGCGTGAGAAAAAATCTGAGAGAACGGATAGTTTCTATGGTACCAAAGATTGAACACGGAAAGAACATAACTGCCGCGGTGCTGGTTGCCGGTGCCGGCATTGCAGGCATACAGGCGGCGCTCGACCTGGCAGAAGCGGGTTTTAAAGTCTATCTGGTGGAGAACGAAGCGCCCGGCCGGAAGCGGTCCACCAAAGTCGGCGCTGCCGCGCGCGGTTTTCTTTGCAGCATCTCTTCAAAGCTGCTCGCGGTGCAGATACATAACAATATCGAGCTGATTGAAAACGCTTGCATTGAAGGCATAGACGGCGTGGCGGGGAATTTTCAGGTAACGCTCGGCAGTGCAGCGCCTTCTTTGGTCAAAGGCAAAGCCGCTGCAACAAAAAAGAACGCGGCTGAAAAACTGCGGAGCATCGCAGCGGGGGCAGTTATTTTTGCACCGGGATTTAATTCTCTGGCAGCGCCGGCAGGATATGATTTTCAAGCAGAGCTGCAGGCGCATGCTGAAAAGCACGGTTTCAGCATTTCCGGGGGAACGATGGTGACGGGAAAAGAGCGGCTTCCCCTTGCTACCTCACGGCCGGGTATTTTTGCCGCCGGCGGAAGCGGGTCAGCCGCAGTCAGAGACGCTCTCATCCAAGGCAGCTGCGCCGCAGCACTGGCCGCGGAACTGCTTTCCCCGGCGCGCGGAGCGCTGGTACGCGAAAAAAAATATCCTGCGGAAATGAGCGTTGCGGCAGACGAGCCCTCCATCGGCATTTTTATCTGCAGGCAGATGCTGTCCGGGAAAAAGGCAGCGGAAGGTATTATCGCGGGCGCACAGAAGATGAGCGCGGTGGTTCATGCTGAAGCGCTGCCGGAACTCTGCTCAATGGCAAGTCTAAAGCGGGTACAGGAGGCCATTGAAGAGCAGGGCCTCAGCCGGGTGGTTGCCGTAACCTGCAACCCGGAAGCGCATGTGCCGCTCTACCAGGAAGCCCTGGCTGAGGCAGGACTTAACCGCTATCTGCTGGAGATGCCGGACCGTGGAGCCGCGGGGCAGGTCTTTGATGTTCTTCGTATGGCGGTTGCCCGGGCGCGGAAGCTTGAGCCGCTTAAAGAAGTAACAAGCAACGTGGTGCAGAGCGGGCTGGTCATCGGCAGCGGGCTGTCGGCGTTGACCGCTGCGCTTTCACTTGCCAACCAGGGCTTTGAGGTTTACCTGGTGGAGCAGGGACCGTCTGATGGTTCTGACGCAGCGCGCAGCCTGCAGAAGAAGGTTGCAGGGCAGAATAAGATAAAAAACTTTTCTCATGCACTCATAACCAGTTTTGCCGGCCATCCGGGAAGCTATGTCACGACTATTACGGTGAACGGGGCCGCAAAGGAGCTCAAGCACGGCACCGTCATTATCGAGGCGGGCCAGGCGTGTGATACGCTTGCCGCGCTCTTGAAAATTCCTGTGGCGGCAGACGGCAGCTATGTGCAGCCGTCATCATTGCAACCGCTTGACCTTGCCTGCGGCGGCATGTTCGCCTGCGGCAACGGGGATGTGAGTAATAGCATTATTCAGGGACTCGCGGCAGCAGCGCACGCGGCAACCATCCTTGCAAAACGGGAGCTGGTGCTCAGCTCCGTTATTTCCGTGGTTGACCCGGAACGCTGTGTAGCCTGCCTCACCTGCGTCCGGGAGTGCCCCTACCATGCGGCGGCAATTTCAGAGGAGCGGGTTTCCTTCATTGAACCTGCTGAATGCCGGGGCTGCGGAATCTGCGTCAGCGCGTGCCCGCGCCGGGCCATAGAGCTTAAGCATTGCACTGACGAACAGATACTGGCGGAACTTGCGGCTTGCATGGATGTCAGGAGCTGATTGTGTAAAGAGTTCTATGAAACCACAGAGTGCACGGAGAAATTCTCTGTGGTCTCAAAAAAACGTTTAACATTTGGAAATCATTGAAACAGAACAGCGAATTTATTCTGCAGGAGTTTCGTGGTTTAAACCGTAAACCTCTTTGTTTATGAGCTGTGGTTACCTGGTTTTTGAGCACAACACCGTAGAGGACAAAAAGAATACAAGAATGGCGAGTACACAGAGGGAATGCTGCGGCATTCCGGTTATTTTGTTCACAGATACCAATCTCTCAGTGTGCTCTGTGGTTAATTTTGACAAAATATTTGCGCTGAAAAGATATGCCATGAAAAAATTTGAACCGACTGTTATCGCATTTTCCTGCATGTTCTGTGCAGGCTGCGAACCGGTAGAGGCTAAACCTGAAAAGTCAATGAAGGCTGCGCAGCTGAGGGTTATACGTCTTCACTGCCTGGGAAAGATTGATGCACGGCATGTGCTGAAAGCCTTTGAGAGCGGTGCTGACGCGGTACTGGTGGCGGGAGGTGCGTGCCGGTTTATGGAAGGCCTGACAGCCGCGCAGAAACAGATCGATTATACCCGGAAGCTTCTTGAAGAGCTTGGCATCGAGCCGCAGCGACTGGAACTAGCGGCCGTTGACCAGACAGCGGGAAGCACATTTACCGAAGCTGCGGAGGGTTTGATAAAGCGGGTTCGCGCGTTGGGCCCAAACCCGCTCATGAAGGCGAAAAAAGCAGCATAAAAGTTGTTAACCATAGAGCTCACAGAGGATACTCTGTGAACTCAAAAATATTTGAGCAGAATGTTTCACTAAGGAACACATTTTCAGAGCCGGCTGAGCGGTTATAAACAGTGTTTTAATTTTTTTACATAGAATTCTCAGTGCTCTCTGTGGTTCTACAAAGGAGAAGTAATCATGATAGTTGCCCAGCGAAAAGGCATAGAAGAAGTGAAAAAGATGGTGGAGGGGAAATCCCGGATACTGATAGCCGGCTGCGGAACCTGCGTTGCGGTGTGCATGGCGGGCGGTGAGCGCGAGGTAAGCATTCTGGCGAGCATGCTGCGCATGGCAGTGAAGCTGGAGAGCGGCAGGGACATTGAGGTCGCCGAGATAACCATGGAGCGCCAGTGCGACCGGGAATTCATAGAGCCTTTTGACAAGCAGATGCGGGGATACGAGGCGGTCATCTCCACCGCCTGCGGCATCGGCATCCAGTTTCTCGCGGACTTTCTGGGGGATATACCGGTGGTGCCTGGCGTGAATACAAAATTTCTCGGCTCCAATGAAGGCGGCGGCACCTGGTTTGAGCGCTGCCGGGCATGCGGGGAGTGCGTGCTGGGAGAAACGGGCGGCATCTGCCCCATTACCATATGCGCCAAGAACCTGCTCAACGGGCCGTGCGGCGGCACCAACAAGGGCAAGTGCGAGGTTGACAAGGACAAGGACTGCGCCTGGACCCTCATTTACCGGCGCCTGGAAAAGCTCGGCGCGCTTGACAATATCCGGAAGATATTTCCGCCTAAAAATTATCACGCGCAGACGCACCCGTCACGGATGATTCATGAAGCGTATCAGAAAGAGGAAAAGAAATGACCAGTAGACTGAAACAGGCCTTCGCATCAGGAAAATTTGTGGTATCAGGGGAGGTCGGGCCTCCCAAGGGCACCAATATTGAAGAGATGCTGCAGCACATTGACCTGCTGAAAGACAAGGTTGACGCGCTCAATGTCACCGACAACCAGAGTTCGGTTATGCGCATCTCATCGCTCGCCGTGTGCAAGCTTATCAGGGAGCACGGCGGCGAACCAATCCTGCAGCTGACCTGCAGGGACCGGAACCGTCTGGCGCTGCAATCTGAACTGCTCAGCGCAAGCATTCTGGGCGTCAACAATGTGCTGTGCCTGACCGGCGATTACATTACCATCGGCGACCACACCGAAGCCAAACCGGTGTTTGACCTTGATTCGGTCCAGCTAATACAGGCGCTGCGGCAGATGGAAAAAGGAAAAGACCTGGCTGGCAATGACCTGCAGGGAGCGCCGCAGTTTTTCGCGGGCGCGGTGGTGACGCCGGAGGCAGACCCCATTGAGCCGCAGCTTCTCAAGTTTGAAAAAAAGGTGAAGGTCGGGGCAGAGTTTTTTCAGACCCAGGCCATCTATGATATAGGTAATTTTAAAAAGTTCATGCAGTACGCCCGGCAGTTCAAGGTGAAGATCATGGCGGGCATTGTGCTGCTCACGTCAGCGGGAATGGGGCGTTACATGAACCAGAATGTGCCGGGCATTTTTGTGCCGCAGGAGCTGATTGATGAGATGGCAGGGGCGCCGAAGGGAAAGGCGCTTGAGAAGGGCATTGAGATCGCCGGCCGCATGATCCGCCAGCTCAAAGATGAGAATATTTGTGACGGTGTGCACATCATGGCCATCGGCAAGGAAGCGGTTATCCCCGATATCCTCTCGGCAGCGGGGTTGAACGGCGCATAAGGGGACGCAGATTCTCAGGATACTCGCAGAAAATATTAGCTCTGGCTTTTAATACAAAAAACACAACAACAAAGAAGCCATCACTGAATATCACGTAATGGCTTTTCTGTTATTGTTTTCTCTTTCCACCTGCCACCTTTCACTTTTCATTTCAGTTTTTCTTTGTGCCTGCTGTCTATGTGCCTTCTTAATAATTTCTTGACTCTCCTTTCCCTCAGATATATATGCTGTGCTTATATAAGCAGGGGGGGCATGATGCTTATTCATCAAATGAATAGTGACTTTCCTCCTTCTCATCGTATAAGAACACCCTTGCTATGGAAAACGGTCCCTATTAACAAAAAGATTTAAAAAGAAGAGGATTAATTTATGACAGATAAAATGGTCAGGTATGAGTCAGAAAATATCGGCGAACGAATTTATACCATTCGTGGCCAAAAGGTGATTATGGACTTTGACTTGGCCGCAATTTATTGTGTAACTACAAAACGCTTGAATGAGCAGGTCAAACGTAATGAAAAACGCTTTCCAAGTGATTTTATTTTTCAATTAACCCTCAGAGAATGGGAGGATTTGAAAGCGCAAATAATGCCTTTAAAAGGGCTACCTAAGCGGTCGCAATTTGCGACCGGTTTACAAAGACACCGTGATCCTCGTTTTATGCCTTTTGCTTTTACCGAGCACGGAGCAGTGATGGTAGCAAATATTTTGCGAAGTGAGCGGGCAGTCCAGATGAGTGTTTTTGTAGTGCGGGCTTTTGTCAGAATGCGCGGGCTGCTAGGTGACAGTCGTGCCCTGGCACGGCGACTGGCTGACTTGGAAAAGGAACTTAAAGCGCGTTTGGACATTCACGAGTCTGCAATTGTGAGCATACTCCAACGCGTGATGGACTTGATTGATCCTCCCATTTTACCCACCCCGCCGCGCAAGCCAATCGGTTTTAAATTAAAAGAGCAGTCAGCAAAATATCTGGCCATAAGAAAGCAATCATGAGGATTCACAGAAGTTGTAAATTAAAAAGGGCGCTCCCGCTTATCCCTTCGCCTACGCCTTCGCCCAAGCCGACTCTCCGCGAAGGCGTGAATGTCTTTCTCACCGGAGAGGAGGAAATCAAGGAATGCAACATCGTTCCGTTTACAGGTCTCGTAAATGCTCAGCAGAACAAGATAATCATCAATACCTCTCTTGGTAGAAGAACTACCAATTACTTTCCGCAGAAACACAAAAGCCTTCACTGCGTGCTCTGCACTGTTGTTATTCCAGGAAACCCCATCATGTTCAAGGAAGGTGAAAAGCCTGTCGCGGTTCTTTAAAAAGCGATTGAGGTACTTCTCTGCTATCTCGCTCCGGAAATTACGTCTTTCGACATCGCGGTAGAAAGAACAGACAGATCGCCTGTGCTTACGAAGAAAGCGTGCTCTGAATCCAAACTGATCAACGGTGTCCACCATGGGTTTTAGCAAATTTGCAAAGTCACGACCGAGTTGTTTCATGTCTTCATCAAATGGGTGCTTTAGAAGGTCGCTATTCATATCTCGCATGAGGTGAATAAGGCACTTCTGCTGGGGACACGGGATCGAATCGTAAGCCGAGTAGAAATCGCTGACTAGAACGCCCTTGAAACCCTTGAAGAACTCACCAAGGAAGTCTCCCTCGCGAGTGTCTGTATGCACAAAAACCGCCTCTGTAATACTGCTGAACACCCATACGAATGAACGTTTTCCACCCAGGCTGACGTGGGTTTCGTCCGCATGGATAACTTGGCCGGACACCAACTTCTTTTTCAGATGCTCATAGGTACCACGATAAACCTCGGCCGCTCTATCCTTCAACCGCGCAACCTTCCCCAGTGCCCGCTCGAGTCCAAAAAATACTGAGAGGCCATCCGCGATCATCCGCCACGATAGGCGCTGTTGTATGAGTTGGTAACACACGAAAGCAAGTAACCCAGATCCCTCCCTGTGTTGTGGCCATTGCAGTGGACGGTCGTTAAAGTTCGTCCCGCAATCCTGGCATTTGTAGCAGTGATAGATATATCTTATCAAGTTCCGCCGCAATCCGGTGCGGGTGTATTTTATATCAAAGACAACCTTCTCCTTTTTACCCTGTCGATTGATTTTTGTTTTTTTGCAGTGAGGACAAATACTTATCAAACATGATTCGATTGCTTTGCTAAAAACTCGCTGTTTCCGGACGCTTCGGGCTTTGTTCTTCTGGCGTTTTCTTAATTTCGCAGAACACCGTAATAGAACTCGCTCATAGTCCCAATAGGAGGCTTTGTTAAAGGCTTCGAACTCAGGCAGGGCATAGTCGACTTTCCCGAAGCGGTACGGCAAATCGCTCTGCATTGTGTCGGTGTGTATCGGGCCGGAGACACGGGGATCAGCATCCGGTTGGCGCCCCTGGCACAGGCCGAAGATTTCCCTACTCAAGACATCCAAAGCGACGCAATCGCCAGTGTTGTATTCGATAAGAGCTCGCCAGATGTTCTCACCATGGCAGCATTCCCACTCATTCCGATGTGCAATGGTTTCTATCCCTGAAGTCGTCTCGTCAGGCCAAGTGCATCCCAGCCAAGCTCCCAGCTCCTTCAGACCGTTGGAGTATGTGGGAAAGTAGATTTGGGCAAAGGTGACAGATAGCAGGTTGACAGTTAAACCAATCTTTTTAGCTGCAAGTGAATTGTCCGGCGGCACCCTATGTCGCTCGCGCATCTGTTTTAGAAAATCAATTTCGTAGCTGCCATAGTGAAACAGCACCGGCTTCTCGACAGTCTCAAGGATGGCAAGGAACTTTTTCCATATCCTCCCCTCGTCCTCGAAGGTGTCAGCCCACAAGCTATGTTGGACGGCAGACTCGCCGTTGCCGATACGCACGCCAATGAGGTAGTAGAAATCGCGGTCGGGAAGCCCCTCGACATCCAGATAGACTGGTGTGCCTTCGATCTTCAACTCCGGGCGGCCGACGATGTAGATTTTTTTCTCCCGAATCGCCAGCGCCTTCAGCGAGTAGTGATACTTCTCCAGCGAATCGCGCAGCCGTTTGGGCCGGCGGCGCGGCCGGAACGTGTATGAGAGTTGCGTGACGGTGAAGATGCCCTTGTTGTGGAGTTTCTTGCGCTCCTTTTCGTTCATGCCGGCCAGCAGGCTGAGGTCGTCCTGCTCCAGCGCCTTCTGCCGACAGCGGGCTTGGAATTCGCACTCGACGCAGTGCCGGTTTAGGACCAGATCGGGCGACGCCGGATTGGAGAGCAACGCGGCTATTTTCTTGAGGCGTTTCCGCACTTCGTCAGCCAGAGCCGAGGTTTTAACCTTGAGCGTAGCGTGGTCGTCGCCGTGGATTATTTTGCCAAAGGTGATCTCGCGTCCCAGCGCTGCCGTAAGCACGAAGGAATCGAAGGCGAGCAGCAGCTTGTCGTCCTTACCCATCTTGTTGGTAAAGATGAAGCGAATGGGGATGAACTGCGCCGCCTTGCCCCGCACTTCGGAGGGTATGCGCTCGACGGAGTGGATATGAGTCTCGGCCGTGAAGGTAGTCGGCGGAACGCCCGCTTGATTCGGAGCAGCGGAGGTGACAAAGCTCTTTTCGAATGGTTGAGATCTGAGTGTTGATGGTTGAGGGAAGGAAGGATGATCCTTCTGACGACGACTGCTACGAGGAAGGTCGGGTGTCCGTAGCGAAACGTCCAGCGCGAGCCGCCACTTGGTCGTCTTGAGATTCTCGATGGAGGGCGAGAGCACGGAGTCGGCTGGTGGTGTTTGCCCGAGTAGACGTTCGGTTGCGCCAACGCGGTAAGACTCGTTTTGGGTTTTTACCCATTCGGCGTAGGTGTTGCCAGTGGAAGTTTTTTTAGTGGCCCGGAGCCAACACTTGGTCGGGCACTTCAAATAGGCATCGAAAAGAGCTGATGTGATAGTCATTCGACACCTTGCGAAAGAAAAAGGAGGGACACTCCCCATAATTAAATTCTCTTTCTTGCGAGGTCATTCCTCCTTATTAAAAAATCATTCCGGGGGTAAGAGTGGGTCACATGCGTTCCTCTGCTGGTGGTGATAATTGTTTGATGTTAGTCGTCTTTAATTTCTAGCAGAATTTTTCGTATGTCAGTTTTAATGACAGGCAGCCGCTCCTGTATAGTTTTCCAGATTATCTGGTAGTTGATGCCGAAATACCAGTGGATGAGCTTATCCCTCATTTTTGCCATGTCGCTCCATGGAATTTCTATATGCTGCTGTTTGATTTCCAGAGAGATATTCTTGGCCGCCTCTCCAATTATTTCAAACTCACGAATAACAGCACTTTTGGTTTTATCATCACGTATAAAAGAGTTAAAATCCATCTCAGCAGTAAAGCTCTGTATCTTTTCTATACTGTCAATAATGTCCTCAAGATAAAGCCTTTCACGCCTCATACGTATACTACCTCTTTAAGAATAATATCCTTCAGTTGAGGGCGTATTGCAGTTCTTTCAATAAGATCAATTTTCTCTTGCAAAATATTCTCAAGATACCCTTCCAGCTCAAGGAAGGAGAAAAGATCAGGAAGTTCATAAAAATCAACTACAATGTCTATGTCACTCGTTGGGCTCATTGAACCTTTGGCACAGGAACCAAAGACCCCCAGTTCTTTAACATTATACTTTTCCTTCAGCTCTGCCTGGTGTTCTTTAAGCAGTTTTTTAATGTCTTTTAATGACTTCATTCCCGGTCTCCTCAATAATTATTTAGCATATCAAACATATCACTTTTAAAAACATGCCTCAATGCTTCTTTACGTTCCATATGATTTTCAAGAGATCTTTTTTTAGCGTCGGGGATGCCTTGGCCTTGATTGCAAGTAAAATATTTTCATTAAGGCTGAGGCTGCGAAGGCTAATGTTTTTATTATGATTCAATGCGGATGCAATAATCGGCACTATATGTTTTAGATTGGCTTTGCACTGCGTCATGATTTCAGGATTTTTGATGATAATAGATAAAGCCTCAGCCGAATGCTTGTAAAAAAGGGCTACAAGTTCCCTTCCCTCCGGCGTTTTCATCAGCACTTCATCCCGGACACAAAATAGGGACAGCGACCGTTTTAATAATTCAATCCTATCTTTACCAGGAGAGTTGTGGCGTCGGAAGAGAAAGCGGTGATTAGATATTCAGTTGAGTAATGAGCAGTAAGCCCCCTGTTTATATAAACATTGCATATATAGCTGAAAGGAAAGAGAGTCAATAAATAATTCGTGACTCGTCGTTCGTGACCCGTGGCTCGAAGCTCGGGATTCGAGGTTGGGGGTTCGGGACTCGGGACTAGGGGCTTGTCGCTCGTGACTCGTCGCTCGGGAAAGGTAGAAAAAATTAAAAATGAAGAATGAATAGTGTAAAACAAAAAAACAAGTTGAAAACAGGCAGAAGGCCCCTCGACCATGCTCGGGACAGGCACAGAAATAAAGAGTCACAGAGGCATGAAAAAATGCTGAGTGCTGGGTTCGGAGTGCTGAGTGAATTTATAGCAGAGCATTCTACTTCCTTGCTATATGCAACCGTTGGTGCTATTGTTAAAACTATTATAGGAGGTAACGCCAATGCCTAAAATTCCAAATATTGTTCCAATTACCGATCTCCGTCAGGATGCAACATCAATATTAAAACGTGTGGCTAAATCGCGGGAGCCGCTCATTATTACACAGAGGGGCCGGGCGACCGCTGTGATGGTCAGCATAAAGGACTACGAACATTCCCAGCATGAACTTGAACTTTTACGGCTCCTTGCCCGCGGAGAGAGGGAAATCGAAGCGGGCAAAGGCTATGACCTTGACGCGGTTCTCGCGGAGGCCGACATCTTATTGCAAGAGCTGCAACGGTGAAAGTCCGTTTTACTCCCTCTGCCCGCACCCAGTTCCTTGCTGCCATCGCTTATATATATCGCGAGAATCCAGTGGCAGCGATTGCCTTCCGGCGCAAGGCAGAAAAGGTACTGTCGAGACTCCAGAAGTTTCCCACATCCGGCAGGACATTGCCGGAATTTCCAGACCTTCCCTTTCGAGAGGTTATCATCGCCCCATACCGGTTTTTCTACCGTGCAAAAGGGAAAGTTGTGTGGATTGTGGCTGTATGGCATAGTGCCCAGCTTCCGAAAGATCCGAATGAAACCGAAGGCACTTCATAAAATTATTATAGATGCAAAGGAGCCATCACCGCATAAGCGAGGATGGCTCCTTTTGTTTTCTCGCCAAAGAAAGAACAACCAGGGGACGTCCATAAATAAATCAGTAACTCAATCCAGCAGTTTGTTATACAATGTTTCAGGGGCTATGTCGGCACCGTTGGGCCATGCGATAGTCCCGCCCTCTATCGTTGCCTTCTTAAAGAAAGCCAAATCTCGCAGGGGTTCAAAAACGGGGCCTTTCCCGATATGGTCCGATAAATCTATGTCGCCGCTTTTGCCATCATCAAATACAATGCGATAGACAAAAGCACCCTTATATTCGATGTTGATCACATCATTCATATTCCACATGATTCACCTCAATCTAATGGAGGAAAAAACGGGGGCAGATTTTAAGTGAAGGCCGCATTGTCTTTTAAATAGCACGTGATGTCATCGACGGGCAACTATCCGTTCACTTGAGCGACCTGTCGGATGCTTTTTAGGATTTGATTTCAACGGATATTTTTCAGGAGATTCGATGTTATCAATTTCCAAATCAATATCCAATTCGGGCCAGTACAAATGATATCCATGGAGTAATTGGACGTGCTGTATTGCGCGTACTGTCTGCTCCTTGAAATACGGAAAGGTTTTATAACTGAGAAAGTATTCTCTTTTGTTTACTAAAACCCAAATACCAAAGGGGGTTATATTTTCAACGATTGCTGAAATGTTCGTGCCACGCTTTGATAATTTCATTTTTGTGCTCCTCGACAATTTTTTGAATCTCATGCAGCCTTCTTTGATTCAATCCATAGTATACTTCCAAAGCAACCAAGGGCTCGATCCAGAATTTAGCTTCGCCATCCGCACACGTTACATGCACATGAATTCTTTCTTCTTCATTGGAGAGGAAATAAAATCTATATCCCTTTATTCTAAGGATGGTTGGACTCATTAAATTAATTTAAAACACTTAGTTGTTTTTTGCAATTAATAACTTTGAAAAGACAGGTTTATCACACAAGAAAAGCATAGAAGTTTATTATCCAAAGCCCCTTGAATTCCCTTTTCGCCGCTGTCATTTGCTTTGTTGCTTGTCAGTTACTATTGCACAGATGCCTTATTATATTGTATAAAAGCTCTGTGTATAAAAAATAACGGTATAGGTAACTTTAGAGGGAGGTCTGCGTATGAAAGTCATGGCCATCATCGGCAGCCCGCGCAAGGGCGGCAACACCGAGCTGCTGGTTGATCGGGTCATAGAGGGCTGCAGGAGCAGGGGCAACGCTCGCATTGAAAAGGTATTTATCGCTGAGCGCAACATTCAGTACTGCAGCGGCTGTCTGACCTGCACCTTCCCGCCGCCCGGAACCGGGAAATGCGTGCTGCGCGATGACATGGATATTCTTATTGAACAGGTAAGGGAAAGCGATGCCTTTATCTTCGGCACGCCCAACCACATGCGCACGGTGAGTGCGCCGCTGCTCAACTTCCTGGCACGAATGCTGCCGCTGCTGCGCTACGAGATTGAATATGATGACGCGGGGAACATGATCGGCGCCACCGGCGTATCAAAAATCCAAGACAAAAAGGCGGCCATGGTCATAAGCCAGGGCGACCCGTTTTTCTCGTCCCCGCTGGTGCACATGGTTCTGGAGCGGAACCTGCGGGACTTCCGGCTGAAGCTGGTGGGCGATGTCATCAGCATGGGAAACCTGCAGAAGCAGGATGTCGCGGGAAAAGAAGAAGATTTGAAGGCAGCTTTTGAGCTCGGGGTGAAGATGGTAACGTGGAGCGGGTTTTAGCAGCCGCGCCTGTTATGCGCGGGCGGATAGAGAAAAAAACACTACCCGCTATCCTTCACTTGACATCTGCCGCTGTTTTTTTCTATAGTTGCACCAGTTGGAATAATGTTAAAAGGTACTGTCAAGAGTTCTATAAAAAGAGGAGGAAATATGGGTGTGCCAGGGAAGCTGGCATCAGCAAGCTGGGCAATCCAGCCTGAATAAAGGTTAACCACCAGTTCAGTACGGAACTCCGCATGCAGGACGGTAACGGACTGCATGAAGCCGGAGGGAAGGAGGAAGTCAGCCACAACGCAAGTGAAGGTATTGAGCCCCGAAATACTCCATGTTGCACGAAGGCCAGGGGTTTCATATCTCTGAAGCCGGAAATGATAGGCGCGATAGGGTGAGCGCAAGGAAACGTGCCGGGGTCTAAGTCCGTGGCGGGCGACCGAACTGTTGATGCCGGAACCTGGGAGAGCCAATCCATTTCAAGGAAGC
>Ga0209777_10003789_pt1 | contig 18411 bp, 11 predicted proteins | sample FrelakmetHBP12HB_FD_187147 | JGI IMG/M metagenome (GOLD analysis project Ga0209777, IMG submission 187147) | Freshwater lake sediment microbial communities from the University of Notre Dame, USA, for methane emissions studies -HBP12 HB (SPAdes)... | ecosystem: Environmental > Aquatic >...
GCAGACGGCGGGCTGCCTACCGGAAACCGTCCGCGGGAAGCCCGGACGGGATAGTGCTTCAGCGCCCCCGGCAGCCCGTTGAAAGACCGTGGACCCTTGCGGGAGGCGAAACCTGCAGGCCGCGACACCCACGATGGGTGACGCTAGATTGAAATGCGACCCGCCCGCGTTTTTCGACGGGCTGCAATCGACCGACCATGGCCAAAAAATCCAAGAAGTTGGGCGAGACGCTCGTCGGATGGGGCATCATCGACGCCAACGCGCTGGCGGATGCGCTGCAGTATGCCAAAGAGCACAACAAGCGGATAGGCGAGGCGCTGGTCGAGCTGGAGTTTTGCACCGAAGACGACGTGGCCAAGGCTCTCGCCAGTCAATTCGGTCTGGAGTACATCGACCTCGACAAGCACGCCGTAAATCGCGAAGTGCTGAGCCTCATACCCGCGAAACTAATCGAAGACTGCCAGGTGCTGCCGCTGGGGGAGGAGGGCGGGCGGCTCAAGGTGATCATAACCGATCCGCTGGACCTTGAGACGCTGGACCTTCTGCGGTTCAGGCTCAACCGCGAGGTGGTTGCGTCGCTGGCGGCGACGGGCAAGGTCAAGCGTTTCATCGACAAATTCGTTAATCCCGAAGGGGACGTGTTGTCGCAGACCATGGCGAGCATTGATCAGGAAGCGCCCGAGGAGGAGGAGGGAACCCACAGCAGCAAGACGCTGCAGGCCGAAGAAGGCGACGCCCCGATCATCCGTCTGATAAACATGATTATCACCGAGGCCGTACACACCCGGGCGAGCGACATTCATATCGAGCCCATGGCCGACCGCGTCCGCGCGCGTTATCGCATCGACGGAGTTTGTCAAATCCGCGACGACATCCCCAAGCACATGCAGGGGGCGGTGACCACGCGCTTCAAGATTATGTCGGGGATGGATATCGCCGAGCGCCGCGTGCCGCAGGACGGTCGTATCAAGATGAAGATCGGGGCGGGTCTCATCGACTTTCGGGTCAGTGCCCTTCCGGCTTACCACGGGGAGAGCATTGTGCTTCGAATCCTCAGGCCGGAGTCGGTCAAAATCGGTATTCCGGCGCTGGGTTTCGCGGAAGACGACTACCAGAAGTTTCTGAAAATCATCCAGCGACCCAACGGGATCTTCCTGGTGACGGGACCCACGGGATCGGGAAAGACCACGACGCTGTACGCGGCCCTTCAGGAGCTGAACAAACCCGATCGGAAGATCATTACCGCAGAGGACCCCGTCGAATACAACTTCACGGGCATGAACCAGTGCCAGGTGAAAGAAGATATCGGGTTGACTTTCGCGAAGATTCTGCGGGCGATGCTGCGCCAGGCGCCTAACATCATCCTCGTGGGAGAGATCCGCGACCGGGAGGTGGGCGACGTGGCGATCCAAGCGGCACTGACCGGGCACCTGGTGTTCAGCACGCTGCACACCAACGACGCGCCTTCGGCGATCACGCGGTTGATCGACATGGGAATCAAGCCGTTTCTGGTGGCGAGTGCGATTCAAGCGATCATGGGGCAGCGGCTCATCCGCGTGATCTGTGCAGAGTGCAAAGTAGTTGATCCGAACCCGAACCGTCGGACGCTGAAGCTTCTGGGCTTCACGGAATCGGAGTTGGCGGGCAAGACTATTTGGAAGGGGGCGGGCTGCAAACGTTGTTCTAACACCGGATATCGCGGACGCGTTGGGATTTTCGAGATGCTCACTATGAACTCACAGCTTCGAGATCTGGCGTTTAACCGATCACCGGCTACACAGTTGCGCGCCGCGGCGCGGGCAAATGGGATGCGCACGCTCTTGGAGGACGGCAAGCTTAAGGTTTTGGCAGGCGTGACCACGCCTGAGGATCTGCTGCGAACGACGCAGGCGGAAGGGATCATCGCGGAGACGGAATAATCGGACGATCGAGCTAAAACCTATCCCAAGAACAAGTGTGGCACGGGCTTCCAGCTCGTGTTTCACCTGCAGGATGCCGGTGCCACATATTTCCGGGATAGGTTGCGAGGATGAGGATAGTCTATGGGAACGCTTCATATTGACCGCCTACTGGAGACGGTCATCAAGCAAGGGGCTTCCGACCTCCATCTGACCGTCGGCCGGCCTCCGGTGATTCGGATTCACGGACATCTCCGCTCGCTGGAGACCAAAGTGCTCGCGCCGGAGGACACCGTGGCGCTGATGAAGGCGGTCACGCCGGAGCGCAGCCAACAGGAGTTACAGGAAGAAGGCGGGTGCGACTTTGCCTTCGCGTTCGGGGATGCGGGCCGGTTTCGCACTTCCGTCTTCAAGCAGAAGAGCAACATTGCCATGGTGATGCGGTTAATTCCCAGCAAGTTGCTGACTTTCGAGCAGATCGGGTTGCCTAACATCTGCCGGGCCTTGTGCCGTCGCCCACGGGGGTTGTTTCTTGTCACGGGCCCGACGGGGTGTGGAAAGACCACGACGCTGGCGACGATGATCGACTACATTAACAAGAATCTCGATCGGCATATCGTCACTATGGAGGACCCGATCGAGTACTTCCACTCACACAAAAAGTCCTTGATCAATCAGCGAGAGATCGGCAATGACGTCCCCAGTTTCGGGGAAGCACTTAAACGCGTGCTGCGTATGGACCCGGACGTGATCCTTGTCGGAGAGCTCCGCGACCTGGAGACGATTGCGGCGGCGGTCCGGGCCGCGGAAACCGGACACCTTGTGTTCAGCACCCTGCATACCACGGGTTGCCAGGGCACGATCAACCGTATCGTGGATGCCTTTCCGCACGAGGCGCAGGCGCAGATTCGTGTTCAGCTTTCAACCAACCTGATAGCGTCTCTCTCGCAGGCCCTTCTTCCAAGACAACCAAAGGGCATGGTCGCGGCTTTTGAGTTCATGGTATGCACGCCCGCCATATCCAACCTTATCCGCGAGAACAAAACCTACCGTATCGACTCGGCCATCCAGACGGGAAAGAAATATGGTATGCAGCTTCTGGACGAGCACCTTTGGAGCCTTTATGAGGCCGGGGCCATCAACGCCGAGGATTGCGTAGACCGCTCGCGCCATCCTGGGGGGATGCAAGACAAGATCGACGCGAGCCGTCGCGGCACCGGGCTGGCGGAGGGCGAGAAGATCGGCGGTGATGAAGATCCTGTCCCGACGCTGAAAACATCATGAGCGATAAACCGACCAGCACGGCTCCGGGATCATCGAGGCTGGCGGCGGCGCCCTCCAAGGGAGTTAAGCGCCTTCCGCCAATTGAACAGCTTCGCGGTCTGAAGATTGGGCGCATCCTCATCAAGATGGGGAAGCTCAAGCGTACCCAGGTTCATGAAGCCTTGGACATCCAGAAGCAGAAGCGCGGGCCGATCGGGAAGATTCTCGTAGAACTGGGGTACATCAGCGAGCAGGACCTCGCCCTTGCGCTGGCCTCGCAAAATGGAATGGGCACCGTCGAACTGGGCAAGGTGGATATCCCGGCGGATGCCATCGCTACGATGTCCAGCCAAATGGCCACGACCTATCGTGCCATGCCCTTCGATTTTAACAAGGACCGCAACGAACTGTCGCTGGCCCTGGACAACCCCGACAACTTCCAGGCGACCGACGATCTGAAGACTCTGCTGGATTACAACATCAAGGCCTTTCTGTGCAGCCCGCAGGAGCTTCAGACGGCCATCGCCCGTTACTACCCTGAGGGCGAACAGGAGTCGATTACCGGGCTGATCAACGAACTGGCGGACGACGAGGATCTGGCCAAGTTCCAGGGTCGCGGGGACAGCATCGACCTCGCGGACATAAAGGAGATGATCGAGTCGAACCCGGTCAAGAGGCTGTTAAACCTGGTTCTTTTGCAGGCAATTAAGGATAAGGCCAGCGACATTCACTTCGAGCCCTTCGAGGACGAGTTCAAGATGCGCTATCGTATCGACGGGGTGCTCTACGAGATGGTTCCGCCCCCGCGATACGTCGCCCTGGCGATCGCGTCGCGCATCAAGGTCATGGCTAATCTCGATATTGCGGAACGGCGTATGCCGCAGGACGGTCGAATTGAGCTGTCGCTGCGCGGCGTACCCATTGACCTTCGAGTGGCCGTCCTGCCCACGCTGTTCGGTGAGAGCGTCGTGCTGCGCGTGCTCGATCGGTCCAACGTGCAGCTCAGCCTGGACAAGATCGGGATGCGCGACGAGGAACTTGGGATTTTTCGCCAGCTCATGCAAAAACCCAACGGAATCATCATCAATACCGGTCCGACCGGCTGCGGAAAAACCACGACGCTATACGCCGCCCTTTCCGAACTGAATGAACCTGACGTGAAAATCCTAACGGCTGAGGACCCTGTAGAGTACGACATCGATGGGTTGATCCAGTGTCAGATCAAGGTAGACGTGGGAATGACCTTTGCGCGGGCTCTGCGTTCATTCCTGCGGCAGGACCCCGATATAATCCTCGTGGGCGAGATCCGTGACCTGGAAACGTCGCAGATCAGCGTGCAGGCCGCGTTGACGGGACACCTGGTATTCTCGACGCTTCACACGAATGACGCCCCGTCTGCCATTGCCCGGCTCATGGACTTGGGCTTGGAGCCGTTCCTTATCACAGCCACGCTTGAAGCCGTGGTAGCGCAGCGTTTGGTGCGTCGCATTTGCATAAACTGCAAGGCGGAGTATCGCCCCACGGAGGAGCAGTTGATGGAGCTGTCGCTGAATCCGGCGGAAGTGGGCGAACGCATGTTCTTCTATGGTAAAGGATGCGATTACTGCAACGGGACCGGGTACCGCGGACGAATGGGCATTTACGAGGTCATGGTCCTCGATGACACCATCCGAGAGTTGATTATGCGCCGGGCCTCCACGGCGGTAATACGCCGCGAGGCTATCAAACGCGGAATGCGGACTCTGCGCGAGGCGGGCCTCTTGGCGATCTACGACGGGATTACGAGCCTGGACGAGGTTGTCCGCGAGACGATCGTTGAGGAGTAAACGTCGAAAAGTCGAAAACGGCGAAGCAAAGGTGAGGCATGGCGACGTTTGTATATGAGGCGATGAATCAGGGGGGGCAGGAGGTCAAGGACGAGCTGGAGGCTCTGTCCAGCGAAGACGCCCTGACCAAGATTCGCAGCCTCGGCTACTTCCCTACGCGGATTCGCGAGAAGGGCGGAGCAAGGGGCAAGACTGCCGCGGGCAAGAAGAAGGGCGGCCGGCGCACCGCGTTTCGCAGAATCAAAACCAAGATGATCACCCAGGTCACGCGGCAGCTTTCGACGCTCCAGGACGCCGGACTGCCCATTCTGCGAAGCCTACGCATTCTCGAAGAGCAGCAAAAACCCGGATCGATGAAGGTCGTGCTCTGCTCCATGTCCGAGGATATCGAGGGCGGCAGCACGCTTTCCGAGGCCTGCTCCAGGCACCCCAAGGCGTTCAACCGTCTGTATGTGAACATGGTGGCCGCGGGCGAAACGGGCGGCGTTCTCGACGTGATCCTTCAGCGCTTGGCCGAGTTCATGGAAAAGGCCGAAAAGCTGAAGAGAAAAATCATCGGGGCTATGATCTATCCGGCGGTTGTCATTGGCTTCTCTATGGCAATCGTAACAGGCATCATGATTTTCGTAATCCCGAAGTTCAAGGATATTTTCCTCGATTTCGACGTGAAGTTGCCACCCGTAACCATGGTATTGCTCAATACATCGGATTGGGTTGTGGCCGGCAAGCCGATTCCGGGGTGGATCATCATTCCCGGCATGCCATTCGCCATTTACTTTTTGTTCAAGCTATTAAGATCGTCGCAGGGCGGACGGTACGGCGTGGACTTTGTCGCGCTGAAAATACCGGTCCTGGGGACCTTGATTCAAAAGAACTCCATTTCCCGTTTTACGCGGACGCTGGGAACGCTGGTCAGCGCCGGCGTGCCCATCCTCGAAGCCCTCAATATCACCAAAGAAACATCCGGCAATGAGGTATATAGTCGGGCTCTGGAGAAAGTCCACGATTCCATCCGCGAAGGGGAGAGTTTCGCCGCGCCGCTTCGGGCTGCCAGCGTGGTGGACGGACTGGTCGTGAACATGATCGACGTCGGCGAGGAGACCGGCGAACTGGATAAGATGCTGCTCAAAGTCGCCGACACCTATGAAGAAGAGGTGGACGTGGCGGTGGCGAGCCTGGTGTCGCTGCTCGAGCCGATCATGGTCGTGATGCTCGGCGGGATCGTCGGCTTCATCGTGATCGCGCTATTCATGCCGCTGGTGCAGTTGATCTCGTCGGTGTCCGGCGGATAGTTCCGGCGGCGCCGGGGTAATACGGAATGGCGAATTCTGAATGCGGAAAGAAACGGAGATGAGTCATGATCGGTAGGGATTTTCAACATTCCGCATTCAACATTCCGCATTCGCGGCGGAGCGCGTTTTCGCTGGTTGAACTGCTCACCGTTATCTTCATCATCGGCTTGCTCATCGCCATTTTGGTTCCGTCGCTGAACAGCGCCCGCAACGCGGCCAAGAGGATTACGACTGCCAAGGAAATTGACTCCATCAAGGTCGGACTGGAGATGTTCAAGAACGAAAATGGTCCAGATTTTCCGCAGAGCAATGGGTATCCGCCGTCGTTTTCGCACCCACCGCTTGGGAGTTACGCTTTCGACTCCTCTGTCGGGCAGTTCCCGTTTCTCAAAGACAATCCGGTCGTGTACGGGGCTCAATGGCTGCCGGCGATGTTGATGGGCGTGGACCGGCAAGGGTATATCAAGCGCAGCTCAGTTCCGCGCAAGACTCCTCCGCTGGACCCGCCGCAGTGGTACAAGCCCGATCCCTTCGGGGACGGCAAGACCGTGATCGAGCGGGCCAATCTGTATCTGACGCCGGAGACGACGCCGACGCGGAGGACCAAGGACCTTCCAGGCCGGCCGTCGCAGGCATTTACAGCGGTCTTTGAAAAGGTGCCGGACCTGCCCGTGTTGGTGGACGCTTTCGATCAGCCGATTTTGTATTATGTGTCGAACACTTCCGGAAAACCGACCAACATGGTCGAGAAGATCCACAACAAGGACAATTCTTACTCCGGCGCCGGTCAGGCGAATGGTCCGCCGTTCTACTTTCATCAGGATAATGTCGGTTTCACGGGCGACGAGACCAACGATGGGTGGGATTTTTCGAATACCGGCGGCAAACATGCGATCAAGCTCGACGGCGCACTCGTAACCGCCGACAAGATCATTGACCCCGACCCTCAGTACCGCGATACGTTCGCGCGCTACATCGTGGACCGCAAAATCTACAGCAAGCTGCTCACGGATGCGGAACCGGGGCACGCCGGAGTGGACGCGGCGACGCCGCTGCGACCGGTCAACGCAGACACCTATCTGCTCATCAGCTCCGGCGTGGACGGGAAATACGGTACGACGGACGACGTGTCCAATATCCCGCCGTTTGCGGACCAGTGACGGATTTGGTGATTTGGCGATCTGGTGATTTGGTGATTTGCCTAACCCAATCGGCAATCGAAAATCGAAAATTTACAATGGAAATCGGCAGCTCGTCTGGTTGAGGATGCGGCAATGAAATACAAATACTCGATGCGATCGCGTCGCGGGTTTACGCTGGTTGAGATGCTTGTGGTGATCGCTATCATCGCCCTGCTGCTGGCGGCGCTGTTGCCGGCGTTTTCGTCGGTGAAGAAAAGCGCCAAGGTCGCGCAGACAAAGTCCTATTTCACGGCCCTGGACACGGGCATCAACTCCTATCGAGCGGAGCAACCTCTTGGCGGATCGCTGCCGCCGTCGGCGAGCGACAGCACGACGAAGCCGTTTGAAATCGCGATTCCATCGGCGGCAGACGGGAACACTACGGTGCGCGTGGCCGGAGCCCATTTATTGGCCATGGCGCTGATCGGGGCCGACGGGCTTGGAACCCCGGGGTTCAAGGATGTCAGCAATCCGGCAGATGGCACGTGGTGGAACGACATATTCAATGGAGGCAGTGACTGCAAGAGTGGAGGACTGTATTGCGTTGACACAAACGGCAAGGAGAAATACCCGCGATACGGCCCTTATGTGGACGAAAAGATGCGCGAACGCGCCAAGACGCTCCAGGATCTTGTGGATAAAGGCGGCATCCTCAATTCGGGCGATATTAATACGTATGCTCCCAACCTCCTTGGCGCGCAAGCTTCACTGTTCGTCGATAGTTGGAACCACCCCATTCTCTATTACAGGGCTTTACCCGCCTCAAATCTCATGATTTTCGATGTACCCGGCAAGAAGCCGGGGATTTATCGACAGGAAGACAATGCCGTCATCACCGGCACGTCGACGGGAAGCTACAAGGGCATCGACTTCGGCGGTGGGTTGAGTACGGATTCCGCCAACCAGTATTACCATGACATTGCCAAAGCAGACGTGCCTAAGGTCGATCCAGACGAAGTCGGCAAGATACTTTCGGACCCAAAGTGGAACTACACTTTCGCGAAGTTCATACTCGATTCGAAGGCCAAGTCACGTCCCACGCCGGCGCAGAAGGACTCGTACTTGCTCATCAGCGCCGGCCCCGACGGGCGGTACGGGACGGAAGACGATATCACCAATTGGACGAGGGAAACGAATTAGGAATGGTGAATGCGGAATGGTGAATGGAGGACTCCCATGACGTGCTATTGCATTCAGCATTCAGCTTTCAGCATTCAGCATTCGCCCGCCAAGCGGGCGCTGACCATGGTCGAACTCCTCATCGTCATCGTCATCATCGGCATTATTTTCGGTTCGATTCTCGTGGCCGCCACACATCTGATCGGCAAGTCCAAGGAACGTAATACCCAGTCTGTATTGCAGGTCGTCGCCGACGCGGTGGAGGAGTTCAAACGGGAGCAGACGGCGAAGCCGACAATCACGCGTAACGCGGCTTACAGGGCGCGGTACGGGTTGTCCCCGCCGGATGAACTGGAGGTATTTGGTCCGCCGGGTCCGCCGGGCGCGCCGGCCGTCGCCGTTCCGACGGGTCTGGCGACGCCGACCGGCTCGGTGATCGTCCCCACCCCATCATCGTACCAAGCCATGCGCTTCTACGCGGACAAGACTGACAAGGACGCGTTTGAGTATCGCGATTTGGCGGCGATGGTTGTCGCCATAGAAAGCTATGGCGATGCCTCGGCGTCGATTCTGGCGAGGATTCCCGATCGCAACCGATCGGCTGGCGCGCTGGACAAGGACGGGAAAACACCGATTCAATACCTGGATCGCCCTGAGGATTTAAGTGGCACAAAAGGTATAGGCGGTGGCTTTAAGGCGGAAGACCTTCAAATCCGCTATATCCTTGATGACTGGGGAATGCCCATCAGCTATTTCGCCGAACGCGATTTCGCCGGTGCGACGACGAATACATCGTCGAGCAACTACGGCAACTGGAACGAGGCCTCCACGGCGCTAGTCCGATTGAATGGCGGTCAGCCGGTGATCTTCTCCTACGGGGCCAATGGCAAGGATCAGCTTACCAAAGACATGATGGGCGATGATGCAAAAGCGTCTCTAGTGGGCGATCTCAAACCCAAGACGCCGGGCCCGGACAACATGGACAATGTAATCGACAATCCGGCCAATGCGGACAATGTTTATTCCAACCCGGCCCTGAAGGAAAAGTTGGCGAAGGTAAGTGCGCAATGAATGGCGAATGGCGATTGGCGAAGAGCGAATGGATTGAGCGGCGCGAGCCGACTCCCCATTCAGCATTCAGCATTCAGCATTCGGCATTCCGAGCCTTCACTCTCGTCGAGATGGTCATCGTAATCGGCATTATCATCCTGCTTTCCGCGATGGTGCTCCCCGCGGCGTCACAGATGTGGCGCGACCGAAAGCTGGCGGACGCCCAGAACATGGTCTCCGGAATGCTGATGGTCGCGCGGGCGAAGGCCTTGGAGGGCAACGCCGGCGAGACGGGGTTGTTTTTCTACGTCGACGATCAAAACGTGCAGCACGTCGCGGCCATTTCGCCGCAGCCCGACGATCCCAACGAGCCGATGCCTACCGACCCAACCAAGCTCAAAGAGCGTCAAGACAGGATGAACTGGCAAACCGACCCCAAATGGCACAACGTCTTTACGGTGACGAAGAGCCGCAGTTATACGCTTCCCGCCCCCATGCGCGCCGTACCGCGTTATGCGGTTTGTGAGCCTGTCGGTGCCAACTCCACGTGCGACCCTAATGCGGCGACTCCTCCGCCGAAGTATACACTCTTTACCAACGACGAGTTGGCGAACAACAATTTCGCCAACGCGAAGATCGACAACGACCATCAAGTCGGTCAAATGCATCGCAACTTCTTCACGATCATATATTCGCCAGACGGTGGACTGGAAGTCGGGCGTGATGTTTTGATCCGCGACACCTACGATCCCGCACGATGTAGCGGTAGTGCCAGTTTGCTGTCCGGCGATATAACCGGAATCCGCGTCGGGACAGCGAACTGTAAGAAACCGGATGTCGCAAGATTCTACAAGCAGGATAACACCCCGACGGACATTCTGATCGATGCGACAGTCAATTTTCTCGCCACCGATAATAACGACGTGGCGATCAACTTTCCCTCGGTTGACGGACTGTTGGTGTACGACGACGCTTTGTTCAACGAGGCCGGCGACGCCGCGGCCAAACGAAAATACCTGCTGGATTCGGCCCAGCCGTTCTACATTCAACGTCTGACTGGCGCGGTGGTCCGCGGGCCGGTAGGCGAAGGACCGACGACGCCATGAACGGGAATTGTCGATTGTCGATTGCCGATTGTCGATTGCGGGCAAGGTCCGATTGCCGATTGCGAATTTCTAATTACCAAATTACCAAATCACCAAATCACCAAATCGCCAAATCCCTGTGCCCTCGTGCCTTCTCCCTCATCGAAATGATGATCGCCATCGTCATTCTCGGCCTGGGGCTGGTGATGACCGCCACTATGTTCCCCGTGGCCTGGACGCGAGCCCGGACCCTAACGGAATACACCACTCAGCGGTCGCTTGCCTCCAGCGCCGAATCGACGCTTTCGACGCTCCTGCACGCTGCCGGCCCGAGCATTCGAGTGGTCGAGGCCCCCCCCGGGAACTTTACACAGAAGCTCCTCCTCACCGCCGGAAATCTTGCGGGCGATTTGTTCTACGATCCCACGCTGGCCGGGGGCACGTACTACAGCCCGACACTTAACAGTTATCAAGTACCGGCGATCGTTGCATACAGCGATACCCGTGTGCACGCACTGAATGTCCAGAACATCCTGGTAAGCTCCACAGGCGGTGCCACGGTCGATCCACGAATCCCCGAGCGTCCGTGGCGGCAGGAACTGATGTTCAACATCGAAAATACGAACTCACATCCGCTGATCAAAGACCCCAACATCTTGGTATTCGAAGACGTGAACGACTGGAAAAATCAGTTCTTCATCAACAACTCGTTCTACGCCGCACAGGTTCCTATTGAACAGCGGGTTTCTCCTTCGCTGGGAGCTTATCCGACAGAGATAAGCCCGGATGGGGACAAGGCACGGGCTAATTGGCGAGATAAGCTCTCCGCTCGGCGGTTTCTGTGGGCCGTGTTGCATCGCCTGCGCTCCCCGGTCGGTCCGCCGAATCCAAATGGCAATGCTCTGTCGTCGCAGCAGGCGACGGAACAGTTGACCCTTGCGACCGAGGCGGTCGGCACGATGCGAGTCTTTGATTTTTACATCGTGACCCTGCGGCGGACCCAGCCGAGCAACCGCTATGCCAGGCAGGAATGGGAGCCACCAACCTCTCTGCCTGACCCGACGAATCGCGACGTTGTCGTACCGGCATCGCGCTCCGCGAGCGACGATGTCCTGTTTCCGACGCCTTGGCGCGTCCAGATCCAGTTGCCGCTCACTCTGAAACTGCGTTCAGCTCCACCTGGTGCGGTGGGTGCGCCCACCGGCGTCCCGACCGAGGTGCAGGTCCCTCCCACCGGGGTTCCGGCCGCGTCCACGGCCATGCTGGCTGGAATGTTCCCGACCGGAACGCAGTTCGTTGACGAAGTCAACGGTCAGGCCTATCGCGTGGTCAAGCGGCGGGAGGGCCTTCCAGGGACTCCTGTCGACGGTTTCGCGTTTTTGACGCTTGATCGAGAAGTCCTCGTGGAGGATGTCGACGACAGCCCGCAGTTCGGCGGCGACTTCGCCATGGAGTCCGACGATGCAGTCCGCACGGTTTGGGTTTTTCCGCCTGCGGTAGACCGATCGGCGGGGGGCAGCGAAACGCAGCCCTTCTTCGACGGCTCGCCGCCGGTGGTGGGGATCGATGTGCTGACAATCAGCCTGTCCCCGCCGGGTTAATCACACTTCCTCATTCGGGGAGTTTCGTGCCGCATTGTGCGCAGTATATCGCCTGCTCGCGGTTGATCTCCCGGCATCGGGTGCACCGTCGCGGCGGGCGGCGGATGGCGGAAACGGTGATGGCCACAACTGCGGCAACCACGGCAATCGCGAACAGATGCGCATCGTCGAATCGAAACATGGCGGCCACGGCGAGCACAGACATCGCCCCTAAATCCCTGTCAGGCCGGTCGGCAGGTGCGCCACGATCGGGCGCAAGCGTCCTGCGAAACCGCCGGAGCGTCGCTTCATAGCGATCGTCGGCGTCCGGCGGAGTTGAGTCTACGTCGCAGAGCGTATGTTCAGCCGGAGACAGGCAGAACTCCGGACTGCTGCGCTCTGCGCCGACGCGCGCCACGTGCAACTTCAGTCGCGACCTCCGGTGAAATAAAGCGTGCGAACACGCTTCGCATCCCCTTTACGTCGGGACACGGGGAATGGCGCGCATCGTTATTCCCCTCTTCCGGTGCGGGACGGGCGGGCATTACCCCGTTGCAGCCGCCCAACCCTGCGCTGCATCTTTCCCCCTTTTCGGAGTATACGGTCGAGGCTGCCGACTGACAAACGAAATTGGGTCGAATTTGGTATAATCGACCGGAAAAAGCACCCTTCAGGGCGAATTGAATGGAGACCGCCTCTGCGTCATTTGAGTGCTTCGGCAGAGTCGCCTTTCGACGTGACTTACGTTCCCCCGCTCGACGTAGGGCTACGGTTCTGACTTTGAGGTGCCGGGAACCTGGCTGAGTTCTTCCAGGATGACCGCGAGGAAATCGCGGGCCTGAACATCGTCGGGGGCAAGGCGCAGGGCCTCGCGGGCGTGGGGGAGGGCGTCGGCGGGGCGACCGGACATGAAGACGGCGACGGCGAGATTGTACCGCGTCTCCGCCATCTTCGGTTCATCGGCAACTAAGCGTTCGAGTAGCGCCGTCGCTTCGGGGACCCGCCCGAGGCTGAGCAGTGCGACGGCCAGGTTGTAGCGGGTTTCGCTGAGAGCGGAATCCAGTTCGAGAGCGCGGCGGAGGTGCTTCAGGCCGGGCTCCGTTTCGCCGGTCTGGAGTTCGGCTATGCCGAGCTGGGCGAGAACCGCTGCGGACTCGCCCTGGGACTCGAGGATCGCCGACAGCTCGGTCCTTGCCTCCGCGAAGCGCCCGGCGCCCATGAGCGCTTTGGCGACCGCTTCGCGACTGGTCCTGTATTGGACCGCGGAACTGTGTGCGGCGAATGCGAAGATCGTCAATGCGGCGGCGGCGAAGACCCAACCCGTGCGCGTCATCCGCCCGCCGATCTTAAGCTGGAAGTTTTGTAGTTTGACGTTGGCCGAACGCAGAAGATGTAAGAACTTCACGGCCAGAAAGGCTGTAATGACGGCCATGGCCATCGCCAGGAGCAGCGGTATTTGCCCATACAGTCCGCGAAATGCGAACAGGGAGAAGAGGCCGGTCACGATCATGAGGAGTTCTTCGGTAAGGGAGAAATCGTATTTACGATTTGGTGATTTTGTGATTTGGCGATTGGGCGATTGGGCAATCGACGATGTGATTTCTGAGATTTCAGATTTGAGATTTGAGATCTGAAATTTTCGATCGTCCATTGCCGGTTTCCGATTGAGGATTGGCGGAAGCGAAAGGCCGAAGTAAAGGGCGTCGTTTGGGCAAACGCTGATGCAATCCATGCACTTCATGCAGCCGGGGTCGACGACCATGCCGAAGCGGGCGACTTCCTCATGTACGCGGACGTTGGATGAGCACACTGCGGTGCAGTGCCCGCAATGCTCGCAGTCGTCGGTAACGCGGATGCGCCCGACGGCGACCTGATCCGCCAGGCCGAAGAAACCCCCATAAGGACAGGCGTATGTACAGAAACCCTTGGCGCCGAGGATATAGACGATAAAGAATCCGCAGACGGCAAAGGTGAGCAGCGCCACGCCGACGCCGGGAAAGGTCGTCCAAAAGGCCGTAGTGGTCAGATGGTTGGTAATGGCTGGGACGGGCGAGCCTGCGAACCAGCGATAGGCCGTCGGCCATACGAACATGTAGATCGCCAGGGCCAACGGTACGAGAACAAGGATTCGCGAGCGAAAGGGCTTCGGCTTGATGCCGATCTTCCTGAGGAGCCAGGTGCACAGGTCCTGGTAGGCGACAAGGTGACATCCCCAACCGCAGAAAAACCGCCCCAGAACCAGCGTGGAGAGTATTGCCAGTGCGAAGAAGATGAACCCGGCGTTGAGGTAGCCCCGGTTGAGCGTATACATGGCCTCTGAAGGCTCGACCGGCGAAATGGTCCGACCCTGCGCCCACCATTGGAGGATGTGCCCGATCATCAACAAGTGGACCGCGATGAGAGACGCGGCCCGCCAACGCGACATCCGCGATTTTCGGATCTGTGTGCTTCGAACGGGAAGAACGTTCAGCTGGAGATCAGGCCTGGACGAAGAAAAGGTCTTGCCCGAACAACTTCGCGCGGGGACGCACAGTCCGGTCATGATCCGAGAAATCCGCTCTGCATTCTTCAAGGAAAACCCTGGCCCTAATTCATCATAGCAATGAAAACGGGGCGGGCAAAAGTCGCGTCGGAGAAACCGACCTTTTAGAGCGTGTGTGAGAACTCCCTCTCCCTGGCAGGGAGAGGGTCGGGGTGAGGGTCGAACGCGCAGGCGATCGCCTTCTGGGTTTCAGGACGCACTCCCACCGTCAATGAAAATCGTGGCCCTAACTCATTATAGCAATGAAAGACAGACCTGGCCCACCGCAATCCAATTGACCGCTTCATGCTACTAACGTCCGAAATCTTCGCGGCGCGCGGAGGTTCTCCCGGACCGACCCTCCGCGGCGCGGTTTGCCCCTCTCGGATGTACGCCTCGGAGGCGTGCCGTTCATTCAGCATTCCGCATTCGCCATTCGATCCCGGCGCGCCGGGACGGCTTTTGGCTGCCGCCAAGGGCCGCGCTGCGCTTTTCTGACCCACGATTTCATTTCGGTTGGTTCCCGCTTTCAGGAACCGTGCCGCTGTGATAAAGTTTCCGTGAAGTCAAGCTCCTTGGGATGCACGCAACCTGCTCCGGGGTCTGGATCGCGGTTGAACTCGGCGAGGAGTGGCATACAATGGAGCCGGCCGCGTTGCCCGCGAGTTCCCTCGGCGGTTGGTGTTTGTTTGGAGGATGTGGCGCCGCGGTCATCGGTTGGAAGCCTGTCAGGTATTGCAGGCCGGGCTTTCAATGGAGTATGGGCTTCTTCGCCGCATGAGAAGGCACTCACCGGCAAGAACATCGGCGCCACACATACGAACCGCGGCTTTTCGACGGGCGCAAGGCCTATTGAATCGCGGTGGCAACCGGCGGCGGGAAGACCGCCGTCTCAACGGACTTGAGCATGACATACGATATTCTGGCTGCTGGAGCCGACGCCAGGCTTCACATCAATCCCATTAAAATTGCAGTGGCCGTCGCCCTGTTGTTCGCATGGGCCTGGGCGGTTCAATGGATCGACCGTGATGCCGATGTCGTCAAGACACGTCGCGAACGCTGGAACCTCATCGTCCTCTCAGGCGGTCTTGTCGCCTATTTTGTCCTATTTATTCCTCCGTGGTCGGGAGGGCTCTTTTACCTCGGGACCGCCTTCTGGGTCCTGATCGTCGGCGGTTCGATGCTGACCTACATCGTTCACCGCAACGGCCGGGTTGTGCCCGGGGCGCGGGTGCTGACCACGGCGCATCTCAAACGGCTTCTGCCCGGCGATGGCGCAACGACCAAGGCCAAGTCTTCAAAGGGTTTGCGCGTCAACATCACCGACCATGCCGGAAAGTTCGTTGATCTCCCTGGCGATCCGGACGAGCTTAAGTCGTTCGAACTTGTGCAGGATTTCCTGCACGAAATCTTCTGGCGACGGGTGTCCGATCTGGACATGGTTCCAAACAAGGAAAACTACCGCGTCGTCCATCGGATCGACGGCGTGGCCGCCGAACGCCCCGACGGCGTCCCGCTCGAGGACGGAGAGCGAATCGTCCGCTATTTGAAAAAGGTCGCCGGTCTGACCGTGGATGAAGTCCGCCGGCCTCAGACCGGTCGCATTCACGCGGGGCTTCTCAGCGCCCAGAGTGACCCCGGATTCACCGAGGTGCGCACCTCCGGAAGCATGGCGGGCGAGCGTCTCGTGCTGCACGTACAAAGCGGTCCGGCGCTGCTGCGACTTGCCGATCTAGGGCTTGCGGTCCCGCGCTTGGAAACCATCAAAACGTTCCTGGGCAGACATACGGGTATGGTGCTGACCAGCGCTCCGCCGCATCACGGCCTGACCACGACGCAGTACGCGATTCTGCGCAGCCATGATGCTTATATGAACAACATCCACGCCCTCGAACGCAAAAAGCTCATCGACCTGGACAACGTCACCCAGCAGGTCTACGAAGGCGCAAATACCGACGTCAATTTTGCTCGAATGCTCCAGTCCGTCCTCCGCCGCGAACCGGACATCGTCCTCGTCGGCGAGTGCGAGGATCGCGAGACGGCCCGGATCGCCGCCCGCGCCGCCTCTGAGGATCGAAAGGTATACATGGGAATCCAGGCGAAGGATTCCTTCGACGCTCTCGGCAAATTCCTCTCGTTGCTCGAGGACAACGCCCTTGCCAAAAAAGCCGTGATCGGCGTGACCAACCAGCGCCTGGTTCGCGTGCTCTGCACGGAATGCCGAGAGGCCTTCCAGCCGGACGCCGCCATGCTGAAAAAGCTCAATCTTCCCGCCGAAAAGATCGAGCGTTTCCACCGACCGCCCGGCGAGCAAAAGCTCGATCGCAGGGGAAAACCGATCCTTTGTGCCAACTGTCAGGGTACCGGCTACGTCGGACGCGTCGGCGTATTCGAGGTCATGGATATCAAACCGGAGGTCTCCGCCCTCATCGCCGAAGGCGCGCCCATCAATCGCATCAAGGCCGAGTGCCGAAAGAGCAAAATGTATTACCTGCAGGAAGAGGGGTTACTAAAGGTCATCGACGGCACCACCAGTATGAACGAAGTGATCCGCTGCCTGAGCGGCAACGAGAAATGAACACCGGAGTCGCCCCATGTTGGTCTCGATAATCTTCGTCGTGCTTATCCTCGCCGTCGCTTACGTCCAGGCGTCACAGGGGTGGTACAGTGCCATGATAATGGCCGTACTCACAATCTGCTGCGCCGCCGCGGATTGTGAGTACGGCCATTATCTCGCGGTGAACCTGCTCGCTCCATATTGGCAACCCAACTACGCCCACCCGATAGCCCTCGCCGCCATTTTTGGGATACCCCTGGTCATTTTGCGGCAGTTGTTCGATCGCACCATCCGCCGCACCTGTCTGCTGCCACTGTGGGTCGATCGCCTCGGCGGCGGCCTCTGCGGGTTTATCACTGCGATGATCATGGTCGGCGTGTTCGCAACGGCCACTGACATGATCCCGTTTCCGAACGGTTCGATTCTCGGTTTCTCGCGCGTTCCCGTCGGAGAGGCCGCTCAGGCATCGGGCGATGCTGGCGAACTCTCCGCGGACCAGACAGACATCTGGCTGATGCCCGACCGCTTCGCCGCCGGCGTCGCCTCCATGCTCTCCGCCGGTCTGTTCAGCGGCCCCGATACCTTGTATCGCGATCACCCCGATCTTATCTCCGAGATCGGCTGGACCAACGCCGTCCACGCTGAGGTTTCACGCTACGCTCCGCCGGGCTCCATTTCCGTCACGGGAAGCGAGTTGATACCCGGCCTGTTTCGAATTACCCCCAGTCCCGATCCCAGGAACCCCACGCCGACCTATGAGCCGGTCGATCCAAAGCCCGGAACCGAGTTGCGCATGGTGCGCGTCAAGCTCGACAATAAGGCCCGAGACGCAAACAAGTCGCATCTGTTTACGCTTCGCCAGTTCCTCATCTTCGGTCAGCGCCCCGATTCCAGTGCCGCGGTACAGTACCACGCCATTGCCATCCAACAGGAAGACGCCACCGACACGGTAAACAGATACATTCGCTTCATCAAAGAGGCAAAGGGCAACAGACCCGTGGTCGACGTGTTGTACACTCCCCGTCCCCTCCCCCCCCCC
>Ga0209777_10003790_pt1 | contig 18408 bp, 15 predicted proteins | sample FrelakmetHBP12HB_FD_187147 | JGI IMG/M metagenome (GOLD analysis project Ga0209777, IMG submission 187147) | Freshwater lake sediment microbial communities from the University of Notre Dame, USA, for methane emissions studies -HBP12 HB (SPAdes)... | ecosystem: Environmental > Aquatic >...
TGGAAGACGTCTTTTCATACAGAATAGGCGGTTTTGGTGACACTCTGACCGACCGGGTGGCTGTTATGGCCTTGGATTGGTTAAGAAAAAAAATATAATAGAATAAAATTCGGCGACGAGTGACAAGTAACGAGTGACGAGAAAGAAGGATTTGAGCCAATGCCCCTCTGGGTGAAATTTTTAATACGGGCCGCCTTGAGTATCGGACTGGCCGTCCTCTTAAGCCGCTGGCTTTTCCAAAGGTTTTCCTATGCCGGCATTATCATTTTAACCATCTTCTTCCTCGGCATGAGCTATTTATCGGAATATATCCGCAAACGCGGATGAGCATGATTGCCCCTGAAAATCAACCCTAATTAAAGGAGGGAAAAATGGAAAATTTGACCTTTGAATCCGTGAATCCGGGGGATGTCCTTCCCCCATTCATCCGATCCGTCAGTCAGGAAACCTTTTGGAAATATGCCGTGGCTTCTTTCGATTATAACCCTGTCCACAATGATCCTGAATGGGTCAAAACGGCCCAACCCTTTAAAATCCCTTTTACGGTGGGGCATGGTATGATGACCATGTCTTTTATGACCACTCTGGTTACCAACTGGGCTTTGCCGTCCATGCTTCAGATTCGAAAGATTGTTTCTAAATTTACCCGGCCGGTTGAACTGGGATGGGAAATTATATGCACCGGGGTTGTTTCGGAAAAGCATTTTATCACCAAAGGGAAAAACTTTGTGGTGGTGGATGTCAAAGCTGAAAATCGGCAGGGTGACTTGCTGGCCCTCAGTGAAATCGAAGTGGTCTTTCCCGATTGAGACCGGGGTTTTACCGATTGGATCAATATCGAGATTCAAAGAAAGGAGAATGAACCATGAGTCAGGCCGACTTAGCCAAATATTTCAAAACAGAAAAGCAGCTCAAATTCAGCACCGATTTTTTTACCGATGCCGAAAACTATGAAGTTTGGGATGAAATTGATTTTTCCGATCTACAAGAAGTTGAAGGTGAAAACACCTTTGAAATAAAGGCCGAAGACATCAAATTTTACGCCGAAGGAGGCCTTGACGACAACCCGCTGATGAATGACGAGGAATACGCCAGGAAATCACCCTTCGGCGGGCTGGTGGCCCACCCGATTTTTATAACCACCATCTGTTTTTGGTGTGTGGGCGTCAAGGGGAAGGGAAATTGGATCAGAACGCCCGGGGCGAGAAACCCTGGTCAGGTTTTGGAAATCTATGAATATTTCAAAGTCGGAGAAACCATTCATGTAAAAATGAAGCCCCATGACCGCTATATCAAACGGGGGAAATGTTATCTCCAGTATCAAATGAACGCCTTTAACCAGGATAAGGTTTTGAAATGTAGAATGTATGCCACCCTGATCCTGCCTCGGACACGCCAGGATATAAGAAAATTTCTTAAAGGCATCCGCGGACTAAGTGATTAGCCAGGAAACCGAAGGGCTGGTCCATAAAACCGTCCAGCAAGACTTTATGTTAGAAAGAGAAGATGGGGATTTTTTATTTGGGGCGGATGACAGGGCCTTTTAATTGAAAATTTCTTTGTGGAGTAACTTAGTCAGCAGCGTCCGTGGCAGAAAGGAATCTGGAATTTTGTCTACCTTTAAGGTTTGCCTCAGGATTTTTTTACTATGCTGATAAAAAAACTACAGGCCTTATTTCATCCGGAACAATATCATGGTTGGGGGAAAACTAAAAAGTATTTTGAAGGCTGGTATTACAAAGTGGTGAATGCCGAAGAAAACAAAGCCTTTGCATTTATTCCCGGTATCGCTATGGATGAAAATGGAGTGCAACAGACCTTTGTACAAGTACTGGATGGAAAAAACCTAACCTCCGAATATCATAAATTCAGTGCCCAGGAATTTTTTCCTGAAACTGGAAAATTCGAAATTCGAATAGCCAATAATTTTTTTTCGAGTGAAACATTTCAACTCAATTTGCCCACTGTAAAAGGGCAATTACATTTTAAACATCAAATACCATGGCCGAATAGCTGGTATTCTCCCGGCGTCATGGGTCCCTTTTCCTTTGTTCCTTTTATGGAATGTTATCATGGGATATTGAGTATGGATCATACCATTCAGGGGCAGTTGACCATCCACCATGAAACGATTGATTTTTCAAATGGCCGGGGATACATGGAAAAAGACTGGGGACATTCCTTTCCAAGCGGATACATTTGGATCCAGACCAATCATTTTAGTCGGCCTGGTATTTCTTTAAAGGTTTCGGTGGCCAAGATACCCTGGCTGGGAAGTTTTTTTGTGGGATTTATTGCCGGCGTATGGTTATTTGATCGCTTGATTGAATTTACGACTTATAATTTCACCCGGCTCCGCAAATCATTTGTCGATCTGGAGAAAGTAGAATTAGTGATGGAAAATGAAAAGCATCGATTAGAAATCGTTGGCCAAAGGAAAGCTGCAACACAACTCGCCTCCCCAATTTCAGGATTTATGGATGGACGAATTGAGGAAAGCATGACGGCTGAAATAGAAGTTCAATTATTCGACAAAAAAAGTAAAAAAATATTGCTACATGATACGGGTAGAAATGCCGGATTGGAAATAGCGGGAAAAGTGGAAGAAATAATGGTTGGGTAAAAAAAACTCTACCAGGCCGGTCCGGAAGCAGTCTTTTAAAGCCCCATTTTATCCCAGAGGAGATAAAGTTTTCCCCCTCTCCCGGCCCATTCAGCCAGGAGAGGGGGAACGGCTCTCGATTTCTTCCTATCGCTCAATCCCATCTTCAAAGCGTAAACCCTTTCGGGCGGAATGGTTATTTATTGGACAGCAGTTTCAAGAGCAGATCAGGCCGGTTGGTTGTAATCGCATCCACCTTCATTTCGATCATTTTCTTCATATCATCGGGATTGTCGGGCGTCCAGACGGACACCTTCAGTCCCAGCTTACGCGCCTCCGCCAGCGATTCGGGCGTCAGATTCTTGATGTAAGGGGACCAGACTCGGCCGCCGGCCGCCTTAACCGCCTGTGGCGCCGAACCGTTGAAGTCGTCAATGTCGATCCCGGCCAGCCAGGGCGAGGCCCCGGGCTGGTTCGGTTTGAGGTTGGTCAGCTTCGGCAAGTCGACGGTGAGGTAAACCGGCGTCACTTCCGGCGCGATTTTCTGGATGTAAACGAGGTTGCGCCAATCGAAGGAGGGAATCCAGGTGCGTTCGGCGATCCCTTCAGCTCTCAGCATTTTAATGACACTGTCGGATACCAATTCGGGTGGCGGTGTCATGTTCGGCTCCTCCGGCGAGGTCTTGATTTCCACAAAAAGCCGGGTGGAGGGACCGCACGATTTCTTGAACAAGTCGATCACTTCCTTGAAGGTCGGGATTCGCTGGCCGTCCATCGGGGTTTGCTCAGGGAACCCTGCTGCATAGGTAGTATTCGGCTGCAGGCGGCCGATGTCATAGGTCTTGAGCTGGGCCAGGGTCAGGTCTTTGATGGCCGGCTGCGATCCGGAAGGGATCCAGCGACCGTCGGCCGAGCGGGCGATGGCGGGATTCAGCTTGTAATCGTGATGCACCATCAGCACACCGTCGGCTGAAAACAGGACATCGAGCTCAATGGCGTCGACGCCGATCTCGCAACCCCGCGTAAAAGCGGCCAGTGTGTTTTCCGGCAACAGCCCGGCGGCCCCGCGGTGGCCGACCACAAGGGGTTTTTCAGGAAGTTGGGCGGCGCCTGCCGTGTTGGGTGTCTGGGCCATTCCAGGCACAGCAAAGGTCAGAAGGGCGATGGCCGTCACGATGACTGCCGCTGCCCTGTTCAGTTTAATTCCGTTTTCATTCATGAAATACTTTCCTCTCTGTTATTTTTTTTTAACGCTCTTTTGAAGAAGACATGGCTTCTGTTGAAAAAAAGTATAGAGGTGCTGATTTTGCCTGTCAAGGGTTATTTGGTTCGAATAACAGGGACAGCCATGCGGTCGGGAAAGGAATCGGTAATAAATTTTTCTCAGGGATCATTCAGGAAAGTTCTATAGATTCTTACCTTAGATCTCCTGAGAATTTATCTCTGACCTGTTATGCAAGGCCCCCAATAACCATCCCAAAATTTCAAACAGGTCTGTCCGGAGTTTAATTACTTTTTGATTTTAAACGGCCGATATGTTTTAATGCTCCCATCGTAAAATCAGATTTTTCTCGACCGACAAACTTTCATCGGAAAGGCTGTTTCCTGAAGCAATCCACTAATGCCTGCTTGTTGAAAAAGGAGATAGGGTTTTTATTTTGGGAGGGTCGTTAATATGAACTTTGACCATTTCAGATGCAAACATTTGATCATGAATCCTTGACTCCTTGAATTTTTTTTCCTGCCCCATGGCCTTCCCGTGGATCATGGGGATTAATAACAATATGAGAGAAGGAGGTTGAATGGATACCGGCATCGAGGCTTTAAAACCGATAAAACTGTTACATCCTGAAAAAGACGGTGGCAAGTCTGTTTTGGCGGCCCTGCAGGAGAGAAGAACGGTCCGTAGAATCAGCCGGGAGACGCTGCCGCTGCAGACGATCTCCACGCTTCTCTGGGCGGCATTCGGCGTGAACAGAAAAGAAAGCCTGTTCGGTAAGCCCGGTAGAACGGCCGCATCCGCCAGCAATTCACAGGAAATTGACATTTATGTCGCCATGGCCGAAGGCGTTTACCTTTACGAAGCCATTCCCCATATTTTGACGCCTGTTGCATCCGGCGACTTTCGCCCTTTGGCAAGCTATCGCGGCCTGGCCAGGGCGCCGTTGAGTATTATTTATGTGGTGGATCTGACACGATACGATATCAGCGAAAGGCAACCGGATCCGTATATGGGGGATCCTGAAGTTCAAAAATCCTATTATTACATAGACACCGGTTTGATCGCCCAAAATGTATACTTGTTCGCGGCGTCCCAGGGGCTGGTTGCCTGGTTCCATAATTGCGAAAGGGAGAAATTGGTTGATGTATTAAATCTGCGGCCTGAACAACGCGCTCTTTTCGGGCAATCAGTGGGATATCCGGCAAGAAGTTAGCTCATATTGAATGACTTCCGACGGAACTTTTACAGCGCGGTCCAGGGTGGCCTCGTCGGCCATTTTGTTATTTAGACGCATCGTCTTAAGCCCTTCTTCCGGATTGGGATAGAAAAATTTCCCCGGAACAAAAGCGACCTTGTTTTCCACCGCTTTCCGGTAATAAATCGGGGACGGGTTCAGATTTCTCTTGTATTTGGGATTTGTTTGAAATCAATAGGCCAGGTGGAAGGCTTAAAATGTGAACCCGTCCCAAATTAAATTACCGCCGATGGCAGATTGGACAAAGAAATATTGACTCTGTGGTCTCAGTGGCTCTGTGGGGAATAAGGATTTTAAATTTCGACCGAAAGGCTGGTCCATGAAGCAGTCCGACAAGATCCCATTTTATGAAAAAGGAGATGGGGTTTTTGTTTTGGGCGGACTTTAAAAGGAAAAAGAATGATTGGTTTAAATCAATATCAATCGGACAAGGGGAGAAAATTAGTCGATTCAGAATCACATCGAGTTCACAGATTGAGATAGGTGTACATTTAAGATGCGACCCCATGACCAGAAAATCCAGGGAAAAGATGGTCAAAAAATGAAAGGAAATCCCAATCATTCCATGTTGCCGAGTGGGCGAAGAAATGGCCGGAGCGAGATCTCATCGACGGCACCGCCCATATCGCGGCCAAATCGCCCGATATCATGACCTTGTATAAATTGACAGAAAACACTGCTGGGTTAAAGGTGTTGCCCGGCAGTTGGCGTGAAGTGCTGGCCGTTTCGCTTCCCCTGATGATGAGCTCGGGCTTGTGGGCGGTCCTCCACTTTGTCGACCGTGTTTTTCTTTCCCGTTACTCGCCCGAGGCTCTCGCCGCCTCCATGCCGGCGGGAATTTTACAGTACACCATTATGGCCTTCTTCCTGGGTACCATCGGTTTTTCCAGTACCTTTGTGGCTCAGTATTTCGGTGCTGCGCGACCCGAACGGATAGGGACGGTCATCATTCACGGGATTTATCTGGCCATTCCGGTCGGCCTGCTGGTTACCTTTCTTGCCCCCATGTCAGGACCGTTCTTTTATTCACTGGGGCACGGTACGGCCGTAGCCGATCTCGAAACCCAGTTTTTCATTGCCCTCGCCTGGGGTGCCTTGCCTTTGCTTTGTTCCGCCGCCCTGGGCGGCCTTTATTCGGGATTGGGCCTGACCAAACATGTATTCTGGGTAAGCGGAGCGGGTATTTTAGCCAACATCGGCCTCGATTACTTGCTGATCTTTGGGAACTACGGCTTTCCGGAACTGGGCATCCGGGGAGCAGGGTATGCCACTTCCATCGCCAGCGGCCTTACCTGCCTGCTTTATGTGGTGCTTCTCTTCGCCCGCGGCGACCACCGGAGGTTTAAGTTCAGCGCCGGTTTTAAACTGGATGGCGATCTGATCCGTCGGTATCTGAAATTCGGGGTGCCCGGTGGCGGTCATCAATTTTTCGATGTGATCGGTTGGACCATCTTCATCCTTATCCTCGGCCGTCTGGGTACCGAAGCGCTGGCGGTCTCCAATGCGGCCTTCAGCATCAATACCCTGGCCTTTATGCCCGCTGTCGGTTTTGGGATCGGTGCCGGCATCCTGGTAGGGCAGTATCTGGGTGCCAACCAACCGGACATTGCCGAACGGGCGGCGCAGAATAGCTTTAACATGGCCTTCGGGTTTATGGTTTTGGTGGCCCTATTATTCTTTGTTTTCCCGAAGCTGTTCCTAATGCCGTTTACCGGCAGTGAGTCCGGGGCAGCCATCCTTAAACAGGGTACGATCATCCTCCGCATCATCGCCCTGTATACGCTATTCGATACCGCCAATGTGGTTTACGCCTTCGCCCTGCGAGGGGCGGGGGATACCTCTTTCATCATGAAGAATTTCGCCATCCTCACACCTATCTGCCTTATTCTACCGGTTTGGATTGGGATACAGTTCCTGGGAATGGGTCTTTACGGGGCTTGGGGTTTTGCCGCTCTGTTTGTCTGTGTGCTGGCCGTCAGTTTTTCAATCCGGTTCGCGCGGGGGAAATGGAAACAGATGCGGGTGATAGAACCCCGGAGCCTGATTCAATAAAGTTGAATTGGATCCTGGTATTGCCCCGGCGTCATAGGTGGAACGATTCATATAGAGATTTATCACAAAAAGCAAACGAAGCCTTTGGCAGCGGCCGAAAGCAAAACACCTTACCGCAAACGCTAAACCTCCTTACCGGACAGTCGGTGTAAAAGAGTCGTAATCCCTGGGGATTGACTTTAACTGCCGGATATGTTTTAAATCACTCATTTAAAAATCAGCATTCTTCTGACCGACAAACCCTCAACTTAAAGGCCGGGCCATGAAGCCATCCATCAAGACTTCATGTTAAAGAGAAGATGGGGTTTTTGTTTTGGGCGGACTTTAAAAGGAAAAAGAATGGTTGGTTTAAATCAATATCAATCGGACAAGGGGAGAAAATTAATACAAACGAAATAAATAAAGTGACATCACCCCCACCCTAACCCTTGAGGGGAGGGAGGGGGGTAACAGAAATTAATGCGTCTGTATTAGTTGATTCAGAATCAACATTGAGTTCACAGATTGAGATAGAAGTACCTTCAAGCTGCGACCCCATAACCAGGACGACCCCATGACTTATACTATCGATCTACACGCCCACATCATCGTTCCCGAGGCCGAGGTCCTTGCCAGAGAAAACCCCGGGTGGACCCGGGCGGACGAAGCGGCGCGCAAGGCCCTGGGAGAACATTCCTATCTCTATAACAATGACCAGGCGGCGAAAACCATAAACAAATCCACAGAAATAGGTATGAGACTTAAAGATATGGATCGTATGGGGGTGGATATCCAGGTACTCAGTCCACCGCCGACCCAATATTATCTATGGGCGGAGTCGGATTTGGCTTCAACCCTGGTCCGAATTCAGAACGAACGCATTACCGAAGTATGTGCAGCCTACCCCGATCGTTTTTTCGGGCTCGGCGCTGTAGCCCTTCAGCATCCAAACCTGGCTGTTTCCCAACTCGAAGAATGTATGAAAACCTACCAAATGAAGGGTGTAGAGATAGCCAGCGGCTATTTGGGGAAGGACCTTTCAAATGAGCAGTTCGAACCCTTCTGGGAACTGGCCGAAAAACTTAAGGCAGTGATCCTCATCCATCCCCTGGGCTCGACTTTAGGAGAACGCACCCTACCCTATTATCTTTCCAATATCATCGGCATGCCCCTTGATACCACGCTTGCTCTTTCTCACCTGATCTTCAGCGGCGTATTCGACCGCTATCCTCATCTCAAGGTTTGTGCCGTCCACGGAGGAGGTTACTTCCCGGCCTACATAGGGCGATTTGACCATGGTTACCGCAAGAGACCGGAGTCCCGGAATATGAAGCACCCGCCCAGTGAATATCTACGGCAAATATATTTCGATACCGTTGTCTTTCGCCCGGATATTCTCCAGGGTCTCATAAAAAGAGCCGGCCTAGGACAGGTCGTAGTGGGAACCGACTATCCTTTCGATATGGGAGACTATGACCTCGACGCCCTGCTGGGTAATGTGCCAGGTCTTGACGATAAAGGTTTGAAGGCTATCCGTAGTGAGAATGCCCGAAGACTTCTAAACTTGTAATCCTTGCCCCGATAGGTCTGGGTAGTCTTCAAGTCCTGATGCCTCAAAATCATTTTGGATACGATCTCCAACGGGACCCCATTTCGACTGGCATAGGTCGCAGAAGGTCGCTTGGAGGTCATGGGACCTGATCGAAATTTGGATCAGGTAGAGAGCTTTTTTAAACAACTATTACCATTGTATCCATTTAATCCACCAGCTGAACGCCGGGCAGTCTGTACTCCCCCTTCAGAATCGTCTCCCGAGGCTGATAGGTTCTAAATGCCAATCGGAATGGACCCGGCGGAGCCGGCAACCAGTTGGACTCCAAGTCCTTGCCGGGCGACTGGTTCTGAATATAGATGTCCAGCGAGCCATCGTGTTTGAATTTAAGGCCTTTGGTCCGATCACCGATGGCATAGCGATGGATAGGATTATCAACAAAAAAAGCCCGTTGATCCGGCATGATCTCATACATGGAAAGGGACCAGAATGCGTCGACCGGAGGTAAAGCCCCTTGGTCGAAGTGGAGGCGATAGCGGTTCTTTCCATTAAAGGGCTTTCCGGTTTTATCGGTCGGACCGGTGAAATAGGCCGCTTCCACCGGTTCGAGGGCGTTAAGGCCGATAAGGGCGACCAGTGCCCTCCCGGAATAGTCTTTACCGTAGTTCCCCAGGTTGGAAGCAGAGTACAGCCAGCCCTCCTTGACGAATTTGGCCATATCAGCCATCCCCGCCGGGATCCCCTTGGCCGCCTCCTGCATAGCGGCCAGCACGACCTTGCGCTGTTCTTCCGTGAAGCGATTGGGATCGAAATTCTGGTTGGGCCCTACCCCGATCCTGGCAAATTCGCTCATGAGGGGAGCTTCGTCTGCAGGCGGAGGGTTTTCCGTAAGGCCAAGATTGACGATCTTGAAAAAATTCCACGGATCCTTTGGATTAGAAGCCAGCGGTGGATTATTAAGATCGGTTTTCACTCTGGCCTGGCCGGTCTTTGTCCAGACCGAAAGGGGCGTGAGCTTGTACTGATCCTGAATTTTGTAAACATTGGGGAGGTCCTCTTTATCGTTCACCAGGGTTCTGCCCAGCAGGTAAACGGTGTTGTTGGGTGACTTGATCACCGGCAGTCCGGCCGGTGTCCCCCCGCTCCAACCGGGGCCCACGATCACATAGCTTCCAGCCCTGGTGCCTGTTGTCCGGCGGCCAACGTAAGCGAAGTTGTTGGTGTAGAAGTCCATAAAGGCTATGGAGTAATAACGTCCGGCCGTATCCGGAACCGAGAGGATGACCGGTTCCTTGGACACATCCAACCAGCCGTAAGAATAGAGGGTGTCGTTATTGGGTGTGGTAACCTGTCTGGCGGTGTGATCCTTGAGTTCCCGGACATGTCCGAAATGATTCAGATCCGCCCGGATCGGATTGGTCTGGTCGTATACGCGAACCTGGCGCAGCCGATACATCTCGTAAACCGGAAACGTGTAGACATAAGCCTTCTTGACGAGGGCGGTCAACTCATCGTTTTCAGTTTGGTTGGCCATGGTCGAAGGAATCGCCCAGACCAAAGAAATAAGAAGGGTGACAAGAATTATGGGTAGCAGATATCTTAGATCCATTTTAACCTCCATTGAGTAGTGTTATTAATGATCTCAAAATTTCTGACCTATGATTTGATAAAATTTCTTTTTGAATGGCCAGAGTATAAAATAAGAAAAAGGGAGAGTCAAGGCCAGGAGAAATACCGGTCCTTTCCTTATATTCTTCCCAACAAAAAATAAATTCTATCAAATTTATTCAAGATCCTTTATCATATAACCTGACGAATCGAAACTCTTCACAGTCCGCCCAAGGGGCTATGCTGTTCACCATGCTGACCATGGACCCTTAACCCTAAAACCAGAGAGAAGGAGCAAAATCATGAGCCGTTTTCCAGAGTATGATAAATACGATGCACTGGCCTTGGCCGAGTTGGTCCGACAAAAACAAATAACTCCTCTGGAACTATGTGAGGAAGCCATTGAAAGAATTGAACGGGTCAATCCGAAAATTAATGCGGTGGTGACCCGAATGTATGAACAGGGCCGCCGGGCGGCTTCGGAACCGTTATCCGGCGGACCGTTTGCCGGAGTTCCCCTTCTTATTAAAGATCTGGACTACGCCTACACCGGCGTCCCCATGACTACCGGGTGCAAGGCCTTAAAGGATTATGTGCCTGCTCATGATGACGAAATAGTCTTACGTTTGAAAAAGGCCGGGACAGTGATCATCGGCAAGACCAATACCCCGGAATTCGGTCTCTTGGCCGTCACCGAACCTGAACTTTTCGGCCCCTGCCGAAACCCTTGGAACACCTCCCACACTCCCGGCGGATCCAGCGGAGGCTCTGCAGCCTCAGTGGCCGCAGGCCTGGTTCCAATGGCCGCCGGAAACGACGGGGGTGGGTCTATCCGAATCCCTGCGGCCTATTGCGGTCTTTTTGGATTAAAGCCATCACGCGGACGCAATCCCAGCGGTCCGGACCAGGGTCAGTTGTGGTTGGGAGCGGAACAAAATCATGTGATCACCCGGTCGGTCCGGGACAGCGCAGCCTTGTTGGACGCCACCCAGGGCCCGGAGCTGGGCGCACCTTATGAAATTCGTCCTCCTGAAAGGCCTTACATCGAGGAACTGGAAAAGAACCCCGGTCGTCTGAAAATCGCCTTTAACACCCAATCGCCTATTGGAACCACGGTTCACCCGGAATGTATCCGGGCGGTAGAGGAGACCGCCCATTTATTGGAGGAATTGGGACACCATCTGGAAGAGGCTCGCCCGGAAATTGACGGCCAGGATTTGGCCAAAAGCTACCTGGCCTTGTATTTCGGCTTTGTAGCGGCTCATATTGAGGAACTGGAATCGGTATTGAAGCGGAAAATCAAGCCGGGAGACGTTGAAACCGCGACCTGGACACTCGGTCTGCTCGGCCGGACCTTTTCGGCGGGATACCTGTATCAAGCCTTGCACCGTTGGGACCAGGCCGCGCGACAAATGGGCCTTTTTTTCCAGAAGTATGACCTCTATCTCACCCCGACCACGGCCTATCCGCCGGCCAAAATCGGTGAACTACAACCCAAGGCCTCCGAACTCTTTATGATGAAGACGGTCAACGCTTTTAAATTGGGCCGGCTTATAAAGGGCTTGGGCCTTGTGGACCAGATAGCCGAAAAAAGCCTGGAGAGGACGCCTTTTACCCAATTGGCCAATCTTAGCGGATTGCCGGCCATGTCAGTGCCCATCTATTGGACCTCTGAAGGTCTGCCCTGTGGAGTCCAGTTCATCGGACCTTTCGGTGATGAAACCACGCTTTTTCAATTAGCCGCTCAATTAGAAAAGGCCCGGCCCTGGTTTAATAAGCGGCCGCCTCTGACGGGTTAATATTCCGGGACATTATTGAATTAGTTGAATTGGATTTTATGGCCCGAATAGACTTCGAAATGAGAGGAAAATATGTCTATAAAGATTGATGGGGAGACTTTCTGCTATACGAGCGCCGTTGAATTGGCCCGACTGATAGGTCGCAAGGAATTGTCGCCTGTGGAGGTTGTCACTGCCTTTATCCGGCGCATCGAAGCGATCAATCCGAAAGTGAATGCTTTTTGCACCCTCACCTTTGACAGCGCCATCAAGGAGGCGAAACGAGCGGAGCGGGATGTTATGGAAGGGAAACCGTTGGGGCTGCTCCACGGTATTCCCTTCTCCGTCAAGGACCTGGTTTACACCAAAGGTGTCCGTACGATGCGGGGCTCGAAAATATTCGAAAATTTTATCCCCCAGGAGGATGCCCCCCTGGTGGAAAGACTCAAAAAAGCGGGCGGCATCATGATGGGAAAGACCACTACTCCGGAATTCGGTCACAAGGGAATGACCGATTCATTGGTGACGGGAATTACCAGGAATCCCTGGGATACCGAACTGACCCCCGGAGGCTCCAGCGGCGGGGCGGCCGCGCAAGTGGCAGCCGGGATGACGCCCCTAGCCGTGGGCACCGACGGCGGCGGCTCAATTCGCAACCCGGCATCGCTCACCGGCATCTTTGGATTGAAACCCACCTACGGCCGGGTTCCCGTCTATCCTGCCGGGGGCTTCGATTCCCTCTCTCACGCCGGTCCTATGACCCGCACGGTCGAAGATGCGGCCCTGATGTTATCCGTCATGGCCGGGCCTCACGAGGCGGACCCCCTCTCCCTTGAAGGGTGTCCGGATGATTATCAGGGCAAACTTCACGAAGGGATCCGGGGACTGCGGATTGCCTGGAGTCCGAATCTCGGATACGTGCCGGCCATGGATGAGCAGGTGGCGGATATAACCAGCCGTGCGGCCCGGGCCTTTGAAGAACTGGGGTGTCGCGTCGAGGAGGTAACCAACACCGGGTTTGAGGATCCCCTTTCCATCCAAAGGCCCCTTTGGTTCGGCGGTCTGGCCGGCATGCTCGGAGATTACCTGGCGGAGTGGGAATCCCAAATGGATCCGCTTTTGGTGACCTGGACCCGGATCGGTCTGGGGCTATCGGCGGCCGATTTCGTCCGCGCCCAGATTCGGCGCAACGAACTGAGAGATAAAGTCCGGAGATTTTTCGAAGGCTGTAATCTCCTCCTCACACCGACCTTGCCGGTCGTGGCCTTTAAGGCCGGCGTCTCCGCCCGGGAGGGGCTTACGGATTCCCCTGTGGATTACCAGAACTGGTCACCCTTTAGCGCCATCTTCAACCTTACCCAGATTCCGGCTGCTTCAGTACCCGCCGGCTTCACCAGGGAGGGGCTGCCCGTGGGCCTGCAAATCATCGGCCCCCGTTTTGCCGATCTGAGGGTTCTTCAAGCCTCGGCCGCTTTCGAATCGATCCGACCCTGGGGGAATAAACACCCTGCGCTGTAAAGAGAACCCTATGGTTATCGATTCTGCGTTTGATTGGTAATCCGGAATGTGGTTGAATTAGTTGAATTGGATTTTATGGCCCGAATAGACTCCGATAACATCGAACCGTTAGACCAGGCCGCCAACGGTCCGAAGAGGGTTTAAAACAACTTCTATCAATTCAATTGTAGTGAAAAAGGAGGGTTAAAAATATGGACGCAGTCCAGACTATTTTTACGGTTAAGAAAGTAACGACAGAGACGGAGCAGATGCGCCTATTCTCACTGGAGGCAGAAAAGAAATGGTCTTTCATCCCGGGACAGGTAGCCATTCTCGGGATGGAGGGAATCGGTGAATCGTACTATGCCATCGCCTCCGCGCCGGATGACAAGAATGGCCTGGATGTCCTGGTTAAGGACGGGAAGGGCGTGTCAGCCGCCTTGTTCCAAGCGAATAAAGGTGATAAAATACAAGGGAAGGGACCAATCGGCAAAGGCTTCCCCGTAGATAACTATCCTGGGCGTGATTTCATTATCGCAGCAGTCGGTAGTGCTATTGCTCCAATGAGAAGTGTCATAAGACACATTTGCGCCAAGCGAGGACAATCCGGGAAAGTGTTATTGATATACGGTGTTAGATTCCCCGGCGACTTCCCCTTCTTCAATGAAATGAAGGACTGGGAGAAATCGGGTATCAATGTCACCCTGACCATCAGCCGCCCCGAGGGGATGAACTGGACTGGAAAGACCGGATATGTACACCTTCATTTCCAGGAGGCCCTTAAGAAACTAAATCACCCGGTGGCCTTAATCTGCGGTATGAAAGCCATGCAGGAACAGAGCCGGGATGAACTGGTCAAACTGGGTGTGGCGGCCAATGAAGTCTTGACCAACTACTAGAAACGGATCGCTTTACTACGAGGAAATTATCAACAAGGATAATTTATTTGTTTTGGATCAAGAATTAAATTGTTTCAGACCTGACTTCCCCCTTTATAAATTATAATGCCGGCTATGATAGAAACCATCTTGGAGGGCAAGGTAGATGAATCCTTTCTCCTGGAAGTCCAAAAATGGGCGGGAGAGGTTATTGGGAAAACCGAGCCCGGGACGGCCCCGGACCGTATTTCCGTTTATCTCTGGGAAAAAGAAAAAGATTTTAAGGAATTCGACGCCATAGAAAAAGCCGAGTTAGGGGTAGTCACCGGTGATGAATCCAACTTTCTGGCCACCCACGAGGCCTGGAGGGGTTACCCCAGGATTCACCTATCCCTTGAAAAGATCCGGGGAATTCCTGGAGAAGTCATCCGGGGCGTAGTTCAACATGAGATCGGCCACGCCCTGCTCCATGGTAAGCCCGAATTTTATCAATTTCTTTTTTCCGAACACCTTCAGGAAACCGCCAGGTCAGCGGGTCTGGACCTACCCCTGCTCCAGCAGTTGGTTTATTTGCTTTCCGTGGCTCTGAAAGACGAAGAAGTGGTCAGGCTATTGAGTGAATGGGGATTAGGAATTTACCAAAATCGGTTACTGGAATATTTAATAGAAGATACTGTTGAGGACCAGCAGGCTTGGGCATTGATTAAGGATCTGCCGGCCCTGAGAAAAATAGCCTGGGCTGTTTTTTTAAAAACCCTTCTGCCGATTGAAACTTTGGCCGGATCGGGCGTTCCGGAATCCAGTTTTCTGATAGACCAATGGGAGAAGGCCTATCCCTGGTTTACCAACCGGGAAAGAACCGACCTAAGGGCCTATGCCCGGTTGGTCATTGAACTGCCCTCTAAAAATTTCCAGGATCGATTGCAACAAGCCGTCTTGAGATTGATCAGCAACGCTTCGCTATGAAATGAACTGGAACTTTATGTATAGCTGAGGTTTGGCCCCAGGACAGAGAAAGTCGTTCGTAATAATAGGGGCAACAAGTCGTTTTAGAAACAACCTCAAGTCACCCCGGTTTTCTTAACACCAAAAATATTGAGTTGGGGTCGGACCAGGCAAAGGGGTTGAAATTTCCAAGTAAAAGAGAAAAATTGAGGGTTGAAAATGGCCTTAACTCCATCTTTTTACCCCCAAAAAGTAGCTTCTGAGATTAATGCTTAATTATCTCCGGGAAAGAGGGGAGGCAGGTTATGAATAATGAAGAACAGATTTACTGGATGGAAAATCTTGCTGGAATATTTATCCGCTGTTTCTTTTATTCGCTGGCCTTATTGCTGATATCGATGATTTTTTATGTGCTGGCCGGAAATTGGGGTTATTATCTGAGTCATAACTGGTATAAGTACGAGTTGAGCAGGCATGAATATGATTTGCTCTATTATTATGGTTTGGCTTTTATTAAAACCTGCGCTATCCTCTTCTTTCTGATTCCTTATATTGCAGTCAAAATGGTTTTGATCAAACGGACAAAAATGAGAATACACCCCTGTGAGACGAAATCGTAGAAATAGGGGACGCCTTCAATGACTATGATGTTGGGGTCGGACCACTCTGAAAACTGCGGAAGAAAGCGGTCTCACAAGTTCGATCGTTATCGTTCGGAACAATAGCCGACAATAGAGCAACCCTTATCAAGGAGGAATCTTCATGAAATCAGTAAAATTAATCTGTGCGTTGATCATCTTACTCATTGCGGGATCTGCTATGGCTTGGGAATTCCCCAAGATCAAACGTCCGGGAACGGACTCGCCGAAACAGGATCAGCAGAGCGCCCCGGCGGCGGGAAGCTCAGAAATAGCGCCATTATCAGGCTCAGCGCCTTCGTCAGGCGTCGAGGTCGATAAAACGGTCGCCATCATGGACTTCATTCTTAGTCAACCGGGGGAAGGAAGCAGCGTTTATGCTGTGCCGTTCAACATCTCCGGGCAAACCCAGAACTTCAAAAAAGGGAAAGCGCAGGGGAAATTCGAGCCTGCCTTCTACTTCGCCATCAGAGGCAGTTACGAAACGGATGACCAAATACTTTTCACGATAACCGACGCCGCGGGAAAGAGCCTGGGGACGGAGCAGAAGTCCGCAAAACAAGCCGATATGAATGTGACGACCGTCACTTCCGTGACCATCACCAAACCGGGGAGGTATGGCGCCAAAATCGAATTGGTGAACGCCGGTGCGGGCAAACGAGTCGTTTTGAAAAATGTAAAATTCCTGGTCGAAGAGATACAGGTTGGAGAGTGGACCTATATGCTGGTCAATGAGGACTGTCATCTACGCGAAGGCTGGCTGGTGGAGTCCAAACAGGGCAAAAACGCCTTGGTTATCTTCTATGTGAAGGCCAGGGGCAAAAGCTTTACCCCGGTAATCCGTCTTTTCTACAAAGGACAGCAGGTCGGCGAGGCGAAGGAACTGGAAACCCCTTCGTCACAGCGATACGGTGCCCAGTTGACGAAAGGCTGGACAGGGGTCAAATGGCAGGACATCATTTCCAAAGACGGCAACTGGGAGGCCCGGGTTACTGTGAACGGCGAGGCGGCGCGCAAATTCACCTTCAATGTCGACGGAGGACAGATCGTCCGCAACCCGGAACAGTTGCCGGATATGTCCTTTGCCAAGGGGAGCGTCATCACCAGCCGCCTTAACCATTATTTCCTCTTAGGCGAGGTCATTCCGAACAAGACTGAGCCGCCGGCAAACCCGGATATGTTAAAACTTCAGAACATGTTCTTCGGTAGAAAGCCCATCGCCCAGTGAAGATGGCCTAAGGTTTGCGATGTACTGGAAATGGGGTCGGGCCACGAGAGCTATCTGATCTGACATAGGATACTTCCAACAAAAAGAAGCCTTATTTCCCGGAAAACGGCAAACAGGGGGTTTTGTAATTTTACTCGATAAGAGCAATTTATCCGGATAAATTTCTTTCATTATGGAAATTAAAAAAAGACTTCTGGACCTCAACCTGCCGCGGGGAAAATCCGCTTTCCTCTGGGGTCCGCGCAAAGTCGGGAAAACCTATTGGGTCTCCCATACGTTTCCAGGCGTCGAGATTATCGATTTGTTGAAAACCGATGTGTTAGCGGAATATATTAACCGCCCGGCCCTTTTGCGAAAACGCTGCCAAAATCACAAAGGTGCCGTCTGAGTTGGGGTCGGACCAAGAGAATGGGTTTCACCCGACGGGGCTGTGCCACCCGACGGGTTTCACAAGATCGGGTTTTACCCGAGGGGGTGCCACACGAAGGGGTTGAAACCTCCAAGAAAAAGGGGGCGCTTCGCTAGGGGATCGTTCTCTTGGCGAACTCAAGGAATTGAGGATTGAAAATGGACTTAACGCCATCTTTTTACCTTCAAAAAGAAGCTTTTAAGCAGGACACCGGCCGGGCTGTTGATCTTTAAAAAATTTACAGAAGTACCCAGCGGGCTTATTTATAAGGATTGGTCCTGTCAGGATGGTTGCTGGCTTTTTAAGATTGGGTAACAGAAGACGCCTGAAAGGATAGAGAGGGCCTATGAACATTACTATCATTTTCCCTGCTCGTGAGTTTGAAGTCGGACGAGCCATGATTCCGGTCATGCCCCTGGCACCGACCCTCCTGGCAGCCCTGACTCCTCAAGGGCATGAAGTTACTCTGGTGGATATGGTCTATAGGGACCAGGTGGAATATGAAGCGCCTTGTGACCTGGCAGCCATTACCGTCAGGACCCCGTTGGCCGTCAAGGCCTATGAAATTGCCGACCGTTTCCGAGCCCAAGGCACACCGGTCGTTCTGGGCGGGCCTCATGTTTTTGCCTTTCCCGCAGAGGCCAAAGGTCATGCCTCGGCCGTGGCTATCGGTGAGGCCGAGGAGCTCTGGCCCCGGATCCTGGAGGATAGGGAAAAGGGGATGCTGCAGGATTTCTATGTCTCCGGCCCCTACAAGCTTGAATC
>Ga0209777_10003791_pt1 | contig 18401 bp, 27 predicted proteins | sample FrelakmetHBP12HB_FD_187147 | JGI IMG/M metagenome (GOLD analysis project Ga0209777, IMG submission 187147) | Freshwater lake sediment microbial communities from the University of Notre Dame, USA, for methane emissions studies -HBP12 HB (SPAdes)... | ecosystem: Environmental > Aquatic >...
AACAGCGGTCAAGGCGTATGTAAATATGACCGACATGAGCGTCACGCACCCGGCGGCGCTGCGAAGAGCGGGAGTGGAAATAGCGCCGAAGACCGGCAAGGGCAGGAAAAAACGATAGGAGTCCCTACAACCGTAAGGGGTGCTTATAACCTGCAATGCATGAGGAAGTGTGAAAAATCTTAAAGTTCATTTTTCATCTTTAACGGATCATTGGAGTACACCCGAAAGCGTGTATTTAAAACTCAATGATGAATTTCATTTTAACGATGATCCTTGTCCTCTCAATGGTGCTGGCGGTCTGTGCCGCGAATGGGGGGGCTACGTTCTGCAATCCACCTTATTCAGAAATATCGGTATGGGTACAGAAAGCGGTTAATGAGGCAAAGAAGGGGAAAACGGTTGTGTTGCTTATTCCTTCACGGACAGATACGAAATGGTGGCACGAGTACATTATGAAAGCGCAAGAAATACGCTTTATCAAAGGGCGATTAAAGTTTGGCGGATCTAAAAACTCCGCACCGTTTCCGAGTGCAGTAGTGGTATTTAACCCTTCCCCCGCGAGAGGTGAATGATGGATAAGAAACCGTGTTTAAATAGTGTATGTAGAGAGTATGAAAATTCTCCAAGTTTTAAAAATCATTGCCGCTATTTTATGCACGATAGTATTGCGAAGTGCGAATATTATATGCCCGAATTGCCGAGAATACCCGCGCCGATGGGGGGAAAGAAACAATGCGATTGCCATGGCGAATTGCCGGAGGGCGGGTTTGAGGATGCTCTTAAAAGAGTAACCCTGCAATGTTCTCATTGTGAGGACGGTGCGCGGTGGTGCGATTTCTGCATTGAAAGGGAGTATTGCGGATTTGGGATTGAGAATAACCTTAAATTAGCAGAACGAATTTTTAAAGCACTCAAATCCCGCATGTCAGCGGGGCATGATTTTAATAAAGAGAAAAAATGAAATCTTTTATTGTCCATTTCGGTCCGAAAAACCGCGATGACGCCGCCGAGCTGGTGGTGGTCATGACCGCGAAATCCAAAGCATGGGTCCGGATCGATTTTGAAATCCAGTGGTCCAACTATAAAATAATGTCAATCGAGGAAGTATCACCTGTAAAGAGAGGGAAAACATGAAGACCAGGAATGTCTGGTGTACCGTCGGCCCGGCCCCCGTCCACACTGTCGCGGATATTGTCAAGCAGATCGAGGATCAGGGCTGGGAGATCAAGTTCGTGGCATTCGCCGGGTTCATTACCGAGATACCGAAAGTTCTCATGATCCCTAAAGCCGAAGCCCAGTCATTCCCGGCGTATTCGATATTGTCCCGGAAGACTGTGCCTGTCGATGCCGAACCGGAATTTCCTTCTATCGATATTCCCGGCATGCGGGCATTGAACCCGATGGACCTTCCGAAAGAGGCTGCCGGTGAGAAGCATAATTAAAGAGGACGCGGAGCAGCAGGTACAGGGCGATGAAGACGGCCGGGAGTTCGTTTACCGGAAGGACTTTATCGCCGGGGGTGACATGAAAAGAGAATTTTCTCTGTCGCTCGTCTATTCACGGACAAGGAGGCAGGATGATGTGCCGGAAATACGCCCCGCCCCTGAACAAATACTATCGGTTCAACCCGGTGGAGGGGACCTTAGTGTTCGAGGACCAGGTGGAGTACACGCTACAGGAAGCGATATTTCTCTCCCGGAGCCGGATAAAGGACAGCGACCTTGAAAAAATCCATCTTGTCAAGCAAATCTTTCACGGAATCCTTGAATCACCTTTCGGCGATCCTCTCGAACGGGGTCACGGGGACCCGCACGCTGAACCTGTGCCTGAAGCAGAGCCTCAAGTGTCGCAAGCTGGCGCTGCACCGGCTGTGCGAGGCGTGGCACGAGAACCGGGGAAAGAAATTTCCGGTGACTGTCAAATGCGACTGGAAATATAGAAAGTAAAGAGGGATCAATGAGTGAACGGCCGTCTAAACTGAAAAGATCAGGCTCCATAAGATCGCCATTATTCAAGGCTGCAATATTATCCAGCTTTTTAGTGCATGCTATAGCAAAGTGCCGGGATTGTTCGTGGAGTGAGGAATATTATGAAATCGCTGTTCGTAAAGGCCGGGAACATGCGAAGAAAACAGGACATACTGTTGATATTGAGACGGGATATGTCTGGACATTAAACGATAAGGAATAGGGGGATATTTTTTATGAATGCTTACTGGATCACGCCGAAAGGCGATATTCTGGGGGTTTCCGACCGCCACATAACCGAGATCATTGCCGCCCCGGAGACATTCGGTTTTACGCGGGGACAGATTATGACTATTTACCGGAAGTACCGGGAACCTATAGGGACCGAAGGAAATGCCCGCGAGGAAATCCTTATCCGGCTCATGTCACGCGGCTGGATCAGGGTACGGTATATTGCCCGGCAAGACTTGTACACGGTCCAGTTGTCCGATGTACACTACCGGGGCGGATCGTGGCATTCGCTGGTCGCTCTCTGGGCGAAATGGGCGGTGCGCAAGGGAGGGCTCATGGAAACGTCAGCGGTGAATATCCTCGACATGGGCGGCGGCAGCCTGTTCCCTGAGAAGCAGCTCTACGAGATCGCCGGGGGTGCGCTGGACGAGCGGGTGAGGCACGGGACCTTCGCGGCGTATCTTAATCCCCGGAGAAAAAGGAGAGTAAAATAATGCTCTGGCTTTATATATTTGCCGTTGTTTTAGTCGCTGCTTTTATTCATTCACTGCACGAGGAAATTGATGAGCTGATGCGATGGAACAAGAGCGTGGACCGGCGTTTAACAAATATTGAAAGTGAACTCTGTCATATCAAGTCAAACGACTGTGAAGATATTAGCGTGGACCGGCGTTTAACAAATATTGAAAGTGAACTCCGTGATATCAAGTCAAACGACCGTGAAGATATTATTGATTAAAAAGGAAGCGGTCCTTGCGAGTGGTCGGGGGATGGAACCCTTAGAAACCTCCGCCGAGGACACTGCTTGGTCCGCTTCCTGTTTTTACAGGTAATAATTCAGAATACATTTACATCCCCAGAGACCGGACTCCCCGTGCACTTTCCTCATCTGTTGCATTAAGTCAAGCAACTGCTTCGGCGAGAGATCATCGCTTGTTATCCACGGGCAGCCGTTCACCCGCATGAGCCGGGCCGACTCCATCGAACAGGTCATTGCCTGAAAGTGGACTGCCTTGCGCCAGATATTTGACAGGAACGGGATATGACGGAACGCCCGATACCAGATAAACTGGAAATTATATGACGTCGGCTTTCCGCCTTTTGAGCGAAGTTCAGCAAGCCATTTTTCACCGGCGGCGGTCTTCCCCGGTATTTCCCAGCCGGTCCAGTAATAGCAGGACACGATCCTGTTTTGATCATTATGACAGAAACGCTCCAGCGAGTCTTCGGTCAGGCCCCCTTCCAGCTCCTCGGTCGCCATGATATAGCCCTGCTCCCGTGTCACCGGGAAGCAGTGCGACGGGTAGGCCGGGTCATCGAGGGCTTTCTTGCCGCCGTCGAACAGTACGATCCCGTCGCCGATAAAGTCATGGCAGCGGGAAAAACAGGTCGCCAGCGTCGGAATTGCCGCAGCGTTTAAGATCATTATTCATCCCTTTCAGAATTGTCCGGCTGCTCCTGCACCTGTTCCGGACTGATTCCCTGTTCCTCTCCCGGAGGGGTCCTCTTGTTCGGGTCCCTGATACAGTCCGCAGGCCGTTCCCAGCCCGCGATCGTCAGGATCGTATCGGTCTGTTCCCAGCCGTAGAACTCATCCATTTTTTCAATGGCCTTTTTCATTTCGGCCGGATTGCCTTTGAGCGCCTGGAAGTCCGGGTTCTTGTCGATATAGGTCTTTGCCGCCTGCACCATAGGGTTTCGCTGTGCCGCACGCGCTTCGGCGGTCGTTGCCGCGATCGTGAGTATCTGCGGCATGACCCCCTCGATGATCCTGAACACTTTATCGGCAAGCCCCTCGTGCTTGTCGCCTGCGAGAGCGTCTTTAATGTCAAGTGCACCGAGCACCATATCTTTGAACTCCTTTATTGCCATGTTGCCGGACCCCACGCCGGACTGGGCTTTGAACAGCTCGATCATCTGTGTGCTTGACTGACGGCCGGAGTCGAGCAGCAGCATCATGAGTTTGTCCGAGTCGGCTTTCCGCGCTGCCGCGCTGTCGGCAAATATCTTCAGAAGTGCGGCCGCGCCGGCGATCATCGCCGGGAGCACCTTATCCCATTCGATCACGCGGGGCGGAGGGGCCTGCTGGAACTGCTGCAAGCCGAGCATCTTTGCGGTCTCTATCGTTTCGCTGATGTAGGCTTTGGCAGCGGTCTTCGGGTCCACGGCAGGCCCTTGTGGAGCGCCGAGCGATCCCAGCAGGTCTCCCTCGATACGGTTCTCGATGAGCGTGTCCCGGACATCGGTCTTCATCTCGCCCGCCTGCCTGATCTTCGTTTTCAGCCGGTACTGTTTGAACTCGTCCCGGAACTTCTCGCTGATCACGACCGTGACCTCCTCGTGCATGGGTACCGATTTTCCGTCGGTAGAAAGGTCTTTGTTGCGCCATGTGAAATACAGGATATAGGTGCCGGGACCGTAGTTATGGGCGATCCACTGGGTCGAGGGTACGCTGCTGGTCCATCCCTTGATGAAAGCGGTGTTCGTGGATGAGGTCTGGTCCCCGGCTGTGGACCCTTCGGGCAGCTCCTTGAGCATGCACTGGAAGGATTTTCCGGACAGCCCGTACTGGTCAAGAACGGCGCGTACTTCGTCGGGTATCTGGTCGCTGTTCGCATCGCTGATCATCTTGACACTTGAGCCGGGACCGAACATCTCGGCCATCGGGTCTTTCTTCAGGAGATCGGGATCGGGTGTGTCGCCCGCACGTTCAACGGGTAATACGGTCATAAGGGTTTCCTTTGAAAAGGGTTATTCTTCGGTAGGATCGTTCATTATTAATTTGCTCCCAAACACCAGAGGATTATCTTTCAATATTCTTGCTATAGATATTAATTTCATGGGAGCAGTTTTACACCTTTCTTTCCGGCAAAAAGAAAATATGAGCCGATGCCGAGTGCGAGAACGATCAGCACCACCGGTATCGCGCCCGTGGTTTTCGTGATCCCTTTGTTAAGCGCACCGGGGATATCGGTGACGCCTTTGATCCCGGACTCGATGTCCTTCAGGACGGTTTTTGCATACCGGTATGCCGGAGATACCAGAGGGATTTCCAAACCGAGCTGTACATTGTCGTTGTAACAGGCCATAAAAGACCTCCTTAGAAAATTTTATAATGCTTTGCAAGAAAGAGCCCAGCTCCGACGATAAAAAGAATAAGTCCAATCTCCGTGGCGACCAGTGCCTTGAATCCCATCTCTTTCGCCACGAACGGCATGAACTGGATCAGGCCGCGGGCGCCGCTCCTGCTGTTGCGTGCCTGCGGGTCCCATGCGGACTCAAGGGCGATCAACTTGTAAAGAGAGTCGCGGGTGACGCCGAGATCGCCCGCGACCTCTTTCAATGCTGTTTCTTCGGCCGATGTGAGAGAAGGCCCTTTGGCAGCATTTACATAACGGACATAATCCGAGACTTTATTGATACCGGGGTTCGCTTTCCTGACATCGGCCGGGAACTCCATGTCTGGACTCCAGCGCCGGGCGACCGGGTAAAACACGGCCATGTATAAATCCTGCGGATTGGAAGAAAAAGGGAATCCGACAGCTTTACGCTTGAGGTAATCGAATACCGGCCCCTTGAGCTGGGAGATGCGGTCCGGGAACTTTGCAACGAGTGTATCGGCAGGAGAGCCCATAGGGTCTTCTTTCAAAGTGACTTTGATCGTGACAGCCGGCGGGAGCGGCGGAATGGCCGCAGCAACCCTCTTAAATATACACTTATACCCTTCGATAATCCAGTGAATAATTTTATCCATATTTTTTAAATTCAAAGTTGGGGATCAGCTCTCCGGGTGAGAGTACCTTCAGTTTCCTGACATATTCATCCGGCGCTTTTCCGCCGAATATTTCATTGAGATTGTCAGCCGTAAAATAGGACTTGACCGCTGCCTTGCGCTTCGCCGACTCCCGCCACGCGAAATGTATGACCTGGTAGTCTTCACCGAACACCGCGTTCGACGGGATTTCCCTGAAGCAGTGCGATCCCTCGTACGCGACCGGGTAGCCGGCCTTCGTCGCCAGTATCTTCGTCCGGCGGGTATACGGCCAGCCGGTCTTTTGCAGGAACGGCGGGGTAAAATTCTTGAGTACATCCCTTGTAAAGGGTTCCTGCTGCGGAAACTGGACAAAAGGATTATCGAAACACTCCTCAAGCCGGTCGGTATAGCGGTCCCTCATATACCCGGTCAATACGTCGAAACATTCAAGAAGTTCACGGTACGGGACCGGGACCGGACGCGAGGGGCCGAAGATGCTGTCAGGCATGGACTGGAACTCGTCCGCATCGGCGGTCACGAGAAAATCATTCGGGGGAAGTGTCGAAGCATGGTAGCCGATCACCAGTTTCCGCAGGATGCCGTTTGCCTGGCAGCCGTCGGCAACTTCGACTGAAAATCCGTACTGCTTGAACTCATCCTTGATATTGTCGCCGATAGGTCCCTTCTCGCGGTTGAGAAAGACCTTCATAGTATCGAAGCCCATTGACTGATAATAAGGGCCCCAGAAGGGCAGGAGGTCCAGCTCGTAATCGACACCGAATAAACAGGCGAAGTGTACATTCACAAACAGGCTCCCAATAATAAAGCTCCTGCGGGCTATTTCTTTACCGCCGTGACCCAGAGAACACTCTTTTTTCCTTCTTCGTGGACATACTGTTTTTCAAACATATTTTTATAAGGGTTTCCTTCCGGGCCTTTCAATCCGATACAATAACTCATGACGTCAAAATCTTTCAGCAGGTACTCGGCCAGAATTTCCGGTGTAAGTATCTGGGGCTCGGTCGCGGTCGGCGGCTCATACAGGTTGAAGCTGCCGAACAGCCAGCCCTCCTTCGATTTCAATATCCGTGTCAGCTCGCTGCACATGACCTGCAGATTTGCCACATGGTCAAGGGAATTTATCGTAAAAAGATCGTCGATACTGTTGTCGGATATTGGAATGCAGTGCTCGCTGGACTGGACATAGATCATTTTATGTTTTTCAAGCTCGAACCGGTAGTTATTGAAATAGGTGTTCGCCAGAACATCGATCCCTATACGGGTAAAAGCCTTGTCCATCCATGCGAGGCTGCCGCGTGGCCCGCAGCCGAAATCCGCTACAATATCGTAATCGAATACTTCGGGACCGCCCTGAGCGATTGCGCACATGAGCTTTTGATAATGGCTGTTGCCGAAATGATTATACTCTTTTTTATAAACAGAGTCCCAGAACGCAAGCTCATTGCGACATTTTTCACTGTTCATAGAGCCTCTTTTCCGCAAGGGCTTTTTTCTCGGCTTTATCTATTTCCGACCATGAGATCGTGTCCCCGCAGCAGTAGTGCGCATACTTGAATGCGTCCTCAATATCGCCGAAGGTAAAGCTTTTAATCGAATAGTTTTTGAGCAGCAGTGCCGGGGGTATGGGCGCATGCAGGCGGAACACCGCCGTAGTCCCGTACTCGATATTCGGGTCCAGCCAGAAATAGTCTTTCAGGACCCAGTGGATAAGATGAATCCAGTGACATCCCTCGTACTTGAAGTCCTGATGAAATACCCTGCTGACTTCCGGGATCAGTTTCGTATAAAACTGCTTCAGTATGACGTTCGCCAGCCCCCATGACTTCATGGCATCCACGCAGAGAAATTCGACCGGCCACTCCCATGTCGCGTCAAGCAGGTCCCCGACGTGGACCTCGACGTACGGGGCGAGGTAGCCGATCCGTTTCATGTACTCCGGCAGAAATGACTGACCGATCCTCCACGGGTGCCAGATACCCTCTCGGTGCTTGTCCATCCAGCCCTCCCAGATGAACATGTCAAAGGTATGTACCCGGCGATGCGGCAGCAGGAATTTTCGCTTCATGAGCCCAGTCGCAAGAGGGATCGTGTATGAGCCCATCCACGGGCCCAACTCGATGATCTCGCCGACGCCGGTGTAAACACCTTCGGTGTAATTGCGGAGCCAGTCCTGTTCCGATTTGCAGGTCATGCCAAAGTACTTCATATTAAGGTTTCCTCGCTACAATGAGGGTATCATCTCCCCAGCTTTTCCCGGTCTGGGTAATGTCGTCAAGCGTTTCCGCGTTACGTTCCATTGTAATTTCAACCGGAATGAGATCGGCCCATTCAAGGAGCGCAATCGCGCCATCCGGCAATATTCGCCAGCAGTCAACCGGGGCTTTATGATACGGGGCACGCCACGGGGCGACGAGAAGTATATGACCACCCGGAGTACAGATACGGGCGATCTCTTTGATCCACACCCACGGCATAGGGACATGCTCAAGACATTGACCGCTGATAATAAGATCAGGATATACACAGTCAAGTTCCGGCCAACTGTAAAGATCGCGGCATACGATATCGACGTTCGGGCCCGGCCGGGTGTCCATACCGGTATAAATCCAATTAAAATCAGGTATCAACGAACCGTTAAAAATATCTTTGTAGGTCCCATTACAGTCATACGAGCCAATATCAAGCACTCGCAGGAGCCGCGAGGAACCGGCGTACATCTTCTCGACATAGCGTTTTACGGCTTCATGGGAGGTGGTGTGCATGCGTCCCGCATCCTTTCCGTCTCTTTGCACCAGCCATCCGGGTGCATGCCGGTCCACCAGTGAATTGCATAGGCGTCCGGGTAGGGTTTATTGAGTATTTCGGTCTGGTTGTAGTTTACCGCGTCCCATGAGAATGGGTAGAAGGTCTCCCGCTCGTAAATTCTGGAACACTTGACAAGGTGAGGGACCGCCTGCAATATCCCGTACTTGTAAATCTCCCGGCTGTTCGCTTTCTCCCAGTTGGCAAGTGCGGCATTCGCCGTGGCATGCAGAATATCGTCACACATGGAGTTATGCGCCACGCTGCCGACGACCTGATTACCGCAGGTATTATCGCCCCAGCCCTTCGCACAGAAACTCTCGTTTGACAGGAAGATGTCAAAGTTCTTCCGGCACTCCATGTCGCAGTCAACCACGATCCCGCCGAAATGTTTTAAAATCTCCCAGCGGATGATGTCCGATTTCAGTATGTAAATAGCATCCGATTTTAAAATTTTTACTGAATCAGGCAGAAACCAGTTATATGGAATATTCGACAGGTCCCAGAACATCATGGTGTAGTTTCCATTGTACTTCATCCATGAGGCCCGCCACTCGTGATACTTTTTCTTAAAAGGATCGCGTGATACCCAGTAGTGATGCAGTATTGCAGGGATTTTATTTTCACTCATATTTTTACCCCGCAATGAATGGCCGTTTCGCCGCTCAGGTAGATCGGCACCTCGCGTTTCACGCAAAGAAGCGCGAGCGCCTGATCGCTGTGGTACCATGACCGCTCCCCGTGCTGCGTCTCGCACTCGCTGTGCTGGTAGAGTGGTATCGGCATGGTATTCAGAATTTTCGCCGGGATCAGGAGCATGCCGTTCCCGGCCCATGCAACCTGATATGGAAACGTCGTGAGTTTTTTATACTCATCCAGCGACATGCAGTGGAACTTTCCACTGTCAATCTGCTGACCCGCCACGATAACATCCTTATTCCAGCGGGAAACATACGCTCCGGCGATAATGGCATTATTATAAACAGATCGTGACATGGAGACCATTGCCCGGACTGCCTGCACCGTGAACCCGGTATCATCATCGGCTGACAGGAAATAATCGTACGGGGCCTGCCAGTCCTTCGTCCAATGTCCGAAGTTCTCATAATTATTATTCATATCATAGATCAGCTTGTTCCGGGCGTAAAAGTTGCAGTAGCAGTCTGCAACACTGCGATACTGCCACTGGATATCTGCGAATTTCTCATGCTGGACTTTATCGACGAGAACAATACTTTCTTTCGAGTATTTTCCGTCAACCGATGGTATGCCAAGTCTTATAACAATCATCGTTTTATGTCCTTTGTCCAGCCCTTATCAATACCATGCCAGAGGTGTTCCGTAAAACTGTCCGGGAAGCTCTGCCCCCGGCAGTGAGTGACCGAGTACCACGAATAGGGATAGAAATGAGTGACCGGGTAGATGCAGTCGGCCTCGGCGAGGAGTTTCCCGGCGAGGTTGACGATATCACACTCGACCTGCATATCGGAAATATTGACCGCCCGGTGCCCCTTGATTATGGCCGCCGTCATCGAGGAGAGGCGCTTCATGAGCAGGTGTCCAGGGTAGGCCCCGACCACGGCGTTTCCCATACCATTCGGTGCATAGCTTTTCCCGGCGAAACATTTATTTTTTGTGTTCTTTAAAAGCTCATCGAAATTCCTGAGACAGCGGACATCGGTATCTGAATAGATACCGCCGAAAATCCGCAGGACCTCCCAGCGGCCGAGATCGGACTTCATGACATAATGCAGGTTGCCGTTTACGAGAAGATCGCGGACAGAAGGGAGCAGTTCAAGTTCGAGGAGCGTTTTTGTGGACCAGAGGCGGAAGGTGTAGTCGGGATTATTACGCAGCCATGAAAGCCTCAGTTCCACGAGATCGTCGGGCAGCGGGGTGTCTGAAAACCAGCCGTGATGAATTATCTTAGGAATTGCGGACATATTAAGGGTTCTCACTGGGAACCCTTAATATGGGTTCCCAGACACTAAAATAATACTTATCCGGCGCTGATAACAAGCGTTCTTATGAAATTCCCGGATTTTCCTTCCTGAAACCGCTCGTTATCGATCTTGAGCGCATGGGACACGTGCTCAAGCACCTTCATGGCACCCTGCTTCTGCGCTCCCTCGCGGCACTCGATGTACCCCTGAGCGATGGCCGTAGCGATGATCACATAGTCCTTCTTAGTCATTGTCAAGCTCTCCTTCCTCATTATAGAAAGTATCTTTTTCGGAATCAGGTATTACAGGTTCTTCGGTTTCCCGCTCCTCGTCAGGGTCAGGAGGGTCAGGCTCGGTCAGGATGATTTTCGTTTCCGGCGGTTCAGGCCGTACGGGGTTTGTCGGTTTCACGGATTTTCCCTTTACCATTGCATATCGGGCATGAAACAATGCTGTCGAGAGGAGAGGGGGTCTTGTCCGGGTTACGAAAGACCACGACGCTCCCGTTGCCGCTGCACTCCGGGCAGACGATCATGGGTACATCTTTTTTGACCGCTCTCCAGAGTTTACCAATTACCGGGGTGAGTCCGGCAATACCGGACAATATTGAGAACAGTTTTCCCCACATGGTACGCTCCTTATTTATTGGCAAGTTTTGTGTGTGCGTCGATACTGTCCAGGCGTGTGAGTATGAGACTGTCAAGCCGGGCCAGCTTGTTCTCCACGATGCAGAGCCGGGTGTTCTGATCAGAATTGTACTTGCTGCTGGCGATGCCGTAAGTGATGGTCGCACCCATGAAGGTGATCGCTACCGGTACGGCATACTTGAGGAACGTATGGAACGTCTCCTTGCCGGTAAAGAACTTCAGGCACGCTTCCTTGATCGGGTATTCACCCATTGGTTTTCGCCGCCTCTTTCTTTCCGTGCTTATGACCGAGGATATAGCTTGCCAGCGACGCGGCTGTCGCAACAAGACTGGTCAGGACAATCAGGAAAGACTGCGCGTTCTGGATCAGGCTATTGGTTTTCTCCGCTATCGCGGAGACCGTTGCAGTGTCAATCATGATATCCTCCCCGAACGATTTAAGATTTCCATGCGCCGCCGACAATCACACTTTTCCCTACTATCGGTTTCCATGCCCCGCCGACCAGCACATATCCACCAGCAGTATTCTTCCATGTCCCGCCTATACATATAAAAGCACCCGGAACGACGACGGTATCGGGAAAATCCTGCGCCGTCGCGGACTCAGAAATGACCCCCGACGGGTACGCGACGGGAAAATCCTGCGCCGTCGCGGACTCAGAAATGACCCCCGACGGGTACGCGACGGGAAAATCCTGCGCCGTCGCGGACTCAGAAATGACCCCCGACGGGTACGCGACGGGAAAATCCTGCGCCGTCGCCGGTTCAGAGACCGTACCCGACGGCATACTGAGATTGAGCTGCTTACCCGTATCGCCGGCGGTCTTTGCCGTCGAAGACCATCGTATGATGCGGCCGGGAAGGTACTCATACGGCAATACACGGGGGTTCGCTATAGTCCCCCGCGAAGGGGAAGCAAGGGTAAGGTCCTGACCGTTTGTATAGCCCATAACGTTTACACCAGGGAGGTAGTATTGAGAAACATGACCGCGATCGACGCCGATGCGGAAACCGCGCTGTTCAGGACATTTTCCAGTTTGAAATACAGCCAGTTGACGGCAGAGATTGTTTTTCCGTCGGTCCCGGCAGTCATGCCGACCGCCGCCGTAAGATACATATTATCGACTGCCCCGTAATAGCGGTTCGCCACAGCCCCCGCATCGTCATGATACTCCACGAGAAGGGGTTTCTGACATACATAGAACCCCTCATCGTCGGGAAGACACTGCAATATCGATGCGGAATCCCGACCGCAGTAAACGACACCGATTATGGCGGCATCCGGAATGGTAAGACAGCTTCCGGCGGTTTCCGATGAATAGTAAGGTATCTGCGTGCCGAAATTCGTGGCAGGGTAGCTCATCCTGTTGACGCTCGTTCCAGCGCTGCCGCCGCAGTAAAACCGGTGCGCATACGAGGAAACAACAGCTCCCGCAGGGAACGCATAGGTGATGGTATCGGCGGTAATCCGGTGGTTGACAAGATCGACATTGGTGCATTTGAAATAGTTGCACCATGAGTGCCCGTTACCGAAATCGTAGATGAAATACCATTTGTTAACGGTAAAGAGGGCTTCTTCTCCCAAGCCGAAGGTGATAAGTGAGTTTGCCCCCGTCCCGGTGGTGATGGACGCGACGCCGGTCGCGGTCGCCGCTTCCAGGAAACTGACGTCCCCGGTCCATGAATCCATGTACGCCGTGTACCATACGGTGGAGACAAGACTCTGTACGACCATGCACTGAGCTCCGCCCCGGAAATCATAAGTAAAGGGAGCCGCTGAAGTAGTTATTGTCCATCCTCCCCAGTAGCCGTAGACGACATTGTTCACCGCGTCAAATCCTAAAAGCATCTGGACCCTGATCAGGTTCGCGTCGAGCGCCGCCCGGTAGCCGATCTTGATGATACGGCATACCTGGTTGACTGCAGGGGCCGCCGCATCGGAAACGACGATATACGGTCCTTCCATAGTAAACCACTGGGTGCCGACACCGGCCGACGAAACGTTGATATCCGAGGCCCCGCCGGCCCATGCTTTCGTCATGGTGGAATATATCCTGAACGTATCGGCCCCAAGCCGGTTGACAAAATAATCGGTCGCGGCGGAAATTCCGGTCGGCAGCGTTGTCTGGGCAGTGAACCGTACCACTTCACCGGTCAGGAGCCCATGCGCGACGCTCGTCATGATATGACTGAGTCCGGTCGAGGTAACGGTATAAACGGTAGCGGCGTACCCTGCGGCCGCGCTGCGGTCCTGCAATATGGTCCATCCGGGCCCTCCGGCGGCAGGGGCCTTTACGATCCATGCAGCGAATTTCGCCAGGATGCCGTTAGCGTGAAGATCGGCAAACCCCCGGTCTGTCGCCGCACCTGTTTCAGTCTGAAAGACCGCCATAAGAAACTCCTTTACAGAGAAGTTGAATACGAAACCTGCATGGCATCGCCGACATTGACTATCTTGTCTCCGGTCGAGAACACCCCGGCCGAGTACAATGTCCCGGCCCCGTTGGCTATCGTGGAAAGAGCCCCGGTGCCGTACACGACAAAAGCACCCTTGATCGTCCCGCCGGTGGTGACGATATCGAAAACTATCGGGGTAGTCAGGGCTATGGCTCCGGACGCTGCAGCGTTCCACAGGCACGTAGCACGTACCGCGAAACCTCCGACATTATACAGCGGGAAGTTACCCCCCGACCCTGCTTCCACCCAGCCGAGATGCGAAGCCATCGTGTCGCCGGCCGCAGGCCCCGCTCCGTAACCGACCGAGCTGATAAGACCGAGAAAAGGTCCCGTCACGGAATATACGGCACCTGCGAATGCGGTATTGAGCATGAGGTTCTTGCCGACCGTGGCAATGGTATTGTGAAACGTGTCCGCCCACAGAAGCGTTCCGTGACGGTTGAAACAGCGGCAGGTATAAAGTCCTGAAGGTCTCTTTCCCATATTTTCCTCCTAAGATTTAAGATATCCTCTCAATACACTCGATCCGACACAGGTTATAAGGACCTGGTACGGCCCTGTAACCGATGTAATTGTTTCAGTAAGCTGCTTCCATGATCCACCAATACATATCAGCATAAGTTTTTATTATAAAAATCAAGGAGTATATTTAAAGAACAGCGTTCCATCCGGCAGTCCCGCTGCCGCCGGCGCCGCCCCGGTCCCGTAAAATATCAAAGTATACGGAGCGACCCATGCAGCACCGTTATACTCATACAAAAGAGCGCTTCCCGTCACTGACCATGTGGTCTCGTTCCATTCGTACAGGACAGACTTCTGGATATTTGACCATCCGGCAACGGTCCGGTAATAGACAGCAATCGTCAACGGCAGCGTAATGAGTACCCCGGTATTTGCCGCAAAATCAGTCCCTACCCATACCGCACCGCTCCATTGATAAATAAACCCCGCCTGCCATCCATTCGCCGTATACATAGCTATATGACGGTCGCCGACACCGGGAAAACCCGGCAGCCCGCCCATGTTATCGAAAATATCGATGACCGGCGCGGCCCATGCGGAAATATTCGCCATCTGCACCGGGGTCGTAGAATACTGGGAAGGGGTCGTATCGACCCATATTCCGCCGGTCCACTGGTAAACATGATTGACGGTCCAGCCATGCGCGGTGACACCCGCAATAAAACGAACGTCGTTCGCGGGAGTTCCGAAAGCCTCCGGAGTACCGGCGGTATTATCATAGACAGCCGTTACCGCCGCAAGCGGGTACTTGTCATTGTATTGCAGGGAAACGACCTGCCCCTTGACCGGCGCGACCCCGACCCATGCGGCCCCGCTCCAGGTGTAGATGTAATTGACCGTCCAGCCATTGGCCGTTGATGCCGCGATATAGCAGTCATTGGTAGAAGGAGCGACCGGCAGCGCCGCGCTGTTGTCAAACTTCTGGATCACTTTAGTGACAAGCCGGGTATCAGCCCCGCCGCACGCCTGCGCCGCACCCGTACCGAGGGTCCTCATGGAAGGAGTGGCAGCCGTACCGTCCTTATTCGCGGTTGCGACTTTAGCATCGTTGATACCGAGGTCTTTTACCCGGAGGACCTCCCCGGCCGTGAGGCCGGTATTTTCAAGAGTCACATTGTCCGGATTGGCTTCAAAAATAAGTTTACTGTAGGTAGGATCATTATGCACATAGACACCAGGGCCCCCATTGATCTTATCCACCAATGCGCCGCTGCCGGTATTGTCGAACGTACTGTCGACCAGCACGGTCCCCGCGTATTTAGAGAAAACCCATGCGATCCCGGACCATGTGTAAACTCCCCCGCCGACTATGGAGGGAATGAGCTGGTTTCCTTTGACAAGCACTGAAGCGCCGGTGTCCGGAGTGGTCTCGGTCCAGGAAGCGCCGTCCCACTCATAAATTTTAGTGAGAGTCCATCCGTGGGCTGTAAAGCCCGCTATGTAGCGGTCCCCGACGGCCGGACCAGCCGGAACGGCGGCGGTATTGTCGAACGCACTCAGGACAGCCTTGTAAAACACCGGGAAAATCTCGTCACTGCCGCCCGGTTCGTGAGAAGCAGCGTGCGCCGGAGGGGGGAGAAGAGGCAGATCGCCGATAGTAATCTGTTTCTTTCTGTTCGCATCGGCTGCATCCTCGATCATAAGAAGATCGGCAGAAGTCGGTACTGCTTTGGTCGGGAGCGCCGCGATCTCGGCTGCATTGGTCGTAAAACCCAGGTACCAGTTCAGCGATGTTCCATCATAGAAAAAGTCCCGGTTGAGAGTACTATTGAAAAGGGCCATGCCCCATGCCGGTTCTGTTTCAACCCACGATGCACCGTTCCATTCATAGATATAATTGAGGGCCCATCCATGCGCGTTGACTTTAGCTATATACCGGTCCCCGACGGCAGGGGCCGCCGGCAGCGCTGCCGTATTGTCGAAAACGGATATGACCGGGTCAAGCCAGTATTTCGAGCCTGAGACATGCTGCCATAAAACACCGTTGAACTCATACAGGAGATTACTTTCTTTATCGAACACCATCATCCCGGCAACAGGGAACGTTTCCCCCCATGAAGACCCGTTCCATGTGTACATGCTATTGACGATCCATCCATTCGCCGTAAGTGTGGCGATGTACCGGTCCCCAATGGAAACGGTCGGAAGACCGGAACTGTTGTCAAAAAATGAAAGTATATCGAGCGGATGATTGAGGGGCGTGACGGCGGCATCATCCTGGTTGTACAGGATGCCGGGGGTAGAGGAAATGAGGAAAATTTCGGTCGAACCGGCTATATGCGCAGGGGCCGAAGTCTGCGGCCTGATCTGGACGAAAAACAGCCCTTGAAGAACGTTCCCCTGAAGGATATTCCCGATATTGAGCTGGTTATCGCTATTGACAAGCGGAAGCTGTACGTTGTAACCGATTGCAATGTTGTTCGACCCCGCCCAGAGGGTACGCCCCGCACTTTCTCCGATGGCCGTGTTGCGGTCCCCGGTAACATTAACCATCGAGTTGTTTCCCACCGTAGAATTAAAATCTCCGTCCACGCAGCCCTCAAGAGCACTTGAACCGACTGCCGTATTACCTTCACCGGATGCAAGATTTATCGCCGCACCATCACCGATAATGGTATCATTTTGTCCGGATGTTAATCCCTTTCCTGCATTGCGTCCGAAGAGAACATCATACATCCCGGTCATTAAAAGGTTCCCGGCATTAAAACCCACGGCCGTCAGCTCAATGTTCGGATCATACCGGAAAAAGATACCCGACCATGCGGTGCCATTCCAAAGATAAAGATGATCGTCGGTCTTGATATACACGACCATTCCTTCAAGCGGGGTCGTGTCGGTCCATATTGCACCACTCCATTCATAAACGTGGTTCACGGTCCAGCCGTGGGCCGTCCATTGAGCTATATACCGGTCTCCGACTGACGGAGCGACCGGAAGAGCTGAAGAATTATCGAACAGGGAAATTACCGGAGGCAGCCAGTAAACATCCGAATAAAGGGCCGAAGAAATGGTGACTTCATTCCCACTGGTCACTATGGAGATGCCGAGACCCTGTAAAAGAGTACGAAAATTTATGGTGGAACCGACCGTGTCCCGGTAAACCTGCCCGGACCCCGTGCCGACGTTCGCGCCGGTGGAACCCCCGCCGCCGCTCCCGTACCCGCCGAAACCGCCCTTCAGAGGGCCGCCGCCCGTCAATAATTTTTTTCCGGCCATAGGAGAAATCCTTTATGTCAAAGGAAAATTGTGCAGGACCTTGAAGTACGGCGTTATATACTGAATGCTCTTGTCCAGGGCGGCAGGGACCCCGACCATAGAAACAGCCAGATCGCTTGGAAAAGAAAGCCCTGACAATAACGTAAATTTTTCATTATTGAGGTACGTCACAAACCACTGGGTACCGGTACCGGCCGTTGACACGTTTATGTCGGAAGCACCGCCTGCCACAGCAAGGGCCAGTGTCGAGTATACCCTGAACGTATTGGCATTGAGACGGTTGACATAATAATCGGCCCCGGCGAGAATCCCTCCCGGCAGGGCGGTCTGGGCGATAAACTGTACGACCGATCCCGTCAATAACCCGTGCACCGCACTGGTCAGGACATGACTGAAACCGGTTGTCGTAACGGTATAGAATGAAAAACCCGACGCAGCCACCGCCGACGGCGGTTCCTGCGGGACGTCTATATAAACGTCCATCGCAGTATCGTAATTCTCCATGTACAGGAACATCTCACTTCCGCTTGTCAATTCCTGAAAATAATACGTATGCGAGGTGGTCTGTCCGCTCCCGGCAAGGTACATCTTTATGAACGGAAAATAGGTAACATTCTTACTGCGATCAAACTGGAATGACAGAGGCATGACCAGCCCGAATGACAGGATCGTGAACGAGTCTCCTCTGGCGAACTTGCTTTTGCCATGCGCGTTATACAGGGTCCCGACACCCGCAGCCGGAACAGCAATACCGACATACAGGGGCCCTCCCGTATTGACGGTAAACGAATAGCAGCCTATGTCCGCCGGGGCTCCGGCTTTATACGGCATCAGGATGTCA
>Ga0209777_10003792_pt1 | contig 18398 bp, 18 predicted proteins | sample FrelakmetHBP12HB_FD_187147 | JGI IMG/M metagenome (GOLD analysis project Ga0209777, IMG submission 187147) | Freshwater lake sediment microbial communities from the University of Notre Dame, USA, for methane emissions studies -HBP12 HB (SPAdes)... | ecosystem: Environmental > Aquatic >...
GTTGTCAATACCCGAATTCACTTTTATGGCACTACATTTTAAACGGGCCAAAGACCCATCCCCAGTAAAATCAAGGGGTTGAGGGCTTAAAGACTCGATTTGTTACCTCAAACTGTCGAAAATGAGTTTAACAGTTTACCAATCATAAGCTAACGATTTTCTAATAAAATTCAGATAAGCTATAATCTATGTTAAGACTTATTACAAGGATGAATGAGTTTTGAAATACCGAATTCACATAGTGGAAGATGAAGAAGACATTCTGGAGTTTGTCACTTACAACCTATCAAAGGAAGGCTACTCCATTGAAGGAATAGCATCGGGAGAGGTAGCTCTTGAGAAGGCTCGATCTAATTTACCCGACCTTGTCCTGCTCGACCTGATGCTTCCCGGAATAGACGGTTTGGAAGTTTGCAAAGCGCTTAAAAATAACCCCGATACCGCGCATATTCCGATAATAATGTTGACCGCCAAGGGGGAAGAGGCCGATATTGTTACTGGCCTGGAGCTTGGGGCGGACGATTATATTGTAAAGCCATTCAGTCTGAGGGTTTTATCCGCCAGGGTGAAAGCGGTCCTTCGCAGGCGATCGAAAGAACCTGCCGATCAAACGGAAATAATAAAAATAAACGATCTGATTATCCATCCGGGCCGTCATGAAGCGACTATGAAAGGACAAAAGATCGAGCTGACCAAAACCGAGTTCGGATTGCTGTATCTTTTGGCAAGCAGGCCGGGCTGGGTGTTCACCCGTGGCCAGATAATAGAAGAAGTTCGCGGAGAAGACTATGCGGTTACAGAGCGTTCTGTTGATGTTCAGGTGGTTGGCTTGCGAAAAAAGCTGAGGGAATATGGGAAACTTATAGAGACCGTGCGGGGCGTCGGTTATCGGTTCAGGGAGTAACTTGTGAAAAAGCGCGGGCTCATTGGTCAACTTTACAGGTTCTATCTTCTTATAATCGTCCTATCGTTCCTTATCATAACGATCATGGCGTCTGGGACGCTCAGGAATTTTCATCATAAACGAACATTCAATGAATTACTGTCCAAGGGGCGCCTGATAGAAGAAGAGGTCGGGAAACGTTTAACAGACAATCCGTCCGATATCGAAAATTTTTGCGTGAATCTTGGCCGGAAATCCGGGGATAGAATCACTGTCATATTGCCGTCGGGGCTTGTGGTTGGAGATTCCGATGAGAACCCGGCCAGGATGGACAATCATGGGGACAGGCCCGAAGTGAAAGAAGCGCTCCAGGGGAGAGTCGGGGAAAGCATCAGATACAGCTACACGCTGAAAACCAATCTTTTATATGTCGCGCTTCCTGTTGAGCAAGGCGGACGGACAGCCTGCATTCTCCGTATGTCGATGCCTCTGAACTCGGTGGACGGGGCGTTGAAGAAGATATATCTGCAATTCGCACTGGGCGGAGGCATAATGGCAATTCTCGCCGTGCTGGTCAGTTATGTCATTTCGCGCCGTTTATCCCGCCCTCTCATGGATTTGAAAGAGGGAGCGGAACGATTTGCCGCCGGAGACCTGAAATTCAGGCTGCCTGTTTCGGACCTTGATGAGATTGCCAGCCTCGTGGAGGCCATGAGTCAGATGGCTACTCAACTCGATGAAACATTGCAATCGCTTATCCAACAGCGAAACTTTCTGGACGCGATATTATCCAGTATGGTCGAAGGAGTTATTACAGTAAACGAGGACCAGAACATCATCAGCATAAACCGCGCGGCTATGGAACTGTTCGGAATAGCCCCGCCGAAGCAAACCCGAAGCATACAGGAAACAATCAGAAACACCCAAATCCAGCAATTTGTTCAAAAAACCTTATCTTCCGCTGAATCCACTGAGGATGAAATCTCAATAAGCGGAGCAAATGACATTCTTCTCCATCTTCATGGGACGGCGCTCCACGATAACGAAGGCAAAAAGATCGGCGCGGTTATTGTGTTAAACAACATTACAAAATTAAGGCGTCTCGAAAGCGTTCGCCGCGATTTTGTTGCAAACGTTTCACACGAGTTGAGAACCCCGATTACTTCTATAAAGGGATTTATAGAAACTCTTGAAAATGGCGCAATAAATAATCCTGAAGATGCAGCGCGGTTTCTTGGAATACTCTCTAAACAGTCAGATCGTCTGAACTCCATTGTTGAAGATTTGTTGAGCCTTTCCAGAATCGAGCAGGAAACTGAAAAAAATGAAATTGTCACCGAAAAAGGGCCAATAAGAGGCACGCTTGAGAACGCAATCGAGGCAAGCCAGATTAAGGCGGCGGAAAAGCAGATAAAAATCGAGCTTGATTGTGACACCGATATTGCTGCGCCGATTAATGCCACCTTACTCGAACAGGCGGTGATCAACCTTCTTGATAATGCAATAAAATACAGCGAGCCGGCGAAAATTGTGAAAATCGAATCCAAAGAGAGAGAGAACCATGTTGTCATAAGCGTCATTGACCAGGGCAGCGGTATCGAAAAGGAACACCTGCCACGGTTGTTTGAGCGCTTTTACAGGGTTGACAAAGCGCGAAGCAGGAAACTTGGCGGAACCGGACTGGGCCTCGCAATCGTCAAACACATCGCAATCGCTCACAAGGGTTCCGTTTCGGTCGAGAGCGATCCCGGTAAAGGAAGCGCTTTTCACATACATATTCCGAAAACATGACAATTCTCATAGAATTTTTGCATACAAATCATCTTTTTAACACAACCCTAATTTAACCGACACAAAAACCTAACTTGACTCTTTCATTTTCATTTCAGAACAAGGTAATTCTTCCTTGTTAGTTGTTGCTGAGAGGGCCACTAGAAGAGCACGTAACATGCTTCCTCCTTCACGCGCCATTCTCCTTGGCCCACTCCCAAAAAACACTTATGTCGATGGAAAGGAAGGAAAGGAAGAAATCGAAAATGGGAAAAGTATCAGAAAGAAGATTGAGTACGGTAGGACTGATTGGGCTTTTAGTCGCCGCGGCGATTATTTGTGCGGCCCCTGCGAGAGCGGATGAAGCGCCCACAATGAAATTCAGTGACACTCTGAACAACCTCCAGTTCGGCATTCTGGCTTACATTGACTACTCGGAAGGCCAGCGTCCTGCGCCCAAAAATTGGAGTTCCAATTTCAACAGTTTCACCCTCACGCGCGGCTATTTCACGGCAAAAAAGGGTATCACCCCCTGGATGAACGTGAGAATAACCACTGACGTATATCAAGACACCACCAGCCTTACAACAAGCGGTCTCTCCACTAGCGAAAGCATAGCACTTAACGGATCAACAAGTGGAAAATACCTATTGCGCTTGAAATACCTGTATGGCGAATTTTTGATCCCTAACCTCGGCCCCATCACGGACATTAAGAGTGAAGTGGGTATGGGCCATGTCCCGTGGCTGGATTTTGAGGAGAGTATTAACCCTTACCGATGTCAGGGGACGATGCCGATCGAGCGCGCGGGAGTCTTCGCCTCAGCGGACATCGGCGCGAGTATCATGGGGTATTTCGGTGGCAAACTCGATGATGCCAAGAAAAGGACGGGCAATGGAGCTTATGACGGCAAGTACGGCTCATGGCACATCGGCGTATTCAACGGCGGCGGCTACAGCGCCGTTGAAAACAATCAGGATAAGGTTGTGGAAGGCCGCATCTCTTTGAGGCCGCTGCCGGGGTTCCTGCCGGGCTTGCAGTTGAGCTACTTTGCGCTTTACGGCAAAGGCAACACCCAGATAACCAAAACCGGCATTGACAACGAAGGCAAATGGCCGATTTACCAGGCCCAGATCGGAATGCTCAGCTTTGAGCACCCTCGATTCATCATCACCGGCCAACACTTCACCGCATGGGGAAACTCCGCCGGCTCCGCCGTCTCCGCCACAAACGTTGATTCATTGGTAATGGAAGGCTACTCGGCCTTCGGCAACGTGAAACTTCCCATCCTGAAGAATAAGCTGGCAATGTTCGGACGGTATGATTCGGTAAATCCCGATGCGGGAAAACAGATTAGCGTAAACAACGACGCCTCATACTGGCTCGCAATGGGCGGCATCGCCTTCGATTTCTACAAAGGAAACATGCTAATTATTGACTATCAAACCACTCATTATGCGCATGACAGCGGAGGAATTGGCAAAGCCCCAAAAGCAAACAACAACCTGGGCACGGACCAATTCGTGCAAGCAGTGCTCCAGGTTAAGTTCTAGCGCGAAATAAGGAACGATATTATGAAGAAAATAATTCTTGCATTAGTGCTGTTGGCATCCTTGCTCGCCATCCCTATTGGCGCGCAAAATGAAATAACCGTCAACGGGGCCGGGGCTACCTTCCCTTATCCGGTTTACTCGAAGTGGGCGTTCGAGTACAACAGGGTCACCGGCTTCAAATTGAACTACCAGTCAATAGGCTCGGGTGGTGGCATAGCGCAGATCAAGGCGAAAACGGTTGATTTCGGCGCTTCCGACGCTCCGCTCACGGTTGACGAGCTGAACCGGGCGGGTTTGCTTCAGTTCCCGATGGTGATCGGCGGTGTAGTTCCCGTAATCAACATCACCGGAATTGAAGGCGGCAAACTGAGCCTTACACCCGATCTTTTGGCGGATATTTTCCTGGGCAAGATTAAAAAATGGAACGAGGCGTCAATAAAAAAAGTCAACCCAAAAGTTAAACTACCGGATAAAGACATAACGGTGGTTCACAGGGCTGACGGCTCCGGCACGACATGGATTTTCACAAACTACCTCGCAAAGGTTTCAGCCGAATGGAAGTCCAAGGTTGGCGCGGGGAAAGCCGTTGAATGGCCGGTTGGGGTCGGAGGAAAAGGCAACGAGGGCGTGGCGGCCTACGTGCAGAAGGTTGACGGAGGCATAGGGTACGTCGAGTACGCATACGCGACTCAGAACAAAATGGCCCACACTCGTCTTAAAAACAAAGAAGGCGTCTTTGTGTCTCCCAAAATTGAAGCCTTTATGGCAGCCGCAGCAAACGCCGACTGGAAAAATGCCCCCGCATATTATATGGTGCTGGTAGACCAGCCCGGAAAGGATAGCTGGCCCATTACCGGCGCCTCATTCATCCTCGTCTACAAAGATCAGCCGGACGCAGCCAAAGCGAAAGCCATGCTGGCCTTCTTCGACTGGTGCTTCAAAAAAGGCCAGGAAACCGCAAAATCTCTTGATTACGTTCCCATGCCCTCAAATGTGGTGGACATGGTGGAAAATTCATGGAAAAACGACATCAAATCAGGCGGCAAATCCGTTTGGCCGTAATTTATACCTTTTAAAACTCATCCGGCTTTTTTCATCCTCTTATTCTCCCCTGGGGGCGATTGAAAGATCGCCCTATTTTTTTGCCCTGTAACATAAACTAACGATGTGCTTATTAAGTTCTAACAGAACCCTAATAATTGAAAACTACCTTTTATTTAGCAGGAGAAAGATCATGAAAAAAGCCCTTGCATTAATACTGATAACGGGGATGCTTGCTTGCAGTAAAAAGGGGGAAGGCGCCCTGATCATAAACGGCGCCGGAGCTACATTTCCGTATCCGCTCTATTCCCAATGGGCGGATAAATACCATAACCTGTCGGGTTTGAAACTCAATTACCAATCAATCGGCTCGGGAGGGGGAATAGCTCAGATCAAGGCTAAAACTGTGGATTTCGGCGCTTCGGATGCGCCGCTCACTGAGAGCGAGTTGAATGAAACGGGATTGGTTCAGTTTCCTATGGTCATTGGCGGTGTTGTGCCCGTCATCAATGTTAAAGGCGTACCTCACGGCAAATTAAAACTCGCGCCAGAGATTCTTGCCGGGATATGGCTCGGGAAAATCACTAAATGGAACGATCCGGCGATAAAGGCGCTCAATTCTTCGCTCGAACTGCCCGATCTGGGAATTACGGTTGTGCATCGCGCCGACGGCTCCGGCACAACCTGGATTTTCACGAGTTACCTTGCAAAAATTTCCCCGGAGTGGCAATCAAAGATTGGGGCTGGCAAGGCGGTAGACTGGCCCGTCGGTGTGGGCGGGAAAGGCAACGAAGGCGTGGCCGCTTATGTGCAAAAAGTGAACGGTTCGATCGGTTATGTTGAATACGCGTATGCGGTGCAGGGAATGATGAATTGGGTGCTTTTGAAAAACAATGAAGGCGTTTTTGTTGCGCCCCTGATAAAAGCGTTTCTGGCCGCCGCCGCCAACGCCGACTGGAAAAACGCTCCCGGTTACTTCATGGTTTTGGTAGACCAGCCGGGCAAGGATAGCTGGCCCATAACAGGTGCATCCTTCATTCTGATCTACAAGGACCAGCCCGACGCCGCAAAAGCAAAAGCATTGTTGATGTTCTTTGACTGGTGTTTCAAACATGGGGCCGACTTAGCCGAATCTCTGAACTACGTGCCCATTCCATCGGGTGTGGCGGACATGGTGGAAAAAACGTGGAGCGAAAAAGTGAAATCGGGCGGCAACGTTGTTTGGCAATGAGATTGCTTAAGGATCAGAGGGGCTTGTGCAAACAAGGAAGGCGGTGAGGCGTTATGGAAATTTCGACTCTAATAGTAATAACAATAGCCATTGCGTTTGCCTTTGATTTTATGAACGGGTTTCACGACGCGGCAAATGCCATTGCAACTATTGTTGTTACAAAAGTCCTGACCCCTCGCCAAGCCGTATTTATGGCAGCCATTGCCAATTTTGTAGGGGCCTTTGTGTTTAATGTTTCCGTCGCAACAACCATCGGCAAGGGGATAGTTGATCCAGCGACAATAACCATTTACATCATCATGGCTGCACTTTTGGGGGCGACGGCATGGGACATAATAACATGGTATTTTGGCATTCCCACTTCGAGCAGCCACGCGCTTATAGGAGGACTTATCGGTAGCGTTCTGATTTCTTCCGGCCTGAGAGTCATCCACGTTTACAGCATTTTGAAAATTTTCCTCTTCATTTTTGTCGCTCCTATGCTGGGTTTCATCGGCGCTTCCTTTGTTACGGTCCTGATATTCAACCTGTTCAGGAAATCAAGGCCAGCCGCGGTAAATAAACTATTCAGCAGGTTGCAGCTCGTTTCGTCATTCCTGTATAGCCTTGGCCACGGGACCAATGACGCCCAGAAAACGATGGGTATAATTACGGTGCTTCTTTTCAGCACAGGCTTTTTAACTGTATTCCACGTGCCCTTATGGGTAATACTCTCGGCGCATGCTTCCATCGCGCTTGGGACCTATTTGGGCGGGTGGAGAATAGTAAAAACCATGGGCACAAAGATAACGAAATTGAGGCCGATGGAAGGATTTTGCGCCGAGGGTTCAGGGGGTTTAGTACTGCTGCTTACGGCTTTAATGGGCGTGCCTGTCAGCACGACACATGTAATAGCAGGATCCATCATGGGAGTCGGGTATGTTGAAAACTTCAAGAAGGTCAGGTGGGTTACCGCGAGAAAGATGGTCTGGGCGTGGATTTTAACCATTCCTTTTTCCGCGATTATCTCTGCAGCGGTTTATTCCATAATACATGTGGTTTCCACGAGGTAACAGACCGGCTGCTTGAGACTTTTATATGCGATCAATACAACAGGAAGTGGCAAAAACCCAATCTGGTTATTTGAGCAAATTTGATTTTGTTTTCAAGGGTGTTTCAGTTTTTTGTGCGGCGCTGGTATTAATTATCGTTTGCGGCATGTTTATCGAACTCGTGAGAAGCTCTGCTCTCTCATTCCATTATTTTGGCTTCAAATTCTTTATATCAAGCGAATGGAATCCTGTAACGCAGCAGTTTGGAGCATTGACCAGCATTTACGGGACTCTTGTTTCAACCATGATCGCTATGCTTATTGCTGTGCCCCTGAGCCTGGTAATTGCCTTGTTTCTCGTTGAGTTGGCGCCTCCAAAAGTCAGCCAGATAATTGGTGTGGCTATAGAGCTGCTGGCGGCAATACCGAGCATAATATACGGCATGTGGGGGCTGTTTGTCTTTGCCCCATTCATGGCCGATCACGTTCAGCCTCTGCTCGGAAAAGCCGGTGGCAACCTGCCATTTTTCAAGGGTCCTCCGATGGGTATCGGTATGCTGACGGCGGGGATAATAATTGCCCTTATGATTTTGCCATTCATCAGTTCGGTGACTCGTGACGTTTTCGAAATGGTCCCAAAAGTGGTTAAGGAATCGGCATATGGAGTTGGGGCCACAACGTGGGAGGTCACCAAAAAGGTAACTATCAGGTACGGCCTGAAGGGAGTGATAGGAGCGGCCTTCCTTGGACTGGGCAGGGCGCTGGGGGAAACCATGGCCGTTACATTCGTGATCGGCAACGATCACTCGATATCATCGTCACTTTTCGCGGCAGGCAATAGCATCGCCTCGACGCTCGCAAACGAGTTCACTGAGGCCTCAGAACCCATGTATCTCAGTTCCCTGATCGAATTGGGCTTGGCTTTATACGTCATTACTTTTATAGTCCAGCTTTTTGCCCACTGGTGGCTCGCGCGTGTGCAGAAAGCGGCGGGGAGTGGTCTATGAGAAACCGCTCTCATAGGACGAGACAGCTCACCGACCTCATCGTTAGAGTACTTTCCGGCATGGCGGCAATGGTCGGAGTATTTGCGCTTGGATGGATTCTCTATGAGGTTCTTGCCAGAGGCATCCGGGCTATAAATTTTTCTTTTTTCACTGAATTGCCGGTGCCTCCCGGTATGCCGGGCGGTGGGCTGGCAAACGCCATCGTTGGAACTCTCATTATAACCATAATGGCAACCGTATTAGGGGTGATTATAGGCATGTTTGCGGGGGTATACCTCGCGGAATACGGCAAAGACAGGCCGTATGCAAATTCTGTCCGTTTTGCGGCAAACATGTTAATGGGCACACCGTCAATCATCATAGGCGTTTTTGTGTATGCGCTGATGGTGCTTCCGGCGCATCATTTTTCCGGTTATGCGGGGGCAATAGCTCTGGCGATCATAATGTTGCCGGTAATAGCACGTACAACCGAGGATATGATGAACCTGGTCCCCAACGCACTGCGGGAATCGGCGCTCGCTCTCGGCGCGCCGAGATGGAAGGTGACCACCAGTGTGGTGTTCAAATCGGCAAAAACGGGATTGCTTACCGGAGTGCTTTTGGCCGTTGCTCGTGTAAGCGGCGAAACCGCGCCGCTTTTGTTCACCGCTCTGAACAGCCCATACTGGCCTAAAACACTGAACGGCCCAACCGCGAATTTAACCGTTTCGATTTTCAACTATGCCATGTCGCCATATTCCAACTGGCAACAGATTGCATGGGGCGCATCGCTTTTGATTATGATTAGCGTGCTGGCTGTTAATATATCGGCCCGTTTTCTGTTTAGAGGAGAGAAAGATAATGCCGGTTAAAAATAACATACCATTGCCTGTAGATTACATCGGATCACAGGAAGATTTATCCTCGGGTGAACATTTTTCTTCCAAAATATCCGTGAGCAACCTTGACTTTTTTTATGGGAAGAAGCAGGCGCTTTGGGGAAATAATCTCGAAATCGCGGAAAACCGTGTAACGGCGATCATTGGCCCATCCGGATGCGGAAAATCCACGCATATACGCGCATATAATCGTATCTTCGAATTATATAGGGAACAACGCGCCACGGGGGAAATTATTCTTGACGGGGTAAATGTGCTTTCTCCATCGCAGGATTTGATTGAACTACGCAAAAAGGTCGGCATGATTTTCCAGAAGCCTACGCCATTCCCGATGAGTATTTTCGAAAACGTCGCGTATGGCCTCAGACTTCACTATCACTTAAACAGGGGCGAAATAGCAGAGAATGTGGAAAATGCGTTCCGGCAGGCGGCCTTGTGGGAGGAAGTCAAGGATGATTTACATCGGCCGGCATTATCTCTTTCGGGTGGCCAGCAACAGAGACTGTGCATAGCTCGCGCTATAGCCATAGAGCCGGAGGTGCTTCTTATGGACGAGCCAACTTCTGCGATAGATCCTGTCGCTACCTCTAAAATAGAAGACCTGATAGAAGTGTTGCGCAAAAAATTCACTATTGTCATTGTTACCCACAACATGCAGCAGGCCGCCCGCGTTTCCGATTTTACCGCTTTTTTCTATGAGGGATGGATTGTGGAATTCGGCCCGACAAAGGAAATATTTACGAGGCCTTCCAAAAAACAAACCCAGGACTACATAACCGGCAGGTTCGGATGATTAAATGAATACAGACAAGGGGTTTAAACCCCTTGTCTGGCCATGGGAGGTAATCCAAAGTGAGTGTTCATCTTGTTAAAGAAATAGACAAACTCAAAAAAAACATCTTGTCTCTCAGCGCAATGGTGGAAGAAAGTGTCCAGAAGGCCGTTAAGGCTATTGAAACTCGGGATACAAATCTCGCAAAAGTGATCGTTGAGTTTGATCAGGAGATAGATAAACGGGAGGTGGATGTTGAGGAAGATTGTCTCAAAATACTCGCGCTGCATCAGCCTGTGGCCATTGATTTACGGTTCATTGTGGCTATTCTGAAAATCAACAGCGATCTAGAAAGGATCGGAGACCTCGCAGTAAACATTGCAAAAAGAGCTTTTAACATCGCAAACTTCGAGAAGCCTGATTATTCCTTCGATTTTTCAACCATGGCTCAAAAGTCCATCCTGATGCTTAAAAAGGCCCTCGATTCATTAGTCAATATGGACGCCGACCTTGCGCGCGAAGTCGGAGCGGCTGATGATGAAGTGGATACTATGAAACGGCAAATTGTGTTTCAGGTCAAGGATGCAATCGGAAAACAGCCTTCTCAGACCGAACAATACCTTCAATACATGTCCATAGCAAGGCACCTCGAACGGGTTGCCGACCACGCCGCAAACATTGCCGAAGACGTGCTTTATATGATAGAGGGCGAAATTGTTCGTCATAAATGGGCGGAAAAGAAAAAGTTTGATCTTCACCAAGATTAAGAAAAATTTCGCTTGGGAGTCCCCCCGTCCTCTATTAAGCCTTTCACATTTCCTTAAAGCATTATAGCCCCCTCTTCCATTCTCCCTTGTTTTTCAGTTTTTTTGAAAGGAGGCACAGCCATGCCTGAAAACAAGCTTCAGATTAAGGAATCAACTGTTTATGATTGGTTTCGTAAAGGGGTCCTGCCGGGGATCATTCTCAAGGACAACCCCAAAAAGCCGGTTATTAGATTCCGCGAGAAAACTATCGAAAACATGGTAAAAAGTCGGGAAAGGGAGACGCGCCGGATACTGGTGCTTGACAGAGGTGAAAACCTGCGCCAGGCTAGCTGCCCCGATGAAGCTGCCTGCGATGAAAGTGAGGTGAAATAATCATGGGAGTTAGCAAAAGAATACTCCAAAACGGCAGGGTAAGGTGGTACATTCAGTACAAGGTGGATGGGAAATGGTTCACAGAAACAGTGCCCGCGCGAAACGAGAAGGAAGCGCGAGTCATGTTGGGTGAGAAGTTGGGGGACATCAAGCACGGACGGGTTTATGATTTGCCCGGAACAAAAGGCATGACCCTCAGTAAATGGTCTGAAAAGTACCTGGTGATCAAGGAAAATCAGGGAATCGAGGACATGAGAAGGGTTCGACTGAGCGTGAAAATCCTTAACGCGCATTTCGGAAAAAGGAAACTGCAGGAGATAAAACCTTCAGATGTCGAGGCATTTAAGGCCAAGATGCTCAAAACCCCTTCAAGAAAACGCCCCGGTCACATGCTAGCGGGACCGACTGTGAACCGCCTGATGGCACAGCTCAGAAACATGTACATGGTAGCCAAACGGGAAGGCATCATCGAAACCAACCCTGTCTGCGGCATCAAATTCGAAAAGGAACACGGTAGGAATCGGGTCATTACAGACAGGGAGTTCTAAAATCTTCTCTCAAAATGCCCCCCTCACCTTTATGGGATAGTGCTGATGGCATGGGAAACGGGGATGAGAAAGTCGGAGATTACGAGCCTGACTTGGGAGGGAGTGAACCTTGAGACGGGCTGGATACATCTCAAACCCGAAAACACGAAAACGGATGAGCCACGGGATATTCCAATTTCGCCTCGTCTGAAAGACCATCTCTCCCGCCTGCCGCGTTCAGAGGAGTTCAACAATGTTTTTATCTTCAGAGGGAAGCCGATGGATGATTTTAAGACCGCATGGCCAAAGGCTCGCAAAGCGGCCGGAATCGAGGACTTCTGGTTTCACGATCTCAGGCGTTGTTTCATCACTCGCATGAGACGGCTGGGAGTGGACAACTACACTGTCAGTGCGATAACGGGTCATAAAACCGAGTCTGCCTTCAAATGCTATCAGGCAATCGAGAAAATTGACCTTACCAATGCGGTTGAGAAATTATCCCGCCCAGCGCCTGTACAGCGCGAGGTTTCAGAAAACGATGGGTGCAACGTAAGTACTTGATTTATAACGCGCCTGGAGTGACTCGAACACTCGACCTGCGGATTAGAAGTCCGCTGCTCTATCCAACTGAGCTACAGGCGCAAACCGTTTAGATTCAATAACTTACGGATCTTTGAGGATAGTATCAGATGGCCAAATGTGCCTAAAATGCGCCAGGTTTGTGCCAGGATGTGCCAAGATTCAGGCTATAACTTTCAGGAGGTTTTCCTCATCAACAGTGTCGTATCTGGTGAGCATGCTGAGTGTTTTATGTCCGGTGATCGCTATGATGACCCTGTCCTGCTTTCCTGCTTTTCTCATGTTTGTAACGAATATGTGTCTGAAGTCGTGGAACCGGAAGCCTTTGATGCCTGCCCTTTTGCAGGCTTTGTTGAACGCATTCTTTACTGAGCCTATCGAGCTTCCGTTGTAATTGAAAACAGGGCCGCTGATTCTTCTTATCTGAGTCAGTGTTTGATGAAGTGAAGAGCTTATGGGTATTTTTCTTCCTTCGTTTGTTTTTGTCTGTTCAGGCTCTAGCCTGATGATGCCTTTTTTCAGGTCAACTTGTTTCCATTTGAGGCTGAATATTTCTCCTGCCCGCATTCCTATTTCATGGGCGGCGATGAGTATTGGTTTCAGTTGCTCTGCCGATTCTTTCAACAGTCTTTCGAACTCATTCTTTGAAAGGACGCGGTCTCTCTTGTTGTTTGTTTTGAGGAACCTGACGTGGTTGACCGGGTTCTTTTCGAGATTTTCGTTTTTGATTGCCCTGTTGTAAACGGTTCTCATGCAGGCCAGTTCGAGGTTAATTGTTCCGGGCGCAGGTTTCTTGCCTCCCGGCGTCAGGGATTTTCTCCTGTGAGTGATGTATTCCTCGATATGGGCCGGTAGTATGTCTACTGCCGGGCAATCGCCGAAGAATTGCTTCAGATGGTTGATTCTGTCCCTGTCCCTGCGCCAGCTTTTCTTGTTGGCATGGCCGTAAGTTAAAAAATCTTCACAGATTTCAAAGAACGTTGCCTCGCGTTGCCTCTGTTTGAACTCGTAACTGCCGTCGTTTATGTCCTTTATCTGGCTGGCAAGAGTGAGTTCTGCTTCGCGTTTGGTCCTGGCTTTTTTAGCCTTTCAGATGTCCTTCCCTATCGGGTCATAGTACCTGATGCGCCAAGTGCTATTGCCGTATGGTTCAGCTCGTTTATAGACGGTTGCCATAATCGTCTCCTTTCCGCGAACCGGCAGCCGCTTTCGAAAAAATTATAGCATGAGTAACCATTTTTCGCCTCAGCTCCTTGTTTTCCGGGCCTACGGGTTAATAAGCAGTTCCGTAGCGCCTGTTTCCCCTTTCGATCCGGCGATCGAGGTGGAGTTGCCACTTTAAATTATTTAGTGTATATAAATGGCATGAAGGAAGCCGAAAAGAAGAAAGTACTTCTGGTGGATGACGTCAGGCTGTTCCTCAATCTTGAAGAAACCTTCTTCAGGCGCACCGGCTGTCAGATTTTCACCGCTCAAAATGGGACTGAAGCGCTCAGCATAACGAAGGAACAGAAGCCTAACCTTGTCCTTTTAGACCTCCTTATGCCGGGCATGAACGGCGACGAGGTGTGCCGTCGAATCAAGGACGATCCCAACCTCAAATCCACCGTCGTCATCATGGTCAGCACCCAGTCGGACGACGAAGTAATAGAGCGATGCAAAAAGGCCGGGTGCGACGATTACGTCACCAAGCCCATTCATCAGCCGGACCTGCTCAGAAAGGTCGCAGATCACCTCAACGTTCCGTACCGGATTCATTTCCGCATTCTGGTGCGCCTCGAGGTCGAGGGGAAGTATGGCCAGGGCTTTTTTATCGGAACCAGCTCCGATATTTCGCTCTCCGGCATGCTGGTTGAAACCGACCGCCGCATGGAGCTCGGCGAGCGCGTCAATATTCAATTTGTCGTCCCCGGCCAACAGGAACCGATGACAATCAATGGGACGGTTGCCCGCGTGGATGACATCAGTTTCCGGGATCGCATGGGCATCGGAATCCATTTCGAGGAACTGACCCCTGAAAAGAAACAGTTAATTACCACCTTCATAGAATCCCGAATGTTCTCAAAATAAATGTTTTTTTACCACCAAGACACAAAGAACTCTAAGAAAATACAACTTTGTGAACTTTGTGCCTTTGTGTTTAAATTCTCTTTTTGCGAAAACAGAAAAACGAGGATGCGGCATGATTCCAATTGATTTATCCGGCAAAGTGGCATTGGTTACAGGGTCGGGGTCCGGCATAGGTCGTGAAACCGCCCGCACACTCGCTCGAGGGGGTGCCGCGATCGCCGTGAACGACGTAAACCGGGAAGGCGCCGACCTCACCGTCTCGATGATCGAAAAAGAAGGCGGCAAAGCGAAAGTGTACCTGGGCGCGGTTGACGATTATAAGGCGGTCCTCAAAATGGTTGACGACATAGTCAAGGATATGGGGCATATTGACATATTGGTCAATAACGCGGCGATTTTCGCCATGAAGCAGCTCGTTGAAATGGGGCCCCAAAATTGGGAGCCGGAGATCGCCGTGGATTTCAAGGGCGTTATACATTGCGTTCGCGCGGTCCTGCCTCACATGATCGCTCGAAAATCGGGACGGATCATCTCGATGGCCAGCGACGGCGGGAGGATCGGCGAGTTCGGCATGAGCGTTTACTCGGGCATCAAGGCGGGGGTCGTCGGATTCTCGAAGGCCGTGGCGCGCGAGGTGGGCAAATTCGGCATCACCGTGAACTGCGTCTCCCCAGGCTTCACAAAAACCGAAACTCTCGCCAAAACCCTCTCTCCCGAAACCGAAGCGAAAATGATTAAAAGTTACCCATTAAGAAGGCTGGGCCGTCCTGAAGACCACGGAAAAGTAATCCTCTTCCTCGCCTCCGACCTCGCCGAATACATCACCGGCCAGACCATCAGCGCCTCGGGCGGCTATACGATGATTTAGGCTGTAGGCTGAAGGTAAAGGGAAATTGATTTCATAATTTGTAATTCCTTTTCGATCATTCTATGCGCGGCGGAGCATGCGGCAGCTTCTCGATTTTTCGACATACAATCTGAAAATACACATCGTTTTTTATAACTCGAAGCGCCGCCGCCAGATGATCGGGATGCATGGGGCAAGTTGGCAGCTCCAGGCTTCGCGCTCCGGCGGGCATCGCGGCCTCAATCCGAACGAGGGCCTCGTTCGTCTCGACGGCTTCCTTGTGAAATCCCATACTTTCGCTGAAATCGTTTACCGCAAAGATGATTAAAAGCGCCATGAACGCGGCGCGCCATGCGTTTTTCCGACCGCTTTTTTCATACACACGCCGTCCCACCGAAACCGCGATCAACGTCCAGAACATAGCAGGGAAATGCAGGTAGCGGGAAGAGTTCCCCCAGACAAAAAAAGACACGGGCAACAGCAAAACCATCGCGCTCGCAAGCCATGCCGACTCGCGCCTCGGCGATTTCGCCACCCAGAGCGCAATCGCGGCGGCGAACAAGAGATCGGCGGCCACGTGCAACCAGAGCCGCTCCCTCAGGAATCCAAGCCAACCGGCGCCATGCGGGAATAAAAACAGGCCGGGATAAAGCGTCAACGATACCACGTACTCGACTATATGGAAAAGCCCGTGCGCGCCAAGTCTCCAGCCCCCGGTCGCAACTGGCCGGTTAAACACCAGAGGCCCGGCCATCCATATCGCTATGAAAATCGCCGCCGCCGATACGTGCGCCGTTAAAATCTTCCGGCGCTCCCTTAGCCGCTTCTCGCTCCACGCCATCAACACCATGACCGCCGCGAGCGGCGCGGTGGATTCATGGGTCAGGTAAGCGGCAACCGCAAGGGCTATGCTTATCAAGCGTGTAGCGGATTTTTCTCCGGTATGTGTCTGAAGCGCTCCCAGGGCGAATAGCGTTGACAACGGCGTTGCAACGGCGGCGGGCCATATCACGGCCTCGGAGAGGGCCGGATGAAGGGCGAACAACGCCGCAGCCGACAGGGCATACCCCCGCCCATACCCCCGCGCCATGCGATAAAACATCGCCACGCAGGCAAGGTGCAGCATTAGATTGAGAACGTGGTAAGGGAGTGGATTTGTCCCGAACACGGCGTTCATGCCCTTGTAGAGCATCTTTCGCGCGGGGCGGAGATGTTCAACGTGGCCGGGGAAAAATGGGTTCAGCTCCTGCTCGATGCTCACAGACCTCGCGCGTAATATGAGAACCCAATCGTCCCGCACAAGCCCTGAGGTGAGAGCCGGCAGGTAAGCAAGGGCTGTCGCCAGAAATATCAATGCCAATATGCGCCGGGGCGTCATTCGATGGTTTCCTTTGATGATATGCGAGTGTAATGCGCTTCAAGCGCCGAGGGCAAATGCAGTCGAGTATTTTTCAAGAAGGAACACAGACAAGGAGTTTAAACTCCTTGTCTGAACAAAAGAAAGGCATCCTTAGGTGCGCGAAGCAATATAAGCTTTGTGTCCGCCTGAAAAGCGGGCGCACACGCGGGTGCGCCCCTACGATTTAATGGGAGGCAGTAATCCGGCATCCAGCGCTCTGCGTATCCAATCCAACTCGCATTTCAAGCCCTCGCGCACGGAAAACGACGGCGCCCATCCCAGCTCCGCGCGGGCGAGTGATGTGTCGGCCCACGTGTGGCGGACGTCTCCCACTTGAGTTTCCTTACGGACGATATTCGGCGCTCTGCCGGCGATGTCGGCAATAAGGGCGAGCAGCTCGTTTACGCTGATACGGTTTCCGCCGCCGAGGTTGAAAATTCTGCCCGGTGCGCCTTTTTCGGCGGCAAGTATGGTCCCGGAGACGATGTCGTCCACATAGGTGAAATCCCGCGTCTGGCTGCCGTCCCCGAATAATGGGACTTCCGAGCCGTCAAGGCATGACCTTAAGAACCTGTGTATTGCCATGTCGGGACGCTGCCGTGGCCCAAAAACCGTGAAATAACGGAGACTTACAGTGGGCAGGCCGAAATTGGCATGGTAGAGGCTGCACAGATTCTCAGCAGCCAGCTTAGTCACGCCATAAGGGCTGCGGGGGTTGAGTGGTTTATCGGCGCTCATGGGGACATTTTGGGTGTCGCCATATACGCTGGAGCTGGACGCGTTGATAAATTTCCCGATTGACCTTGTTTTTGAGGCTTCCAGAAGGCGTTGTGTCACCCTGATGTTGCAGTCCACGTAAATCTCGAACTGCGCGCCCCAGCTTGCCCTGACACCTGCCTGCGCCGCAAGGTGAAAGACCCAATCTATGCCCTTGAGCAATGGATCGAGGTCGCATTTAGCAAGGTCTTCTTCAGCGAGGGAAAAGGAAGAAATTCCTTTTAAATTCAACAGGTTGGCTTCTTTTATCGGTCGAGGGTAGTAGTCGGTGAAGCAATCCACCCCAAGCACTTGGTGGCCCTTTTCAACAAGGCTTTCGCTGAGCCGCGAGCCAATGAAGCCCGCCGCGCCGGTCACAAGGCATTTCATATTTATTAATAAATATCCCCGAGCTAAGTCCGGGGTTTCACTTGCCGGGCAATGCCGAAGGATTGCCCAGCCGATTCCGTTTTTATTCAACGCGGGCGGGCAAAGGGCCTGCCCGCAGGTTATCGGGCCTCGAAGGCGTTCTGGATGTGCTCGATTTCCGGCCCTCTTAGCCTGTCAAATAGGGTGCCGGCTTTCAGCTTGATGCTGACCACATCGAAGCGCACCGCTTGCTTCTGCTTTTTTTCTTTCTGAAGGTATTCGCTTGCCACGCGAGTCAATTGTTCCTGCTTTTGGGAATTAACGGCCTCGACCGGCGCGCCGAATTTTTCGGTAGCGCGGGTTTTTACTTCGACGATGACAATCGTTTTCTTGTCCTGGGCAATGATGTCAAGCTCTCCGGTTATCCCTTTCCAATTGCGCTCGAGGATATTGTATCCCTTTCTCTTCAGAAAGGCTTCGGCAAGCGCTTCGCCGCGTCTTCCCAACTGGTCTTTTCTCTGTGTCATATCTCCACCACCTCCCCCGT
>Ga0209777_10003793_pt1 | contig 18398 bp, 23 predicted proteins | sample FrelakmetHBP12HB_FD_187147 | JGI IMG/M metagenome (GOLD analysis project Ga0209777, IMG submission 187147) | Freshwater lake sediment microbial communities from the University of Notre Dame, USA, for methane emissions studies -HBP12 HB (SPAdes)... | ecosystem: Environmental > Aquatic >...
TAAACAGATTATAATTATTCACATACCGTTGAAAAAATCTTACACAAATCTACACCTGTGTAAGTTTTTCTTCTTGTTTCATCCAATCGGTATTATGATTGTCCACAAGCGTAAATTCGGGAGAACGGCTCCCTATAATTCTTTGTCCTTCTTTTTCTATATTCATTGATGCGTTGAAATCCCTGTTGTGATGTGTGCAACATTTAGGACAAATCCATTCTCTGTCCGAAAGAGTTAAATCAACATTCTTGTATCCGCACACGGAACATAATTTTGATGAAGGAAACCATTTATCCACTTCAACAACATATCTATCATACCAGTTGGCTTTGTATATCAGCATTGACTTGAATCGGTATAAACTCAGCTCTTGTATGCTACGAGCCAATTTATGATTTGACATCATATTTTTTACATCTAACGATTCCATTGATATAACTTGATTTTCATTAATCAACTGGTTCGTTATTTGATGTAAATAATTTTCTTTAATGTTGTTTAAGTGTTCTTGATACTTTGCCAGACGAATTCTGGCTTTATTTTTATTGTTACTTCCGTTGGTTTTCTTTGATAGTTGCCTATTCAATTTAACCAACATCTTTTCATTATTTCGTTTAATTTTGATGTTATCATAGGTTTTACCGTCTGAGCATACAATGAAATCTTTGATACCCAAATCTATACCAACTATACTATTTACTGGTTTATCTATAACCTTATCTAAACTACCATCAACTAAGATAGATAAAAAATATTTACCTGATTTGGTCTTGGTTAGCGTTGCTGACCTGATACCTGTTTTATGTTTATTCAAATATGATTTGTATTTATCCGAACATCTAAAATGAAGGTTTTTAAGTTGTTTGGTCAACATCAATTTTTCTGATTCGTAATCATTTAAACCAGATATAGCTTCTTCTGGAAAACGACAAGATTGTTTGTTATCGTGTTTTGATTTGAATTTCGGAAACCCGCTACCGTTGACGAAAAATCGTTTATACGATTCCAACATATTCAAAATTGCTTGTTTTAAAACTTTTGTGTTGTGCTCGGTTAAAAATGAATAGTTTGGGTCTTTGGTTAAATCCTGATGAAGATAGTGCCCAAGATGTGTTAAAGTATAATTTGATTTATCAGTCATATAAGCTGTTTTCTTTCTATCCAGACATTTGTTGTACACAAGTCTATAACAACCAAGTAATTGATTGATATAACTCTGTTGAGTTTTGTTTGGATATAACCTTATTTTAACCGCTTTTAACATATCTTTATCAGATTGGGGCAATTTATCCCTTTCTTATAAATATATATTAAATCGGAAAAGTCACTTTTTTCTAAAAATAATTTTACTTGTAGATTTGTGTAAGATTTTGTTAACAGTTGATTAACCCCATCTTTTGTCCATTGATAAAAATAAGGTGGTATCCCTCCTTCAATTGAAGTTTTTATACTTCCATCTGTTCCACCATAAGTGGTTACTCCGTGAGCCAAAGTAATTGTGATTGATACTGCTGTTGACATGATGTTTTTCCTTTTATATATTAAAAAGAAAAAGCCCGAAACATCAGTATTATCAATATATTCATCTACATATTTACAGACATTTTATGACCAAAAACCCCCATGTCAAAATGACATGGCATAAAAAAAGAGATCGAAAAAGATCTCTTTTTTTATACCTTTTGACTCAGGGGTACCAAGTTATTTAATCTAATAACTAAATCTAAAAAATCGATACCATGAGGCGGTAGGTTTTGTTTCTGCTTTCGCTTCACGACTTACTTATGCTAACACATTGTCGGCACGTTGACTCCTGGATTTATTCGATTTATACTATATATTAATAAAAAAGTTTATCTTTTTTCCATTTACTTATTACACAACCTATCGTAGATGCACAAGCATTAAAATGTTTTGCTATTTCTATTTGTTTCATTCCATTATTATATAAATCTATTATCTCTTTTCTATTTATTTTCGATTGGGTTTCTTTTAAATTCATAGATTTTTCAAATATTTTTTCTTTATTTTTTTCATAAAATTCAACGTCAGAATGAGTTAAAGTATGACAGTTTTTACAAAGAACTTTACATTTATTCAATTCTTCTTCTATTTTTTTTGTAAGTTCCGCAAGATTATTGAATTGCACATTAATACACCCCAACATAAACTCTTTGTTTCCTTCTATATGATGAAAATTTAAAGAATCGTTACATTCATTATATCCGCAGTTTTCACAACCATTTATTCCCTTAAACTCCAAGAATATTTTCTTGTTTAATTTCCATTTATTAATAGATCCGTCGTGATGTAATTTAATATGACAATTTCCACACAGCAACATACATTTTTTGACCTCTTTTTCTATTTTAGACCATCTATTTGTTCTTAATCTATTTATTATTTCTTCTTTATTGCCTTGATCTCTGTGATGAAATTCCAAACTAAATATATTATCATTTCCGCACATTTCACATTTACCACCTAAAAGCGTAATAGCTTTTAATTTTTTTGATAAACTATTTATTTTTGTCCAATTTCTTTTATTTTCATTCATAATACGAATTCTTTTATAGTATATATTAAAATAAGAAATCGTATTTTTATAAAATAAAAAAACCAATCACTTATAACAAGTGATTGGTTTTCAATGAGTGGACCCGGAGGGATTTGAACCCTCTTCCAACAACACCTTTAAGAAATATACTACAAGTTTATTTAATTTTTCTAAATTAACAAAATATTTGATTTAAAGTGGATACATCAAAAAAATCCAAATTAGTTTAATTTTAGACTCTTAAACTTAATTCGGTCAAAAAGAGCTTACTGAATTTTGCTTCTTACGCCATTACAAGTTCAACTGGAGATTCAGTATAAACTTTGCCTGTGATACTTGTAGGAAATGACATCAAATCCTCGACGTTTATTTTGCTTTCGCCATTTATTGTTTACCTATACAACTTATTAATCGCTTAATAGACATTGCGATACTTGCAAATTCGCTATTACTCATTGCTGTCTAAAGCCTGTCGGGCCCATATTTTTCAAAGAACTATAAAGTATATATTATACTTTTATAACCTATTTTTTCCAAAATGTTTTACAAAGATACTAAAAATTATAAAATAAAAAAATTAAAAATTAACTTTTAATTCGTAATTACCTAATTCCTTACTCTTGAAAATAACTTTATTTTCTACCAAAGATGGATCTAAATAAACAGAAAGATTTAATAAATTACCAACCTTAGTGTATGTTTTTATATCCTCTAATATACCAACATCTTTCACAAATACAAAATTAACTTCTCTTATAGCATCTAATATCCTAAGATTTAAACTTATTTCATTATACTCAAAAGATCCTTCATCCGCAAATAAAAAATTATCTCTTATCTCATATATCTTACTAACAATATGAAAACCTATCATATATTCTTTAACGCCTTCAAGATCAAGTTCTTCCATAATTAAAATTTAATTTCTGCTAGATGCGGAATTAATTCGCTTTTTATATCTTCCGCAGATAGTGATGGATGTCTTTCTTTTATTCCTTCGAAAAGTTTATCAGCATCCTTTTGTAATTGATTAATTTTTGTATTATAAGGTTCAAGTATTTTTTCAATAGATTTTATGTTCTTTTCTATGAGTATTAATTTCTCACGAATAACTTTTTCATCCATCTTATCATTTAACTCGCCTTGTATTGTTGTTAATTCTTGTTTATAGACTTCAATTTTATCTTCGCATTTAACAACCTCTCTTACATTTTTTATATATTCTCGTCTTATAGCTTTAGCTTGTTCAATAAACTTCTTATCCATTATTTTCAGGTGTTGTTTTTTTTGTAGTTTTCTTTGGTGTAGCTTGTTTCTTTGTAGCTCTTACAGCCTTTGGCTTTGGCTCTGGTTTTTGATCTTCTTCAAAAACTAGACTTCTTAATTTCTCATAAATCTTATTTTCCAAAAATCCAGGATCATTATAAATTCTATTCATAATTTCCTTCGTGTAATATTTTATAATGTCACCTTCCATATTAACTACCATCAACTTAATGAAATTTGGCTCGGCTATTCTTTCATCAAAATCAACAGATAACTTTATAGGATGCACTCTTTTAAATCCTTTGAAAAATCTAAAAGATTCTTCTTCCTGCGATACAAAAGCTGGTGCCTGAACAGTAGGAGCCATAGGTTGAACATTCTCTGTGACTTGTTGAACTGGTTGTTGATATGGTTCTTGATAAGGTTCTTGATATTGTTCTCTTTGTCTGGGTGGTCTTTGTTGAGCCTGTTGTGCTTGTTGTCTTTTCCTTTCAAAATCAGCAGCTGCGTCGTCTTCATTTTCAAATACTTTATATTGAGATAGATCGCGATGTGCCATTTCTTCTTGTGCTTTTCTTAGCATCATTTCTCTGTACTCGGGTGGGGCTGCAATTTGTTCACTAACAGCTTCTTGTCTATATTTAACACTTGGAGCTATATTTCCGTCTACTGCATTTCTTGAATCTACTGTTTTTATTTTTTCAGCTAAGTCAGCCAAACCTGCTGCTGTTTGGGATTGAAAGAAATTTGTAGGATCAACTGGATCGTACATCTCTGAAAATTTTTGTAGAAAAACATTTTTAGCTACGTTGTGACCGTTACTTAGATTATAAAATCTATCATTTTCACCTATAATTGAAACAACTTCTTGTGATTCATTATTTTGAAATCTTTTGTTTGCTGGCATACTATTTGCTTATTTTTCTATATTTATATATTAATTAAGGCAAAGTTTAAATTAATTTTATTTTTGATAATTTTATAATTTTTCATTATATTTGTAAAATTATCGGAATTTGAATTTTTATATATAAGCTTGTAAAAATAATCATTATTAAATGAAACTTTTAAAATTTAATGAAATGGCAGGAGATAATTTATATAATGTAGATAAAAACTTAATCTATACTTTCACCAATAGAAGGAATTATACAGAAATAGAAGAGGGTTATTTTGATAAACTCAATAGTAATATAAAGAAATATGTTCTAGATTTTCTAAATTACGCTCTTCCAATTGTTTATAGCCCTGAAAATGAACCTGACAATTTTTGGAACAGAAGAAATCCAATGGACGAAAGAGGATTATATGACGGTGGTGGATATTCACTCTTAGAATCAAAGAATGGTGAAAAATGTTATGATGTTTATTTTGATTGTGACGCATATAGATTTGAGGGTCATGTGTACGTAACACCAGAAATGGATAGAGTATTTTTTACAGATTGGGAAAATAACAATGATAGAACAGAAGAAATATCATCTTTCTTCAATTAAAAAATAATAATATGAAGTGAAATTGTGTTTGAATTGTAACACAGAAAAACAAGTTGAAGAATTCTGTATTAATAAATCCAAGAAAGATGGAAGAAATACTATATGCAGAGACTGTGCTAGATCTAAAAACAAATCATATTATAAAAAAAATAGAAAAGAAGCTATAGAAAAACAAAAAAAATATGTCAATTCTAATTTAGAAAAAATAAAAAAATATCAAAAAGATTATGTAGAGTTAAACAAAGAAACTTTGCTATCAAAACAAAAAGTTCGTGGAAAAATTTATTATGATGAAAATAAAGAATTATTTAAAGAAAGACACCATGATTACTATCTTAATAATAAAGATAAAGTTATTAAAAAAAGAAAAGAATACATAGAAAATAATATTGAAAAAGTAAGAGAAAGTAGGAAAAAATATAGTTTAATATATAAAGAAAAGAACAAAGATAAATTAATGGAATTAAAGAAAAATTGGGAAAAAAGAAACAAACATATAGTATTATGGCGCAGTTTATTAAAAAGAACAATAAGACAATTTCATTATAAAAAAACAGATTCAACATTCAATTTATTGAAATATACAGCGGAAGAACTAAAAATTCATTTAGAAAATTTATTTACAGATGGGATGAGTTGGAAAAATTATGGTGAATGGCAAGTGGATCATATTAAATCCTTATATACATTTGATAAAAATACTCACCCATCTATAGTTAATTCATTATCTAATCTTAGACCATTATGGATGACAAACAGAGAAATAAATGGTGTGATTTATGAAGGTAATTTGAATAGAAAAAGAAATAAACATAATAATGAAGAGGTATAAAGAGTTACGATATGGTGACAAATCTTACACAGAAACATATAAGATAGACGAAATCCTTATAAAAGAAGGTTTTGACTGGTTTCTTGATTGTGAAGTTGAAAATTGTAGAATAGAAATTCTTAAAAATACTTTAGTTTTTAACTCAGGTGTATTCTTCAACGGAACATGGCAATACGGAGTATTCAGAGACGGGCAATGGAAATATGGAACTTGGGAAGGTGGAGTTTGGTATAATGGAACTTGGTATAATGGTATATTTAAAAATGGTATAATATTTGGCGGCAGATTTATAAAAGGAAAAATTGAAGGTGGTGAAATTCGTGGTGGAGAACTTTTTGATGTCGAAATAAGTGAAGAAGTTGTAAATAATACAGTTCAAAAAATAGAAAAGAAACAAAAACCACAATCAGGTGAGCCTCAAAATAGAGGAGTCGAGCAAAAAGTTCAAGGTCAAGTGCAACAAACACAAGAACCCGAGCAAGTGGAGCAACCTGGAATTCAACCCGAGAAGATAGAAGAACGTGTTAAAAGATTTGAAACATTTATGAACGAAGGATTAAAAAAGAACGATATAAAAAGATTGGTGCTTTATTTGGTTAAAATGTTTGAAAGCGAATTCAATCTTAAAAAAAGTATTGAAGTTATACCTGGACAAAACGCTCCAAATTATTGGTTCGCAGAAGCTCCAAAACCTGATGAACTAATGTTCATGATGTCTTATAGTACAAGACGCCCAACATTTCATTTTACTTTTGTTGACGATGGATATTTAGATATACTGGATCTTTTAGAAAATGTACCAGGATTAGAATACCATTATCACGAACAAAATGATACACATAATTATACAGTAACAGATGACGTTGAAGATATTATAATGAACTTAGAATATGACAAATAAAATTTTTTCTCAGGCATACGATTGGATGTGTCAACATAACAGTAGTAATTCTAATCCGTACCACAACGACAAACACGCATTATTTGTTTTTACAAACACCATGATGCTTTTCGATATCTATAGAAAAGAATATAATCTTAAATCTACTGATAAAATAAATCTTGGTTTAGCTACTATATTCCACGACTTCAATCATAGTGGAGGTAAACTTAAAGATGACGCTAATATTCAACTAGCCCTCGAGGGACTTCGTGAATATCTCGATCAAGAGAACATGCTTGATAAATACGAAGATATTAAATCTATATTAGAAGCAACAGAATTTCCACATAAAGAAATGGAGCTAAATATCTTACAAAAGATTATAAGAGATGCTGATACAATGGGTGGAATATCAGATAATTGGTTTGATATAATAAATGCTCTTGCTGCTGAATTTAAGAAGGATCTATCTTCTTTTATTCCCATTCAAATTGGATTTTTAGATAGTGTAAAATTCAACACTCCTTATTGTAATAAGATGCTAGAAGAAAGGCGTGATGATATAAAGAAAAAACTTCTGAAACTCCAATCAGACTTGTTTTTCAAGTGATAAATTAATTTTTTAAATCCGATAATTTTACGTATCTTTGTATTCTAAAAACGTAAACTATGTCCAGAAATTTAACTACAAAATATAAGAAATTTGTCAACGAAGTGAAGAAAGATGAAAAAAATAAAGAATATCAAAACCTTATAGAAAAAGGTTCAAGTAATAGAAAGATATTCTTATCTATGGATGAATACTACAATTACATGAACAAAGACGTGGTTAAAAAAACTAGAAAACCTAGAAGTAGAAAATAATATATAAGAAGAAAATTTTACAGTTGGCAAAACCAGAATTAGGTATTGAAAAAACTGAATCTATAATATCTAATTTGTATGGAATATATAATATTCTTTTATCCAGTGAGCATTCCAACGAACACATAAGAATATCAATAGATTATAAAGAATATCAATTTCTTCCGTCTTTTCTACATCTTTTCTTTCAAATAAATTAAATTTTAATATCATGCAACTATATATTAAAAATCACTTTAGAATTTTTATAGCCTCAATAAAATATCTAGGCATCATCCTTCTATTGTATTTTAATATATCTCCAAAAGAACTGTCCAATATGAAAGTGTGACTCCAATCTGTATCACTTCTTGTTGATCTGCCATAAGCCTGTACCATATCCACAATGGTTCGCCAAGTGTACCATTCTTTTTTAGATTTCTGACGAGCCTTAACCTTATTACTGGATATATTTGGATAAGGAACCTTTAACATTACTTGAAATCTACTCAAATCATCATCAAGTGAAATACCAGATGTCATTGAAGGTGAAACTATTACACCATTCTTTTTCTTTTTCATTTTATCTAGTTGTTCTTCACGATTTTCTGTTTCATGAAATATAAGGCGTCTATCTTTTACGTCTCTTTCTAACCACTTTGCTATTTCGTAGTTTGTAGTATGTATTATACCTCTATTATCTTTATATTTCTTTAAAATTTTTTCAATGATTTTCACTTGTTCTTTGAATGTATCTTCTCGTTGGTCATATGTCATTTTTCCTGATTGTATATAATATAATGGACGGTTTTTCACCGGGAATGTTGATTCCATCTCGTAATAGTCGGTTAATTTTTCATCAAATCCATTAAGATATGAAAACATATTTTTATCAAGTATTGATCCACTCATAAATATAACGTGATCATATCTATCCCAAATTATGTCATTTAGATATACATTACCCCATATAGGTTGCATATTAAGTTCTACGTCACCTGTTTTGTTTTTTGTTATATCTAATGTCCAGTTATATTCATTCTGTTCGTAATCTTTTAATAAACTATTTATATTTTCTTCCGAGCTTTCAATATAGACTATATAACTAGCGTAGGTTACTTTTAATTTATCATTTGACACTTCACCAAGAGCGTCAGTAAAATATTGTTTTAATTCTGCTATATGAGGTATAAAATCTTTTGTAATGAAATTAATGAATCCACCAGCAGTTTTTATATCTCTAAATTTATTAACATAAAGTTCTACTTCGTGCTCATCCATTCCATAATTCTTTAATATTCTTGGACTTAATTTGAAAGATATAAAATCACAAAATACTTCTTCTAGTGAATGTGACTCATCAATAAAAAGTACGTTTGCTGATCTTTCTGATAGAGTTTCTGGTGTGAAAAAGGCAAAACTATTGAATAAATGAAAATTGGTTAATGATATATCACCTTTTATCCAAGCTTTTTTATCGGCGTCATATGGGCAGTTATCACATGGTATCCTTTTGGAAGCTTTATTAAGTTCTTTGCCAGATCTACAGTCTGTATTGTGTCTTGAACATTTATAATTAGATTGTCCACGTAAATCGTTAATGAAATTAAATTCATCTTTATATTGTTGTTGTAGAATTTTACTGTTAGTAATAATGTCGAACTTGGCCGACATATTTATGTAGGTTCTGTACCAATTTGCCATCATTATTGTATAATAGCTTTTGCCACTTCCAGTAGCGGCATTTAGTAAAATATATTTTTTCCCACTGTTAATAGATTTTTTTGTGTAATTCAACATTTCTATTTGTTGTTCACGCGGTTTATATTTTAAAGGAAAATATATAGTGATTTCATCGTTTATTTTAATCATAGATATTTATACGTTATAAAACAATTTTTGTTTTTAATTCGTTTTCCGTATTATCATCATATTTTATTCTTATTAAATTTATGCCATTTTTCATACAATATTTATTTTTAATATTGTCTCTTATTTTATTTTCAATTAATGTTTGTTCTCCTCCAAAATGTTCTATAACATGAAAATGTTGTTGTCCGTCGAATTCTATACAGATATTGTATTTAGGTAGATAAAAATCAAATTTTAATTTTCTTTTATATTTACAATCATCAAATTCTTTTCCTTTTATATAGTCTATATTTCTTTGTTTCAAATATTCTCTAATATGTCTCTCACCATGACTTTCATTACAAACAGGACAACCCTTACCACGTTGATGATTATCAGGAGTTTGGAAAAAAGGTCCATGATTTTTACATAATATTTCAATTTTTTTACATCCGTTAATTTCAACTCTTGAATAATCGTATATGTTACCATGTACTTTAATGGATTTTTTAATAAAATCTTCTTTCTTTAACTTGAATTTATTTCTAGAACATATAGGACAATCGCATCCAAATAAATGATGTAATGGTTTTTGGAAAAATTTGCCGTGTTCTTTACAAACAATCTCAACTGGGGTTATGTTATTTATGTAAACAACATTAGAATAATCATATTTATCCTCATGAATTCTAATAGATTTTTCTATAAATTTTTTGGTATTTGAATATTTTCCACATTTAGGACAACCATTTCTATAATGATCTGTTGGTCTTTGATAAAATTCTCCATGTTCTGGACAAATTATTTTAATTTTATTTTTACAATTAATAATATTAACATCGGAGTAGTCATATTTATTTCCATGAATTTCAATAGCGTTATCTATAAATTTATCCTTACTTAATTTTTTCTTCATTTCTATTATATATTTTTTCATTAATAATTTTTTCAACAAAATCAATTATTTTCAAATTATTTATAGCACAAAAAACTTTTAGTTTTTGATGTAAATCTTTATCTATTTTTATATTCTTTGTATCTTTCATATTAAGTGTTCTTTTATCTTTATATATTAATATATTAAAGTCATAATTTTTTAAATCTATTTTAATTTTTTAATATATAGATGTGTGAAAAAGAGAATATTGATATTACCCGAATTAGAAGATAGAATAAAAAGGAATGGTTGGGCTGGAGAAATGCGTCTACTCATAGGGAATATTTATGATGTAGATGAAGAAACTCAGGAAAAATATAAAATTAGAAGAAGTAGTACAGGTATTGGCGTTGGTCATTGGTCAGTTCCAAAAGAATGTGCTGAAATCGTAGATGATGAAAAACCAACTAGAATAAGATGGTATAACAAAGGAAAATTGGAGGAAAGATATTTGAAAACATACGAACAATTCGGAGGTGAAGGAAAAAATTTAGTTTGGTTAACTGGTCTTCCAAGTGGTGAAGTCATTCAAGTAAAAAAGGAAGATCTGCAAAAGCTTTACAAAGAAGGACTTATAAGATATGACGATCCATCTGGTTCGAAATATAAAACAGGATTTTACGCGTTTGACGACGAAGATCTTGATTTAGTTAAAAGATATCAATATAAAAAAGAATTACCAAAACCAAAAGTAAATAGTGGCAAAGATATAATAATATTAAATAATGATTACGATGATATGCTTATAAATACTCTTGTTGATATAATGGAAGATTATCCATCACCAGTAGAGTTATATGTACAAGATGATTGTATTGGAATATCTTATGGTGATTTTTATATAGAAATAATGATGAACCAAGGCAAACAAAAATACGAATTGGTTAGAAGATATCAAGGAGCAATAAAAGATAGATACGGTATATCAACTGATAGACAACTCATAGATAGAATAGAAAGCGAAATGAATCGTTAATTTCTTTTATTGTTTGGATCAACGCCCATCTTATTCATTCTTTCTCTTAATTCATTATATTTATCAATGAACTCCTGTTGTGGTAAATTCTTATCCATTTTAAATTCAATCTCTTCTTCCATATTCTGTGCAAGATTCACTGGCTCAATTTGTTCGTTTAATATTTTATCTAAAATGTCTGATAGATAGGATCTTACGTCTGGTGTATCTTTATATTCGAAATTATATTCACGATCTTCGTCGTATATTGAGAAATTATTTGGTGGCATTAGGTTATCCATGTAGAAATCAAGTGAGCCGATGTATCCAGCTTTCACTATAAATCTTTCTTTTTCTATACTATATCTTTTGATGAAGGGGTCTTTGATTTTTATTACTATTTGTGATGGACCTTTATTTCCTTCTTTTTGAACTTCTTTTGTTTTGGAAATGCCCATATCAAGGGTATATTCTTTGATCTGTCTAAATTTGCGCAGGATCATACTGGATGCTACAACTTCCATAAATGTTTTTTATTGTATATATAAATTGAGGAGTGTTCCAATTAAAGTGTTGGTGGTGCTGCCCCTTGTGCTGGAGGAGCTGCTGGTTGTGGAAATGCTGGTGCTGCCCCTTGTACTGGTGGTGGCATTCCTCCAGGTGCTGCTCCTTCTGCCCCGGGTGCAGCTGGTGCCGCTCCTTGTGCTGGTTTCTTTTCTTTATCCTTAGGTACTTCTATTTTATTTTCATCAGGATTTTCTTTAGTATTATCATCATGCTCTGAAATCTTTTGAATAATAAAATCTTCTTTAATATCATCTATTTTAACTTGTTTATCATTAGTTAGTTCAACTGTCCATATAGGTTGACCACCATTGGGTTCGTCTATTTTGGATGGATCATATTTTTTAATAATAACGTCGCAATTTTCTAAATCTTCTAAAGTGAATCTAATAATCAATTGAAAATAGAAATCAGCGTCAGCAAAATTTGTAGTAATGGATCTTTGTGATCCACCAGTAGTTGCACTTTTCTTAGAATCTATTGGAGCGGAGCTCATTGAAAATGATCCGTTTTGGAACCAGTATGTGATTCTATCTTTTACTTTGTTCATTATTTGATCCAATTCATATTCAGCCTGCATGAACTCCTCGAACATTTTCATATTATTGCGAATTAATTTTAATATATATATAAAAACTATAAAACCGAAAAATGGAAAGAATAATTACATTTACAGAATATCTTTTTGAAGATGACGGCGGTGGCGGTGTTGGTATGGCTACATTAAACGGCAACGGAATGGGTCGTGTTGTTGCTCCTACAGTTGGTTCTACTCCTGGATCTGTTAGTCAATCTGGTCACGGAACAGTTGGATCAGGTGACTCATCAGCTTACGATATGGGAAAGAAATTTGGTCAATTCATCAATAAAGAAAAGAAGGGCAAAGGAAAGAAAGCCAAAAATAAAAAAGAAAAACCAGTAGTATATACTAAAGCCCCGTTGCCATGGTAATTAAAAGATTTGAAAATTTTAATGAAAACTATGAAACTACAGGTGTGAGAAAAATAAAACCTCTTCCTGTAATTGGACTACCAAGTGGTCAGATAATATACATGAACGCAGAGCAAATAAAATATTTCAAAGCCTGTGACATGATATCTTATCAAAAGACTTGGAAAAAGCCCATGGCTGGTGGATTTTTAGCACTAAAATTAGAAGCCTTTTGTTTTGAAGATATGGATTTTAAATTAATAAACGAATTAATGAATACAATCGTTTGGAAATGATAATAAAAAGTTATAAAATATTCGAACGCGGCGACGGTGTAGAAGACGATGACGGAACTACAAATAATAAAAGATTAGAAGTAGATTCACTAGGAAAACTTACGCTAAAACCAATTCCAAAAAAAGAACCAGGATTAAATAGAGATTATGTCATGGGTGTTCCAAGTGGCGAAGTGATATTTATAGAGGACCTGAATGATCTCAAGAAATTAATAGATAGAGAAATGGTTTTTTATACACACTCATTTAGAGGACAAATACTTAATTGTTATTGTTTTCCAGATAAAGACGTTAGATTTGTTAAACAATATTTAGATAAACTTAAAAATGAAAAACCTGGTTACGATAAACATAAAGTAATTTGTGAAATATTTAGAAATGAAGTTAGTAAATTTTTACATAAAAAATACGTTATAGCCTATATACCTGATCTAAACGGAGTTGATTACTATTACTGCATAATTCCAGATTTAGATGTAAATAAAGCTCTTTATAAAATAAAAATGCCAAGATTACTTGATGTCGCTAGATTCTTAAAAGTAAGTCATCCAGATTCAGTTTTTACTTACGCTGATAGATTCAATAGAGAAGGTGTTCAATATTACGGTTTACCCGATTGATCAGTACCACCAGATCCAAACATTTGACCGTTTAATAAAGTAGGATCTTTCTTATATTCCTCAATAATTTTATTCCATTTCTTTTGATCAAATATAATTAATCCATCATCTGTTTTTTGTGGAGGTTGTAATGAAGCTGTCGCGGCGTTTTCAGCCTCTTCTATTTTTTGTAATTCGTTGATTTCCTTATGTTCGTACTCATCTCTTAACTCTTTATAAAAGGCTTTCATTCTTGTTAAAAGATCGTTAATCATCTTGGAACTATCACGAATTTCTTTCTGGTAAGCGTTAACAGCGATATGGTTCTCTGGATCATTCGCGCCCGCATCAATTTGTTTCATGCAGTTAACTAAACCAAGTTTAGCACAAGATAATGAAAATTTAATATCACTAATTTGCTCTGCGTCATTTTTGATAATACTTCTAACGTTTTTCTTTCTCATTAAGTCTTCGTTAAGATAAAGACTTGATATACATTCTAGAGTTTCCTTAGCATCATCTTTAATCATCTCTATATCTTTGTCATAATTGTGTTTAGTATATTCAAAATCAAGACCTGGGAGTAAATCCTTTGGTGGTTTTAAATCTTTTGGTAATGTATCTATTTCATCTAACATAGATGTGATTTCATCTTGTAGATTAGAAATGTTGCTTAATTTCTTATTAACGTAATTATCGTCCTTTACTATCCAATTATCATCGGTCTTCTTCTTAGGTGGACGACCTCTTTTTCCTGCCATAATTTTAATTTATTTTTTAAAGAAGTATATATTGAAAATTGAAATGACATTTTAATATATAGCGATATATAAAATAAATCCATAAATGTTTAATATTTTAAAATACAAACAGTTATTCGAAAGCTCAACTCCATCTACTTTTATACCATATGAAGTATATAAAGAGTTTAGAAAACAGTTTGATCAATTTACTGCTTCTTATAAATGTGCTGAATTTCTTAAAAAAGCTATGCTTGGAAAATATGTGGAATTTGATTGTACTGGAATTGTTAATGGCGGCAATAATGTTGCTTACGGTGCCCATAGAATTAACGGTGTAGTAGAAAAAATGGAAGATGTTGATCATGTTACTCATATATGGCTTAGAGGTTCTACATCTAAACACACTTTAAATATAACAAAACCAGTTATAGTAGATGAAAATAAGACTAAGGAGATAAACGATAAAAGAGAGAGAATGTTTAAAGCTATGGTGAATGTTGATCCTTACGGTGAAGAAGATTGGGATGTTAATGAAAGTGTAGATAAATCGAGGTTATTAAAAACACTAAAGCATAGTATAATCACATACTATAATAGAGAAGATTGTGAAAATATAGCTAGGACTCTTCACGATTTAGATTTTAGTGTTTATGACTATTATCATGTTGGGGACGATTGGAGTGGATGGAGTGGATTTGTATTTAAATCAAATGGTGACGGTGGTTTTTTTGTTCAGAGTAAAAGGGATAACGATAAAAAAATAATTACATATAAAGGTTTATTAGATCTAATAGAAAATAAAGAGAAACCAAGAGTTTTCAATGAAATGGATCCTTACGGTGAAGAAGATTGGGATGTTAATGAAGACATTGATATTAGTAGATTTTACAAGAAAGAAAGATCTCTTATAGACGGTAATGAATATTATTTTTTGAATTTAAAAAATATGTGTGGCGATTACTATTATTATCTATTAGAAGAAAAAGGTGCTGATGAATTAAAAAAAGATATAGAAAAATTATTATTGGGGAAAGATATTAAATTTATTACAGACGATTTGCGTCAAATCAGAGTAACAGTAGATTCTATAGATTTAAAAAGAGAATATAATATTCTATGGGAATTCGTGGTGTATATAAATGGTGTAAAGGCATTTTTACCAAGATTGGTACAAGTTATTGGTGAAAGAGTTTATACCGCTGATGATCCTTATGGTGAAGAAGTATGGGAAGCTAAAAAATCCACAGATGTTGAATTACGTGGAATAGATGGGAAAGAACCAACAGATTCTAATCATTGTGTATCAGTATTAATGGATCAAACTATGAATGAAGAAAAAAGACAACACATTATAGATCTTATAAACTGGAATTGTATTGGCAAAAAACTCTTGTTTATAAATGATAAAAATGGACAAAATATTAAGAAAGAAAGATATATAAAAGGTGCTTACTGGAAAGAAAATCATAATAATAATGTATGGGCTAGATGGGAACTTTATGTTATTGGAAGAGATAAAGATTATCACGTAAATATAGGATGGGGAAGAGTAATAGGTTACTACGAAGAAAAAGGAAAAATAATACAACCTAAAGATAAACCTAGAGTTAAATGGTACGACAAAGGAAAATTTAGTGAGTGGGAAGACTCAAAAGATGGAGTTTGGGAATCTGTTGAAAATGATGAAATAAAATTTGAAGATCTAACTTTTCTTACTTGGTGGGGTCCATATCCAGATAAAAATGGAGATATAGAAAGATGTGATGTTTATATTAGATATAATGATGAATTTTTATATAATGGTTATGATCAAAGAATATTCGCTGGTTTATGCAGAGCAATGACTGAGAAAGAATTGAATGATTATATCTATAATAATAAAAAATCAATAAGTATTTACGAACCAGGTATTGGTGGTTGGAAAGAAGTGTATTATGATGATATTGTAAAAATATTTGATGATAGAGGAAAATACAAAAAAATAAAAAACCCAGATGATCCTTATGGTGAGGAAGACTGGGGATGGGAAAAAATAGAAGAAAACAATAACTTCGTTGATAATATTCGTGACTATGTAATAGGATATAACAATAAAGATGAAATGATGAGCATAGTAGAAAAACTTTACTCTATTGGTGAAAGAACATGGAGGACTGCAGAAAGTTTAAGTAAGAGTAAAAAATTAATAGGATTTTTCTATTTTCACAATGGAGATCAAGCTTGGTGTAGAACTCTTATAGAAGATGGATATATGATAAAAGAACGTAACAAATTAACTTATCAGGAATTTATAGAATTATTGACTAATAAGAAATTTATTAAATTAAAAAATAAAGAAATCGATCCTTACGACGAAGAAGACTGGGGTTGGAAAGAGACAGAAGGACTTAAAAAATATAAAGATTTTGCAAAACTAAATGAAAAAGAAGAACCCCTGCCTTTTTATGAAGGTGATAGAGTTATTGTAACAAAGAAAAAATCTAAATATTATAACCAAACTGGAACCATTACATATTTAGATTATGTTGATTCATCTAATCCAATGTCTAGCTCAGCCGAAGTAACATTGGATTATACTATTTCAGGTTGTTCAAAGACTGTGCCAATTAGATTGTGGGATTTAGAAAAAATAGACCCCGTAAGAAAGATAACAAAAGAAGATCCTTACGGTGAAGAAGATTGGGGAGATACTTATGAAAGTTTTTTAATTAAAGATAAAGAACATCCTTTGGTTAATAGAAAAAAAATCGTAGCTGAATTAAATGATATGTTAAGTGGAAAACTGGTTAAATTTTATACCACGCTGGGACAAAAAAGGGAATTAATAAAAAAAGTAACATGTTCTGGTTTTTTTAATAAAGATTTTGAATATTATTTCCACACCAGTAATAAGATGGGAGATTATTATATAGTTGACGCAAATAGACCTATTACTATATTGCCAGATCCTATAATAACTGCTGATGATCCATATGGAGAAGAAGACTGGAACGAAAGTAAAATAAATGAAATTTTCGATACTGAAAAAACATATCCTTATGCACTATTTACTAAACGCAGTTGGATGAAACCTTTCGTTGATCACGTTTATAAATTTACTTCAAAAGACAACGTAACTTATTACGTCACTCTTTCTCTTAATACGGATCTTGGTAGAGCAAGTGTTAAATTTACAGACGAAGCAAATTATAAAGGCATAATGAACAAAATTAAAGATAAATACGTTAATCTTGAAAACTTTGACGCTATTAATGTTTTGAATACAGTATTTAAAATTTCTAAAGATTATTATAATCAAAATAAAGATAAAATAAAAGAGGTAACTACTAATACTCTTGATCCAAAAAGATTGAATATTTATAAATATTTATTTGGAAAATATTTTCCTGATTGGAAAATGAGTTCTTATACTGATAATAGAGGCGAATTTGTAATTGAGTGCAAACCTGTAAAAAAATAAAAATATATAGAGTTAATGTCTTTAAAGAAATATAGTGAATTTATAAATGAAGCTCGTGTTTATGATATGAGACCAAATAATTACGCCCTTTGTAACGGTAATTTCAAAGGAGTAAAAGGAGCAAAAGGACAAGTTGCTAAAATAACTGTATCCGCAAGAAATAGAGACGCACATAGAAATTTAGTG